>Ga0137374_10010809_pt1 | contig 10731 bp, 12 predicted proteins | sample SagtaG_20_FD_104811 | JGI IMG/M metagenome (GOLD analysis project Ga0137374, IMG submission 104811) | Vadose zone soil microbial communities from Sagehorn Ranch, Mendocino, California, USA - Sage1_R_100_16 metaG | ecosystem: Environmental > Terrestrial > Soil > Vadose zone | place: USA...
GACGGGTGCCGGAGTCTCGAGCGATACGCGCACCGGCTGGATCGCGCCCACGAGCACCGGTTTCGGCAAATAGCGGCCCAGCGCCTGGATCACGCCGCGGATGTCCGCCTCGACGAACCGCACGGAGACGCTGTCGTTCGCCGCGCGCACGGCCGCGGTATCCTGAGCCGCGAGATGGACCGTCGCAGCGCAAGCAAGCGCGAGCACGGCGGCAACCTCTACCGCCCTCTGCCGCCCTGTACCGCCCTGTACCGCCCTTATCTCCATGGCTCCCTCACCTTCAGCGTCCACGTCGTATCGAGCCCGGTGATCACCACCCGGTCGGGTCTGATTGCGTTCACTCGCAATCCCGCAACCACTTCCCCCCGCCGCACGGTGCGCGGGCCTTCCACGCCCGGGAGGCCCTCGACGAGGGCGCAGGGGTCCCGCCCACCGTCCCACACGATCCCGACGAGGGCGAGCGTGGGCTTGGGCGGCGGTGGCGGCGCCGGCTGGGCGAGCCGCACCGGATCGTAGGCGACCGGGGCCGGCCGCCGCGTCACGCGGAACGGATCGCGCGCGACGACCGCCGCCGCGACCGAATCTCCGGAGGCGAGGGGCGTCGCGGCGGGCAGCGTCGCCGGTGTCACTACGCGCTCACGCAGGCTCACGCGCACGAGCGGCCACGCGGCGAGCCGCACGCCGAGCGCGAGGCCAGCCGACGCGGCAAGAATCAGCGACCCATTGACCTGAGTCGACGTCATTGCGCCCCGTCCCCCTTCCCCAGTCCCCCGTCCCGGCCTGTCAGGTACCACCCCGTCACCGTCAGCTCGACGCGCAGCACCTCGGGGTTGCGGTCCGGCGAGCCCACGTCCACCGCCGTGACACGGAGTCCCCGCACCGCAAGGACGGTCTTCCCGAGCTCGAGCGCCTGGAGCATCCCCGCGAGTCCCCGCACGTCGCACTCGACGGCGGCGCGGAGCGTGGCGCGACGCAGCCGGCCTGCGCCCGCGGAATCGGGCACGGGATCAAGGCGGTCGAGCTTCACCTGATTGGCCGCTGCCGCATGGTTCACCTGGCCCGACAGATCGGCGGCAGCCTCAGCCGCCGTGCCGCCGCTTAGGATCTTGGGCGCGAGCCCGACAAGGGCTTGGCCGAGCGCCGCGGCGGAATCGCGCAGCGCGCCGCCTTCGCCCAAGTCTGCGCGCGCGCGGGCGAGCAGCGCGGCCCGGGCGCGGAGGTCCCGCTCCACCGCGAGCACCCGCCGCACGCTCCACGGGAGGACGCGGAGCAGCAACACCGCCGCGAGGACGACGGCGCCGCCGACGGCGAGGGCACGGCGATCGCGCTGAGTCATGACCCTTGCCTCTTCCCTCTTCCCTCTTCTCGCCCGAAGTGGACCGTGAACCGCTCCCACTCCCGCCCGGCGATCGTCTCTCGCACGACGGGGCCCTCGAGCCGCACGTCGCCCAGGGCGCCTACCCGGTCGAGCCGCGCCACGACGTCCGTCGCGCGGCGCGCGGCACCGGCCAGCACCCCCGCTCCACCGGCGGTCCACGTGAGACTCGTGAGCACGCTCGAGTCCGGTAGCGCGGCCGTCACGCCCGCAAGCAGCGCCATGCTCCGGCCGCGGTCCCGCTCCGCTGCGGTCATGGCGGCGATCGTCGCTTCGGCGTCGCGCAGCTCGCGCCGTGCCGCGAGCACCGCCGCGATTGGCTGCCGGAGCGCCGCCATTTCGCGCTCAACAACACGCCGCTCCCATGCGAGCCGGAACAGAAAAAGCGCGCCGACCGCGAGCCACGTCCCGGCCGCCGCGAGAGCGAGCCGGCGCGTCCGCGCCCGGGCCGCGCGCTCCCGGCTCTCCCGCTCGGATCGCGGGAGCAGCGCGAGCGCGGCCGGATCGTCCGAGAGCGTCACCGTCTCGAGCCACAGCCCGGCCGCGCGCGCGCCTGCCGCGATCGCCTCCACCAGGGGCTCCTCGACCGCTGCCACCTTGGCCACGCGACCCGGTCCTTCACCGAGCCACGTCGCGTCGGTCACGAGCGGATGCCCGTTCCGGCGAAAGAATCGCCCCGCCTGATGGGCCACGAGGGCCCGCAGCTCGCGCGACTTGACCGGAGGCAGATCGCCGAGTGTCCGCACTTGCACTGGGGGTCGCTCAAGCCTGACCGCGACCCGCCAGCAGCGCTCCGGCGCCTCGGCCGCGAGCCGGGCGATCGCGTCGGCGAGCTCGACAACGTCCGCGTAGGTCGCTTCCGCGGTCCAGGTGACCGTCCCGCGGCGAACCGATTCGGCACGGAGCGTGGAGCGGCCGATGCGGAGGCGGAGCAGCGCCCTGCTCACTCCGTCTCCCTCCTGATCACCGCCAGCCTCCCCGCCACGGGAACCAGTGTGAGCGTTGCCCTCGCGACGAGGGGCGTGCCGTGCACGCCCCCCATCACAACGGCAACGAGCGTCGGCGGCGCGAACACCGCGGCGCGCACGAACTCGGGATAGCTCGTGAGCAGCGTCGCCCAAGATCCAGACGAGAGGAGGCCCGCCAGGGCATCGGCGCCGGGGAGCGGCGCGGCACGGCGGCGCATGATCACCATCTCCACGCCCTCCCCGGCGATTCCAGGAAGCGTAGCGAGCACCGTGCGGGGCGCGGCGTTCACGTTGATCGCCCCCGTGCCGCGCGTCGTGAGAAACGCCGACAGCCGGGCGACGAGGGAGTCGTCGAACCCGCGCACGGAGCGCAGCTCGGCGACATCGGCGAAGGGTCCGTTCCGGCTCGCCGGGGGCTCGTCGCCGAACCGCCGGGGCAGGGAGTCGGGATCACGCCAGTCGAGCAGGGCGTCGACGAGGGAATCGATTGGCGCTCCTCGGGACGTCACCGCTTCAAGCACGGCGACGAGCGCCGCCCGATCGGCGAGGTTCAGGTTGAGCCTGCTCGAGGGATCGTCGAGCGTGGCCGTGCACCACGTGCCGCGGCCCAGGTCGATCGAGTCGAGCCTCGCCGTCGGGGGGCCAGGGGGTGAGGCCCAGCGCCCGAGCAGAATCTCGCCGCACGCCTCGCGCGCCCACTCGGCGCGGGCGAGCAGGATCCGATTTCGGGTCGCCTGGCTCCCGGTGCGTGCCACCGCGAGCGCGGCGGCCGCGAGGACGACGAGCGCCGCGAGTACCCAGAGCACGGCTAAGAGAGCGAAGCCACTCGTCGAGTTCGCGCCCTGACAGGGCGCGCTCGGCCGGGGGCGCGCCCTTAGAGGGCACACACAACGCCGAGCCCGGGCTCTCAGCCCGGGGATCATCCGCGCTCCTTCATGAGGAACAGGAGCGTGTCAGTCACCACCCGTCCCCCATCCCGCGTCCCTCTTCCCCGCGTCACCCGAATCCGAATCGCGACCGGCGCGGATACAGGACTCACCCACTCCCTTACCCAGCGCGACTCGGCCCCGGGCTCGAGCAGATAGTCGAAGGCTACGCGGGTCACGCCGTCCATCAGCGCCACCGGTTCTCCCGGAATCACCGATGCCACCAACCGATCGCCGTCACAGCCTAGTGCGATGCGGCGGCGCTCGAACCAGCCGTCTGCCGTCCGCTCCCAGGCGGAGAAGGCCAGTCGGTCGGCCCGCCCGTCGAACCCGCCGGCGCCGTCCGTGCCGACGTCGAGCGACAGGAACGTCGCCTTGAGCCAGCGGCGCGCGTTGGCGGCGCGGTCGAGCGAGTCGCGGGCGGCGACTAGGGTCCGCCCCCGCTCGGCGACCGCGGCGAACATTTGGTGCGCGAGCAGGACGACGAGGGCGGCGATCGTGAGGGCGACGAGGACCTCGACGAGGGTGAAGCCCAATGCGGAATGCGGAATTCGGAATGCGGAATCGACGTTCGTCCTTCCATTCCGCATTCCGCACTCCGCATTCCGCATTACGTCATGGTGATGCATTACTGGGCTCCCTTCGATAAACCACCGTCACCAAGTCCTCCACCTCCGGCCACCCCTCCTGCGCGAGCGCGATCCGATAGAGCGTCCGTTCCGGCCGCTGCACGTCGACGACGAACGCGCCGAGGGGATGGCGGCCGAGGCGGCGGTCGAGGTCTCCTTTCTTGAGCAGCGTGAGCCCCGCGAGCAGCCGCTCCTCGGCCGCGAGCGTGCGCTCCCGCTCCCGCGCGTCCCATGCGGAGCGGAGCCCGGCGCTCACCACGCTCACGAGCGCGAGTCCCGACGCCGAGAGAATCGCGACGGCGACGAGAACTTCGAGCAGCACGACCCCGCGGTCAGCGCGGCGCATCGCGCGGCCCTCCGGTGAGGGGATCGGCGCCGGGGCCGAGCGCGCGGCCGTCAGGGAGAAACAAGGGCGGTAGAGGGCGGTAACGGGCGGTAGAGGGCGGTAGAGGATCTCTCGCGTGGACAGGCGTCCCGGTCCTGATCGCCTCCTCCCGCGCGCGGCGCAGCTCCCGAACCCACTCCGACTCGCGCGGCGCGCGCAGGCTCGTGAAGGCGAGCCCACTCACGCCGAAGACGAGCCCGAGGATCGCGATGACGACCAGCAGCTCGACGAGGGTTACTCCCGACCGCCGCATCAGAAGCCTCCCGGCCTCAACGAGTAGACTGCCTGCAGCAGTGCTGCCGCGACGAACGCCACGAGCCCCCCGAACGCGACGATCAACGCCGGCTCGACGAGCGTGACGAGCGTCTTCAAGCCCCGTTCCGCCTCCTGAGCCGCCAGGTCCCCTGCTCGCCGGCACATCTCGCCCAACCGGCCGCTCGATTCGCCGACCGCGACGAGCTGGAGCGCGCTGGACGCCAGCACCTCCTCCCGCTCGAGCGACCCCGTCAGAGACGCGCCCTGCGCCACGCGTTCCCGGGCGCGCGCGAGCCGGTCCGCAACGGCGAGGTCTCCGGCGGCCTCACGGACTGCATCGAGGGCGGCGAGCAGCGGCATGCCCGCCGAGAGCATCGCGCCGAGGGCGCGCGCGATGCGCGACGTGGCGAGCGCGTGGCGGACCGGGCCGACGAGGGGGGTTGCCAGGAGCGCCGCGTCGATCCGACGCCGGCTCACCGGACGGCGCATGACTTCGAACACACACGCGACGCCCGCCGCGATCGCCGGCACGAGGAGAAACCAGTAGTGGGAGAGGAGGGCCGAGCCGATCAGCAGGAGCCGCGTCGCGGGCGGCAGCCCCTGGCCGAGGTCGCCGAGCAGCTCGGCGAAGCGGGGCACGATGACCGTGCCGATCACCAGCACCGCGGCGACGCCCACCACACTGAGGAGCAGCGGGTAGGCGAGCGCCTGCCGCACGCGCGCCACCAGCTCGGCCTCTTGCTCGAGGTGCGTCGCCACCTGGTCGAGCGCGAGCGGCAGCTGGCTGCCGCGCTCGCCCGCCCGCAGCATGCCGAGCACGACGCCGGGCACGACGCCCCGCGCCGCGGCGAGTGCCTGGGCGAAACTTTGACCCTCGCGCAAGCCCGTGCGGGCTTGCGCCAGCGTGTCGCGCAAGGCGCCCCGCGCGAGCGCTTCGCTCGCCGCCACCGCCCGCTCGAGCGGCACGCCCGCCGACACGAGCGCCGAGACGCTCCGGAACACGATCGCGAGATCGCGCCGGCTCGCCGCGGGCTTCGCGCCCTCGCCCGGTTCTACGGCGGCGAGCGCGACGGGGAACAGCCCCAGCTCCGTGACCGCGACGCTCGCCTGCCCCGCCGTGGCAGCCTCGAGCGTCCCCTGAACCAGCGCCCCATCCGAGCGCGCGGCACGGTAGCGATACACCGTCATCGCGTCCTCGCGCTCTCCCAGGACGTGATGTCCGCATCCTCGGCGCTGCCCCCCGGCTGGCCGTCGCGCCCGAGCGTGAGCAGGTCGTAGCCGTTGGGGGTCGCGTCGCCCGGGCTCTTGTAGACGTAGGGTCGCCCCCACGGATCGAGCGGCAGCGTCTTCTTCAGGTAGGGCCCGCGCCAATTCCGGGCCTCGGGCTCGCCCTGGGGTTGGGTGCGCAGCGCCTCGAGACCCTGCGCCGTCGCTGGGTAGTAGTCGTTGTCGAGTCGATACGCCTCGAGCGCCAGCCCGAACAGCTCGATCTGCGCGCGCGCCGCCGAGGTTTTCGCATCGCCCACGTGACTGAACACCATCGGCGCCACGAGCCCGGCGAGGATCGCGATTACGGTGATGACGACCAGGAGCTCGATGAGGGTAAATCCCAATGCGGAATGCGGAATGCGGAATGCGGAATCGACGTCCGCCCTTCCATTCCGCATTCCGCACTCCACACTCCGCATTGCTTCACCGGTCCGTGACACGCAGCACCTCCTCGACCGTCGTGATCCCGGCCTGCACCTTCCGCCACCCGTCGCGCCGCAGCGTCACCATCCCCTGCGCCTCCGCGAGCTCCCGGAGGGCACCCGCGTTCGGGGTCGAGAGCAGCTCCCGCTTGATTTCGTCCGTGACGACGAGCAGCTCGAAGATTCCCGTCCGGCCGCGGTAGCCGGTCTGGCGGCAGGACGCACAGCCCCGGCCGCGGTCGAGCTTCAACCGTCCCACAGGGTGCTGCGCGAGCAGTGCGACGGCGCTGGAATCGGGCGCGTAGCGCTCGCGACACTCGGGGCAAATCCTCCGGACGAGCCGCTGAGCGAGCACGGCTTCAAGGGTCGCCGCGATCAGGTAGGGCTCCACCTTGAGATCGGCGAGCCGCGTGAGGGCGCTTGGGGCGTCGTTCGTGTGCAGCGTCGAGAAGACGAGATGTCCGGTGAGCGCCGCCTGGACGGCGATCGCGGCGGTCTCGTGGTCCCGCATCTCGCCGATCATCATGACGTCCGGGTCCTGGCGCAGGATGCTCCGCAGCGCCCCCGCGAACGTCATGCCGGCCTTCACGTTCACCGGCACCTGCGTCACCCCTTCGAGGTGGTATTCGACCGGATCTTCGACGGTGACGATCTTCTCGGCGGTGCGGTGGCGCAGGGCAAGCGCCGCGTATAGCGTGGTCGTCTTGCCGCTCCCGGTGGGTCCGGTGGCGAGCAGGATCCCATGAGGTTTCTCGGCGAGCCGGCGGAATGCGTCCAGTGTCTCCGGCGCCATCCCCAGCTCCTCGAGCCCCACGGGCCGGCCGCCCCGGTCGAGCAGCCGCAACACGACCGACTCGCCGTACAGCGTCGGCACCGTGGAGACGCGGAGATCGAGCTCCCGGTCTTCGAGCCGCACGCGGATGCGGCCGTCCTGCGGCGCGCGCCGCTCGGCGATGTCGAGCTGGGCGAGCAGCTTGATGCGGGAGACGACGGCGGCCTGGAGCCCCTTCGGGGGACTGGGCAGCTCCGCGAGCACGCCGTCCACCCGGAACCGGGTCGAGAGGCCCTCGCGCGTGGACTCGAGGTGGATGTCCGACGCGCGGGCGTCGTAGGCCTCACGGATCAAGAGGTTCACGAACCGGATGACGGGCGGCTGGTTCGCGAGGTCTCGCGCGTCGGCGAAGTCGTCCTCGGCACCGTCCGTGGGGGAGCCGAACTCCGCGTCCAGGTCGCGGACCAGCTCGACCACCGACTCCGAGGCAGCGAAGGTGCGGCGGATCGCTTCGCCGAGCTCCTCCACGGTTACCGGGAGCAACTCGACCGGCACGCCGTAGGACAGCTCGAGGTCTTCGACGACCTCCGGCGCCGGCTCGCCCGCGACGGCGACGCGCAGCCGATCGCCCGTCAGCTCGAGGGGGAGGATCCGGTTGTACTCGAGGTATTCGGCCTCGAAGGCTTCGGTGACTGGGAGCTTCGGCGAGAGGTTCGGTGACACCGGCGGCCCCGCGGGCAAGGTCGTGAAACCCCAATGCACCGCGCGTGCCGCAGAGGACGGATGCTGGCTGCGACCAAACTGCCTGTGTCGCTACGCCTTAGGCGCTGGCAGCCCGGGACGCCTCAACGTGTCTCTCGTCCCACGGGACAGCTTGATCTGGCGAGTGGGACTGGCCGGAGTCCGCCGCGGCAGCCCCGAACCGGGCCAGATAGCGATAGATCGTGGTGCGGCCTGCGCCCAGGAACCGAGCCGCCCTGTCAACGTCGCCGTTGGTCATCTCGAGCGCGCGGCGGATCGCCTTGAGGTTCGTCGAAGGATCGCCGCGCTGCCGATACCGGTCCGGCAAGCGGATCACGTCCGCGACGTGGCGCAACTCGAGCAGGTCTGTCCCCTCGGCGCGCAGGTACCCCTCGCGGATGACCATGCCCAGATCCCGCACGTTCCCGGGCCATGCCGCGCGCTGCAGGGCTGGGACGACGTCGTTTGCGAAGCGGCTCGGCCCCAGTTTACCGACCTCCAGCGGGCAGCGATCGAGGAACCGCTGCGACAAGAGGGGAATGTCGTCGATCCGCTGCTCGAGCCGCGGGAGGCGAATCATACTGAACCCAAGGCGAGAGCGAAGCTCCGGAACGAGTCGGCGCCGGTGAAGGAGCCAGTCCGGCGAGCGGGTCAACCCGACCACCAGGCGGCAGCGCAGCGGCAGATCCCGGCTGCCCCCGACACGTCGGAAGTGCCCGCTGCCGAGCGCCCGCAGCAGGAGCATCTGCGTGGAGCGCCGCAGGTGATGGAAGTCGTCGAGCAGCAGCGTGCCGTCGGCCGCCTCCTCGAAGACGCCGATGTGGCGCCCGTGCGCACCGGTGAAGGCGCCCGCCTCGTGGCCGAAGAGCTGGCTGCGTTGGAGCTGCGGATCGAACTCGCGCGCCGTGTGGGCGGAGAGCGGGCCCCGCCGGCCGCTCGCGGTGTGGACCACTGCTGCGAGGGTGGTTTTTCCCGTCCCCGGCTCCCCGACCAGGACAATCGGTGTATTCGCGCGGGCGTACCATTCGACACGAGTGAGCACGTCGGTCATCGCGGGGGAAGCGGCGACGAAGCCGTGCAACAGCTTGAGCAAGCCGGGAGAGGGCGGCATGCGGATGCTCCGTGGAGCGTAGATGCTGTTTCAGACCTCGACGCGCGGCTGGCGATCGGCTCTCCGCCGCACACTGGGGCGCGGGTCGAGATGCAAGGCGAGGCTATAATCGACGCAGTGAGAGCTGGTGTGTCAATGGCGCAACAGGGACGGTGTCGAGACTGTGACGCTTACATCCCGACATGGCAATGATATCCCCTCTGTGTTGCGTGTGCGCGATGATCGGTGTGCCTCATCCCCGAGGAGGGGCACTCCTCACCCGCGATCCTCCAATCGTGACCTGGCCCAAATCGGGGGAAACGTCATGCGGAGCTTGTCCTGGACCACGTAGTAGTGGTTGCCAGCGGCGTCGGGCAGGGCGATGAGGTCGTCGGTCCCCCGGCGTCGGGCAGGGCGATGAGGTCGTCGGTCCCCTGGCCCCAGGTGTAGCGCAACCCGAGAGGATCGGCGTGTTCGGTAGCGCTCACGAGATCCCCGCTGTCCAAAGAGAAGCAGGCGAACCGAGCCGCCTGCTTAGGGGTCTTGCGCGACATACCCTAACACCCGGGAAGATTCGGGTTCTGGATCTTCCCACTTAACGACCTGTCCTGAATCCTTTAGAATCCAGTATGTTACCTCAAACTCCACTTCTAACCGTCAACGCGATTGGGGGAGCTTACGGTGTCCGCGCATCCCGTATACTGGCCAGCCACAGCAGGACGTCGGTATAGTGATGCATTGTCTGTCTTTCAAAGAGACTCCCCGTCGCGACCACTTCATGACCGACGAACCCCTGCCCATCGAGGGTGTCATGGAAGACAACCTGAATCTCCTTCACGCCGCGGAAGGAGTCCCGGTTGAGCTCGCTGGTTGAGTCACCACAGACATCGACAGGACGTGACGGAAGGAGCATCGCAACATTGACTTTCTCGTCTGTCTCTGGAGACTCTCCAAAGTTAGGCCGCCCGTACTTTTGAACAGTCGTCAGTCTCCCTCGGAGTTGCACAACCTGCGGTTCGTACTGGAAGCAGTGAAGATCGGTTTGAGCAGCGGTCTGGATGACCTGCCCAGGGCACGCTGCCGCAGCGAAGCCAGATACAAGGAGGAAGGTTAATGTTCTCATGGGACCACCCAAGTCACTGTTCCCGGGTTCCACGTTTCGTATGACCGGATCGCGTCAGCGACCAACCAAGGATCAAGGTCACTCAGTCTTGCGCTTCCGTTGTACCCCGTGGCGTTCCGAACATAAGCCTGGTAGTTGGCGGTATGGCAGCCCGCTGGGGGACCACCGCACCAGCTCGCTATGGTCTGCTCGAGGGACCTCGATTGATAGTCGCTCGTCATGAGCAACGCTACTTCAGCTTGCCAGCCAGCGGCCTCATTCGGAAATACGGCCATTCCGTTTTGATTAGCCATTGCCCCATGACTCCGCGCGAACCCTCCGTATCCTAACGCGCCGGGGTTGTTGTCCCTCCAAGTTCGTGAGCCTCCGGACCTGATTTCCTGCGTGCCGTCACCATAGGTGTATACCACACTGTTGCCCTCAACACGAGCGCCTATGACTCCTCCGTGCTCCTGTGCTCGCTGCAACCGGTCCTGTTCTGCCCAGACTGCGTCGTCGTAAGCTCTGAGCGCGTCAAGCTCGTCCCAGAAGCCACCGCCCCCAAACCCCGCGCTCCCCCCGCGCACATCGAGAGGGTTCTCCGGGTCCGGCGCTTGGCCGAACACGTCCTTGACGCGCAGCCCGCTCGGATCTCGCGCCTCGAGCGGTCCGCCCCCGACATAGGCGTACACGTTCACCCCGCCCCCATACCCGAGCGGATCCTCCTGCACGAACCGCCGCACTGCGGGATCGAAATACCGCGCCCGGAAGAAATACCACCCCGTCTCGGCGTCGTA
>Ga0137374_10010815_pt1 | contig 10729 bp, 8 predicted proteins | sample SagtaG_20_FD_104811 | JGI IMG/M metagenome (GOLD analysis project Ga0137374, IMG submission 104811) | Vadose zone soil microbial communities from Sagehorn Ranch, Mendocino, California, USA - Sage1_R_100_16 metaG | ecosystem: Environmental > Terrestrial > Soil > Vadose zone | place: USA...
AGGCCGAACTCCGGGTTCACCGCGTACAGCCGGCCGTCCTCGCCGAACCGCATCCAGGCGATGTCGTCGCCGAGTGTCTCGACCTTCCAGCCCGCGATCGACGGGTCGAGCATGGCCAGGTTGGTCTTGCCGCAGGCGCTCGGGAAGGCCGCGGCGACGTAGTACACCTTCTGCTCGGGCGAGGTGAGCTTCAGGATCAGCATGTGCTCGGCCAGCCAGCCCTCGTCACGCGCCATCACCGAGGCGATCCGCAGGCTGTAGCACTTCTTGCCGAGCAGCGAGTTGCCGCCGTACCCGGAGCCGTACGACCAGATCATCCGCTCCTCGGGGAACTGGACGATGTACTTCTCGTCGTTGCACGGCCAGGCGACATCCTCCTGGCCCGGCTCCAGCGGAGCGCCCACGGAGTGCAGGCAGGGCACGAAGTCGGCGGCTGTGTCTCCGGATCCCATCTTCTCCAGTACGGCGGAACCGCTGCGGGCCATGATCCGCATCGACGCCACGACGTACGCCGAGTCGGTGATCTCGACCCCGAACATCGGGTTCGTCGCGGTCAGCGGGCCCATGCAGAACGGGATCACGTACATCGTCCGGCCGCGCATGCAGCCGCGGTACAGCTCCGTCATCAGGGCCTTCATCTCGGCCGGGTCCATCCAGTTGTTGGTGGCTCCGGCGTCGGCCTCGTCGACCGAGCAGATGAAGGTGCGCTCCTCGACCCGGGCGACGTCGCGCGGGTCGGTGCGGGCCCAGAAGGAGTTCGGCTTCTTCTCGTCGTTCAGCCGGACGAGCGTTCCGGCCTCCACCAGCTCCGAGGTCAGCCGGGCGTACTCCTCGTCGGAGCCGTCGACCCAGTGGATCCGGTCCGGCTGGGTGAGCTCGGCAATCTCCGCGACCCAGGCGAGCAGCTTCCCATGGTCAGTGGGCGCTGCCTCGGTAGGCGCATCGGACGTGATCGGCTTCTCGGCTGGTGTGGCGGTCATCGGCGTGTCAGTCCCTCTCGCAGTCCCGGCGCCGTGGGGTGTACGACGCTTTACCGCCCGGCGACGTCACAGTCTCCGGCGGTCGATTCAGGTATCGGCAGTACGACCGTTGCATACCAGTCGCCTTGGTGGACGGTATACCAGCATGCACGGTGGTACTACGTTACGGGTTCGCCGGGTGTGGTGAGAACCGTCAGCGCGTGAGGACTGTCACACAGTGACGGCCTCAGGACGTCTGCGTCCGGATATCGTTCACGACGCCCTGTGCCGTCCGGATCGTGCCGGGTGTCGCCGTCGCCTTGACGCCGACGAGCCACCACGACCTGGTCGACGGGCTCAGGAAGGCGCGGGTCATGGTCAGCTGGTACTTGGTGCCCGCGGTCGCCTCCGTCTCGGTGAACCAGGTCTGCGCGTCCCGGGCAGTGGCCGGCCTGACCGCGTGCGTGCGCTTCGTCCAGCGCGCGTCGAACTCGGCCCGCTGCGCCAGGCAGCCGGCCAGGTCCTTGCACGGGTGCGCCGCGATCCAGACGTCCACCGTGGCCGCGCCGGGCTCGCCGTCCAGCAGCCGCCGGTAGATCGAGAACGACGACTCCTCGAGGATCACCTGCCCCCAGGCGTCGTTCGGCGCGTGCACCGCGAACGGCAGCCCGAGCTTGTCGAACGTCTCCGTCCCCGCCACGCTCCGCGGCGTCGCGCCGACCAGCGACACCGGCGGGATGCCGGTCCGCGGCTGCGCCGGCGCGGACTTCGGGATACCGGGCAGCAGCACCTTCGTCGGCAGCGGCTCCGGCTGTACGGCGTCCTGCACCGGCTGCTTCGGACTGCTCGGCTCGGGCTCCGCGGAGGCGCTGTTCACCGCCGCGCCGATCTGGTAGGTCACCAGGAAGCCGAACAGCGGCACCGCCAGCATCACCGCCCAGTACTTCCCGCCCTTCGGGGCCGCAACAACCGGCAGGCCCGCCCCGGCGGATGTGCCGGGCTGCCCGCCCGGTGCCGGGAAGGTCCGGCCGCTGTCCCGCGGATGATCCGTGTACGTCGGAAGCCCGGCCTGTGCGTACGTCGGAACTGCTGGCGGGGCGGAGGCGTCGAGCCTTCGTCGTACCTCGTTGATGGCGCCCTGGTCGTTGCCGAACACACCGTCGAGTGGGTCGAGCAGCCGTTCGGCGCCGGAGTACCCGGGCGCGAGCTGTGTGATCGCGTACGGCAGGGTGGCGGTCAGGTTCGCCGCCCACAGCGGGGCGTCGGTGCGGCCGGGCTGGAGCGCGGCGTTCCGGCTGGCCTGGGCGAGCCGGTCACGTACCTGGGGATCGGCGGCGCCGGCCTCACTGAGCACCAGAGCGACCACCTCCATCCCGGTGACCGAGGCGCCACGCCACACCCCGGCGAGCTCATGGTCGAGCAGTTGCTCGGAGAAGCTGTAGCCGGGGATCTCGGGGGTGGTGCTCACTTCGCCTCCCAGGCGGCCTTGTCGGCGATCGCCAGTACCGCGGCCTGAGCGGCGTCGCGGATGACCGGAGCGGCGGCGTACTCGACCTGGACGACGAGGTCGCCGCGGGTGGTGAGCACGCTGATGTCCCACACGTCCTCGCCCTGCGGGTCGGCGTTGATCTTGGTCGGGTAGGGGCGGTTCTGGACCGCCTGCCACGGCTCGTGGTCGTAATCGGCGCGGGCGACGTCGTCGGCGGTGCTGCCCTTCTTGGCCGCGAAGGTCTGCACGGTGACGGTGAGGCTGGCGCGGGTGTGCGTGGGCTGCGAGTCCTCCTCGACTTCGGCACTACAGCGCACCTCGGCGACGCCGGTCTGCTTCAGCTCCACCTTCTCGGGGAACAGCACGCTGACGTCGCCGAGCCGCTCGCACAGGTCGGACGGCAGCCGGCGCGCGACCGGCAGGTCCTCGGGTTTCTCGGTCTTGCCGGCCGCGAGGCCCATCCCGAACCCGGCGAGCGCGGCGACTCCAGCCGCGATGCCTGCGTTTCTCAACAGAGTGCGTCGCTGCATGGCCACCGACCTTAGACGAATGGAGGCTTCGCCCCGTTCCACCGAATTCCGGAATAGTTGTCGACGGCAACTGACGTGTCAGGTTCGCCACTGGTAGCGGCGCTCGGGCCGCCCGGCCGCGCCGTACCGCAGCGATACCTGGACCTGGCCGGTGTCGGTGAAGTACTCCAGATAGCGACGGGCGCTGACCCGGGAGATGCCGACCTGCTGTGCGCACTCGGCCGCGGACAGGGTGCCGCCGGCGTTCCGGAGCGCGGCCGCGACCAGGTCCGCGGTCTGCGGGCTCAGACCCTTCGGGAGTCTCGTTCCGGTGCTGCGCCCGAGTGCGCGGTCTATGTCGGCCTGGCTGGTGACGGTGTCGGGCACGCTGGATCGCCGTACCGCGTAGTCCTCCAGGCGGTCCCGGAGGTCCTCGAAGCCGAAGGGCTTGAGCAGGTAGTTCACCGCGCCGCGGCGGACCGCGCCGCGGACCGCCTCGGCCTCGCGGGCGGCGGTGATCACCAGCACGTCGCCGTCGTACCCCTGGGCGCGCAGCCTCGTGACGAGGTCGAGGCCGAACACGTCCGGGAGGTAGAGGTCGAGCAGCAGCAGGTCGGGTTCGAGCTCGGCGACGGCGGCGAGCGCCTGCGCGCCGGTGTGCGCGGTGCCGACCACCCGGAAGCCCTCGATCCGCTCCACGAAGCCGCGGTGGATCCGCGCCACCATGAAGTCGTCGTCGACCACCAGGACGTCGATCATCGCGCTCCCTCGGGTGCCGGCTCGAGCGACATCCGGGCGGTGAACACCGCACCGTCGTCGGTGTTCGTGACCGCGACCTCGCCGCCGCGCCGCCGGCACACCAGCCGGGTCAGCGCCAGCCCGATCCCGCGCTCGCCACCGGCGGCCGCCTTCGTGGTGTACCCGTGCGCGAACACCTCCTGCGCCAGCTCCGGCGCGACCCCCGGCCCGGAGTCGCGGACGACGATCTCCACGCTGGACGCGTCCTGGCGCAGCTCCACCTCGACCCAGGGCGGCGACAGCGGGGTGCCGGACCCGGCCGCGGCGTCGACCGCGTTGTCGACCAGGTTCCCGACCACGGTCGCGACGTCCGCGGAGACCGCCGGCTCCAGCCGCTCCAGCGCGGTCCGCTCCGAGACCCGCAGCTCGACCCGGCGCTCCCCGGCCAGCGACGACTTGGCCATCAGCAGCGCCGCCACCGCGGTGTCGCGCACCCGCCGGGTGACGGTCAGGTCGAGCGACTCGCGGTGCCGGTTGAGCGCGTCGACGTACTGCACCACCTCGTCGTACTGCTCCAGCTGGATCAGCCCGGTGATGGTGTGCAGCTGGTTGGCGAACTCGTGCGCCTGCGCCCGGAGCAGCTCGGTCGAGCTGCGGAACGAGCCGAGCTCGCGTTCCAGCTGGGCCAGCTCGGTGCGGTCCCGCAGCGTGGTGACCGAGCCGAGCGCGCGGCCGTCCTTGGTCACGCTCATCCGGTTCATCACCAACACCCGGCCACGTCGTACCACCACCATGTCGCGGCCACCGGTGTGCTCGCCGCCGAGCACCTCGCGCAGCCGGCCCTCGATGCCGAGCTCGCCCAGGTTCCGCCCGACAGCGTCCTCGGGCAGGTCCAGCAGCCGCCGGCCGACGTCGTTCACGAGCGTCACCCGCAGGTGCTCATCGAGCGCGACCACGCCCTCGGCCAGCCCGTAGAGCATCGCCTCCCGGTGCTCGGCCAGGCCGGCGATCTCGCGCGGCTCCAGCCCGAGCGTCTGCCGCTTGATCCGCCGCGCCAGCAGCCACGACCCGAGCAGCCCGAGCACGCACGCCGTACCCAGATAGACCAGCAGGTACGACGACGCCCCGCGCAGCCGTTGCCAGACCGAGGGGGAGTCCTCGCCGACCATCACGGTGCCGATCTGATCTCCGAGGGTGCCGTCCGGCTTGCCGTTCGCGTCGGTGCCGCGGCTCAGCACGGGAATCTGCGTGACGAGTTGGCGGTGTCCGGCGACGACCAGCTCGCCGGACCAGCCGCGGCCCGCGGCGACTCCCTGGTCGCCGAGGCCGAGCGGTCCGCCGACCAGGGTCGGGTTCGTCGCCTGCAGCACCGTGCCGTCAGCGCTGGCAACCGTGATGTCGATCGTTCCGTACCGCGTGACCGTGGTCTGCAGCAGTGGGGCGAGTGACTCGCGGCGGGCCGGCTCCTTCAGCACGAACTGCACGACACTGTTGCCCGCAAGGTCCTCGGCGAGCGCCGTCATCCGGCGGCCCTCGACGCGGTTGAAGGTTGCCGCCGACTGGGCCAGCGAGACGGCCGCGACGGCGACCAGCACCACCACGACGATCGCCAGCTGGAGCACCAGCAGCTGGCCCGCGAGTGTCGGCCGGCGCCGCGTCCTCATGACCACAATGAACACAACCTCCGCTGCTGACACAACGCAGACACAGCGCCTACGCCGGCGACACGATCATCGCGCTGTACTCCTCCGACTGGAAAGAGAAGCCCGATGAGACCTCGGAACCTGGTACTGCTCGTCGCCGCGGCCTCGACGCTCGCCGTCAGTGCCTGCGGTGCGACCGCGAAGAACGGGAACGATGCTGGCGGCAACGACGGTAAGCCCGTCACCGGCCTGCGTCTGATGGTGCCGAACACAGCCGGCGGCGGCTACGACACGACCGCCCGGACCGCCGCCAAGGTGATGGAGGACGCGAAGATCGCCAGCGGGATCCAGGTCTTCAACCTGCCCGGCGCCGGCGGCACGGTCGGCCTGCAGCGCACCGTGAACGAGAAGGGCAACGGCAAGCTCGCGATGCAGATGGGCCTCGGCGTCGTCGGCGCGTCGTACACCCAGAAGTCGAAGGCCACGCTCACCCAGACCACCCCGATCGCGGAGCTGATCGAGGAAGCCGGCGCCATCGTCGTACCGAAGAACTCGCCGTTCAAGACGATCGGCGACCTGGTGGCGGCGTGGAAGGCCAACCCGAAGGGCCTCGCGGTCGGCGGCGGCTCGTCGCCGGGCGGACCGGACCACCTGCTGCCGATGCAGCTCGCGAAGACGATCGGGATCGACCCGAAGCAGGTCAACTACGTCTCGTACGACGGTGGTGGCGAGTTGCTTCCGGCGCTGCTCGGCAGCAAGATCGCGTTCGGCGCGAGTGGCTTCGGTGAGTTCCTGGACCAGGTGGCGAGCGGTCAGGTGCGGGTGCTGGCGGTGACCAGCGAGGAGCCGATCGAGGCGCTGAAGGATGTGCCGACGCTGAAGGCGTCCGGGATCGACCTGGTGTTCACGAACTGGCGCGGGATCGTGGCGCCGCCGGAGATCAGCGCCGAGGACAAGCAGGTCTGGATCGACGCGCTGACCAAGATGCACGACTCCGAGCAGTGGAAGGCCGAGCTGACCAAGCACGGCTGGACCGACGCGTTCGTGACCGGTGACGACTTCGGCACCTTCCTCGGCGAGCAGGACAAGGCGGTGGCCGACATCCTCACCCAGCTGGGACTGGCGTCATGACGCAGGACCGTGTCCACGTCCACGTCCGGGATCGCAAGCAGTACGGGGTGTGCGCGTTCCTCGCCATCGTCGCCGTGCTGGTGATCGTGGACGCGAGCCGGATCCACCATGTTGCCAGCAGCAACGACCCGATCGGCCCGAAGCCGGTGCCGATCGTGCTGGGAGCGCTGCTGCTGGTGGTGGCCGCGCTGTACGCGCTCGACGTCACCCGCGGTGGTGAAGGTGAGGCCGAGGCCGGTGAGGACATCGACCTGACCCATCCGATCGACTGGCGCACGGTGCTGCTGCTGATCGCCGCGTTCGCCGTGAACGCGGCGCTGATCGACCCGCTCGGCTGGGTGATCAGCGGGTCGCTGCTGTTCTGGGGCTCGGCCTTCGCGCTCGGCAGCCGGCACCACGTGCGCAACCTGCTGATCGCGGTGGCGTTGTCGCTGGTGACGTTCTACACGTTCGCGATCGGGCTCGGCGTGAACCTGCCGGCCGGTGTGCTGCAAGGGATTCTGTGATGGACAACCTGACGAACCTGATGAACGGGTTCGGCGACGTACTGACGCCGATGAACCTGCTGCTCGCACTGATCGGCGTCACGATCGGTACGGCGGTCGGGGTGCTGCCGGGAATCGGCCCGGCGATGACGGTCGCGCTGCTGCTGCCGGTCACCTACGGGATGGACCCGACGCAGGCGTTCATCATGTTCGCCGGGATCTTCTACGGCGGCATGTACGGCGGGTCCACGACGTCGATCCTGCTGAACACACCGGGGGAGTCGTCCTCGGTGGTGACGGCGATCGAGGGCAACAAGATGGCCAAGGCCGGCCGTGCCGCGCAGGCGCTCGCGACCGCCGCGATCGGCTCGTTCGTGGCCGGCACGATCGGCACCCTGCTGCTGGCGCTGCTCGCGCCGCAGGTGGTCAAGTTCGCGATCAGCCTGGGCGCGCCGGACTACCTGGCGATCATGGTGCTGGCGTTCGTCGGCGCCTCGGCGGTGCTCGGGTCGTCGCGGGTGCGCGGGTTCGCCGCGCTGCTGCTCGGCCTGGTGATCGGCCTGGTCGGCCTCGACCGGGTGACCGGCCAGCAGCGGCTGACGCTCGGCATCCCGCAGCTCGCCGACGGCATCGACGTGGTCGTCGTCGCGGTCGGCATCTTCGCCGTCGGCGAGGCGCTGTGGGTGGCCGCGCACCTGCGCCGCAAGTCCGCCGAGGTGATCCCGGTCGGCCAGCCGTGGATGGGCCGGTCGGACTGGAAGCGCTCGTGGAAGCCGTGGCTGCGCGGGACGGCGTTCGGCTTCCCGTTCGGGGCGCTGCCGGCAGGTGGTGCGGAGATCCCGACGTTCCTGTCGTACGCGACCGAGAAGAAGCTGTCGAAGCACCCCGAGGAGTTCGGCAACGGCGCGATCGAGGGCGTCGCCGGTCCGGAGGCCGCGAACAACGCGTCCGCCGCCGGCACGCTGGTCCCGATGCTCGCGCTCGGGCTGCCGACGAACGCGACGTCGGCGGTGATGCTCGCCGCCTTCACGTCGTACGGGATCCAGCCCGGCCCGCTGCTGTTCCAGCGCGAGTCGAAGCTGGTGTGGGCGCTGATCGCGAGCCTGTTCATCGGCAACACGCTGCTGCTGTTGCTGAACCTGCCACTCGCGCCGGCCTGGGCGAAGCTGCTGCAGATCCCGCGGCCCTATCTCTACGCCGGGATCCTGTTCTTCGCCTCCATGGGCGCCTACGCGGTGAACGGGCAGCCGCTCGACCTGTTGCTGCTGCTGGTGCTCGGGCTGCTCGGGTTCGGGATGCGCCGGTTCGGACTACCGGTGCTGCCGCTGATCATCGGCGTCATCCTCGGCCCGATCGCGGAACGCCAGGCACGGATCGCGCTGCAACTGTCGAACGGGGACCTGTCCGGTCTCGTCGGCGGGCCCGTGTCGTACGAGATCTACCTGATCATTCTCGTGCTGATCGGCTGGCCGCTGCTGCGGCGGTACGTCGTACGACGTCCTCAGGACCGGCACCTGAGCCCGACCGGGTGACAGTCTGCGACGTGCGGCCGCCCTCCCGGCCGCACGTCGCAGTTCGCGCCGCCGCCGGAGCGCCCTCCGTCATCGAGTCCGACCTCGCCCCTGGCGCCGTGGGCGCGACGCCACACGTGCGGAGGTGACCCCGGAGGTGCTCGCCGAGCTCCGCGCCAAACAGCAGACGACCATGTGCCCGTGATCCGCTCGCCGCGGGTTGCGTGACGCCGCGCGGGTTCCGTGACGCCCCTCGGGTTCCGTGGCCGGTGCCTGGTTGCAGAGCCTGTTGCAGATTTTGTTCAGGCTAGGTGGGCTGCACGGTGGTCAGGCAGGCCGGGGCGGGCTGGTGTGGTTTGGCCGGAAGGCCGGGCGGCTCCTAGGCCGTGCGGGTGCGGTGGAGCCTGACCAGGTTGGTAGTGGCTGCTGCGAGGTGGAGTTCGCTGGTGGCGGCGGTGAGGCCGCGGCGGCTGAAGGTGCGCAGTCCGGTGCGGTCTTTGAGGTGTCCGATGACGGGTTCGACGATCGCGGCGCGCCGTTGGTAGGTCTGGCGGCCGGCGGGTGTTCGGAGCCGGTGTCGCATCTGCTCGATCGGGGTGTCGGTGTCGGCTGGGTCGCCGTCGGCCGGGTGCTGTTGGGCGTCGCGGTCTTGGTCGCGGTACTTGCCTAGCGCGATCAGGCGGGGTGGGCCGGGTGCGGTCAGGTTGTCGTCGCTGAGGTAGCCGGCGTCGAACAGGATCGTGTTGATCCCGTTGTTGGCCCCGGGCTGCGGGTCGGGGTGTTGGGCCGGTGGGCGGTGCGCGGTGAGGACGGCGACCGCGCTGGTCGTGGCCGCGATCATCGGCTGGCATTGGTGGAGGTCGACGGTGTCTTGGGTCAGCCGGGTCGCGATGATCAGGTGGTCGTCGGTGACGGCGAGTTGCGCGTTGTATCCCTGGATCCAGCCCCGCCGGGTCGGCATGATCCGCGAGTCGGGGTCGGTGACATTGCGGCGCGGCGCGCCACCCGACGGGGTCTTGGCCGCGGCGTTGTCTCGCGCCTGCAGTCTGGTGACGCGGTCGCTGTCTCGGCGTTCGGCCTTGACCAAGGCGTCGCGGGCGCGTTGAACCTTCCCACTGTCTTCGGGTGGCGTCGGGCCGCGACCGTTGGGGCGTCTCCCGGTCGCGGCCCACGCGGCCTGGTAGGCCTCGGTCTTGGCCCGGGCCTCCTGTTCGGCCCGGGCCACCCGGTCCCGCGCGGCCTGCAACCGGGCAGCGGCCTTGGCGTCGGCGGCGGCCCGGTCCGCGGCCACCGTCGCCTTCTCGGCGTCGATCTGGGTCAGGCAGTCCCGGATCCGCGCGACTCGCCCGGTCGCCTCGGCCATCTCCGTGGGCAGTTCGTCACCCCGCGCGTCCCCGTACTCGGCGTCTTCGGCCGCGTCGGTCTTCGCCGCGGCGGCGACGATCCGCTCGACCTCGGCACGCAGCCTGTCCTCGGTGCGGTTCGCGTCGACCGAGGCGTTCGCGGCGATCTTGGTGCCGTCGACCGCGATCACCCCGACCCGGCCCAGACCCGCCTTCGCGCACACGATCAGCACCTGCTCGAACAAGTCCGTGAAGGCCGCCTCGTGGTCGGCGCGGAACCTCGCGATCGTGGTGTGGTCCGGGGCGTCTTGCGCGCAGATCACCCGGAACGCCACATCCACCGTGCACAGCCGCTCGATCTGCCGTGACGAATGCACCCGATGCGCATAGCCGTAGAGCAGCAAGGTGACCAGCATGTCCGGGTCGAACCCCGCACGCCCCCGGTCGGTCTTGGTCCGCGCCCGGCCGGTGTGGAACGCCGTGGTGTCCATCGCGGCCACCACATCGATCAAGAACCAGGCCAGATGGTCCTCGGGCAACCACTCCGTCATCAACGGCGGCAACAAAAACGCCTGATCACGGTCAACCGGCCGATACGATCTCGCCACAAACGCGATCCTCGACCACCAAGGTCGCGGATCCCGCGAACGCCACACCCAATTTTGCAACAGGCTCTGCGACGCCCGTCGGGTCCGGTTTCGGGACTGGCGGGCGTCCCCGCGAAACGCCCTCTCATGCCGCGGAGCGGGCATCTTTGGGCGTCGCCGTCGTGGAATCGACCGCGGTCGTCAGCGCGTGGTGGCGTGCTTCTGCCCGGCGCCCTTGACGGCGTACCGCACATGGGTGGCGTACTGCGAACTCCAGGTGCCGACCACCTCGAGGTCGAGATCCTGCTCGAATCCCTCGAACAGCCGCTTCCCG
>Ga0137374_10010824_pt1 | contig 10726 bp, 9 predicted proteins | sample SagtaG_20_FD_104811 | JGI IMG/M metagenome (GOLD analysis project Ga0137374, IMG submission 104811) | Vadose zone soil microbial communities from Sagehorn Ranch, Mendocino, California, USA - Sage1_R_100_16 metaG | ecosystem: Environmental > Terrestrial > Soil > Vadose zone | place: USA...
CTCGTCACGCACTACTTCGCCTCCACCCACCCCGGGTATCGCGGCTGGCGGTGGGCGGTCACGCTGACCCGCGCCTCCCGGGCGAAGACCGTCACCGTCAACGAGGTCGTCATGCTGCCCGGCGACGAGGCCATCGTCGCGCCCGAGTGGGTGCCGTGGTCCGAGCGCGTCCAGCCCGGCGACCTGCGGGCCGGCGACCTTTTCCCGACCCACGCCGACGACCCGCGCCTCGAGCCCGGCTTCACCGACACCGGCGCGCCCGAGGACGTGCTGGCGGTCGTCGAGGAGCTCGGACTCGGCCGCGAGCGCGTCCTGTCGCCGTACGGGCGGGAAGACGCGGCGGAGCGCTGGTACGGCGGTGACTTCGGCCCGACGTCCGCGATCGCTCAGGCGGTTCCGTACAAGTGCCACTCGTGCGGCTACTGGATCCGGCTCGCCGACAGCCTCGGGCAGGCGTTCGGCGTCTGCGCGAACGAGATGGCGCCCGGCGAGGGTCGCGTGGTGACGTACGACTACGGCTGCGGCGCACACTCGGACGCTGTCATCGACCTGCAGGACCAGCCGTCCACCGAGCACGCCTTCGACACCACCGGGTACGACGTACTGGAGCTCGCCGGCGTCAACGTCGAGCCGACGGGCGCCGACGACGAGGTCGAGGACACCGACACGACACCCGACGAGGAACTCGCGGACGTCGCTCAGGCTGTCGAAGAACTACAGGACTGACTCACTCGACTTCACGCTGCTCTTCGGCCTGGATGGCGGCCCAGCGGCGGCGGCAGTAGACGAGCCCGATCAGACCGAGGCCGAACCCGGCGACGGTGACCCACAACCACCAGTCGAGGCCGTTCTTCTTCAGCTCGTCACGGAAGATCAGTACGACGACGAACGCGACCGCCCAGGCGACGATCCCGGTGATCACACTGGGAATGCCGGACAGGTCGAGCGGCTTGACCTCGGCGTGCACCAGCTCCCCGCGGGCGAGCTGACTGGTCGGGTCGTTCCGCTTCTTCGGAACCGGCTTGTCCTCTGCCACGGCACCACCTTAGCCCTGGGCCGCGGTCTCCCCCGGGGCGGCTTCCACAGGTGTGCGTAACGCTTTCGGTTAGTGCTCGCCAGTTGTCGGCGGTTCCTGGCACCATTCGGTCATGACCTCGCCCAAGGCCGACGCCGCCCGCTCCGGGTCCGCCGCCAAGAAGAGAACAAACGGCCTCGACTCGTTCTTCAAGATCACCGAACGTGGCTCGACCGTTCCGCGGGAGATCCGCGGCGGCCTGGTCACCTTCTTCACCATGGCCTACATCGTGGTGCTGAACCCGCTGATCATCGGCACCGTCAAGGACGGCACCGGCCAGTTCGTCGGCGGCGGCACCAATCCGGCCGCGTCGATCGCCAAGATCGCCGTCGCCACCGCGCTGGTGGCCGGCGTGGTCACCATCCTGATGGGCGTGGTCGCGAACTTCCCGCTCGCGCTGGCGACCGGTCTCGGGCTGAACGCGTTCATCGCGTTCTCGGTCGCGACCAAGATGACCTGGGCCGACGCGATGGGCCTGGTGGTGCTGGAAGGCCTCATCATCCTGATCCTGGTGCTGACCGGGTTCCGCAAAGCGGTGTTCGAGGCGGTGCCACTGCAACTGAAGGTGGCGATCAGCGTCGGTATCGGCCTGTTCATCGCCTTCATCGGCGTCGTCGACGCGGGCTTCGTACGGCGTCCCGCGGCGCCGGCCGGACCGCCGGTCGAACTCGGTGTCGGCGGCAACCTTCGCGGCTGGCCGGTGCTGGTGTTCGTGGTCGGCCTGATCCTGATCAGCACGCTGTATGCGCGCAAGGTGAAGGGCGCCATCCTGATCGGCATCCTCGTCGCGACCGTGCTGGCGATCATCGTCGAGGCCGTCTTCACCGTCGGCGCACGGACGGCGAACAACCCGGGCGGCTGGGGCCTGAGCGTGCCGAAGCTGCCGGACCACTGGTTCACCAAGCCCAATCTCGACACCATCGGCGAGTTCAGCCTGTTCGGGTCGTTCGAGAAGGTCGGCGTGGTGTCCGCGCTGCTGCTGATCTTCACGCTGATGCTGGCCGACTTCTTCGACACCATGGGCACGATGACCGCGATCGGTGCCGAGGCCGGCCTGCTCGACAAGGACGGCACCCCGCCGAACTCGCAGCGCATCCTGATCGTGGACTCGGTCGCGGCCGCGGCCGGTGGCGCCGCGTCGGTGTCGAGCAACACGTCGTACATCGAATCGGCGTCGGGTGTCGGTGAGGGCGCGCGGACCGGGCTGGCGAGTGTGGTGACCGGGATCTGCTTCCTGATCTCGATGGTCGTCGCGCCGCTGGTCACCCTGGTGCCGTACGAGGCGGCCACGCCGGCTCTGGTCCTGGTCGGCTTCCTGATGATGACGCACGTGAAGGGGATCGACTTCGGCAACATCGAGGTCGCGTTCCCGGCGTTCCTGACCATCGTCCTGATGCCGTTCACGTACTCGATCTCGGCCGGTATCGGCGCCGGGTTCGTCTCGTACGTCGTGTTGAAGGTGGTCCGCGGCAAGGCCCGCGACATCCACCCGCTGATGTGGATCGTCGCCGCCCTCTTCGTCGTGTACTTCGCCATCGGCCCGCTCACCGACTGGCTCACCTGACCAACCGTTGATGGGATCTTCGGCGCCGATACCTAGACCAGGCTGCGCCGGAGATCGAGGTACTCGGCTCGGGCGGCGAAGAGGTCACGCAGTTCGGTGCTGATGTTGTCGAGGAACTCGGTCCGGTACGCCGAATCGGTCAGCAGCGCGATCGAGTAGTACAGGCCGGTGAAGTTGGCGATGCCGATGGCAACCTTCACCAGCGACGCGCTGATCAGCAGCGGGTGGTCGAGCAGCTCGATGTCGTACGACCAGGAGCCTGGGCTGACGCCCCACTGCTGGTAGATGTGCGCGCTGATCGCGAGCATGCCGAAGGCAACGAAGAACCCGCCGACGCCGGCGCTCACGACGAGCACCTGCATCCACTGCCGGATCACCAGGCTGATGCTGAGGTTCAGGCGCTGGATCCGGCGCAGCGGCGGGCCGGACCCGGCGTCGCGCTCGATCTCGTCCACTTCCTTCGGCAGCCGGATCAGCAGGAACAGCGTGCTCAGCAGGGTGAAACCGGCGACCGAGAAGAGGATGAAGGCGATCGGCATCCCCGCGAACACTTGCCACATATCCGCAGTCACGAACAGCACCAGCGAGAACACCAACAGCAACGGCAGCGCCCGGACCAGGCTGGCCACCGAGTTCGCCAGCTCGCCGGCGAGCCGCCGCAGGCCCCAGTACGTCGTCGCGATCAGGCCGTAGCCGATCACGACGTACACCAGACCGACCAGCAGGAGGTTGCCGACGGCAACTCCGAGGAACTGGCGGAGCTGGCCCTCGGACACTAGCGGCAGCAGCGCCGGGAGCAGCACGAAGACGGCCAGCTCGGGAATCCCGAACCGGGTCGGAAGCGACCAGAACGGGCGGCCGCGGACTCCGTTGAGCAGCCCGAAACCGCCCACCAGGATCACCAGCGCGGCGAGCGCGGCCAGCAGGTTCACCCAGGCGGGCCAGTCGAGCGAGGTTGCGCCGAGCATCTCCGCCAGGAAGACCAGCACCAGCAGCGGCGTCGCCCGCGTGAAGATGTCGTGCGTCGGCGAGAAGTCCTCGATGAACAACGGCAGGCCCGCCCGCCGAAATCGCTGCTCGTACCGCGCCAACTCAGCAGGTGTCCCCATGACCGGGAACCTTAGCGACGATCCGTGCACCTGCCGTACAGGATCCACGGATCGAGGTTTGCCGTTGACACCGGATGAAGGCGGTCCCTAGCCTGATCGCACGGCTGATGCGGCCGGCCGCCTGCGCCCCCGGACGGGGGTTCGGTGAACGCATCGCTCCACCACTTTGTCGCTCTGCTTCCTCGGCGGACGCATCAGCAACGCAGGCACTGGTCACGAAGTCCGCCTGGAGGATCAGATGCGTACCTTCCGTGACGCCAAGGCCATGGCGAAGACGCTGCGAGCCGAACTGCTCGAGCGCACACAGGTCGAGCTGGGTCACAGCGAGGCCCTCGAGATCGTGTCCCGGATGTTCGGGCACGACAACTGGAACATCATGGCGGCCAAGATCGACGAGCTGTCGCACATCCATGGCGACGGCAGCTACGGGCCGGAGAGCGCGGCCAGCCTCACCATCCCTGTACTGCGGATCTTCGACGTCGAGCAGGCCAAGCGGTTCTACCTCGACTTCCTCGGCTGCACGCTCGACTTCGGTGGGCCCGTCCACGAGGGCGGCGCGTACTACGGTCAGGTCACCCGTTCGACCACGACGCTCCATCTGACCGAGACGCCGTACATCAGCTCACCCGGTACGACGATCGGGATCTGGACGAGCGGCCTCGACGACCTGCACGAAGAGCTGAACAAGAAGCGGCTGGCGATCGAGGTCTGGTCCCCGGCCGTGTGGGTGCCCCAGCCCGAGGAGATGCCGTGGGGCCGGGTGATGACGGTGACCGACCCGTTCGGCAACAGCTTCCGCTTCACCGAGCCCCACGACACCGAAAAGCAACGCCTAGCCCGCTGGTAGTTCAGGCGCCCGCAGGCATCGCACCCCCGCCTCGGAGCCCTCGACACTGTCGGCTCCGGGGCGGTTCGTCGTACTCAATGACAGCAGTTGGCATGCCACTTCGTCGTGTCGTCAGGCACCCACGGGGAATACCGGGCCGGCGTTATCGGTTTTCTTTAGCAAAGGTAATGAGTTAAGCTAAAGAACATGCCCGAAGTCGTAGCGCAGCAGGTCAAGAGTGACGTCGGGCTGGCCAGTGCCCTGAGGTCGTCCACGCTCAGGCTGTCCCGGCAGATCCGGCGGCAGCGCGAGCCTGGTCACGACCTCACCGCCAACCAGCTCAGCGTGCTCGGCGCGTTGTCCAAGCACGAAGCGATGACGATCGGCGAGCTGGCGGGGCACGAGCAGGTCAAGCCGCCGTCGATGACGCGGATCGTGACGAACATGGAGGAGGCGGGCCTGGTGATCCGCCGCCCGCACCCGACCGACAAGCGCCAGATCGTGGTCGAGCTGACCGCGACCGCGGACGAGCTGATCCTGGCGAACCGCCGGCGCCGCGACGAGTGGCTGCAGACCAAACTGAAGCAACTGACCCCCGAGGAGCGCGACATCCTGCGCAAAGCAGCACCTGTTCTCGAACGCCTGGCAGCCACATGAGCCCGACCTTCCGCGCGTTCAAGGTTCGTAACTTCCGTCTCTACGCCTCCGGTGCGATCATCTCGAACACCGGCACCTGGATGCAGCGCGTCGCCCAGGACTGGCTGGTCCTGGAGCTGACCCATTCCGGTACGGCGCTCGGCATCGTCACCGGCCTGCAGTTCCTGCCGGCTCTTCTGCTGGGTCCGTACGCCGGACTCGTCGCCGACCGCTTCCCGAAGCGCCGGGTGCTGACGTGCACCCAGATTGCGATGGGCACGGTCGCCCTGGTGCTCGGCGGGCTCACCGTCAGCGGGATGGTCCAGCCCTGGCACGTGTATCTGCTGGCCCTGCTGTTCGGTGTCGGCACGGCGTTCGACGCGCCGACAAGGCAGTCGTTCGTGGTCGAGATGGTCGGCCGCGATGAGCTGTCGAACGCGGTCGGGCTGAACTCGGCGTCCTTCAACGCCGCCCGCCTGCTGGGCCCGGCGCTGGCCGGTCTGCTGATCCACTGGATCGGCACCGGCCCGGTGATCATGATCAACGGCCTGACGTACGCCGCCGTGATCGTGTCGCTGCGGCTGATGCGGGTCGAGGAGTTGTACACACCGAAACCCGCGGCCCGGGAGAAGGGCATGATCCGCGACGGCATGCGCTACCTGTGGCGCCGGCCGGACCTGATGATGGTCATGGTGACGGTGTTCTTCGCCGGTACCTTCGGGCTGAACTTCCAGATGACGTCCGCGCTGATGGCGACCGAGGCGTTCCACAAGGGCGCGGGGGAGTACGGCATCCTCGGCTCGATCCTCGCGATCGGCTCGCTGTCCGGCGCACTGCTGGCGGCCCGCCGGGCCCGGATCCGCGCCCGCCTGGTGATCGGCGCGGCCCTGGCCTTCGGCGTGATGGCGGTCGTCAGCGGCCTGATGCCGACGTACCTGACCTACGCAATGGTGTTGCCGCTGGTCGGCCTGACGTCGCTCACCATGCTGACCGCGGCCAACGCGACCATGCAGCTGAGCATCGAGCCGACCATGCGCGGCCGGGTGATGGCGCTGTACATGACGGTCCTGATGGGTGGTACGCCGATCGGTTCGCCGTTGATCGGCTGGGTCGGCCAGACCATGGGCGCCCGCTGGTCCCTGATCGCCGGCGGCGGCCTCACCGTCCTCGGCACCCTCGGCTCCGTCCTCTACTTCTCCCACCGCCGCGGCCTCGCCATCCGCCCCCACCTCCTACCCCGCCCCCACCTAGAGGTTGTTCCGCAGCCGGAGCTTCTGGGCGACAAGGCGGTGGTAGACGCCGCCCCGCACGCCGAGGTGATCCCCGTCGAACCGGCATCGAAAGCGACGAAAGACCTCGGACCGCGCGTGGCCTAGTTGGAGTCACCCCCACAATGGGGTGTGACTCATTACGATCTGGTGATCATCGGGACGGGGTCGGGGAACACGATTGTGAACCGGCGGTTCGCGGACTGGAAGGTGGCGATCGTCGAGCGCGGGACGTTCGGCGGGACCTGCCTGAACGTCGGGTGTATCCCGACCAAGATGTTCGTGCACACCGCCGACCTGGCCGCCGTACCGTCGACCAGTTCCCGGTACGGCGTCGACGAGCAGCTCGTGGCAGTGCACTGGCCGGAGATCCGGGACCGGATCTTCGGCCGGATCGACCCGATCGCCGAGGCCGGATCGGAGTACCGTCACCACCACGCCGACAACGTCAACGTCACCGTGTACGACGGCACCGGTCGCTTCACCGGCACCAAGGAGTTGACCGTCAACGGTGAGCAGATCACCGGCGACCAGTTCGTGATCGCCGCGGGCAGCCGGCCGATCGTGCCGTTCATCCCTGGTCTGGAAGAGGTCGGCTTCCACACCTCCGACACGATCATGCGACTGGAGAAACTCCCGCGCCGGCTCGGCATCATCGGCAGCGGCTTCGTGGCGGCCGAGTTCGCACACGTCTTCTCGTCGTACGGCGTCGAGGTCACGCTGATCGCGCGGTCGGACCTGCTGCTCCGGCATGAGGACCACGACATCGCGACCCGCTTCACCGAGATCGCCCGCGACAAGTACGACGTACGCCTCGATCACGACACGGTTCGAGCGGTACGGCGGGACGACGGCGCGATCGCGCTCGAGATGCTCAGCCCGAACGGCCCGGACGAGCTGATCGTCGACGAGGTCCTGGTCGCCGTCGGGCGCCGGCCCAACTCGGACACCCTCGACCTCGACCGCGCCGGTGTCGAGATCGACTCCGAGGAGCGCGTGGTCGTCGACGAATACCAGCAGACCACGGTCGACGGGATCTACGCGCTCGGCGATGTCACCTCACCACACCAGCTGAAGCACGTCGCCAACCACGAGGCACGAGTGGTGAAGCACAACCTGCTCAACCCGACCGACCGGATCAAGGCCGACCACCGCTTCGTCCCGCACGCCGTGTTCAGCTCACCGCAGATCGCGGCCATCGGCCTCACCGAGGAGGAGGCCCGCGACCGCGGAATCCCTTATGTGGTTGGGATCCAGCAGTACGCCGATATCGCCTACGGCTGGGCGATGGAGGACACCACCGGGTTCGCCAAGGTCCTCGCCGACCCCGAGACCGGGCAGATCATCGGCTGTCACATCCTCGGCCCGCAGGCATCGTCGGTGATCCAGCCCGTGATCCAGGCGATGAGCTTCGGCCTCGACGCCTACTCGATGGCGCGCGACCAGTTCTGGATCCACCCGGCCATGTCCGAGCTGATCGAGAACGCGTTGCTCAAGCTGAAGCTAGAGCCGAAAGGCTGAGATCACGTCGGCCATCGTCTCCAAGCCCTCGAGGTCGGGCAGGCTGATCATCACCTCGGCCACGCCCGCCTCGGACAGCTCGCGGAAGCGTCCGATCTGATCGGCAACGGTGCCGGCGTTGACCGAGGCGGCGTACCGGGCGGGGTTCTGGTTGCGCGGACGGAGCCGCTCGACGAGTTCGTCGACGTGCCGATGATCCTTGCCCACAAGGGTTGTGGACAGATGTGTCAGCTCAACGTTTCCGGAGAGGTACCCGGCCAGCTTGCGAACCTGAGCGACGTCACCGAAGACATTGACGGCATCGGCGTACCGGGAAGCCAACCGCAGCGTCCGCCGTCCACTTCCCCCAACCAGCAAAGGCAAATGCTCCTGCAGCGGTCGCGGATAGCAGGTGGTATCCGGTACGTCGAGCACCGCGCCGTGGAACGGTTTGTTGCCTGGTCCCCATAAAACCGGCAGCAACTGCAACGCGTCCTCCAGCAACGCATATCGCTCGGCGACGGACGGAAACGTCCACCCGTAAGCCTTGTGCTCCGCCTCGAACCACGCGAGCCCCACCCCACAGACAGCACGCCCCCCACTCAGCACGTCGAGTGTCGCGGCGATCTTCCCCAGATGCGCGACGTTCCGATAGGTGATCCCCGAGACCAGCGTCCCCAACCGCACTCGCGACGTACACGCGGCCAAGTAGCCGAGCGTCGTCCAACTCTCCAGGAAGTCCTCCCACGCCCGGCCCACCTGCGGAATCTGCCGGAAGTGGTCCATCACATAGATCGCGTCGAACCCAGCCGCCTCCGCCCGCCCGGCTACCTCGCGAATCCACTCCGCCGTACCCGCCCGCCCTGCCTTGTGCGTATAGCTGCTCAGCTGCAACCCGAACCGCAAGCCGGTCGGTGCTTCCGACTGCCGAGCCGCGGCCGCCCCCGCGTCCACAAAGGCCTCCGGTACGACGCGAACGCCGGCCGGCTCGAGCACCTCGTCGTACCCCTCGAGCGGCAACTCCTTCTTCGCTACGGCCCACGACCGCAGTTGCGACGTCAGCGCATCGGCAGGGATCCGCTTCACACGTGAGCGATTCCGCCGCCGGCACTCCTCGGCCGGCGTGTCGAAACCGACCGCGACACAAGGCATTCCGGCGGATCGAGCCAGCCCCAGCCAGCGCAATCGCCGCTCCCGATCCAGCCCGAGCGTGTCGATCACCGTCGTCAACCGCCGCCCGATCCGCTGCCGCACGACCTCCTCCAGCAACGCGAACGCGTCCGTACTCGCGCCCAGATCGTCCTCCCCGGCGCCGACGAGCGAACGCAACCGATCACTGGACACGATCAACCCGTCCGCGAACCGCTCCGCAGCCCACGTCGACTTCCCCGACGCCCCCGGCCCCACCAGGATCACCACACACGGCGACGGCAGCTTCCGCTCATCCATAAACTCAGTTTCCATCGCGGATAGCATCGACGGATGCGATTGTTCGTGGCTGTCGTGCCACCGATTGAGGTTGTGGAGGATCTGAGCGAGTTCGTGGAACCGCGGCGGGAGCATCCGGACGAGGACATCCGCTGGGCCGGGGACGACCACTGGCACATCACGCTGGCGTTCCTGGGCGAGGTGCCGGACTGGAAGACGGATGAACTGGGGGAGCGGCTGGAGCGGGCCGCGAAGCGGCAGAAGCCGTTCGAACTGCAGCTGACCGGGGCAGGCGCCTTCCCGGGCGTCGCCGACGCGCGGGTGCTGTACGCCGGGGTCCGCGACGACAGCGAGTCCCTCAAGCACCTGGCGATGACGACGAGGGCGGCGGCGAATCGCGCCGGAGTGGTTGTGGAAGGAAGGAAATTCACCCCGCACGTGACGCTGGCCCGGCTTCGCCGGCCGATCGACGCCACCAGGTGGGTGCGGATCTTCGACACGTACGACGGTCCGGCCTGGACCGCGGGCACGTTGCGGCTCATCGAATCCCGGCTCGGTGAGGGGCCCGGGCGGAGTGCGGCGTACGCCACAGTGGGCGAATGGGAGTTCTTAGGCTAACCTCAGCAAGGTTAGCCGTACCTAATGCCTGTGGAGTCCCGCCATGCTCGCGAACTACCTGATCGGACTCAGGGAAGGCCTCGAGGCCTCGCTGGTCGTCAGCATCCTCGCCACCTTCCTGGTCAAATCGGGTCACCGTGATCGACTCAAACTGGTCTGGATCGGAGTCGGCGCGGCGATCGGGGTGGCAGCGGCCGGCTGGGCGCTGCTGCAGTTCATCACCGCGCTGACGGCCAGGTCGTTCACGACCCAGGAGACCATCGGCGGGGTGATGTCGATCCTCGCGGTCGCCTTCGTCACCTGGATGATCTTCTGGATGCGCAAAGCGTCCCGCAGCATCGCCAAGGAGTTGCGCGAGCGGATGGGCCAGGCGCTCGAGGTCGGCCCGCGGGCGGTCGTCGTGCTGGCGTTCCTCGCTGTCTTCCGCGAAGGCATCGAGACCGCGTTCATCGTGTACGCGTCGGCCGCCACCGCGACCACGGCGGTCCCGTTCATCGGCGTGCTGCTCGGCCTGGCCACGTCGGTGGCACTGGGGTTCGCGATCTACCGCGGCGCTGTCCGGATCAACCTGGGCGTGTTCTTCAAGTGGACCGGCGCGCTGCTGATCCTGGTCGCGGCCGGCATCTTCGCCTACGGCTTCCACGACCTGCAGGAAGCGAACCTCCTGCCCGGCCTGCAGACGCTGGCCTTCGACATCTCGAA
>Ga0137374_10010846_pt1 | contig 10711 bp, 7 predicted proteins | sample SagtaG_20_FD_104811 | JGI IMG/M metagenome (GOLD analysis project Ga0137374, IMG submission 104811) | Vadose zone soil microbial communities from Sagehorn Ranch, Mendocino, California, USA - Sage1_R_100_16 metaG | ecosystem: Environmental > Terrestrial > Soil > Vadose zone | place: USA...
CCCACGGCTCCTCCTCGGCGGAGGTGTTAAGCAGGCGTCAAGAGGAGGGTTTGTTCCACTCTACGGTCACTGACCGCGGCCCGCTGGGGGTGCCTGCGGCCCGCTGAGGGACTCTGCGGGTTGCCCGTGACCCGGTGAGGGACTCTGCGGGTCACTGAGCGCGACCTCTTGCGGCCGGGTTTACGCCATCGCGAAAGCGTCGGCCAGGATGGACAGGCCCTCATCAAGGAGATGGTCGCTGATCACCAGGGGCGGCAGGAATCGCAGCACGTTCCCGAATGTGCCGCAGGTCAGCACCATCAGCCCTGCCGTGTGGCAGGCTGCCGCGACCCGGTTGGCCACCTCTGGCGCTGGCTCGATAGTGCCCGGCCTGATGAGCTCGATCGCCAGCATGGCGCCCCTGCCACGCACGTCGCCGATCTGCGGGTGACGCTCGGCAAGCGCCCGCAGCCGTGGCAGCATCAGCGCGCCGATGTTGCGCGCCCGCCCGGTGAGGTCGTGGTCCTCCATGGCCTGCATCGCACCAAGCGCCGCGGCGCACGCCACGGGGTTACCGCCGTAGGTGCCGCCGAGGCCTCCAGGGTGTACGGCGTCCATCAGCTCGGCCCGGCCGGTGACCGCGGCAAGCGGCATGCCGCCGGCGATTCCCTTCGCGGTAGTGATCAGGTCGGGAACGACGCCTTCGTGCTCGCACGCGAACCAGTTGCCGGTACGGCAGAACCCAGTCTGGATCTCGTCGGCGATGAACACGATGCCGTGCGTGCGGCAGAACTCCGCGAGCCGCGGCAGGAAGCCGACCGGGGGCACGACGAACCCGCCCTCGCCCTGGATTGGCTCTATGATCAAGGCCGCTACGTTCTGCTCGCCGATCTGGCTGTGGATTAGTTCGGTGACTGTCGCGTATGCCTCCTGGGCGCAGTTGGTCGGCCCGGTCGGCCACCGCAGCGGATACGCCATTGGCATCCGGTAGATCTCGCCGGCGAATGGCCCGAACCTGTGCTTGTACGGCATGTTCTTCGCTGTCAGGGCCATGGTGAGGTTGGTGCGGCCGTGGTAGGCGTGGTCGAAGGTGACGACGGCGGGGCGGCCGGTCGCATGCCGGGCGATCTTCACCGCGTTTTCCACCGCCTCGGCGCCCGAGTTGAACAGCGCGGAGCGCTTGTCGTGGTCGCCCGGGGTCCGTCGGGCCAACTGCTCGCAGACGGCCACGTATCCCTCGTAGGGAGTGACCATGAAGCAGGTATGGGTCAAACTGCGCACCTGTTCGGTCACCCTTTCGACGACCTCGGGCGCGCTGTTGCCGACGCTGGTGACGGCGATTCCAGAACCAAAATCAATCAGCGAGTTGCCGTCGGCATCGACGAGCACGCCACCACCCGCTGCGGTCATGAACACGGGCAGCACGTGGCTCACCCCCGCGGCGACGCTGCGCTGCCGCCGGGCGAGCAGGTCACGTGACGCCGGGCCGGGGATCTCGGTGACGAGCCGACGCTCCTGCGGCAGCGCCGGGCCGCCGGACCGCTGGCCCGTTTCCTCGGGTTGTGCGATGTGAGCAGTCATAATGCGACGATAGACCGGGTTGTCACGAGCGTTCAGCCACGAGTGGCGGCGCAGCCCCCTGCGAGCTGCGCAAGGGGGGTGCTGGCTGCGTAAGGGGGTGCTGGCTGTGCAAAGGGGGGAGCTGGCCTGGGCGCGAATCAGCCATGGCCAATTTTTCGCTGCGGGGGGCGACCTGGGCGGTGGTGCATGTTGATGGTGCTTCTATCGGGGGTGGAACGGGCCGTTGCGCACCATCGGGTGGGTGACGGCCGTCGATCATGAACGGGTGGTGACTGGCAATGCTCGGGCTGACAACTGGGCCGCGGGGACGGGCGTCTACTGGCGTGAGCGTTGCCAGGACTGATCGTCAGATGACCTCCAAAGACCCACACCGGAAGCCTAGTATCTACATATGCCGTCGCTTGGTTACTTAGCGCGACGACTGGTCCCGCTCGCCGACACGGGCGCGCCGTTGGGACCGGGGTTGCCCGCAGGGTCGGGGCCTGCGGCTGCGGTGTTGGGATCGGTTGCCGTGCGGACGACAGCTGCCATCCGGTGCCTGGCAGTGGGATACGTCATCGTTCAGATTGCCATCTGGCATGGCTATTACGCCGCCAGCCCGTGGCGGCTCGTGGCTCCGATCGCCGCCGTCGTATGGGGCGTCGCGCTGATCGCCCAGCTCGCCGCCCGCCCGGCGACCGCCTGGCTCGCCGTCGCCGACTGCACCATCTTCATCGTGCTTGCCTCATCGACAGGATGGGCGGTGCCGGCCGCGATGCGTGGCGACTCGGCGAACTGGCTCTACGTCCAGCTCGCGGCGCTGTTGGTGATCCCGCTGTGGTTCACGCGGCTGGCAGCAAGCGTGCCGCTGCTGCTCGCGGCGGGTGCCGCTTACTGGCTGGGTGCCGCCATGTCCCCTGCGGCGCCCGGGGCACCCAACTCCCCGGGCGCGTCCACGATCCTGCTGCTGCCGGTCGGCATCGTGGCCTGGCTCGGCTACCGCATGCTGCGGCAGCGCGCGGCGCTCGCCGACGCGGCTCTTGCCGAGGCGGACGCCGACGAGCATGCGGTCTACGTCGCACTGTCCAGGACGGCCGAGCGGCGTGAGCACGAGCGACTCCTGCACGACACGGTTCTCAACACGCTCACCGCGCTGGCCCGGCGCGCGGCGGGCGAGACGGACGCGCGGGAAGTTATCGGCCGTTGCCAGCACGACGTCGCGTTGATGGAATATGTCCTCGGCGGGTCTGACGTCGATCCGCCAGCGGGCGGAGCTGTCGGTGGGCTCCTCGTGGCGCTTGAGGCCACCGTGGCGGAGGCGCGCGCCCGCGGCCTTGAGGTACACGTGAACGTGACCGCCCCCGCCGGGGTGGCCCTCGCGATCCCGGTGCCGGCGGTCGTTGCCCTCGCCCGGGCAGCCCGCGAGTCGCTCGACAACGTGGTGCGCCACGCCCGTACTCGCGAGGCGTGGCTCACCGTGCACCTGCGCCAACCGGATCCCGGCCCCGAAGGCGCGGACGCCCCGGCAGGGGCGGAAGCCCCGGCAGGCGCGGCAGGCGCGGCAGGCGCGGCAGGCGCGGAAGCCCCGGCAGGCGCGGCAGGCGCGGAAGCCCCGGAATGCGCGGAAGGCGCGGCAGGGGCGGAAGCCCCGGCAGGCGCGGCAGGCGCGGCAGGGGCGGAAGCCCCGGCAGGCGCGGCAGGCGCGGCAGGCGCGGCAGGCGCGGCAGGCGCGGCAGGCGCGGCAGGGGCGGCAGGCGCGGAAGGCCCGGAAGGCCCGGAAGGCCGGGAAGGCCCGGAAGGCCCGGAAGGCCGGACCGCGATTCTGGTCACCATCCGTGACTGCGGGGTGGGCTTCGAGCCCGGCCGCACCGGCACGGACCGGCTCGGCGTCCGGCGCTCGATCATCGAGCGCATCGCCGACAGTGGCGGATACGCGTCCGTGCAATCCGCGCCCGGCGCGGGCACCACGGTGACCATGTGCTGGCCTGGGCGGCCGCCGTGAACCGCGATGTGATCCTGCAGGGTGCATACGACAGCGAACTGCGCCGTATGGCGGGTGTCGTTGCGGTGATCTGGCAGCTGATGCTGCTGGCCCAGGTGCTCATCTACCTTGGCAACTACCGCCAGCCGGTCGTGCTATTCGCGGTGTGGCTCGGCATGCTCGGCGCCGCCGTGTGGTTGGTGCCCCGTGCCCGCGCCGCCGGCCTTACCAGGGGCGATGCCGCGATTGCGGTCGGCGTGGCCATCGCCGCTGTGGCACTCGTCGGCCTGGAGCGCCGCAGGCAGGGCGCTAGCGGAAGCGTGGACTGGTCCGTCGTCGGCACCGGCTGGCTTCTCGCTCTTGTCGCGGTGAGCCGCCCGGTCTGGGAGTGGATCTGCGGTGCGGCCGGAGTATTTATGGTTCACGCGGTCGTGGCAGCGCGCGTCCTCGGCGTCACGGCTCTCGGGATGGCACGCCTGGCCGCCACGGCCTACGTACTGCTCGTCATACTCGTCGTGTTCGTCGCGGTCCGCCCGATGTTTCGGGCCAGCGCGCGGATCGCGGCACGCCGGGCCGAACTGGCGAGCCGGTCGGCCGCAGAGCGGGCGGCGGCGTCGGCGATCCAACAAGACAGGGGACGGCGCCTCGCCGCGCTGGAAGCCGAAGCGCTCCCGCTGCTGCGGGGCATCGCCGACGGTAGCCTTGATCCGTCCGCCGCCGCCGTGCAGGAGCAGTGCTGGCAGCGCGCTGCCGCCTTGCGCAGTGCCCTGCGCGACCGAGCGGATACCTCGGATGAGCTGATGGCCGAACTGGAACCCCTTATGCGCGATGCGGCCGGTCGTGGCGTGGCGGTGGAGACCCGGGTGGTCGGGGACGCCGGCCATGCCAGCCCGCAGATGAGTCGGTACGCGGCCGTGGCCGTCGGCCAGGTTCTGCGGTCACTCATGCCGCAACAGGTGGTGCTCACCGTGCTCGCGTCCGGCGCCGATGTCGAGCTGTTTCTCGTCTTTCACGGGCCGGCGCCGCCGTCCCTCGAGCAAAACGAAGGAACAGGCCTACAGACCCTGGTCGAGGTCGACGCCTCTGGCGTGGGATGCCTGGAGGTGCGCTGGCGGAAGGAGGCTCTACGATGAGCGACCGCCTTCCAGCGGCGATCATCAAAGTCGCAGCCATTGATGATCATCCCATCGTGCTCGGCGGTATCGTCGGCTGGCTCCGTGCCGATGACAGCGATATCCGGCTTGTCGCCACCGCCGCGACCGTCGACGGACTGCTCGCCGGCCCGGGACGCGACGCTGATGTGGTGCTGCTCGACCTCGATCTCGGCGATGGCACCACCGCCGAACAAAACGTCGCCGCCATTCTCGCCGCCGGGCCCGCGGCGCTGATCCTCGCGGCCTCGGACAAACCGGTGTCCGTCCGCGCGGCCATCCGCGCCGGCGCCCTCGGGTATGTGCTGAAAAGCGAGGACACCGCTGCGGTGCGGGAAGCCATCCACATGGCCGCCGCTGGCCAGTCCTGGGTTTCGGCACGCCTGGCCTACATAATCGCCACCGATGACGCTCCCGACCGGCCGGCTCTCAGCCCTCAGGAGACCAGGGCGTTGCAGCTCTATGCGACCGGAATGCCGCTCAAGTCGGTCGCGTACCGGATGGCCCTCAGCGAGCAGACGGTTAAGCAGTACCTGGGCAGGGTGCGGGAAAAATACGCCCGCGCGGGACGTGCCGCGCCGACCAAGCTGGAGCTGTACCATCGGGCTGTCGAGGACGGGCACCTCCCCCCTCCCTCTGCGGGGGAACCCCACCCTGATCGCTGGTGACCAAGTCCCCCAGAGAGGTCCCCGCCCTCGACTCATAGCCGCTCAAAGCCGGCCACAGCCGACTGGGACGATGTTAGGCCGCCTGGCCAACTGGCGCATGACCCCTTATCGGGGGTCATGGGTCACCCGAGTCGGACCCTGGAGGTCAGATCGCAGGTGTGTTACAGCACCCGTGATGTGACATCCACCCGGCTTCCTCGAGCCGCTGGACTACTTGACCAGTGCCCGTGCGGCAAGCTCGATCAGAGCCTCGGAGAGCAGCACCGTCTCCGCGGCGTCGCCGAGCGGCACGAAGCTGTCCTCGCTGGCCACACGGGCGATGCGGCCGGCGAATCCGGCATCGACGAGAGCCGTGATCACTCCCTCCGAGACGCCGCCAGTGTGCCTGGTCTCGTCGGCCACGAGCACCCGCCCGGTGGCGGCAGCCTCGCGCAGCACATCCGCAACGGGCAGTGGTGCGATCCACCGCAGGTCCACCACCCGGCAGCCGATTCCGTCGGCTCGCATCCGTGCCGCGGCCCGCAGGCTCATGCGCAGCCCGTTGGCGAATGTCACGATCGTCAGATCGGTCCCCGCACCGTATGTCCGCGCGCTGCCGAGGGGGACATGCCAGTCGGCGGGCGGATAGGAGGCAAGCCAGCCACCGTCGCCTTTGGTGTGCAGATCCCGTGTCTGGTACAGCGCAATCGGCTCGAGGTAGGCACAAACGCTGCCGTCAACGTCGGCAGCGGCGAGGCATGAGCGCAGCATCGCCGCGGCATCGTCCGGCCGGGCTGGCGATGCGATGACCAGGCCTGGGATGTCGCGCAAGGCGCCGAGGGCGTTGTCATTGTGAAAGTGCCCGCCAAAGCCCTGCTGATAGGCGTACCCGGCGACGCGGATCACCATCGGATTCCGGTACTTCCCCTGCGAGAAGAACGGCAGCGTGGCGGCCTCTCCGCGGAGCTGGTCGAGGGCGTTGTGCAGATAGGCGAGGTACTGGATCTCCGGCACCGGCAACAGGCCGTTGAGGCCCGCGCCGAGGGCGAGGCCGAGGATCGACTGCTCGTCGAGCAACGTGTCGAAGACCCGTCCGGCGCCAAACTTCGCGTGCAGGCCTCGGGTGATGCCGTACACGCCGCCCTTGCGCGCCACGTCCTGGCCGAAGATCAGCATGGCAGGCCAGGCGGCCATGCCGTCGGTCAGCGCCCGGTTGATCGACTGGGCCAGGGTGAGCGGCCCTTCGTTCTCGGGTACCCGACCGCCGAACACCCGCCGCCGGGTGGCCGCCTCGGCGACGCCAGCGCTCGCCGCCACCTTGTCGGGCTGCCGCGGCGCCAGGGGCGCCATCACCTGCGCGGCGGACGACAGCCGTGGTGATCCCACCACATCGCGGGCGGCCGCCATTATCTGCGCGCGCTTTGCCTCGTAGCGGACAAGCACCTGCTCGGGGGTGAGCACGTCGGCCGCCACAAGCAGCTTCGCCGTGCCTGTCAGCGGGTCGAGCGCCACGTCGGCAGCGATCTCCCCGGGCCTACGGTAACTCTGCTCGACGTCGGATCCCGCGTGCCCGTACAGCCGCACCACGGATAGATGCAGGATGGCAGGCGCCCGCCGCTCCCGTACCCACCGTGCCGCGGCGAGCGCCGTGTCGTAGGTCTGCGCCAGGTCGACGCCGTCCGCGTGGAAATAGGCGATACCCGGCCTCGTGGAGCAGATAGCACGGACCCAGCCGGACGGCGTGCGCACACTGATCCCGAGCCCGTTGTCCTCGCACACAAGCAGCAGCGGGAGCGGAAGCCCTTCATGCGCGCAGTAAGAGGCGGTATTGAGCGCACCGGCCGCCGTGGAGTGGTTGACCGACGCGTCCCCAAAACTGCATACCACGAGGGAGTCATCCGGCCATGGCCGTGGCACGCCGAGCTTGGCAGCGCGCCCGATGGCGAGGGCCAGCCCTACGGCTCGTGGCAGGTGTGAGGCGATCGTGGACGTCTGCGGGATGACGCCGAGCGCGTGGTTGCCGAACACCTTGTGCCGCCCGCCCGCGATCGGCTCCGCCACGGCGGCTACCAGCCCCAGCAGCACGTCCCGCGCGCCGTCGTGTGGCGGGTCCGCCTGTCCCGCCCGCACCAGGTAGAACGCGCCCGATCGGTAGTGCAGCAGCGCCGGGTCGTCCAGCCGGAGGGCGGCCGCCACGCCGGCGTTGCCCTCGTGCCCGGCTGATCCGATCGTGTAGAAGCCGGCGCCCTCGTGGCGCAGCCAGCGTGCGGCCAGGTCCAGATGGCGGCTGGCGAGCTGCACGTCGAAGAGCTCGAGGCACCGCTTCTGGGTTAGTGCGCTCCCCGCGCGGACCGGGGCGTCCCCAGCGTCCCCGGCGTCCCCGGCGTCCCCGGCGTCCCCGGCGTCTCCAGCGTCTCCAAAGTCCCCAGCGTCCCCGAAGTCCCCGGCGTCCCCGGAGTCCCCGGCTTCCCTGAAGTCCCCAATGGCCGGCCCATGGGTCTCTTCCGGCCCCGCATCGGCGGGGACGGCGGCAGATCCGCTGTCTCCATTACGAGTCCTCAACGGCTGCCGTGCCGGTGGCGCCAGATTCCACACCGCCTCGGTGAAATGAGCTTCCACCGGGTCACGCTGGGTCATCTCGGCCGTCCTCGCTGGTTTAGGGGTCGTAATGTCCGATGGTGCCTAACAGGGCCAGTGCAGCCAAGAGCCATGGGTACACCGGCTGGCAGACTTTGCCGAAAGGCCGCTGCCGAGCTGGCCGTGCAGGATACGACACGACGGTCGCGAGCTAGTGCCGACAGCGCCGTTGCCGAGGAGGCTTACATGCTGCCATGGTCGGCTGACCTGGCCGGGCGCCTTGACAGGATTACCATCACCAGCGAGCTGCTGCGCGGAAATCCGCTGGGTGATCCGCACGAGCGGCCCTTGTGGGTTCTGCTGCCGCGGGGATACGACGACGAGCCGCAGCGCCGGTACCCATCCGTTTACGTGATCCAGGGTTTTTCCGGTCACGTCTCGATGTGGGCGAACAGGTCTGCATACCAGAAGCCGTTCCCCGAGCTTGCCGACGCGATGTTTGCCCGTGGCGATGCGCCGCCCACGATCGTTGTGTACGTCGACGCATGGACGGCCTATGGGGGCAGCCAGTTCGTGGACTCGCCGGGCACCGGGCTGTATCACTCGTATCTGTGTGACGAGGTGGTCCCCTTCGTGGACGCCAGGTACCGCACGATCCCCGACCGAGACCATCGGGCGATCATGGGGAAGTCCAGCGGTGGTTTTGGCGCGATGATCACGCCCATGCTGCGACCGGACCTTTTCTCTGCACTCGCCACACATGCCGGAGACTCCCTGTACGAGATGTGCTACCTGCCGGGTTTTGGCGAGGCAGCCCGGCAGCTACGGCAGTATGACGGCGACATCATGCGCTGGTGGGCCGATTTCCAGGCGCGCACTCCGTTTACCAGGGAGGAAGACGCCAATCTGCTGCTGCTACTCGGAATTTCCGCGTGTTTCTCGGCGGACGACGACGGTGCGCCGCAACTGCCGATAGAGCCAGCGACTGGCGTGCTGCGCATGGAGGTATGGCAGCGCTGGCTGGACTGGGATCCGGTGCGGATGGTGCCCGCGTATGCCGGCCCGCTGCGGTCGTTGCGCGCTGTCTGGATTGACGCGGGCACCAGGGACGATTTCTTCCTCGATCTCGGCGCCATCGCATTCAGAAAAGCGCTTGCCAGCGCTGGTGTAAGGGATGATGTCATCCACTTCGAGCTGTTCGACGCCAAACACAACGGTATCGGCTACCGATATCCGATGTCACTCGGCTGGCTCTGCGCCAGGTTGTCCCGAGAGCCTGGCTGAGAACCCGGTTCGCGGTGGCCGTCTGCGCCTCCGGCACCATGGAGGGCGGGTCAGCCGCGCCGTGCTGGCCAGGCCGCAGGCACGCCGGTCAGCCGAGGTCGTCGAATTCACCGTCCTTAACCCCCGCGATGAAGGCACGCCACTCCGCTTCGGTGAATGCCAGCACCGGGCCGTCCGGGTTCTTGGAGTCACGCATCAGGATCAGCCGCCCAGACCCGGCCTTATGGTGCGGGGCGTCGGTCGGGTCATCCGTAACGGTCACTTCGACACTTTCACTTGACTCGGTTTCATAACCGCTTTCGAATGACCCGGCACCGGAGTTGTCCATCGTGCTTATCACCGCTTTCCTTGGCTCGCTTACCCCAGGTGGAGGTTAGCTCGTTTCAGGCCGCCCCGCCGCAGGATTCTCGCCGGCTGACGTCGGGCGGCGCAGGTCCCGCGCCCAGCTCCCGCGCAGGCGGGGATGGGAGTGTCGCGCCGAACACGCCCCTATGTGGTCGATGTCAGCTCGGAACGATCACCTGGAGCGCGCCCGGCACGGTGCGGATATGGAGCGGCGGACGAATCGGCAGGAGTTCGCCATCGGCGCCGACGGGAAGTGGCCGGTCCACCGTGACGGTGGCCTGGCTGGCGCGAAACGCCTGCACCGCCGGCAGCGCGACGTGCGAGCCATCCTTGATCTTCATGAGCACACGGACAAACGTCAGCTTCGGCGAGTCGCGCATGATCACGACATCGAGGAGGCCGTCGTCGGCGTGGGCATCCGGGGCGACCTTCATTCCGGCGCCGAAATACGGCGAGTTGGCGACCACGACAGCGTAGCCGCGGAACGTCATGGTGGCCTGTTCGCCGGCCGCGTTCGTCGTCTGGACGCCGAACGTCGTTGGCTGCCAGCCGAGCAGGGCCCGCAGCGCGGCCAGGTTGTAAACTACGGGCCCGCGAAGCACTCGAGTCCTGTTGGCGATCTCGTTCGCGACAGATGCGATGCCGACGTAGACACTTCCCGTGACCATCGTGGGCTCCGTTTCGCCCGCACCGGTTACCCCGATGAGATCTACCGGCCGGGGTCGGCCCTCAAGGAGCGTGCGCGCGGCCACGGCCGGGTCGAAGGGAATCCGCAGCGTCCTCGCGAAGTCATTACCGTTGCCCGCGGGGATGATGCCAAACGCGCAGCCTTGCTCGGCGATGGCGTCCACCAGCGCTCCGGTCAAACCGTCTCCGCCGAATGCCACCACGGTGTCTCCGCGCTGGCCTGCTGAACGCGCGAGCGCCTGGGCGTGCTGAAGGCTAGTGCTCTCACAAAGGCGGTACCGTGCGCCCGCCGCCGCGAGGACACTCGTGACATGCGGTAGGTATCTGGCCGGTTTTCCCCCGCCGGCGGTTGGGTTCACCACGATGGTCAGTGGAACGGTCATCGGCGCCCCTTCTTGTGGCCGCGTGGGCCGACGGGAGAGTATGCCCACGGCCAGTGTGGCGGGGACCAGCGCGTCCGCTGGCGGTGTCACAAGAAACAGCTGGTTCGAAACGGCATA
>Ga0137374_10010850_pt1 | contig 10707 bp, 8 predicted proteins | sample SagtaG_20_FD_104811 | JGI IMG/M metagenome (GOLD analysis project Ga0137374, IMG submission 104811) | Vadose zone soil microbial communities from Sagehorn Ranch, Mendocino, California, USA - Sage1_R_100_16 metaG | ecosystem: Environmental > Terrestrial > Soil > Vadose zone | place: USA...
CGCTCGGCATGGTGGTCACCGCCTACGTCATCAACCCCAGCCTGCGCGGCGATCTGCCGTACAACACGCTGAAGGACCTCAGCGGCGTCACGCAGGTCTCGGTGCAGCACCTGGTGATGGCGGCCAATCCCTCGTTTCCCGCGAACAACATTCCCGAGCTCGTCGCGCTGGCGAAGAAGGAGCCTGGGAAGCTCAGCTACGCGACGCCCGGGAGCGGCACCGCGATGCACCTGTCGGTCGAGATGCTGAAGACGAGCACGGGCATCGACCTGGTGCACGTGCCCTACAAGGGCGGCGCGCCCGCGCAGCAGGACGTGCTCGCCGGGCACGTGCCGATCCTGATGGACGTGCTCTACGCGGTACAGCCCCTGATCAAATCCGGCAAGATCAAGGTGCTCGCGCTGCTTTCCCCCCGGCGCGCGCACGAGTCGCCCGAGTATCCCGTCGTTTCCGAATCCGTGCCCGGCGTGAGCGCGCTCTCCCTCGTCGGCATCGTCGCGCCCGCCGCCACGCCGCGCGATCTCGTCAACCGCATCGGCGCCGACATCGCGCGCGCAGTGAAATCCTCCGACCTCACCGAGCGCATGAAGCAGCAGGGCATGGAGCCGATCGGCTCGACCCCCGGGGAGTTCGATGCGCTCATCCGCGCCGAGATCGAGAAGTGGGCGAAGGTCGTGAAGCAGTCGGGGGCGAAGGTCGATTAGTCGTTAGGGGACGAAATCGTCCGGCGCTCCAGGCGGGATGGGCGGATGTTGTTTCAGACTTTCCTGAAAATTACGAATCAGACGAAGCATCGGGCCGCGCACCCAGTTCGCATTTTGATAGCCGATATCGCTCTCCTCCTTGGGATCCTGGATCAGATTGAAGATCCACGGGGTCTCGAGGCGAATCGGGCCCACGTTGGGCTCCGTCTCCCAAACGAGGTGCATTTTCCACTGACGCCATTTTACGGCGCGCATCTCGTTCTTGATGTAGTAGACGAATCCTTCGCGATTCGACTTTGACTGGCGCCCTAGGAAGAAATCGAGCTGATCCACACCATCAATCGGCCGATCGGCCGGCGCGCGCGCGCCGACCACGCGTGCGAGCGTCGGGTAGAGATCGGTGATGTGGACGATCTCGTCGGTCACGACGCCCGCCGGCACGCGCCCCGGCCAGCGCAGCATGAACGGCACACGCAGCGAACCTTCCATCGCCGTATGGTAGGTTCCGACCCATGGGCCCGCAGTGCCGCGCCACGGTCGACGGAATTCGGGGCCGTTGTCGCTGCCGAAGAAGACAACGGTGTCCTCGCGTAGCTGCAATGCGTCGATCTCGTCGAGGATCTGTCCGACACGGTGGTCCATTTCGGCCATCGAATCGGCGAATTCGCCCCAGCCGGTCTTGCCGATGAAGTCGCGGTGCGGAATCGTCGGATAGTGAAGCTGCGTGAGCGGGACGTACAGAAAAAACGGCTTTTTCCCTTTGCTTTGCCGGCGCATAAAATCGTTGCTGCGCGCGACAAGCTCGGCGTCGATGCGCCGGCGCATTTCGAGATCGTAGACTTCCACGTTGCGCGCGGGCTCGCCACTGCGGCCTTCCATCACGTGCGGAATTTCAACGACTGATGGATCGAAGCCCGGCGCGCTGGTGAACATGCTTTCGTTGGTCGTGCGCGGGATCCCGTACCACTGGTCGAACCCGCGATCCTTCGGGTAGCGTCCCTCCCGGTCGCCCAGGTGCCACTTGCCGAACATCGCCGTCGCGTACCCGCGACCGGAAATAAGCTGTGCGAGCGTGATCTCCCATGGGTGTATGCCTTGCGGCAAACCCGCCGGCACGGATTGCAGCCCGCCGGTGCGGATAGGATGGCGGCCGGTCATCAGCGCGGAGCGCGTCGGGACGCAATCACTCTCGACGTTGAAGTTGAGAAATCGCGTGCCCTCGGAGGCGAGTTGGTCGATCCGCGGTGTGGGCGCGCCGCGCAGCGCTCCCCCGCCGTAGCAGCCCAGCTCGCCCCAGCCGAGATTGTCAGCCAGGATCAGTACGATGTTCGGCAGCCGAGGATCGGTTGAATCAGTCAAGGTCCGGGGACGGCGATCCTAAGTTTCATGCGCAATCTCGGCCTAGTGCCCGACTGCTAATCGATCTTGATTTTCAACTCGCGCACGAGCCGACCGTAGCTCTCGTAGTTGGCCCGCACAAGCTTGGAAAATTCCTCGGGCGTGCTGCCGACCGGCTCGAGAGCCGCCTCGGCGAAGCGTTCACGGATTTTGGGGTCGGAAAGCGCCTTTACGATCTCGGCGTTGAGGCGCACGACGATTTGCTTCGGGGTCCCGGCGGGAACGAATACGCCTATCCACTGTTCAAGAACGAGCCCCTTGATGCCCGCCTCCTCGTACGTCGGCACGGTAGGTAATGTCGGCGCGCGTGTACGCGTGCTCTGTGCGAGCAGCGTGATCTTGCCCGCCTTGTAATGCGGAATCAGAGGCGAGGAGCCGAGTGAGGCAAGCGGCACCTGGCCTGCAATGAAGTCGGTAATCGCCTGTCCGCCGCCTTTGTACGGTACGTGCGTAAGCTTGATCCCGGCGAGACTCGCGAACCATTCCGCAACAATGTGCTGCTGGCTCCCGGCCCCCGAGGTTGCGTAGGGAATGCCGGGTTTCGTCTTTGCGAGCGCGATCAGCTCGGCGAGCGACTTCACGCCAAGCGAGGGATGCGCGGCGAGCACCACCGGCTGGCGCGAATGTTGTGTCACCGGAGTGAAGTCCTTGACCGGGTCGAAGCTGAGCTTGGGATAGAGGTGCGGCGCCGCCGTGAGCGTGTCGCTGAAGGAAACCACGGTATAGCCGTCGGGCGCGCTCCTGGCCGCGATCTCCGTACCGATGATGCCCGACGCGCCGGGACGGTTTTCGACCAACACTTGCTGGCCGAACGCGCGCGACAGTTTTTCCGCAATCAGGCGCGCCGCGATGTCGTTGGAACCGCCGGGTGGAAGAGGCACGATCCAACGAATCGGCTTTACTGGATATTGAGCCGACGCAGCGACCGGAGCCAGACCGAACAGGGCGACCAGCATGAGGGCACTATTCCTCATTGTTTGATCAACCCTATCCTCTTCAATATCTCTGTATTCAGCTTGTACTCCCGCCACAGGTCCGCGCGCAGCGGCTCGCCCGCGCGGTAATCCACGTCCACGCCACGAGCGGTCATCGTCTTCGCGAACGCCGGGTCGTCGACGACCGCCTTGGCGGCGTCGTGGATCTGCTTCACGATCGGCGCGGGCGTGCCCTTGGGCGCGATGATCAGGTACCACACGCCGTTCGCCACGTCCCAGCCGGACTCTTTCGATGTCGGCGTGTCGGGAAAGGCCGGGTGGCGCTTTTCCTGGAAGACCGCGAGCACGCGCATGCGCTTGCCGTCGACGAGCGGCTTAACCTCGCCCGGCTGTGCCACCACCGCCTCGATGTGGTTGCCGAGGAGCGCGGGCGAGGATTGCGCCCAGCCGGCGTAAGGCACCGGAATCATCTTCGTGCCTGTCCGGAAGATGAACTCCTCGAGGTTGAGGTGGCTCGCCGTGCCCTCGCCCGGCGTCCCGACGCGCATCTTGCCCGGGTTCGCTTTCGCGTCGGCGACGAAGTCCTGGATGGACTTCCATGGCGCGTCGGCGGTCACCGCCAACAGCGGATAGTAGGCGACCAAGTTGATCACCGGGTCGTACTCGTCCGGCGTCTTGTAGGCGAGCTTCGAGTTCATTTGCGGCGCGATGACGAGCGACGACTGCGGCGTGAGCAAGATCGTGTACCCGTCCGGCTTCGCCTGCACGAGGTCGGAGACGCCTACGGCGCCCCCGGCGCCCGGCTTGTTCACGACGGTGATGCCGTGAGGAAACTTGGGCTTCATCCCGTCGGCGACCACGCGCGTGACGATGTCGACGAGGCCCCCGGGGGGAAAGTTCGCGAGAAAGGTCACGTTCCGATCGGGGTATTGTGCCGCGCAGGGCAGGGCGGCGAGCGCGAAAAGCGCAAAGACAACTACGCGAACCATGGGACCTCCTCCAAGCTAAATGCGCGATTCCTGGTAGTCGAGGTCTTCCTCGATATGGTGCAGCACGTCGTCGCTGATCTGGTTTTCGCGCCACAGCCGGATCAGTTCCTGCCGCTCCGCCTTCACCGCCGCGTCCCTCAGACGCCGCGCGTCATCGGCGCCCGAGTGCCGCAGCACCAGGCCTTCGGGCACTGAGAGCGTGATTTTCTCGGCGAATTCGGCGCGGATGCGTTCGGCCAGTTCGTTCGAGATGCCGTCTTTCGCGGCCACGGCGTCGATGGCGGCGATCGCCGCCTTGCCGAGCGCCATCTGGGCGCGCTGCTGCTCCTCCTGCAGGCTCCAGTCCCGGCCGACCTTGAGCATACGGATGAGCGGCTTCAGGGTCAGCCCCTGCAGGACCAGGGTCACCGCGATGACGACGAAGGTGAGAAAGATAATGAGGTCGCGCTCGGGAAAGGCGTTGCCGTCCTGGAGCGTCCGGGGCAGCGCGAGGGCGGCGGCCAGCGACACGATGCCGCGCATCCCGCACCAGCCCATGATGAACACCTCCCCCTCCCGGGGCGGCGCGACCTGTTCGCCGAGCGAAGCCCTCAGGATGAGTGGCAGATAGGTGGCCGGATAGACCCAGGCGAAGCGCACGAAGATCGCGACCGCGCTCACGAAAGCGCCGTAGAAAAAGAGCTGACCCACCGAGTAGTCCGTGAGTCGCGCGACGATTCCCGAGAGCTGCATGCCGATGAGGATGAAGACCAGGGTGCTCAGCAGGAACACGAGGAGGTTCCAGACCGAGCGCGCGATGATGCGCATCTCGGCCGAGACGATCTCCGGGGAGTAGCGCCCGCGCACCAAGCCCGCCGCGACCACGGCGAGAACGCCCGACACGTGCAGCGATTCGGCGAAGATGTAGGCGACATAGGGCACCGCGAGCGTGGTCAGCACCTCGATGAAGGCATCTCCGAGATAGCGGTGAATGAAAACGAACAGCCGCCCCATCAGGAAGCCGATCGCGATGCCGCCGGCCGCCGCTCCGACGAATTCAAGGCTCGCCTGCCACAGCGAGAACGCCCCGGTAAGCACCGTCGCCACCGCGAATTTGTAGATCACCAGGCCCGAAGCGTCGTTCACCAGGCTCTCGCCCTCGAGCACGGTGACCACGTTGCGCGGGATTTTGAGCCGCGAAAGGATGGTGGTTGCCGCCACCGCGTCGGGAGGCGAGACGATCGCGCCGAGCACGAAAGCGGCGGCCCAGGGTATGTCGGGAATGAGAATCTTCAGGGTCGCGCCGACGGCGAGCGTGGTCGCGATCACCAGACCGATCGCGAGCAGTCCGATCGGGCGGATGTTCGCCTTGAACTCGTGCCAGGACGTGAGCAGGGCCGCCTGGTAGAGAATCGGCGGCAATACGAGCACGAGCAGGAACTCCGGGTCGAACTGAAGCTGCGGCAGCCGGGGCACGAAGCCGAGCAGACCGCCCCCGATGACCAGCGCGATCGGATAGGGAAACCTGAAGTGCCGCGCCACCCACCCGAGCGCCACGGCGCACATCATCAGGAACAGGACCACCTGCAGCAGGGCCATGACTGCCTCCCCTCCGGAGGCGTCATTAAATCATGCCGGGCGGTGGTGCACCATGCCGAGCGCATGCGCGGCCTGGATGCGGGAGTTTGACCGCTTCACCCTCGCTTGCTAGCCTAGCGCCCATGGAATTCCCGCGAGCCCTCATGCGGCAATGCATCCCGGATTGACCACGCGGACCACGGCCCTCGGACTGGCCGCGCTGGTGATCGTCTCGGCCCTGGGCTACTGGGGCGTCAGTGCTTACCGCAAGGGCCAGCTGCAAAAAGCAGTGACCGCGCTCGTGAAGGATTCCAGCGAGCGGCTGCAAGCGGCGCTCGCCGTCGAAACGGAAGCAGTGCACGAGGACGCCGCTCAGATGGTGGGGAAGCTCGACGACCAGGCGCAGGAAGTGGACAAGCACGTGATCGAGCTGCGCGGCATGAGCGCCTCCCCGAACCGAGCGCTGGTCGACGCCGCCGAAGAGTACCTGCTCACGGTGAGGCAGATCCTGCGCAATCAGGCCGCGAGCCACCGCTATCGCATCCAGGTGTCGGCGAGCGAACGGGCGCTGCGCGATCACATGCGCACGGCCAGGCGGCGCTCGGGGACCTGGATCCAGGAGGCGCTGCGCGCCAAGGATCGCATGGAGAAGGACTATTTCGATTACCGGCTCTCGGTCGATGCGTTCGGCAGGCTGCTCGAGTCCTATCCCGCGACCAGGAAGAGCCTTGCGCGGCAGGTCGGCGCAGGCCTGCTCGTCGACGAGGCCGTCGCCGCCAACGCCCGCAAGCGCGTAGTTGCCAATTCGAGGCGCGTCGCCGACGACGTCGAGCGGGCGAGACAGCTCGCGGCCGTGCGCTGATCACACTCAAGGAACCAACCCATGAGCTCATCCGGAAAAGTCGCGATCGTCACGGGCGCCGGCAGCGGCATCGGGCGCTCGGTCGCGCTCGCGTTTCTGAAAGACGGCTACCGCGTCGCGCTCGCGGGCAGACGCAAGGAACTTCTCGAAGAGACGGCGAAGCTCGGCGCTGGCGAGCGCGCGCTGGTCGTGCCGACCGACGTCACCGACCAGAAGGCGGTGCAGGCGCTGTTTGCCGCCGCGAAGGAGAAGTTCGGGCGCCTGGACGTGCTCTTCAACAACGCCGGAATCGGCACGCCGGGCAGCATCCTGCTCGAGGACCTCACCCTCGAGCAGTGGCAGGCCGTGGTGAACACCAATCTCACCGGCATGTTCCTGTGCACGCAGGAGGCGTTCAAGATCATGAAGAGCCAGAGCCCGCGCGGCGGGCGCATCATCAACAACGGCTCGATCTCGGCGCACGCGCCGCGTCCGAACTCGGCGCCGTACACCTCCACCAAGCACGCGGTCACCGGGCTCACCAAGTCGAGCGCGCTCGACGGCAGGAGGTACGACATCGCCTGCGGCCAGATCGACATCGGCAATGCGCGCACTCCGCTCGCCGCGCGAATGGCCGACGGCGTTCCGCAGGCGAATGGCGAGATCAAGCCGGAGCCGCTGATGGACGTGGACCGCGTCGGCGCGGCGGTGCTGCACATGGCGAACCTGCCGCTCGATACCAACGTGCAGTTCATGACCATCATGGCGACGAAAATGCCTTTCATCGGACGCGGATGACGCGCGGGCTGGTGGTGAAGGTTCTCCTGGGAGATGCGCAATGAGCGCCACCGACCCGCGCGCAATCACCCTTTCCCCGGGCCTCGTGTCCACTTCGAGCGACGAGGTCGAGCGCGTGCTGAGCGCGCTCATGGCGCGACGCGAGCCGCTCGCGGCGCTCCTCGCAGGCGGCGCCGACTCGCGGTGGAAGCTGCGCTTGGTCGACCCGATGAGACAGTACATCGTCGTCGAGCCGTTGTCGGGCGGGAGCGCGATCCCGGCGCTGCTCGAGCGCCAACAAGTGACCTTCGTCGCCGAGTTCGGCGGGATGTACATCGAGTTCCCCGCCTCCGGTCCGGCGCTCGTCACCGAGGAGGGGACGCGCGCGATCCGCATGGGGTTCCCCAAGGTCACCGTGAGCCGCCAGCAGCGCGCGCATCCGCGGGCGCCGGCGCGGCCGGATCTGCCCGTGCACTGCGCGATTCCCGCCGGCGCCGGGGTGGCTCTGGAAGGACAGATCATGGACATCAGCGAGGGCGGCCTGGGGCTCCTCGTTCGCGGTGCCTACCTCGTCCCGGCGCCGGGCACCCTCATCCGTGGCTGGCAAATCGAGCGCCCGGGGAAGGCCACCGTGAGCGTGGATCTCGAAGTGCGGCATTGCCGGCCCCTGGCGCTCGCCGACGGCGCGGGCGCGCAGCGCTGGGGCTGCCAGTTCGTCAATCCCTCCGGTGAAGTGAAAGAGCTGATGCGGCTGTTTGCGAGCGAGTAGAGCGCGCTGCGCGCCGCGGAGGTTTGCACGCGGCCGGCCTTTTGAGACAATTGCGCCTTTTGCGCGCCCCCGGCCCATTCTTCCTAATGACCGAAAGGACCATCCGACGCGAAGACGCGCGCCTGCTGACCGGAGGCGGTCGTTACACCGCTGACTGGAATCTTCCCGGGCAGCTTCACGCCTTTTTCCTGCGCTCCGACCGCGCGCACGCCGACGTCGTTTCGATCGACGCGAAGGCCGCACTTGCGCAGCCCGGCGTGCACGCCGTTCTCTCCGGCGCCGATTACGCGGCTTCCGGATGGAAGTCGCTCCCCGGCGGGGTGAGTTATGAAGGCGTGGGAGGCCAGAAGCAGAAAAAACCCTTCTGGCCCGCGCTCGCGCAGAAGAAGGTGCACTACGTCGGCCAGCCCGTTGCCCTCGTGGTCGCAGAAAGCGCGGCGCTCGCGCAGGACGCCGCCGAGGAAATCGCCGTCGAGTATCGCGATCTTCCCGCCGTGATGGCTTTCGAGGGGGCGACGCGCCCGGGCGCACCGCGGCTGCACGAGGACATCCCCGGCAACCTCGCCTTCGAATACGAGACGGGCGATGCCGCCACCGTCGAGGCCGCGTTCGCCGGGGCGGAGCTGAAAACGCGGCTCACGGTGCGGAGCCAGCGGCTCGTCGGCAACCCGATCGAGCCGCGCGCCTTCCTCGCGAGCTTCGATGCCGACAGCGGCGTCTTCACCGTCTATTCGCCGAGCCAGGGATTGAACGGCATGCGAGGATTTCTCGCCGCGGCCACCGGCCTCCCCGGAGAGAGAATCCGCGTCATCACCGAGCTGGTGGGCGGGAGCTTCGGCATCCGCAGTTATTCCTACGCAGAGCACGTCGCGGTGATGCTCGCGGCGCAGAAGCTCGGCCGCCCGGTGAAATGGGTGGCGACGCGCTCGGAGATCTTCCTTTCCGACAACCACGGGCGCGGGCTCACCCTGACCGGAGAGCTCGCGCTGGGCCGCGACGGCGCCTTCCTCGCGCTGCGCTTCGAGGACGCCGCGGACCTCGGTGCCTTTTCCACGCCTTTCGGCCCGCAGATCGGCTCGCGCAACATCACCATCACCATGGGCGGGGTGTACCGGATCGCGGCGATGTATGCGCGCACGCGCTGCGCCTATTCGAACGCCGTTCCCGTATCGGCCTACCGCGGCGCCGGTCGGCCCGACATCGCCTGCGTTATCGAGCGGCTGGTCGATCGCGCGGCGGCCGAGCACGGCTTCGACCCGATCGAGCTGCGGCGAAGAAATTTCATTCCGCCGGAGGCGATGCCTTACAGGACCGCGAACGGCACGACCTACGACTGCGGCGAGTTCGAGAAAGTCATGGACAAGGCATTGGAGCTTGCCGACTGGAAAGGCTTTCCGGCCCGGCGCGAGCGCGCGAAGCGCGAAGGGAAGCTTTGCGGAATCGGCATCGCGACTTTTCTCGAGGCGAGCGCGGCGGGCGTCGCGGCCAAGGACCAGGCGTTCGCGCGCTTCGACGCGTCGGGTATCCTGCACGTGAGTTGCGTCTCGCAGTCCACCGGACAGGGCCACGAGACCGCGTTCGTGCGCATTCTCAGCGAAGGCCTGGGCCTCATTGACGAAAATACGGGCGAGCGCATCCGCATCCACGAGGGCAACCTCGACCTGGCCGTCGTGGGCAACGGCACCGGCGGCTCGCGCTCGCTCTACGGCGCGGGGAGCGCGGTGAAGCTCCTCGTCGCCAAACTGATCGAAACGGCGAAGCCGCTCGCCGGCGTCGCACTAGGCACCGATGTCGAATACAGCGGCGGAAAATTCCAGGCCGGCAGCAAGTCGATCGGCTTCTTCGATCTCGCTCAAAAGCTCGCAGGCCAATCGCCCCACCCCATGGACTGTGTCGCCGAGGGCAGCTTTGGCGCCACGTTCCCGAACGGCTGCCATATCGCCGAGGTGGAGATCGATCCCGAGACCGGCGTCGTCGACGTGGTCAACTACGCGACCGTGGACGACATCGGCAACGTGGTGGATCACACCAGCGTCGAAGGCCAGGTGCACGGCGGGGTGCTGCAGGGCGTGGGGCAGGTGCTCGCCGAGCACGCGATCTACGACTCCGACACCGGGCAGCTGCTCGCGGGCAGCTTCATGGACTACCCGATGCCGCGCGCCGACTGGATGCACGCCATCCGCTGCGACGACCACCCCGTGCCCACCAAGGCGAACGCTCTCGGCGCGAAGGGCGTGGGCGAATCGGGAACCTCCGGCGCGCTGGGCGCGACCATGAACGCGATCCTCGACGCCGTGCGGCCCGCGGGCGTTACCGATCTCGATATGCCGGTGACGCCGGATCGGCTGTGGCGGGCGTTGCGGGAGGCGCGTAACAAATCGGCATAATTGGTACTATTCTCGCGAAAGCGGAAGGGAAGACACCAACAACTTTAGGAAAAAATCATGGGAGCGATGATCGCCAACGAAAGCGCCACCGCGCGCGAGCGGTTTGCGGCAGCGATGGGAAATTGCAAACGCCATACGAAGTTGCTGGCGGCGTGGCTGTTGCTGGCATGCATCGGCGCCTGCGGCGCGAATACTCCAGGATCCCTTGCCCTCTTTGCCGGGGATATGGGGGGCGCGGGTAACGTCAATGGCGCCGGGGCGGCGGCCAGCTTTAATTTCCCGAACAACGTCGCCACCGACAGCGCGGGCAATGTCTATGTGGCCGATGTCGGCAACGACACCATTCGCAA
>Ga0137374_10010860_pt1 | contig 10700 bp, 5 predicted proteins | sample SagtaG_20_FD_104811 | JGI IMG/M metagenome (GOLD analysis project Ga0137374, IMG submission 104811) | Vadose zone soil microbial communities from Sagehorn Ranch, Mendocino, California, USA - Sage1_R_100_16 metaG | ecosystem: Environmental > Terrestrial > Soil > Vadose zone | place: USA...
CAACGGCACTTACGTCAACGGCGAGCGTGTAAAAGCCTTTGCACTGAAGGAAGAGTCTGTAATCGAGATTGGTGCTTCACGGTTTCTATGCAAATTTCAAAACTCTGAGGAATCGATAACTTCGAGTCACAACTCGAATGGGGCATAGAATGTTTTGAGGTTCTTGCCTTGTACTTTTCAAGCGTAATCGACGCGTTACGGCTTGCGCCCTTCCTCGTGCTTCGCGTCGGACTCCCGCTTCGCCTTCTTCTCCTTTACGCGGACGACCTTGCTTTTGGGAGCGTCAACCTGCACTTCGGTGATCGTGCCTTTGGCATTACGAATGTCGAACGAGTAAACAAGATGTCCGTGGTCAGTCTTCAACTCATTGGCCTCTACGTCGCCTGAAACGCGACGGAGCGCGATCTCTCTTGCCTGCTCCATTGTGATGTTCGGTTCTGGAGTCAGAGTCGGTTTGGCGTCAGTATTGTCGGGCGCCGGTAGCGGTGTCTTGCTAGCCAACTCCTTTGCCGTCGGTAACTGCGAAGCATTCCACCCGCCACCGAGGGCTTTGATCAATTGGACGCTTGCGGTCATCTGTTGCATTCGAAGATTCTCCGCAGTTCGTTGATTGCTCAACAAAGTGGCTTGAGCTGTGATCACATTGAGATAACTATCGATCCCGGATTTATAACGGTCAGTGGCCAGCGCCAGGGCCCGCTCGGCCGATTTCACAGCAGAGTCCTGTTGCTCTATTTCACGAGAGAGGATTCGTAGTGCTGCGAGATTATCTTCGACCTCCTGGAAAGCCGTTAACACAGTCTGCCTATAAGAGGCGACGGTGCCGTCATATTCCGCCCGAGCTTGTTCGGTCGCGGCTTTGCGCTTCCCTTTGTCAAATAGCGTTTGAGCCAGTGATGGGCCGACCGAAAAGAAGCGGGCGGGCCATGCAAACCAACTCGCGATAGAGGAGCTTGCGAATCCTGCCGCACCACTCAACGTGAGCGACGGGAAAAATGCTGCCTTCGTGACGCCGATGTGTGCGTTTGCCTCAGCCACGCGCCGCTCTGCTGCGGCGATATCCGGTCGGCGCTCCAGCAGTTGGGACGGAAAACCGAAAGGTATTGCGGGCGGTTCTGCTTTCAGCGGTTCGATAGCTATTTAGAAAACGGATGCAGGTTGGCCCGTCAGCAGAGCAATCGCGTGTTCGAGTTGAGCACGCGCGATGCCGAGATCTGTAGCTTGCGCTTGCGTGGCTGCCAGTTGGGTTTCGGCCTGCGCCACGTCTTCGTCCGACGCAATACCGGTCTGGAAGCGAACCTCCGTCAGCTCGAGCGCCTGCTGGTAAGCCACGACCGTTGAATCCAACAATTGCTTTTGCGCGTCGACTTCGCGAAGCTGATAGTAATCTGCAGCGAGTTCTGCCTGAACACTTAAGCGAACGTTCTCAAGGTCCGCAGCGGTGGCTTGGGCCTCAGCCACACTGACCTTTACAGTGTTGCGAATGCGTCCCCAAAGATCGGGCTCCCAAGTGACGTCAAACGGTAGCGAATAATCTGTAATCACGCCCTGCCCTGCGCCCACATTGGATTGAGTCGTCCTCGATGATTGGCGTGAAGTGATGATGGACGGACTGGTTGTCACTGTCGGGAAAAGCTGTGAACGCGATTCCTTGACCAGCGCGCGCGCCGAATGAAAGTTCGCATCAGCCAAAGCAATATTCTGGTTTGAGATGTTCACTTGTTCCTCGAGCGCGTTTAATTGTGGGTCGTTGAACATTTCCCACCATTTGCCGCGAATCACATCATCCTTTGGCTGCGCAAATTTCCAGTCGTCTGTCTCCTTGAAATTGTCAGGCGCGATCTCCTTGTAGGCAGCCGGCGTTTGCACGGGAGGTTTCTCATACTTCGGGGCCTTGTCACAGCCCTTGAACAGTATGAGCCCGATAAGTGAAACGGCCAGAATTTGGAGATGCACCGACATAAAATCCCCCTCGTTATCATTCGAGAACCGGACATTGGGCAATCATGGTCATAACAAACTTTCCTGGGGCACAACCTTTACTGAACTCTTCCGCCACCATTGCCACCACAGATGAAGGCGATCAAGATAGAGATAGACTACCGGCGTGGTGTAGAGCGTGAGCATCTGGCTCACGATCAATCCGCCGATGATCGCAATACCGAGTGGCCGTCTCAACTCAGACCCGGTTCCCGTGCCGAGCGCCAGCGGCAGCGCGCCTAATAGAGCGGCCATCGTCGTCATCAGAATAGGACGAAAACGGAGTACGCAGGCTTGGTAGATGGCTTCGGCCGAGGTTTTGCCATCGTTGCGCTCGGCCGATAACGCAAAGTCGATCATCAGGATCCCGTTCTTCTTAACGATGCCGATCAATAGAATGATGCCGATGATTGCGATCACGCTAAGATCCGTACGCGTGACTAGGAGGGCGAGCACGGCCCCTACGCCCGCAGAGGGCAGCGTCGACAGAATCGTGATCGGGTGAATATAGCTTTCATAGAGAATTCCCAGCACGATGTAGACTGCTGCAAGAGCTGTCAAAATCAGAAGGGGTTCGCTCGCCAAAGATGACTGAAATGCCTGCGCTGTTCCGGAAAAGCTGCCATGAATTGTGGCCGGCATGCCCGTACTCTGTTCCATCTGATTGATGGCTTGTGTGGCATCGCTGAGGGCTACACCGGGTGCAAGGTTGAAGGAGACCGTCACCGACGGAAACTGGCCTTGATGGTTTACAGCCAAAGGAGCTGTTGTCGGCTCGTAGTGCGCGAGAGCGCTTAAAGGAACCACCCCGCCGGTCGATGGATGGAGGTAAATCTCCTTCAACCCTTCTGGGCTTTGCCAGAATCTCGGTTCGACTTCCATCACAACGTGGTACTGGTTCAACTGCTTATACACCGTCGAGACCTGTTCTTGTCCGAAGGCCTCGTAAAGCGTGGCGTCAATCATCTGCGGCGTTATCCCCATTCTAGACGCTGTCAAACGGTCGTAGACGAGTGACGCCTGAAGCCCGCTATTCTGCTGATCGCTACTGGCATCTGTGAGGACGGGTAGCCGTCTCATTTGCTGTAACAGAATCGGCCCCCATTTATTTAAGTCCTCCAGATTTTCGCTCTGAATCGTGTACTGATATTGCGCATTACCCTGCCTGCCTCCGATGCGCAAATCCTGCTGGGACTGCAGGAAGAGTGACGCGCCTTCGACTGTCGCGAGCTGATGCCGCAAGCGATTGATAACCTGATCAGCGCTGACCTTGCGCTCTTGCAGTGGCTTCAACGCAATAAACATTCTTCCGGTGTTGGTTGTTGTGCCTCCACCGCTGCCGGTGAAAGCCGTCACAGCTTCTACTGCCGGGTCAGACTTAATGATGTCCACAAAGCGAATCATCCTTTGCTTCATCGCCGTGAACGAGGAGTCCTGCTAGCCCTGAATGCTTCCGCCCAAGCGGCCTGTATCCTGCTGCGGAAAGAATCCCTTGGGCACGATCACGAGTAGATAGACGTTGACGCCAATCGTGATCAGAAGCACAGCCAGGGTAATCGCCGGACGGCGCAGCACCCAGGTCAGACTGGACTCATAGAGCCGCAGTATCCACGCGAACACCCGCTCGCTTGCCTGGTAGAGTCGTCCGTGATCTTCCGGTCGCCGGAGCTTAAGGAGCCGCGAGCACATCATGGGCGTGGTGGTCAATGAAACGGCAAGCGAAACCAGAATCGCTACCGAAAGGGTTACCGCGAACTCGCGGAAAAGGCGCCCGACGATGCCGCCCATCAGAAGTATCGGAATAAATACTGCGACCAGTGAAATACTAATAGAGAGAACTGTGAAACCGATCTCTTGTGCGCCAAGCAATGCGGCTTGCATCGGGCGCAACCCTTGTTCGAGGTGTCGCGTGACGTTTTCAATCACCACAATCGCGTCGTCCACTACAAAGCCCGTCGAAATTGTCAACGCCATCAAAGACAGATTGTCGAGACTGTAGCCGAACAGATACATCACGCCGAACGTGCCGATCAAAGAGACGGGGACCACCACTGCGGGAATGATCGTCGTGCGCGGGTTTCGGAGGAAGATGAAAACGACCAGGATCACCAGCCCAATCGAGATAACGAGGGTGCGTTCCACATTCGAAACGGACGCCCGGATGGTCGTCGTCTGATCCATCATTACCGTGAGATCGATGGCCGACGGAATAGAAGCCTTGAGCTGCGGCAGAGCTTCGCGGATGTTGTCCACTGTGTTGATGATGTTAGCGCCGGGCTCCCGAAAAATTATTACGAGCGCGCAGGGCTTTCCGTTCGCGACTCCTGCCGACCGTAAGTTCTCGACAGAATCCTGCACGTTTGCGATGTCCGAGAGCCTGACGGCAGCACCGTTGCTGGAGCTGACGATAAGCGGTCGGTACTCCGCGGCCTTGAACAGCTGATCGTTTGTGGCCAGGTCTGAAGTGGTCGTTTCGTTTGCTATCTGTCCCTTCGGACGGTTCGCATTTTGCTGACCGAGCATGTTGCGAACATCATCGAGGCCAAGCCCGTAGGCATTCAATTGGGTGGGGTTCACGTCAATGCGCACCGCCGGCAACGAAGCGCCGCCGACGACTACTTGGCCCACACCCTGAACCTGCGAAAGCTTTTGTTGCAGAACGGTTGACGCCGCATCGTAGAGCTGGCCGTGATCATAAGTTTCCGAAGTCAGCGCCACGATCATGATTGGCGAATCCGCCGGGTTCACTTTTCGATACGTCGGGTTGTCCGGCAGATTAGCGGGCAGGTAACCGGCAGCGGCGTTGATGGCGGCTTCAACGTCTCTGGCGGCGGCGTCTATGTCACGGTTCAGATCGAACTGCAAAGTGATGCTGGTTGAACCTAAATAACTCGCCGATGTCATTTCCGTCACACCGGCAATGTGACCGAGTTGCCGTTCCAACGGTGTTGCGACTGAAGAGGCCATGATCTCCGGGCTGGCCCCCGGCAAATTCGCCTGCACCGAAATGGTTGGAAAGTCTACCTGCGGCAGCGGTGACACCGGCAGCAGCCTGAATGCGACGGCTCCTGCAAGAGCAATAGCCACCGTCAACAGGACGGTGGCTGTAGGCCGGTGAATGAATGGAGAGGAAAGACTCATGCCGACTCCGCAGCAGTTTTCGCTGCTGTTCCGCGTCTGCTGCGAAAGTCGGATATCCTTCTCGCAACGGCGTCGAAGAACAGATAGATAACGGGGGTTGTGTACAAAGTAAGTAACTGGCTCACCATCAGGCCGCCGACAAGAGCGATGCCGAGTGGTCGTCGCAATTCGGAACCGGTTCCAGAGCCGAACGCCAGCGGCAAAGCGCCCAGGAGGGCCGCCATCGTGGTCATCATGATGGGGCGAAAGCGCAGCAGGCAGGCTTCGTAAATCGCGTCCGACGGACTCTTCCCATGATTGCGCTCGGCGTCGAGTGCGAAATCTATCATCATGATCGCGTTCTTCTTGACGATGCCGATCAGTAGGATGATGCCGATGATCGCCACTACGGTCAGTTCCGCCCGGAAAAGCAGCAGAGCCAGAATCGCCCCTACTCCAGCCGAGGGCAGGGTGGAGAGAATCGTGAGCGGGTGAATATAGCTCTCATAAAGAACGCCGAGGACGAGGTAAACCGTGATGATTGCCGCCAGAATAAGAAGCGGCTCGTTTGTCAGGGAAGCTTTGAACGATGCGGCTGTGCCCTGAAATTCAGCCTGAATACTCGGCGGCATCCCCAGCTCCTTGTGAGCTTGCTCAATGGCCGTGGTGGCCTCGCCCAGCGATGCGTTCGGCGCGAGATTGAACGAGATTGTGACGACGGGGAATTGTCCCTGATGGTTTATAGAGAGCGGCGCGCTCCCCGACTCAAAATGCGTGAACGTGCTGAGAGGCACTGAGCCGCCACTCGCTGAGCGAACGTAGAGGTCCTGGAGTTTTGCCGGGTTCTTCTGAAAGTCCGGCAGCGTTTCCATGATGACATGGTATTGATTCGATTGGGTAAAGAGGGTCGAGACCTGTCTTTGGCCGAAGGCGTCATAGAGTGTCTGGTCGATTACCTGCGGTGTGATCCCCAGCCGCGAAGCCGTCACGCGATCTATGACAAGCGTGGTTTGCGAGCCTTGCATCTGCTGGTCGGTCGCCACGTCCTGAAGCTGCGGCAGCGTCTTCAGCTTCTCCACGAAGCGCGCGGTCCAAGTGTTCAACTCGTCCGCATTGGGTCTTCAAGACTGTATTGATACTGTGTGCGGCTAACCCGATCTTCAACCGTCAGGTCCTGCACTGGTTGCATGTAAAGAGTGATTCCGTCCACTTTGTTTAATTCGGGCTGCAAGCGGCGCATCAGATCCGTCGCGTTTATCTTGCGCTCAGCGATCGGTTTGAGATTGATCAGAATCCGCCCGCTATTGAGTGTTGTGTTTGTGCCGTCCACACCGATGAAAGATGAGAGACTTTCGACTGCCGGATCTTTAAGGATGACTTGGGCGAGTGCCTGCTGTTTCTCAGCCATCGCCGGAAAAGCAATGGTCTGCGATGCTTCGGAGATGCCCTGGATGACGCCTGTGTCCTGTACGGGAAAGAATCCTTTGGGAACAATGAAGTAGAGCCAGACCGTGATGATAAGTGTCGCCGCCGCCACCAGAAGGGTCACGACGCGAAACTTAAGAACCCACCCCAGGGTCTCGCCATAGAAGTCTATGATTCTTTTAAATACGTTCTCCGACGCACGGTAAAACCTCCCTTGCTTAGCTTCGGATTTCGCGCGCAGCAATCTTGAGCACATCATGGGAGTAAGCGTTAGCGAGACGACAGCCGAGATGAGAATTGTTACGCTGAGGGTGATGGCAAACTCACGGAAAAGGCGCCCGACGATGTCGCCCATAAAGAGCAACGGGATGAGCACGGCAATCAGTGAAATGGTCAGCGACACAATGGTGAAGCCGATCTGCTCGGCCCCCTTCAATGCCGCTTGCATCGGTTTTTCGCCCTCTTCGATATAGCGGACGATGTTCTCAATCATCACGACCGCATCGTCCACCACGAAGCCCGTCGAGATCGTCAAAGCCATAAGAGTCAGATTGTTCAGGCTGTACCCGAACAGATACATCACGGCCAATGTCCCGACGAGAGACAGCGGCACAGCGACGCTCGGAATAATCGTCGCCGAAAGATTCCTCAGGAAGAGAAAGATCACCATCACTACGAGCGCCACGGTCAGCATGAGCGAGAACTGAACATCTTTGACTGAGGCGCGAATCGTGATGGTGCGATCAGTCGAGACCGAGAGTTGAATGGTGGGCGGCAAGGTGGTCTGTGGTTGCGGCAGGAGTGTCTTAATACTGTCTACGACCTGAATTATATTCGCGCCGGGTTGCCGCTGAATGTTGACGATGACGGCGGGCACGCTAGCACCCCATCGGGGCTGCCCCGACGGGGACCCCGCTTTGTTCATCCATGCCGCCTGCTTTACGTTTTCCGCGCCGTCAACCACGCTCGCCACATCTGACAGCATCACCGGCGCGCCGTTGTTATAGGCAACCACGATTGGCCGGTAATCTTTACTCGTCAGGAGTTGATCGTTGGCGTTGATTTGATACGACTGATGGGGCCCGTCAAAGTTACCCTTGGCCTGATTAACACTTGTCGCTTGCAGCGCGCTTCGTACATCTTCCAGGTTGATACCGTAGGAAGCGAGGGCCGTGGGATTTACTTGAATACGAACAGCCGGTTTCTGGCCGCCACTGATGCTCACCAGCCCCACACCCGGCAATTGTGAAATCTTCTGAGCTAGCCGAGTGTCCGCCAGGTCTTCCACCTGCGTCAGCGGGATGGTGTTCGAGGTGAGCGCTAATGTCATGACCGGCGCGTCTGCCGGATTGGTCTTGCTATAAATGGGCGGAGTTGGGAGATCGCTGGGTAGAACGCTCTGGGCGGCATTGATCGCAGCCTGTACCTCTTGCTCGGCGACATCAATATTGAGGTCGAGCGAAAACTGCAAGGTGATGACCGAACTGCCGCCTGAACTCGTCGAGGTCATCTGACTGAGACCGGGTACCTGTCCGAACTGCCTTTCGAGGGGCGCGGTGATGGCAGTAGCCATCACGTCAGGACTCGCTCCCGGATAAAACGTCAGCACCTGAATTGTCGGGTAGTCAACTTCCGGCAGCGCCGAGACTGGCAGTTGCTTATAGGCAACGATACCTGCGAGCAGGATTGCCGCCATCAACAATGAAGTTGCGACGGGCCGAAGAATGAAGGGGCGAGAAGGACTCATGGGGCCATTCTCCCGTTCGCAGTGGCCGGGCTCGGCAGCGCGGTTACTCTGACTCCGTTTTGCAGTTTGTCGAATCCGTCAACAGCGATTGTGTCGCCGGGGTTCACACCTTCGACAGCCGCCACATCACCATCGGTTGTGCCGACTGAGATAGTCTGCATTGCGACCGTTTGATCAGGTTTGACGAGGTATACAAATGCTCCCTGGGTGTTGCGTTGAATAGCTGCGGTGGGAATTAGAGTGACTCCACGTTGCATGGTGACTAGTAGGCGCGCATTGACAAACTGGTTGGGGAAAAGCGCGTTGTCGTTATTGGGAAAAGTTGCTTTCAGCTTGACGGTGCCGGTGGTGGTGTCGATCACGTTGTCAAACGTAAGCAGAGTTCCCGTGGCAATCTTTTTTGACTGGGCCCGATCAAACGCATCTACCGGGAGCCGACTACCCCGGCGCAACTGCTGTTGGATTTGCGGCAGATAGTCTTCCGCAACGCTGAAGATCAGGCTGACGGGTTGGAGTTGAGTGATGACCAGCATGCCATTGGTGTCGCTGGCATGGACAATGTTGCCGGGATCCACCAGGCGCAGGCCGACTCGTCCTGAAATCGGCGACGTAATATCGCAGTAGGCAAGCTGCACCCTTGCGTTGTCGATCGCTCCCTGGTCGTTTTTGACTATTCCTTCGTACTGATGAACCATCGCCAACTGCGTGTCGAGTTGCTGTTTGGGGATGGCATTCTTGCTGTAAGCCGTCTGGTAGCGGCTCAGATCAATGTTCGCATTCTCAAGCAGAGCTTTATCGCGCTCATACTGACCTTCCGCTTGCGTCAATAGCGCTTGAAACGGACGCGGATCGATCTTAGCCAGCACGTCGCCCTGGCGGATATTCTGTCCTTCGCGATAGTTGACGCTCATAAGTTGTCCATCCACCCGGCTCTTCACCGTCACCGTATTGAGCGGCGTGACGGAACCCAGGGCGTTCAGATAAACGCCGATGTCGCCTTCCTGGGCAGTGGCTGTGGTAATCGATAGAGCGCTCGGGGACGAAGCCGGTTTCGCCGTTGTTGCTTGACCTGTTCCTTGACGCTGGAAAAGGAAGAACGCACCACCTGCTATTAAAAGGACAACAAAAAGCCATACCCACCGACGGGCTCCTCTACGGGAGCGTCGATTCGTAACTTGGGGCGGCAGCGACTTGTCGGGCTCAGCCTCAATCTTTGTGTCGGGATCGTCTTCAATATTTTCGAGGGTTGTCTGCTCCATAATTGAAACTCCCGCTGCAGCAGAGAGCTTTTAGACCAGATCGACGCTACGTTTCTTTCCACTGTTTGCTCGATTTATCACTATCCTGCGTCACCGTAGAAGATCACCGCACTGTGCCCGATTGAGCCTGATAAAAGGGGTAAGCATTTAGCAAAACTCTGTAGTTTGGAGCAACTACGGACAAGACGACGCAACCAACAGCTCTTAGACTTGAACCTCGATGCTGTTTCAGTCTTCAACTAATGAAGACGGACCTGAAAAGTAGGTATGACTATCCAGCTCCGAAACATTCCCTTCAGTTTCTTAATCCGCCGCAGCATGCGCTATCTGCTGGTCTCGCAGGGCTTTCGTCTCATCCAGGCCGTTGTCGTTCTGGCAGCGTTGAGTTTTGTACTGACGGGCAGTCGGATCGCCGCCATCGATCACTATGGCAACCGAGCGGACATCGTCGCTTCCATCTTCGTCACTATCGCGACAATAGCGCTGCTATCGGCGCTAAACCGGCGCGTGATGACCGCTATTGATCGACGCTTCTTTCGTGAGGCATACAACGCTCAACTAATCTTGACCGAACTGAGCGAGGCGATTCCTACTCTCTCGAAAACCAAACAACTGGTCGAATTAGTAGCGGACCAGATAAGCCACGCGCTGCATCCGGAGAACGTAACCATTTTCCTGGACGATGAGGGTGCCGGTGCTTACGTCGCCGCAGTTTCGTCCGATGTGTCAAAGGTAGGAGCCGCATGGGCGTCCCGCCCTCGCAGCCTTGTGTTGCGTTATGACGAAGGGCCCATCAAGCGGTTAAGAAAATCGAAGCTTTCGCATTCGGTAGGGTCTACCGAAGCTGATCTCATGTCACAGAGCCCAGCGTCGACGGGTGATACTCTCCCGTCCGATCACGAGAGCAAAACGTTGCGGGAGGTACGCTCCAAACTCTTGATTCCGATCGCCTCCAATGGACGTTTACATGGACTCATTTCACTAGGCCGGCGACTCTCCGATCTGCCTTATTCAAAGGAAGACCAGGGCTTGTTGTTTGTCGTTGCCAACCAGATCGCTGCCTTCATTGAAAACATGAAATTAATCAGCCGCCTGGCCGAGGAAGAGCGCATTGCGCGCGAGTTCGAGATGGCCGGCGAAGTGCAGCGTCACTTGTTTCCTGCCAATGG
>Ga0137374_10010862_pt1 | contig 10699 bp, 7 predicted proteins | sample SagtaG_20_FD_104811 | JGI IMG/M metagenome (GOLD analysis project Ga0137374, IMG submission 104811) | Vadose zone soil microbial communities from Sagehorn Ranch, Mendocino, California, USA - Sage1_R_100_16 metaG | ecosystem: Environmental > Terrestrial > Soil > Vadose zone | place: USA...
CCATGTGTTCAGGTCGGGCGCAATCATACCACGATGCCAGGAGTCAGGAGTCAGAAGCCAGGAGTCAGAATATCTCATTCTGACTCCTGGCTTCTGACTCCTGGCCTTGGAAATGTCGTACCAGTCGCCGGGGCGCGCGCGCCACCGATACTTCAAAGAGAGCCTGGCGCTAGACTGTGCTTGTGTTCAGCAACCGGCGTGCGCTCTGGCGCGGCGCGCGGCGATTCGCTGACGCATCTCAGCAAAGGGCAGTCGGCAGTACCTGCCAAGGGAATAGGAGACAGGGAATAGGGAACAGCTCTCGACACGATGCGGTACTCCTGTACCCGCTAAGGCAACCGGAGACAGGGAATAGGGAACAGCTCTCGACACGATGCGGCGCTCCTGTACCTTATACCCTGTACCCTGCCGGCTGCGCCAAGATCAGTAAGGAGGTGGCACCCCTGGAACCCACAGCTGCTCACAACGTTTCGGATGGAGCCATGCGACGAGACAAGGAGGTACAATGAACCTTTTGAAAGGACGCCGCGGGTGGATGATCGGGGCGTTCATTGGCTACGCGGTGCTGGCGCTGGCCTTCAGCGCGACACGCAATGTGGGCGCTTCGCAGCCTACGATTAGCAGCATTGGGCTGTCGGATTTCGCCGATCCGACGTATTCCAGCCCGATTGCGCTCTCGAACGGCGGCGGCTTTGTCTGGAGCGTCAATCCAGACGATGACAGCGTCTCGGTGATTCGAACCGATACGGATGAGCTCGCCACCCAAAACATCCGCGTGGGTGATGAGCCACAGAGCATCGCGCTCGACCCTAACGGCCAGTTCGCGTATGTTGCCAATGCGGCAGACAATAGCGTGACTGTGATCAAAGTGACCAATACCAGCCCGTTCCAGGCGGCGGTCGAGACCCGCTTCACAACTGGCGCCGAACCCTGGAATATCGTTATCTCGCCCAATGGCAGGCGCGTCTTCGTCGCGAATAGCGCGCAGGACACCATCTCGGTGATCAATTCCGAGATCACCGGCGGGCACCCATCCCCCACGCTGATCGGCAGCGTGGATATTCGCAACAGCGCGTGCAATGTCGGCGATACCGGCCGGCACTTCCAGCCGCGCGGCATGGCGGTGACGCTCGACAACACCAAGCTGTTCGTCACACGCTTCCTGTCGTTCACCAAGACGGGCGGCGTGCAGGCTAGCGACGATGGCAAAGAGGGCCTGGTATGCCGCTTCACCGTCAATACCGCTGGCGCTTCGGCAGGGGCGGTGCTCAGCGCGCCCACGCCGATTACGCTTGCCTCACAGCCAACCGGCTTCGCCGATGCGAACGGCGCGGCGACCAAAGCCTACCCGAACCAGCTGCAAAGCATTGTCATTCGCGGCGACCGCGCCTACCTGCCCAATATCGCGGCATCGCCGGGCGGCCCGCTCAAGTTCAATGTCGATACGCAGGCGTTTGTGAATCAGATCAGCGGCGTGGGCAGCGCGCCCGCCGACGCCGGGGCGCTGAACTTGCACCTGGGCGCGCGCAACCCCGAGAGCGTCGGGGGCGTGCCGAAGACCAAGCTGTTCTTCGCCAACCCGTGGGCGATCGCCTTCAACGGCACCAACGCCTACGCCGTCTCGGCCGGCAGCGACCTGCTGGTGAAGCTGAACGTCGAGGCGACCGGCGCGCTGACCTTCACCAGCGGCCTGGCCAATCAGACCCGCTATATCGACCTGCACGACCCGGCCAACGCCGCCACCAACGGCGCGAACGCCGGCAAAAACCCGCTGGGAATAGCGATTGCGCCGGCGGCCGGGGCCAACCCAGCCAAGGCGTATGTGATGAACTACATCTCGCGCAACATCTCGGTGGTGAACCTGGGGAGCGACAGCGTTACAAAGGTCATCCCCACCACCGCGCTGCCGCTGGCCAACACCCAGGATGAGCAGCTCCAGGTGGGCAAGGAGATCTTCTTTGCCTCGCGCGGAGTGTTCGATGGCGGCAAGACCAACCGGCTCTCCAGCGAGGGCTGGCAGAACTGCGCCAGCTGCCATTTCGCGGGCCTGACCGACGGCAACATCTGGGCGTTCAACGCCGGCCCGCGCAAGTCGGTTCCGCTGAACGGCACCTGGAATCCGCACGACGCCAATGATCAGCGCGTGCTGAATTATTCGGCGATCTTCGATGAAGTGCAGGATTTTGAGGCCAACATCCGCAATATCTCCGGCCCCGGCCCGCTGGCAGGCGGCGCCCTCGACCCGGCCCACGGCCTGCTGATCAGCGACACTGGGGATATCAACTCAGCGCCGGCGGTACTCAATTCGTTCCTCAAGCCCAACGCCGGCCGGCCACAGCTGACGGTGACATTGCCGGGCAGCGGCAAGCCCTGGCCCGCGCTCGACGCGATGAACGAGTGGGCGCGCTTCAATATTCGCACGCCCAATGCGCCGCTGACCGACAACCAGATCAGCAGCGCCAATGGCGGCATCAGCAAGAGCGATGTGGACGCCGGCCGTAAGCTGTTCTTCAAGGCCGGCTGCCAGACATGTCACGGCGGCGGCAAGTGGAGCAATAGCTCGCGCGACTTCGCCCCGCCGCCGGCCGGCACTGAGCTGGCGACCGAGGTGGCAGGCGCGCTGCCACCGCCGGGAGGATCGCCCGCGCCGCCGGTCGGAGTTAACCCGGTTGGCGCGCAGTTCCTGTTCAACAAGCTACAGGACATCAACTCGTTTAATTTGGGTGTGAACGGCGGCGGCAACCCGATCGGCGCAAATATTGGCGGGCCTGAGAAGGCCACCGACGGCAAGGACGCGCTGGGCAAGGATCACAACGGCGATGGGCGCGGCAATGGCTTCAACGTGCCTTCGCTGCTGGGTATCTGGGCCGTGCAGCCCTACTACCACAACGGCTCGTGCGAAACGCTGGCCTGTGTGGTGGGCAATGTGCAGCATCGCACTGCCAAAGGCACGCGGACGGATGTGCTGAGCGACCCGGCCAACCAGGCCAAGGTAGTCACGTTCCTACAGGCGCTCGACGCCGACACCAACCCGATCACCAACCTGTACGTCAAGTCGCACGACCTGTTCCTCGATCCATCGGCGCCGATCGCCGGCGACACGGTGACGCCCGGCGCGAATTTGTCGATCTTCGGCCCGAACATCAACTTCATTGATCTGATCAACCAGCCGATCACGGTCAAGTTCACGATCTCCAAGTTCGGGGCATCCACGCCGATCAACACGCAGGAAAAGAGCGTGTCGGCGTTCACAGTCGACTTCGGCCAGCAGCCGGTCAGCGCCGACAACGCCGTCACCTTGCCGAACGACCCTGGCCTCTACGTTCTGGAGGTCACGGTGGACAGCGGCAAGGTCTTTCCAGAGGACCGCGAGAACGACAACACAGCGCGGCGGCTCTTCCGCGTGCGCGCGGCGCCGCCGGACAAAACACCGCCGCAGGTGACCAGCACGGTGATCAACGACGACGCCGCGATCACGCAGGTGCGCGATGTCACGGTCAAGTTCGACGCCAACGACCCGGCCAGCCCGGCTGGGCAGACCACCAGCGATCTGGACGCGTTCTGTATTGTGCGCTACTACTACAACAGCATCCAGCGCCGCTGGGTCGAGCAGGAGTGCGACTTCAGGCCGCTGCCCAACAGGGGTACCGGCGGCAGCTTTGAGGTGCAACATGTCCAACTGCCCGATCGAGTCGGCGTGAACTACGTGTTCGTGTGGGTGAAAGACAAGGCCGGCAATATCTCCAAGACGCCGGGCTTCGACTTCATCAACTTCATCCCATCCGGCGATCGCTCGATCGATCGCAACGATCGGCGGATCTTCCGGATCCGGCTAGCCGTCGGCCAGTCGCTGTCGCTGACCGTCACACCAACATTGGGCGACGTGGACACCACCGTGTTCCAGGGCATCACCAGCCCGGTGCGCTGTGATGTCAGCGCCATCCGCAATGGGACAACGGCCGAGACGGTGACGGTACCATCGGGAGGGTGTACCGGCACGGAGTTCCAGATCGAGGTGCGCGCAGTAGTCAACAGCCGCTTCAGTGTCACAGCAGCGGCGACGCTGGCTGGGCTGCTCCAGCCACAGTCCAGCGGTGGCGCACCCGCGGCAGCTCCAGCGGATCCAGCCCCAACTGTCGCCGGCCCGCCGTCGTTACAGACGGCGATCGGCGATGCCCGGCCGATCAACCTGCCAAACATCATGCGGTAGGAATCCATTCGTATACGGCGGCGACCCCGCTCCCGTTGCGACGGGAGCGGGGTCCTCATTATTGTAGGTCTAGCGTTCCTGCGCTACAATACGCTTATGCACACCGACGACGATCTTCGGCTTGAATTGAACGATATTGCGGCCGGCTACGGCGCGCGGCGCGTGCTGGCGGGCCTGACTCTGACGCTGCGCGGCGGCGAGACGCTGGTAGTGGCGGGAGCGAACGGCAGCGGCAAGAGCACGCTGCTTCGGCTGATCTGCGGGCTTCAGCGCCCGACGGCCGGCACGATCACATATATCGCCGGCGCACGGCGCGCCCGGCCCGATGAAGCGCGCGATCTGGTCGGCTGGGTTGCGCCGGATTTGCAGCTCTACCGTGAGCTGACCGCGCTGGAGAATCTGGAGTTTTTCGCCCAGGTGCGCGGCCTGCGGAGGACGCGCGCGGAGCTTGAGGCGCTGCTGGAGCAGATTGGCCTGGGTGGACGCGGCGATGACCTGCTGGCGGCCTACTCATCCGGCATGGCACAGCGGCTGCGCTACACCTACGCGCTGCTGCACCGCCCGCCGGTGCTGCTGCTGGATGAGCCGACCGTGACGCTGGATGAGCGCGGCGCGGCGCTGGTCGAGCAGGTAGTGGCCGCACAGCGTAAGCACGGCATCACCATCATTGCCACCAACGATGAGCGCGAGCTGCGTTTCGGGGATTATGTATTGCGGCTATCGCCGAACTAGCGATCACGATCATCGTGTGTTAGCCTGCGGCAGCATGGTACTTTTCCTCTTTTGTGTGTCGTTTTTTCGGCCTGCGGGCCGAAAAAACGACGCGCGAAGTATGGAATCTGCTGGCTGTGTAAGTCCTACATCAAATAATAAAATGGCTGTATCCGAAGAAAAACAACTTTCAATTTTCAATTCTCAATTCTCAATGCTCGCGAAAGCGAGCTGGGCGGTCTTCCGCAAGGATGTGCGCGCGGAGCTACGCACACGCTACGCGCTGAACGCGCTGGCGCTGTTCGCCGTCAGCACCGTCGTCGCGATCAGCCTGGGCGTCGGCCCGCTGACCCGCAGTGCCGATCTGCCGCTGATCCACGCGGCGCTGCTGTGGATCGCGATCTTGTTCGCGGCCTTCACCGGCCTGGCGCGCGCGTTCGTGCAGGAGGAGGAGGCCCGCACCGCCGCCGCGCTGCGGCTGGCCGCGCCGCCCACGGCGGTCTATCTCGGCAAGCTGCTGTTTAATCTGCTGCTGCTGCTGCTGCTGGATGCGCTGACGGCGGCGCTGTTCGTGATTCTGCTGCGGGTGCAGATCGGCAATCTGGGGCTGTTTGTGGCGCTGCTGCTGGCGGGCAGCCTGGGGCTGGTGGCGGCCACCACGCTGATCGCGGCGATCATCGCGCGCGCCAGCGTCAAGGGCGCGCTGTTCGCGGTGCTGTCGTTCCCGCTGCTGGCGCCGCTGCTGGTGGTGGCTATCAAGGGTACCGCGCTGGCGCTGGAAGGCGCCGGCTGGGATCGTGGGGTCGCGCCGCTACAGGTGCTGCTGGCCTACGCCGTTGCTATGTTCGTGGCGTCGCTGTTTCTGTTCGGCAGCGTGTGGGAGGCGTGAGCTATTATTGACGGGTTTTTGTGATAAAATACACGACCTAACGAAATGTCGCGCAGGTTTTCGCACGCGCAGCGGCTTCGGCATTCCGACGAGATGCTATTGGTAGACTGTGGTCAGTTCGAACGTAGTGCAGCGTTGCAAAAAAGCGCTCCACAGTTAGTGGACGGACGACCGCAGACGGAAGACGAATGACAACCGTCCACCGTCCTTCATCTTCCGTCCCCCAACCGGATCGAACGTGTGATTGGCTGTGCGTAGCTAAGCTCCAAGTATTCTACACAGCTTATACACGGCTTACGTAAATTCGACGCACACTCATCGCTTGCTCATCCAATTCAAAAGGTGTATCATACAAATACCGATTAAAGCGCTCAGACGCCTAGAAGCGAGGTCGTGATGGCTGTGAGAACACAGCTCAGCCAGCTTGCTAAGCTGCTACTTGGGATCTGGATGGCCGGCGTGGTTATTTCGATGTTCCTGATCATCCCGCAGTACGCCGGCCTGGGCGATGCCGGCCGGATCATCATTATGCACGTGCCGACGGCCTGGGTCACGTCGCTGGCCTTCGCGGTCTCGGCGATCTACAGCGCGCTGTACCTCTGGCGCCGCAATCCTACCAACGATGCCTTCGCTGTCGCGGCGGCCGAGGTCGGCTTTGTATTCTGCATCCTGGCCACCACCACGGGCGCAATCTTCGCCCAGATCGTGTGGGGTGTATTCTGGAACTGGGATCCGCGCGAGACATCGATACTGGTGCTGCTGCTGATCTACGCGGCCTATTTTGCACTACGATCGGCGATTGATGAGCCCGACCGCCGGCGCCGGCTCGCGGGAGTCTATAACTTATTCGCGGCGGTCACGATGCCGTTTCTGCTGTTCGTGGCCCCGCGCGTGGCCGAGAGCACGCTGCACCCGAACTGCGCGTTCATCCAGGGCAGCAAGTGCGCCGGTATCACGCTCCAGCTGGGTGGCGCTAAGATCGGGCTGCTGGGCGATAACCGGCTGGAGCTGCTCGGCCTGGAACAGCGCGGCGAGCTGGCAGTAGCGCGCGTGCAAGTGACCGGCCCCGGCGCCGCTGATCTCGGCACATTCGAGCCGACGTTGGAGCTGCCCAGTGGCAAGCCGGCCGACCGGCCTAGCTTCGCGGGCCAGCGCTTCACGCTGGCGCTGGAGCAGGCCGACCTAGCTACCGGCACGGCGCTTCTGAATATGGAGGCGCCGGGGACCGGTCTGCTGAGCAACCAGCGCACGCTGTGGACTTTTCTGGCTTCGATCGCCGGTTTCACCGGCCTGTTTTTCTGGCTCTATCGTCTGCGCGCCGGCATGCTCACCATGCAGGAGCAGCTGGCGCTGCGGGAGGGCAGCTATGTCGAACTTCCTGCTTGATCCGGCGATCGCGATCTACGCCGCACTGTCGGTGGCGCTGGTAGTCTGGCTGGGGATCTTCACGTTTCTGTGGCGGCTCGACCGCCAGGCGCGCGAGCTGCGCCGCCAGCTCGATCAGCGCCCGCGCGCCGAGGCGCCCGCCCCGCGCGCTACGCTGGAAGCCCGTAATGGCCAGCCGCAGCCGAGCGTCGTAACAACAGAAGAGTAACGAGTAACAAGTAACGAGTGACGAGTAGCAAGTGTGACTCGTCACTCATCACTCGTCACTCGTCACTCGATATCAAGGAGTTCTATATGGCAACCGCCTCCAGCGATCTCGGCCGGCGCGGCTTCGTGCTCAAGCCGCTGCATATGATCGGCATCGCAATTATCGTCCTGGCGATCGTGCTGGGCTACTATGGCTTGCAGAGCGGTCTGCGGCCTTACACCACCAGCGTCAGCGAGGCGATCAGCACCGGGCGCGGCGTGCAGCTCGCCGGCTTTCTGTACCCCGGCGAGACCGGTGCGTACGACGACAAGGGTCAGTTCACCTTCAAGCTACAGGACAGCACCGGTAAGGTGGTGCAGGTGATCTATCCAAAGCCCAAGCCGGCCAACTTCGAGAAGGCGATCAGCATCGTGGCGATCGGCCACTATGATGCGTCAAAAGGCGTGTTCATGGCCGATGATATGCTGGTCAAGTGCCCTTCGAAATATCAGGAGCAGCTGGATCAGACCAAAGCATGATAGTTGCCAGTTGTCAGCTGTCAGTTGTCAGTGGCTACTACTGACAACTGACAACTGACAACTAACGACTCTAAAGAGGCTAGCATGTACCTGTTGGGCACAATCCTGATCATCAGCGGCATTGCTGCGGCGATGCTGGCGAGCGTCAGCTACGCGCTGGTGCCGAATGGGCACGCTGCGGCGCTAGCCTATGGCCGCTTCGGCACGCGCGCGGCGCTGGGCGCGGTGCTGCTGGTGGTCGCGCTGATCGTCTATCTGTTCCTGATGCGGCGCTATGACATCAAGTATGTCTACGACTATAGCTCAGCCGATCTGGAGCTGCGCTTCCGCGTGGCCGCGATGTGGGCCGGCCAGCCCGGCTCGTTCGTGCTGTGGGCGCTGTGGGGACTGCTGGCGGCGCAGCTGCTGATCCGCCGCACCCGCCACGCCGAGCCATATGTGCTGAGTGTGTTCATGCTGCTCCAGGCTGCGCTGCTGACTTTTATGCTCATGCGCAACCCATTTGTTCCGTACACCGACCCAACCACCGGCGCGGCGATGTTCCCACCCGACGGCAAAGGGCTGAATGAGCTGCTGCACAACCCCTGGATGGTCATCCACCCGCCGATCCTGTTTACAGGCTACGCGCTATTGGCCGTGCCGTTCGCCTTCGCGCTGGCCGGGCTGTGGCGGCGCGATTACGATGGCTGGGCCCGCCAGGCGCTGCCCTGGACCCTGGCCGGCTGGTCGTTTCTGGGCCTGGCGCTGCTGCTAGGCGGTTACTGGGCCTATGAGACGCTTGGATGGGGCGGCTACTGGGGCTGGGATCCGGTTGAGAACTCGGCGCTGGTGCCCTGGCTGACGGCCACCGCGCTGCTGCACGCGCTGCTGGTTCAGCGCACTAGCGGCGGCTTCCGCCGGGCCAGCTTCGCGCTGGCGATCCTGACCTATCTGCTGGTGTTCTACGCCACCTTCCTGACCCGCACCGGCGTACTGTCGTCGTTCTCGGTTCACTCATTCGTCGAAGAGGGCCTGAAGTGGATCATGACCAGCTTCCTGGCGGTGCTGGCGATCTTCAGCCTGGCCTTCCTGGTCTGGCGCTGGCGCGATATCCCGAGCCGGCCGATCTCCGAAAAGCTGCTCTCGCGCGATAGCTTTTTCGTGCTGATGATCCTCGGCCTGCTGGTGATCGCCACGGTCGTAGCGCTCGGCACATCGATGCCGGTGATCTCGTCCATCTCCGGCGTGGGCCAGGTGCTGCAGAACATCTTTGGCTCGGCGTTCGAGATCGATCGCGGCAACGCGCTGAACCCACAAGCGCCGGTCTTTACCGATGGCCGCTTTGGCCTGGTTGGCAGCTTCTACGCCGCCACCGTGCCGCCGCTGGCGCTCATCCTGCTCGCGCTCGTGATCATCGGGCCACTGCTGGGCTGGCACGATACCAATATGCGCCACCTGCTGCGCGCGCTGCGCTGGCCGGCACTGGCCGCCGTGGCGATCACCTGCATCGCGCTTGTTCTTGGCGCACGCGACCCGCTGCCGCTGGCCTATATTGGGCTAGGCGCGTTCGCGGCCGGCACAAATATCCTGATGATCGCACGGTCGCTCAAGAGCGGCTGGCTGCGGCTCGGCGGCTACCTGGCGCATCTCGGCCTGGCGGTGCTGCTGACCGGCGTGGTCGGCTCCAGCTTCTACGCCTCGCCCGACCTGAAGATTGTGGTGCCGCAGGGCCAGACGGTGACCGCCTATGGCTACGACTTCAGCTTCAACGATTGGAAGCAGACCCCGATCGGCAAGGGTGTGCTCGATCTGACCGTCAAGCGCGGCGACGACACCTTCAACGCCGCACCGACGCTGTACTTCAACCCGCGCATGGGTGCGACCATGGCCGAGCCGTCGATCAAAAGCGAATTCTTCCGCGATGTGTATATCTCGCCGCAGGAGTACGAGCCGCCGAACGACCGCAACAGCGCGCGGCTGGCGGTCAACGGCAAGCAGGAGATTGGTCCGTACACGATCACCTTCCTGGGCTTTGACGCCTCTGAGTCTCACACTGCCGGCAGCGGCGATATCGGCGCTAAGCTGCGCGTGACCTACCAGGGCCAGGATAGCACCGTCACTCCGGCGATCCGGCTGGTGGCGAACGAGACCGACCCGACCAAGGCTATCCAGCTGCTGCCGGCGGCGCTGCCGGGCGGCCACAGCATCTCATTCGAGAACTTCGACCCCGTGCAACGCTTCGCGGATGTGCGCGTGGCTGGGCTGAACCTGCCGGTCGAGCCCGCCAAGGCGGTCGTGACGGTCAGCCTCAAGCCGGGTATCCTGCTGGTCTGGCTGGGCGTGGGGATCGGCGTGCTGGGTGGGCTGATCGCGATGGTGCGGCGCACGCTGGAGGGCCGCTGGCAGCCGGGCGGCCAGCGCGCGCGCCTGCCGCGCGGATTGGCCGGGCTGGCCAGGTTTGTTGGAAGCAGGTAAAGCCGTGACAAGATGACAAGATGAACCTGTCACCTTGTCATCTTGTCACCTTGTCATCTTGTCATTATGCAGGATTACTACGAAACCCTCCAGGTCCACCCGCGCGCCGATGCGACTGCGATCGAGGCGGCCTACGCACGCTTGCGCGAGCTGTACGACCCGGCCCGGCTTGATGGCGCCGCCGATGAGCTGGTTGCCCTGGCGCGCGCCAAGCGCGACGCGATCGAGCGCGCCTACGCAGTGCTGAACGATCCAGTTCGCCGCGCGGCGTATGATCAGGAGCAGGATGCCCTGCGGGGCGACGACCGACGACCGACCACCGA
>Ga0137374_10010863_pt1 | contig 10699 bp, 10 predicted proteins | sample SagtaG_20_FD_104811 | JGI IMG/M metagenome (GOLD analysis project Ga0137374, IMG submission 104811) | Vadose zone soil microbial communities from Sagehorn Ranch, Mendocino, California, USA - Sage1_R_100_16 metaG | ecosystem: Environmental > Terrestrial > Soil > Vadose zone | place: USA...
GGGTTGCGAAGTAACCCAGCCCTACGCACCGCCTTGCAGGGTGCACGTTTTCGAGACGAGAACAAAGATCGGGCGAGGCAACCGCCCTTGCGGGCGACTGACGCGCAACTCGAGAGTCCGCCAATCAGTTCCGAAGTAACCCCATCCCTTCACACCGTCTCGAGAGCCATCGAGTGATGTCGCGAGAGCGAGAACAAGGCGGGGAAGGAACGGCGGTTCTGAGGCCGCCCCCCTTTCGGGGTTCGGGTCAAGAAGTAACCCACCCCAGCACACCGCTCTCACGGCGTTGTCTTCAATTGATCCGCGGTTCGCCGGCTCGAGAACCGACCGGAGAAGGTCATGAGCCAGCTTGCGCTTGGTGGGGCTTCTGGTCCCACAGTCCTTGCGGGCCCTCGGTTGGCCTTTCGGCCTGGCAGAAGTAACCCGCTCCTCCGCACCGCACCGGCGATACCTTGGATTCCCTGCCGAGTTGCGCTCTGCAGAGCACTTCAAGGCAAGGACCGGCAGAGTACTCCGGCGGTCACGGTCCTCCAATCGGCGGTTGTCACGGTCCTCCATCGTCGGATGACGATCCCCGCTCTGAGGGAGTCCGTGCCCAGGCGATGTGGATCTGTGAGATCGACCGTAGGGATGCCTGATCAGCCGACCTCGACGGGTGGGGTGAAGGCACGACCGGCGCCGCGCTCTGCCCATTGCGACATCAATGGCGCGATCGCGTCGGAGGTTCCCGCCAGTCCGAAGGTGCGCTCGACCAGCCAGATCGGGTGCTCGCCCTTTGTGGCGTCGTGGTCGTGCGGGCTCGACAGGCTGCACTTCGCGCACGTCCAACGCAGCGATCCGGTCCAGTCCTCGGCACCGAAGCCGGCCTCGGTCACGAGCACGCCGAGCTCTTCCATGTCCGCTTCGGTGGGCGTCGTGACGGTGCTCTGAAGCGTCGGCTGCTCGGACGGCTCCATGCGCTCGAGCTCATCGAAGACCGAGAGCGTGCGACCGAACGCGGTCCGCTCCCCTCGAGGCACCACGTCGTGCAGCACGATGTCGCCCCACCGGTGGCCGGAATCCGGCAGCGGAACCGAGCCGAGGCGCATCCGGCACGGATCGATGCGCTCGCCCCAGACCACCTCGCCTCCTCCGTCCTCGGTTGCGTTCAGTCGTACCGGCGCCGGGCCGGACGGCATGCTCGGAGAACCCGGACCGTCGTCAATGTCGAACTTCAGGCCGCGCCAGGCCCATCGAGCGGCATCCCAGTCGCGCAGCGCCGTCGCCGCGACGCCCATGTTCCAATGGGCTTCCGCGCTGCTCGGATCGAGCTCCGCGGCTCGCCGGTTGCATCGCATCGACTCGGTCCAGTTCCGCTGGAACTTGTACACCAGGCCGAGGTTGAACCAGGCAGCCGAATAGTCGTCGTCCGTTTCCAGGTAGCGTCGAAACGCCTCTCTCGCCTCATCGAGGCGCCCTTCGTCCAGTGCCCGACGACCGTCATTGAAGACTCGATTGGCGCTCCAAGCCCGCCGAAGGCCGCTCACGCGTCTACGTTATCGGTTGCAGCTCGATGGGGTGATGAAGGCGAGGCGCTCAGCGATACGATCGTGCGATGGAAGTGACGTATCGATGGCGGGGGGAATTCGAGAACGCCGAGGTCAACCGTCTCCATGCGGAGGGTTTCGGCCATGAGATCCTGGAGGACGATTGGAAAGGCCAGGTCGAGCGGCACAACCTGGGTTGGGTCTGCGCACGCGACGGCGGCGAGCTCATCGGGTTCGTGAACGTGCCGTGGGACGGTGGCATCCACGCCTTCATCCTCGACACGATCGTCAGCGGTCCTGCGCGCCTGCGGCGTATCGGGACCCGGATGATCGCCATTGCAGCGGCAGAGTCGCGTGCGGCCGGATGCGAGTGGCTCCACGCGGACTTCGATGACGAGCTCAGCGCGTTCTACTTCGATTCGTGCGGTTTCGTCCCCACCCCCGCCGGCCTGATCGCGCTCCAGGAGCCCGAGCATTGACGTCGCTCAGCGGCGGGCCACGAATACGTATTCCCCGCTGTCATCGACGAACGGCTCGCCGGCGAAGCCGCCGTACAGCGCCTCCAGCTCGAGACCGGCTACGTCGAGGAGCCCAAGCCACTCGTTCCTCGTCGCCCACCAGAGGGAGCTCCTCGCGCCGTCGTCGAACGTGATGTCGATCCGGTTGTCGCCGACCGAGTACCGGACCGTGTGCGGAACGGGCTCGTCCTGGTGCTCGCCATCGAGGCGCGCCGCGACCCGGTGGTCGAACGCGAAGGCGTTCCAGGCGAACCGCCCGCCCGGCCGGAGCGACGCGGCGACGCGCTCGAAGGTGCGGCGGCGGTCGGCCCAGGTGGGCAAGTGCAGGAGGGCTCGGAATGGGCAGTAGATCAATGCCGCCGGCTCGTCGAGGGCGAGGTCGCGCATGTCGCCCTCGTGCAGGATCAGCTCCACGCCCGCCTCGGCCGCGCGGGCACGGGCTTGTTCGAGCATCGCCGGCGAGTAGTCGATGCCAATCACCCGCTAGCCAGTCGCCCGCGCGACCGGGATCGCGACTCGCCCATTCCCGATCGCAAGCTCCACCAACGGCCCGTCCGCCTTGCGGGCGAGCTCGACATAGAACGGGACGTCGGCCGTCATGTGAGCCGACCATTCGTCGTAGTGACTCGCGTACGCCTCGTTCCAGCTCATCGTGCCCATGCTACGGCCAAACCCGATCACTGCCGCGGCTTCGAGGCGGATCGAGAGTCGTATCGCACCCACATGCAAGATTGCCTCATGCGAATGAGCGACCGATCGCTCGTAAAGGCCTACTACGCCTCGCTCGGGGAGGGCGAGTGGCAGCGCCTCGAACGGCCCGCGGACGGGGCCGTGGAGTACGCGGTCACCCTGGCAGCCATTGAACGGCATCTGGCTCGCGACTCGATCGTCCTCGACATCGGAGGCGGCCCCGGTCGCTACGCGATAGCGCTCGCGGAACGTGGCCATCGGGTGACCCTGGCGGACCTCTCGCCCGAGCTCCTGGCGATCGCCCGCGAGAAGGTGCACGCCGCACACGCCGAGGACCGAGTCACCGAGATCGTCGAGGCCGACGCGTGCGATCTCTCGCGATGGGAAGCCGACAGTTTCGACGCCGCCCTTAGCCTGGGCCCCTTCTACCATCTCACCCAGGAGACGGAGCGGGTAGCCGCCGCGCGAGAGCTGGCCCGCGTCGTGCCGCCGGGCGGTCATATCTTCGTCGCGGCCATGCCGCGCCTCGCGTTCCTCCAGCGGACGATCGCGCTGACCGACGAGCGACATCACCTCCTCGACGCCGATTGGTTGCGGCGGCTCCTCGAGGACGGCGTCTTCGAGAACGAGGTGCCCGGCAGGTTCAGCCTCGGCTACGGCGTCGAGACCGGCGAGATCGAACGACTCTTTGAGAGCAACGGCTTCGAGCAGCTCGAAATCATTTCGGCAGAGAGCATGTCGATCGGAATCGAACGCCAGGTCGGGGAGATGATCGAGAACGGCGGTCCGGCCTCGGAGGCGCTGCTCCGCCTCATGGTCGATCTCGCCGGGGACCCGAGGCTCCTCGGCACGGCACGGCATCAACTCTTCGTAGGCCGTCGTCGATAACCTCACAGGCGTGGCGCCCTTGGTCGGGCCTTGAGCCGCAACGGAGTCCGGCTGCTGTCGATCACCTGGATCTGCATGGATCCGGTTTTCGAGGCGGGTAAGATGGCGTAGGCGAGCCCAAGCGGTCTGCGCGAGGGACAGCCGGGACCAGGGCCGTCGAGGGAGGGACCGTCATGTATCGCTTGAGGCCGCTCCTGAGGCGCGCAATCGTGCTCGCCTGTGTCGTGTCAATTCTTCCGTTGGCCACGGTGCGGGCCACGACCCCGACATCGCTGACGATCACTGGCGAGGCGAGCGTCTACCGCGGTCCAGCGACGTATTTCACGGCACAACTGACTCCGGCGGTACCCGGCCTCCTGATCTGGTTCGATCAGTCTCAGGACGGCGTGTCCTGGACGCTCATGGGCGGCGACACGACTTCTAGCGACGGTTCAGCGGTGCAAGGCGGGTATGTCGATGGGTCAGTTCCTGTCGGCACTCGGTACGTGAGAGCTCGATTCGGCGGCACCGCCGATTACGAGGCATCGACGTCCCTTTCGTTCACGCAAGAGGTCCTTATCCACCAGTCTCAGATCCTGACGTTCCTGGCACGTAACCCAAACTGGCCGGCAATTCTCCCCGAGTCGGAGCCGGTGCGCCTGTTCGCCCAGGCGTTGTACGGAGCCGCGCAATTCGAACGACAGACCGCCGAGGGCTGGGACCCGATCGACACGCCGCCAATGCAGTCCGATCCACCATCCACCTACGCGGACATCGCGGCTCTCGGCGAAGGGTCGCACGTCTTTCGCGCACGAATTCCCGACACGGACACCTCCTTGGGAAGTAGCGCCACGATCACGGTCGACGTCAGCAAGGGCGCCACGACCCCGATCTGGATGGGAGCCCTCTCTGCGCAGTCCCATCACTCACTTCCCGGCCAGGTCTCCGTGACGGGACCAATCGGCGGTGTTCAGTGGGATGGCGCAATGACGATCAAGAGCGTGGCCACCGATACGGTCCTCGCGAGCGGTGACATGGGATTTGAATTCACGCTGCCGGCAATGAGCCTCGGGACTCACGACCTCCTCGTGAGTTACGCGGGCAACGCAAACTACCTACCTTCGTCCAAGACGTTCACGGTGACGGTCGTTCCTGACATCGTCGAAGCGAGCAACGTCGGCGTCTCGGCGACCAGCATCTATCCCTACGTTGACGGCTACAAAGACACCATCAAGATCAGGGGCACGCGCAACGAGCCGATCTCCGTCGGGATACGGGTCTACAACTCGAGCGGGACGACGGTGCGGACGGCCTCGATCGCCAGAGCCACGGGCGGCTACAGCTATACCTGGAATGGCAAGACGAGCACGGGCGCCATCCTCGCGAGCGGCACGTACAAGGTCGTCCAGACCCTCACCGATGCTTTCGGGACGGTCAAGAAGTACACGAACTACGTGAGCCTCTCCAGGAAGAGGCTGTACTACCACACGGCGTATGTGACCAAGCTTGGTTCATCGTTGACCGCCAAGGGCACAGATGGTTCGGGCAAGGTCCTGGTTTCGACCACATACGGCTACGCAAAGCTCTATGCCCCGAACCTGTCGAGCTGGGCGGGCGTCGGGTACCAATTCACGATTCCATCGGCCACGGTCTACAAGTCGATCTCGTTCCAGGCCTATGTCAAGGGCGTGTTCTACACGGCCCCGAATGCAATCGGGCTTCAGAACTTCTCGATCTGCCCATACAGCAGCACCTGGAATGAGGGTTGCTTCGACCACTGGCGGGGCTTGGGCGGTTGGTCCGTGTACTGGGTGTCGGCCCCCGGCTCGCCCACGTACAACCGCTACGGGCGAACCGTCCGCGGCATCGCAAGCGTTCACCTCGGGACGTTTTACATCTACAAGGCCCGGGTGAAGGTGTACTACGCCACCCTCGGCTGAAGGCTCGGACGATCAGCCGGGCGGCGGTGTCAGGTTGTAGCGGGCGATGACGTCCGGGAACCACTCTGGCTTGGGGAACTGTTGCTGGTAGCGGGCGCCAAGCTCGGCGATCTCCGCCATGAGGGGCATTCGCGCATCGGTGATGTCGGCGAACTCGCGGAAAAAGCGCTCGAAGCCGGCCGGTGAGATCACCTCGATCATGCGGGCGGGCGTCGTGCCGGCGTTCCACATCGCATGGACCTCGCCCCGCGGCTTGATGATGTAGCCGCCGGGCCCCAGCACGACCTCCTTGTCGTTCGATCGTAAGCCGATCTCGCCCTCGAGGACGATCGAGTACTCATCCTCGAGCGTGTGGATGTGCGGCGGCACGAGGGCTCCCACCGCGAACGGGTGCTCGACGATCGATAGGGCGCCGCCCGTGTCCTCACCGTCGATCTTGAAGATCACGCCCACGCCCGCCGCGAGATTGCCTCGCCGGCCACCGCCCGGCTCCACGACCTTGACCTGGGTCGCTACCGCGACCAACCCATGCGTCGTCATCGCCAGCGCCTCCGATACAGTGAACAGAGGTGTATAGTGAACGACCGGAGCAGCGATGTCAAGATTGAGTGAGCAGGTGCGTTCTACGAAATCTCGCCAAACGAAATCTCGCCCGTATCGGATGCGGCGGCGTGCCGAGCTGGTCGACCAGACGCGCCAGCGCATCGTCGAGGCCGCGATGAACTTGCACACCACGGTCGGCCCGGCGAACACGTCGATCTCGACCGTGGCCGAGGAGGCCGGCGTGACGCGGCTGACGGTCTATCGCCACTTCCCCGATATCGAGGAGCTCTTCACAGCCTGTCACGGCCATTGGTTCGACCTCCACCGGCCGCCCGACGTGGCGGCGTGGCGGGCGATCCCCGACCTGGAGGCTCGGGCGCGTCGTGCGCTCGGCGAGCTGTACGGGTGGTATCGCGATAACGCCGACGATCTCTACCCGATCAATCGCGATGCGATGACGATGCCGGCAGGAGCCCAGGAGGCGAGACGAGCTGAATTGGCCGCACTCGCCGGCGCCCTGGTCGAGGGCCACCCGAGTGGCGGGCGCGACGGCCGACAGTTGCATGCGGTCGCCGGGCACCTCGTGAGCTACTGGACGTGGCGGTCGCTCGTGATCGAGCAGGGCCTCACCAACGACGAAGCGGTCGAGGTGGCTGTGCGGATCCTGACCGAAACTGCGGGGGCGCCATGGGCGATTCCTCCCGGTCGAGGCCCGCAAGTCCGCCGGGCCCCCGTGGCCGACCGGACCTCCGTAGTGTAGCGCAGTTGCCCGGCCGCGATCGTTCGGGCTATGCCGATGACGTCGTCGGGCTTGACCGACGGCCCGCTGCCGGGAACCAGGAACACGACGTTCCCAACGCGCACGACGCAGATCGCGCCGGCAGTGCCCTCAGGGCCCTTGTCGAACCGAACGGCGAACGCCTCGTCGCCGAGGTCGGCGACCGGCACGTCCACGGCCCCAGTCGTCAGGTGCGGGACGCCCAGTGAGCGACGGAGGCGGAGCGCCTGACTGGCGTGATCGGCCGTGTCGACCACCATGGCTCCATTGCCGATCGTCAGGCCCGCAGGGTCGCTGGGCGGCGTCGCGGACATGAAGAGGTGTGCACCTCCCCATCCTGGAACCCGAGTTCGACCCATTTCGAGCTGAGCTCGTTGAAGCCCTGGGCGAACTGCTCGACTGTCGCCCGACGGGATAGATCGGTCCGAAAGATCGTGCCGGCCGGCGCTTCCTGGGTCTGGAGGAGGGGCCACGGGGCGCATGATACGAAACGGTCGCGCCGCGATAGAGCGGGCGGCACCCGCCCTAGCGGTCGGCGGCGATCGCGGCCCAGACGTGCTCCACGAGCGAGTGAATCCACTCGTCGGTCCCGGCGAGGCCGAGGATGGCGTGGTGGCCGAAGACGGCACCGGCCACCATCTCGGTCACGACGAGCGGATCGATGTCGGGCCGGATCTCGCCGCGCTCGATGCCCCGCTGGAGCATCTGGTCGACGAGCGCTCGGCGAGGGAAGAGGATCCGCTCGCGGAAGACCGCGAGGAGGCCTGGCTCGCGCTGTTCCTCGACGAGCAGCGATCCGAGGACGCGGATCGCGCCCGAATCGATCAGCATGGCGATCGCCCCGCGCACGAAGAGCTCGAGCGCCTCCTTCGCATGGAGATCGGCGGGTGGCGTGGCGAACGGCGTCTCGGCCCGCAACGCGGCCACCACCAGGTCTCGCTTCGTCGGATAGCGCCGGTAGATCGTGGTCTTCGCGACGCCTGCATCGGCCGCCACCGCCTCGATCGAGGTCCCGCCGTAGCCCTCCCGGACGAGGTGTCGGAAGGCGGTTGCCAGGATCCGCTGGTCGACGTCGGTGTCGCGCGGACGGCCTCGAACGGACGCCGGCGGCTCGGGGTCCGGGATGGCTTCGAGCTCCGGGCTTCGGTTCGGATTCACCTCCGCAGCCTAGCGGGCCGCGCCCGATGGCGGGCCGTCAGTGCCCGACCCCGGTTGGTATCGCCGTCGCGCCAGGTCGCTGGGTGGCCGGTTCGGTGGCGGCCTCGCTCTCCGATGCCCGGGCGGGCATCGCGCGGACGACCAACACCGCGGTGAGGACTGCGACCGCCGCCGCCACGATGGCCGCCGTCGCCAGGGCATCGACGAACGAGCTTCGGGCCACGCCCGCCAGCGCCTGTCCTGCCGGTCCGCCGAGCCGGCCGGCGATCGCTACGGCGGCGCCCACCGAGTCGCCCGCGGCCGCGGCCGCCTGGGCCGGCAGCCCAATCACGGCGCCGGCCATCCGGTCGCGGTAGGCCGTGTTCATCACGGACCCGATGACCGCGACGCCCAGCGCCCCGCCGAGCTGGCGGAGGAGGTCGTTCATCGCAGAGCCCACACCTGCCTTGGCCTCAGGCACGGCGCTCATGACCGCACCGGTGGCCGGTGCCATGACGTTGGCCATGCCGATCGCCAGCACGAACAGGGTGCCCGACACGATCCACGTGTCGGTCGTGGGCGTCCATTGCGTGAATGACAGCAGCACGAGCGCCACGAGCACGAGCCCGCCGCCGATGACCCGGTTCGTCCCGGCGTGAGCGACGGCCTTCAGGCTGATCCGGGCCCCGACGGGGATCGCGATGGCCAGCGTGACCATCAGGGTCCCGGCCTCGAGCGCGGTCTTGCCGAGGACGAACTGGAGGTACTGCGTGAGGCCGAAGATCACGCCGAACATCGCGAAGAAGGTCAGCGCGATCGCCCCCGCGCCCGCGGTGAATCTGCGATCCCTGAACAGCGCGAGGTCGAGCATCGGCTCGCGGGTATGGGTCTCGCGCCAGGCGAAGGCAAGCCCCAGGACTGCGGCGATGGCGAAGGCACCCAGGGTGGTTGGGCTCGTCCAACCGTTCGCCGGCGCTTCGATGATCCCGTAGACGAGCGACGAGACGGCACCGATCGACAGGACCGCACCCGGCAGGTCCAGTCTCGCGCCCGACGGATCGCGGCTCTCCGGGACGAACATGAACCCGAGCAGCAGGGCAATCGCTGCGATCGGGACGTTGAGCAGGAACACGCTGCTCCAGGCGAAGTTCTCGATGAGCAGGCCGCCGACGAGCGGCCCCAGCCCAACCCCCAGCCCCGACACGCCGGCCCAGATCGTGATCGCCCGGGCGCGCTCGGCCGGCGGAAACACGTTGGCGATGACCGACAGCGTGGAGGGCATGATGAGCGCTCCGCCGATGCCCATCGCGATCCGGATCGCGATCAGCTGGGTGACGTCGGTGGCAAGCGGCGCCGTCAGCGAGGCCGCGGCGAAGATGATCAGGCCGATCTGGAGCGCGCGGGCCCGCCCGAAGCGATCGCCCAGGGCGCCCATCGTCAGTAGCAGCCCGGCGAAGACGAGGACATACGCGTCCACCATCCATTGCAGCTCGGACGCGGTTGCCGAGAACGTCCGCTGGATCGTCGGCAGGGCGACGTTGAGAACGGTGTTATCCAGGCCAATGAGCACGAGGCTCAGGCAGAGCACGCCCAGGGTCCACCAGCGTCGCGCGTAGGCGCGCGAGCCGGCGTTCGGGTCGGTCGAGGCGGTCATCGGAGGTTCTCCGCAGGCACGAGCGGCGCCCTGGTGGCGTCGGGCTCGTATTCAATACGATACGGTAGCGTATCGCATAGATTTGTCAAGGCCCGGCTGTAGGCTGGCCGGGCGGCGCGAGTCAGCCCTCCCCGGTCATTTACGAATGACCGTCGTAGGCCGGGCTGACAAACACGCCAACCCGCGACGCTTACGAACGCCGTTCGTAACCTGCCACCTGGCGCCTCGTATCGCCGCCAATTACGACTGTGATTCGTGAGTGGAAGGAGGATCGTGCCAAGGACGATCCAGGCTCGTATTTGTCGCGCTGCCGGGCCCTCGGCGCCAGTCGGCAATGATGCTGACGCTCAACTGCCGGGCATTTCCGCCTTGCAGGGAATGCCCGGCGTGTCCCAGTCGGCCAGGTCACGAACCTCATTCGTATTTGTCCCGAGTCCGGTCGATGCGGTCGGACGTACCATTCGTGAATGACGGGCGAGGCTCCCCCGGCGCGCGGGCCGATTTCGATCCTGACCTGCGCCAACTGCGGCGCGCGCAACCGGATCGCGCCGAGTGACCGCGGCGCGCCGCACTGCGGCACCTGCGGCAAGCCGCTGCCGTGGGTCGTCGACGCGAACGAGTCGACCTTCGAGGTCGAGACGAAGGCCGCCCCGACCGTCGTGGTCGACCTGTGGGCGCCGTGGTGCGGCCCGTGCCGGTTCGTCAGCCCGATCCTGGAGGAGCTCGCGCGCGAGCACGCCGGCCGCCTCAAGGTCGTCAAGGTCAACGTCGACGAGAACCCCGGCCTGTCCCGTCGCTACGACGCGATGAGCATCCCCACGATGCTGGTCATGCGCGGCGGCAAGGTCGAGGACCGCATCGTCGGCGCCCTGCCCAAGCCCGCCCTGTGGACTCGGATCGGCCCGTTTGTCAAGGCCGCCTGACCGGTTCTGACCCAGGCCGAATCGTCAGCTCGACAGGCACCGCTCTCTTGAGGCCGTCGGACACCGGGCAGTGGTCGACCGCCCACTGCACGAGTGCTTTGACATCGTGGCCGCCACCACGTA
>Ga0137374_10010865_pt1 | contig 10696 bp, 9 predicted proteins | sample SagtaG_20_FD_104811 | JGI IMG/M metagenome (GOLD analysis project Ga0137374, IMG submission 104811) | Vadose zone soil microbial communities from Sagehorn Ranch, Mendocino, California, USA - Sage1_R_100_16 metaG | ecosystem: Environmental > Terrestrial > Soil > Vadose zone | place: USA...
GCACTTGCCGAAACAAATGCTGATGCGCCGACTGGAAAAGCGGACGCAGTGATTGATCTCGCCACTCGCGACGGCGTCGATCTTGTCAAAGGTCAGTGGCGTTACAGCGATACCAAAATTATTCCAGTCGATTTCAAGGCCGCCGGCCCGGACAAACAACCGACCGGCAAACCGATCAAGACTTATGATTTTACTCCACACGCAGGCGGCGTGGATTTCGATGACTCGAAATGGGAAAAGATCGATCCAACCACACTCGATGCGCGGCGATCGACCGGGCGGCTTTGCTTCAACTGGTACCGAATCAATATCACAATTCCTGAACGTGTGAACGATGTCGATCTCGCTGGCGCTACCGCGGTTTTCGATACATCCATTGATGATTACGCCGAGGTTTGGGTCGATGGCGAATTGTCCCGCGCGCTTGGGCAAAGCGGTGGCTCAGTGGTCAAAGGTTGGAACGCTCCGAATCGGCTGATCATAAACCGCAGCGTACAGCCCGGGCAAAAGATTCAGCTCGCGATTTTCGGCGTCAACGGGCCTCTCTCGAACCCTCCGACCAATTACATCTTCATGCGCGAGGCGAAGCTCGAGTTTTACAAAGGCGGTGTTGTACCGGTTGCCATTACACCTAGCGAAGTGAATGTCGAAATCATTCGCAAAGATGCGGCGCTCGATGCGATCGTGCCGCCGAACCCAAAGATTTTCAAACTCGCGGAAGGCTTCAAATTCACTGAAGGACCGGTTTGGGATCGCAAAGGCGGTTTCCTCCTGTTCAGCGATCCGAATAACAACACGATCTACAAATATTCGCCGGAAGGAGATGGGCAGCTCGCTGTCTTCCGCGAAAAAAGCGGTTACGAAGGCGCTGATATCGCGGAGTACGGTCAGCCCGGCTCGAACGGTTTGACGTTTGATCGCGAAGGTCGCCTAGCAATAAACCAACACGGAAATCGCCGTGTGGTACGCCTTGAGAGTGACGGTCAGCTCAACGTTTTGGCGGACAAATTTGAGGGCAAGCGGCTAAATAGTCCAAACGATCTCGTTTACCGAAGCGATGGCACGCTTTATTTCACCGATCCGCCGTTTGGCTTGCCGAAGTTCTTCAAAGATCCGCGCAAGGAATTGCCTTTCAGCGGCGTCTTCGCAGCGAAAGACGGGAAGGTTACGCTGGCGAGTAAAGATCTGACTGGTCCCAACGGTCTTGCTTTTTCGCCAGATGAGAAATTTTTCTATGTCGATAATTGGGACGATCACAAAAAAATCGTAATGCGTTACGAGGTGAATGCGGACGGAACGCTGAAGAACGGCAAAGTTTTCTTCGACATGACGAGCGCTGGCACAGAGGACGCGCTCGATGGAATGAAGATCGATAAGGCAGGCAATCTTTACGTTTCCGGTCCTGGTGGTTTGTGGATCATCTCACCGGAAGGCAAGCATCTCGGCACGATCATTCCGCCGAAGCACCCGCACAATTTTGCGTGGGGCGACGCCGATGGGAAAACGCTCTACCTCTGCGCGAAGAGTGGACTTTATCGGATGAAGCTAAACATCGAGGGTGTGAGGCCGTGAGCAACGCCCCGTCTGCAAATGCGAACAATTCCGCCTCTCCCCTTGAGGAAGGGGAGAGGATTGAGGTGAGGGGATTTCCAACGCGCCATCGAAGATTCCAGACAACCCTCACCCTACCCTCTCCCTTTGGAAGGGAGAGGCGATCGCGTGGAGTCCATTGATTATGACACGAGCGCTGCGCGAGCATTGGCCAGAATATCTCTGCGAGGCAGCCGAGCTCGGCCTGTTCATGATTTCAGCGGGGCTATTCACGATCCTGTTCTGGCATCCCAGTTCGCCAATTCCGCGCATGATTCCGAGCGAAATCATGCGACGAATGCTGACTGGCATCGCAATGGGTAGCACGGCCATCGCGTTGGTTTTCTCGCCGCTCGGGAAACGGTCCGGCGCACACTTCAATCCGGCCGTGACGCTGACGTTTTGGCGGCTCGGTAAGGTGAAGAATTGGGACGCGATGTTTTATATCATCGCACAATTCGTTGGCGGGATTCTTGGCGTCTCCGCGGTCGCACTGTTTGTTCGCGAAGCGCTATCGCATCCAACCGTGCATTACGCCGCTACGTTGCCGAGACCCCACGGCATGATCGTTGCGTTCCTTGCTGAATTTGCCATTGCATTTGTGTTGATGTCTGTGGTGCTTCGCGTGAGTAACACGCCGCATATCGCGCGTTACACTGGATTATTTGCCGGTGCGCTGGTCGCCACCTACATCACGCTGGAAGCGCCGTTTTCAGGGATGAGTATGAACCCGGCGCGGACGTTTGGTTCCGCATTTGTCGGTCATCTTTGGACCGGGCTCTGGATTTACTTCACTGCGCCTGTCCTAGCCATGCAATTGGCTGCTACGCTTTATCTTCGGGGCAAGGGCGTCGTCTATTGCGCGAAATATCATCATTACAATCGGCACCGCTGCATTTTCAATTGCCGCTTTCCTGAATTGCTCAAGCGCGAGCAAGCGAGTGGAGCCGGCGCGCCCTCGCGCCGAATGGTTTCGTTAAATCAATAGCAACTGCCTGAGGGCATGCCGTCTCCAGTCCGGGCGTAAGGAATTATCGATCCTAGCGACGAATCCAATGATGTTTCAGCGTCGACTTATTGTCGCTTCTCTGGCCGTTGTTCTTGCCGTTTCGATTGCGAAAACTCAGTCGGCAAACGTCTCCGTCGAATCAGTAGGCATGACCGTAAGCGATATGGATCGCGCGGTGGAATTTTATTCTGCGCTCACGTTTCAGAAAGTCTCGGACGTCGAAGTCTTCGGAGAACAATTCGAACATCTTGAGGGAGTCTTCGGCGCACGGATGCGGATTGTGCGGATGCAGCTTGGAAATGAATATCTCGATCTAACGCAGTATCTCGCCCCGCCTGGTCGGCCGATTCCCGCCGATTCGCGCAGCAACGACCTTTGGTTTCAACACGCGGCAATTGTCGTACGCGACATGGACCAGGCCTTTGAAAAACTGCGAGCGTTGAAGGTGCAGTTCGTCTCTACCGGTCCACAAACGCTGCCACCCTCGATTAAAGCTGCTGCCGGAATCAAAGCGTTCTACTTTCGTGATCCCGATCAGCACAATCTTGAGATCATTTATTTTCCGCTAGGCAAGGGCGACCCGCGCTGGCAGGAGAAGACCGACAAGGTATTCCTCGGAATTGATCACACTGCGATCGGAATCTCGAATACCGACGCCAGCTTAAAGTTTTATCGCGATCTGCTTGAACTGCGCAAAGCTGGCGAAAGCGAAAATTTCGGCGCAGAGCAGGAACATTTGAATCAGGTTTTCGGAGCGCATCTACGCATCACTGGAATGCGCGCCTCCTCTGGACCCGGCATCGAGTTCCTCGAATACCTCACGCCACGCGATGGACGCACACGTCCGGCGGACGTTCACGCGAACGACATCGTTCACTGGCAAACAATGATCGCGACAGACGATGTCGATCTTCTCGCGAAGAAATTACGCGACGCCCATGTCAGTTTTGTTTCTTCAGGCGTTGTGATGATGCCAAAAGGTAAAGTCGGTTACTCCAAAGGCGCTCTCGTCAGCGATCCTGATGGGCACAGCGTGCTACTGATTCAGAAGTAATCCGCAACAAACCGGTGTAGTGGCGGCTGTCAGCAGCCGCAATTTTGTGTTCCTGCGCGTGAGGACACCCGCCTCTACACACATCAGGCAGCCGGAATATTCTCGCGCGCGTGGCGAAGTGCTCGCAACATCCAGACAAGCTCGTTTAGAAACTTCTCCACTCGGCCAGCATAAGCCGGATCGGTAATTTTGTCGGTGGCTGGATCAAAAAGGATTCTGGTTCATCTTGGATACCGCCTCAACAAAAAATATGACGCTTCCTACCTTTCGATCACCTTTCGATCACCGCGCCGGATTCAAGGGGTGCCTCCGTCATCATTGGCAGAGAAATTGCCAACGTTTAAGTGGGTGGCAGCAACTCCGCTTCCAGATCACCTCGCAGTCGTGATTCAGTGCGCTCGGGCGTCAGAGTGATGTCAAACCTCCGCGAGCCCTGAAGCTCCAGTCCAACTCAGTAACTCCGCTTTGCGCCGCTTGAGCCTTTGCGAAGAAGTTTTTAGGGTTCATTGGCGCTCCTCGAACTCACGAGATTTATTTTACAGACCCGGACAAAATTGCGGACACAAGCGTTTCGAAACGTGGCTCACCGCGTAGGGGATCGAGATACGGATCGACTTTGATGAGGAGGCTATAGGCAGCGGCGTGATCGCGAGCATTTTTTTCCAGCCAATCGAGTGCCTGATCCTTTTCTCCAAGCGCTAGGTGAATCACGGCAAACGCGTACGCGGGGACATACCGCGTCTTAGCCGCTTCCGCAAGCCGAGCCAATATCTGTCGCGCTTCATTCTGTCGCCCGATTTTCGCTTCGGCATGGGCTAGAAACGCGAGCACGACCGGGTCGTCGCTCACTTCGAATGCTCTGTGATATTCGGCAATTGCTTGAGCGGTCGCGCCTTTCAATTCCAGCGCCAATCCCAGAAACCGGTGAGCCCAATAAAATTCCGGATCCGTTTCGATGGTGTTCCGCAATTGCTCGATCGCTTCATCGTATCGCCTTGCCACCATATAAACGCCGCCGAGCTCGGCCTGAAACATCGGCGAGACCGGATCAAGCTCGACGGCTCGTTTCATTTCCGCGATTGCACGGTCGAACTGCCCAGTCATTAAAAGATTGGTCCTGGCATACCACTGGTGAGCTGTGGCGTAATTCGGATTCAACTCAATAGCGCGCTCAAACTCTTTCGTCGATGCGGCGAACTCGAAATAGTGAAAGAGGGTGTAGCCGAGGGACGCGTGCGCTTCGGCGAGCATTTCGTCAAGCTCCAGCGCCCTCTGTGCGGCAGCTCGTGCGCGCGGTAGGCAATCTTGTGGCGATCCTGCGGAATACGCGGGCATCACAGAGTAAGCGTCGGCTACGCCTACGTAGGCCAGCGCGTAGTTCGAGTCCTTCTCCGTCGCTAGTTGGAAGTAAACGAGCGCTTTCTTAAGATTTTCCCCGGTGCGTCTGTTCCAAAGATAACGGCCTTTCAGGTAGAGTTGATGCGCTTCCGTGTTTTGCGTCGGCTGCGCTGCGATTGCGTCCCGCTCGGGGGCGGTGAGCCTCGCCTGCAGTGCGTCAGCAATCTTCGCAGCGATCTCGCTTTCCACGGCAAAGATGTCGGTCAGCTTGCGATCAAACTTATCCGCCCAAAGATGTGAATCATTCTGCGCATTGATCAGCTGAACATTGACCCGCACATGATCGGCTGCCTTCTGCACAGTGCCTTCCAGAATGTTCGCGACGCCGAGTTGCTTCGCGATCTCAAGCAAGTTCTCAGGCTTGTGCAGGTAACGTTGCGTCGAAGTGCGCGAGATTACTTTCAGATCAGCGATCTTTGACAATCGCGTGAGAATTTCCTCTTGAATGCCGTCGGCAAAGTAGACGTTGTCGGAATCGTGACTCAGGTTCTCAAATGGCAGCACGGCAATACTTTTTTCCGGGGTTGCCGTTGAAGTGATTGCGCCCGTTGGCGAGCGCTTGGCCAGAAAGATGAGAAGGCCAGTCACGACAGCGACGATCATCAGAAGTACTGCGCCGACCATCCCCCATCTCCGAGCTGTCGGTCTTTCGCTGGATCGAGAAATTGCCGCCGCCGCTTTGCTTGCGCCTGCTGCCTGTTTGAACTTCTCGGGCACCTCCGGATTGCCGAGTTCCTCGGTATAGAGATTGACCACGCGAACGCGGACGCCGTGCTTCACCTCGCATTCTCCCAGATCGTGCAGATGCGGCTGCCAATGTTCGTATTGCTCCAAATCTTCAGCGACATGTTTCGACAACAGGATGTGTCCTGCATCCCCGCAATCCATCACGCGCTGCGCCACGTTGATCCCCGCGCCGGCGACATTCGCCCGCTCGTTCACATCGACCACACCGCTGACGGGGCCGCTGTGCACGCCCATTCTCAATTGGAGACTGGGAAGCGTTTTCAAAGCGCGGCTGATTTCCAGCGCACATTCAACCGGCGCCTCGGGAGTATTGTAAAAGACTAGCGCCATTCCGTCGCCAGTGGGGATTTTTATCAACCGCTCGGCCGCTTCCGCACCGCGGAATTGGTCCGTGCCGCGGACCACCTGATTGAGCGTGTCGAGCAACGCTCGCTGCTCGTTAATCAGCAGCTTGGAGTAACCAACGATGTCGGTGAACAAGACATGCGCGATCTCGAGCTGAATTTCCTTTTTAACCTCAGCGGACATCTTGTGACGCGACCTGAACCGCCAGTTTAACCCAATAAAATCCGCTTTGCGCCGCTTAAGTGCAGCGGCGTACTCTACGTTGATGCAGATGACCTGAAAAGCACGTTATCATCCAGGTCGCTCACATACACCTGCAAAATTTCAAATCGACAGCACTTGAAGTTCGATACCCAACTTGGCGCCGCGGGGATCGCCGCTAATGCTTAACCCAAAAGAATGCTGTGTGCGCGCCCACCTCGCGGGCGCTGGCGTGCGCGCGTGTATCCTTTGCCCGTGCTGCGTAGAGAGACTGAGCCTCCGGCAGGGTGGATAGGAATCCCTGTGTGTGTTTCCATCACGGGTGGCTCGCGAGCCACTGCTCCAGGGGGACCCACTTCGAATCATCGGAGGCACTCGGCAAGCTCTTGGTCTTGGCAACTTCGACGGCGCTCAACTGCTTTGTAATCAAAGGCGGCGAAATCGTGTGGGGGATCAGGTGCAACTGGTGCGTGGCCGTGCCCGTCCCGAGCCCGAGACGGTCCCAAACGTCGAAGAGTGACCCAACCATCAACAACAACAAAGCAAAGGAGGGACTTATGCCGCTGAGATATTTTCGCGCGCAAAGCGCAAGGCCCGCGCCATCCAGACCAGCTCGTTTAGGAATTTGTCCACGCGTCCCGCGTAAGCTGGATCGGTAATTTTGCCAGAAGCGGGATCGAAGAGCCTCCCCGCGGTGCCGAAATAAACGTCGGAGAAAATCGTGACCAAGCCCAGCTCGCGCAGCACCGGCACCAAACTCTGGATCATGCGCGCGCCGCCGAATGGACCGGCGGACACGCCGCAAACACCGACGGCTTTATGGATGTACTCCTTCAGGTTTGTATCGAGCACATGTTTCAACAGACCTGGGAAACTATGATTGTATTCCGGGACCACGAGGATCAGTCCATCGGCTCGCGCCACGGTGGCCGAGAAGTGACTGTCCTTAAGCGCTTCGCCAGCGTCATTCATCGCCATAGGAATTTTTCTGATGTCGATCAATTCGGTTTCGATATCATTGCGTTTTGATACTTCGCCAAAAACGAAATTAGCGGCGGGTTCAGTCAATCGGCCTTGGCGCGGTGTGCCGATAACGACCGGAAGAAAAACAGGCCTGGTGAGTTCTTGCGTTGCCATGCTTCGATTTGTCGCAGGAATCCCGGCAAGCTTACAAGCGCAATTGTAGCTGGTGTGTTGTTGGCGGCTGCCCGGTCGCTGTCAACGGTTTATCGTGAAGAACGAAGCCAATTAAACGAAGTGGCGGGCCTCGGCTCCATGAACTACGCTCCCAGCATGCCCACTGACGACCTGCTTAAGCGCATAACGATTGATCCGCGCATCTGCCATGGGAAACCGTGTATCCGCGGACTACGTTACCCGGTCGCGATGTTGCTGGAGCTAATGAGCAGCGGAATGAGCCACGAGGAGATTCTGGCTGACTACGAAGATCTCGAGCGCGAGGATCTTCTTGCCGCACTGGCGTACGCGGCGCGGGTGAGCGATGCCAAACGGGTCGCACTCGCTCAATGAAGTTCCTGGTGGACGCGCAACTGCCGCGACGGCTAGCGCGCCTACTGACATCGACAGGTCACGACGCGATTCACACGCTTGATCTTCCTCGACGCAACTTGACTCCGGATCATGATCTTCGCGGGATGTGCCTACGCGAAGGCCGCATCCTGGTCAGCAAAGATGCGGAGTTTGCACACTCATTTCTTCTTGGGCGTGAGCCTCCGCGGCTATTGCTGGTCTCGACCGGCAACATCACAAACGAGGAACTTCAAGCATTGTTTGCTGCAAACCACGCCGGTATCATCAAGGCGTTCGACTCCTGCGCATTCATCGAGCTCGATCGAGGGGGCATGACGATCCGGGCCTGAGTTTCAATGATTGTTAACAGATCCCGAACCGGGATTACCGATCCTGGCTACAGTACGCGCCCGATAGATTTGGCCACCAGTGGTGCGTGCGCACACGCGGGCCCTGCCCGATAGCGCATCATCACCTGTCGATCTCGCACCGCAATCTCCGTGTAGCTGACCGTGGCTGCATCCGGCCGGTGCATGCAAATCGAGAACGGCCCGCATGCGGGCGCATGAGAACGATGCAACTGCCGCAGCCATCTCAGGCTGTAGCCGGCGGCGTTGACGCCGGCTCGTTCACGTGGCGGAGATGATTCGCGTTTGCAGGGGTCACCGCCCCCGGCTACAAACGATATGCATATCTTTGCGCGTTCGCGTTCTGCACGGCCCTCGTTAAAGCCGGACGAAAACCAATGTTGTCGTTGCCATTCGTGATCGCGCAGCGTCAATCGTTCGAGATTCCAACGCCACTCGATTAGGCGCGTCTCGGCTCGGGAAACGGCAATCAAGCGAAAAGGCCGCAGCTTTCGAAGCGGCAACTTCTTAACCGCAGTAGTGATTTCATCAGCTGTAGATTTTCCAGCCAGTTGCCTGACAACTAATCCTCGGCTGAGCGTGTCGTTCTTCGGCTCGCGCTCGATGCGATGCCAGTTAATTAATGCGAGGCAAACACCAGCGTCATTCGCCGCAATCCAGGTGCCGCCGGTCGGCTCGCGTGGAAAAACTGCGCGATGGCTCTCCACTTCGACAATCGCTGGCGCAAGAGCGAAGAAGCGGGCTCGTTTTTCGTCCCGATTCATCGCGAGATAAAATCCGTGCTTATTAGGGAGAAACGAAACGGTGCACATTTAATCCGCCAGGGGAAACGATAGCGCAGCGGCTGAATATTGCCGCCAATTACGCCAGAGCGTCGCGAGTGAAGAAGGCGCATGACCGTTCGCCCTGTTTATCGCGCCAATTGCGAAGACCAATCTCCATTGCTGAAACAGCGTCCTATACGCCGAAAAGAGTGAGTTTCGTGGATCGTAGATACTGGTCGCCTCTGACGTAGCGCCGTTGAGTTCCACGATCTCGAAATTGCGCCCTTGTCTGAAAGCCTCTTCATTTTCGTAGCGCATATCGTATCGCCCGATGAAAAAGCCCGGGAGTTTGCGCGAAATCTGATCGATCACCCGCTCCAGTGCCTCTGTTTGAAGGTGTACACCATCGCGAAAAATGCAGCCCTGCGCGTGATTCCCAGTCTCGACAAGCTTAACGGCTTCGCCCGGGGCTAGAATCTCATCCCGGCGCATGGCAAAGCGCCGAAGATAAGTCGATGCCATCAACGACGCGCGCGAATCATCTTGGATCAGGACTTCTACCGTGCGAATTCCATCTCCAATGATTTCAGGGAAAATCTTCTCCGCGATCGCAAAAATCTGTCCGTGCGACTCCCTTGGGAAGCGATAATAAAAGACACCGGCTTCGTGGGGTCCGGCAACGTAGCGTTGAACCATCACGGGCGCACTGACCTGTTCCAGATATTCCAATGCCGCTCGCATCGATCGGATTATCTTCACGCCATTGCCACGCTGGCCGACGTCTGGTTTTAAAATAAACGGCAATGTGATTCCATGTCGCCGGCAGAGCCGATGCAGCGAAAGCAATCTGTCGCTGGTTGTTCGCCCATCCAGCAAAAATGCCTCGGCTACGAATTCCGGACTGGTACGGCGGAGTTCATTCAGAATCTCAAACTTTGATTCGCCAATGAATCCGCCAGTTCCTATCGCGGGATTTGCTGCAGTTGGCACACTGAGACCGCGGTATCGAATTGCCAGCCACGCGTAATAAATGCCTACAGGCACGTAAAACAGCCACGCCGGCCAAAACTCCCACTGCATCCAGCGACGAATGCATGCCGGCAGCTGTAGCCGGGATCGGTGATCCCGGTTGATCTCAATGGGGAGGCCGCCTGCATGACCGGAGTCACCGACTCCGGCTACAGCTGCGCAGCGCAACCGTCGAAAAGCAAAGAGCGTTGCGGCAAGAACGAGCCCGATAAAAAATATAGCGGCAATCTTGCTCTGGACGAAAGACAACCAAATCAGCGCCTGCCATCCGAGCAGCTTTGTGATGGCGAAGATTCCTCCGATCCATAAGAGCGCGGCGAAAGCCGTGACGATAGCAAATCGAGTAACCGGCATTGAGAGTAGTCCAGCCGCCAGATAGGTCGGCAAACGCGTGCCTGGGACGAACCGGCTGGCGAGCAACTTGAGCGAAGCGTGATCGTTGAATCTCGTCTGACACCACTCGATTGCTTCCGCGTCGGCAAATCGCGCAATCCAGCGGCTTTTTAAGATGGGCTTACCGAAACAACGCGCGAGGGAGTAGAGACCCAGGTCGCTCAGCCAAATGCCAGCAAAGCACGCTGCAAAGCCGAGCTGCCAATTGATCGGTCCGCCAAAAAGCGACAAGGCCGACGAAATTGTTGCCGCGTCTTCCGAAATAAAA
>Ga0137374_10010875_pt1 | contig 10690 bp, 14 predicted proteins | sample SagtaG_20_FD_104811 | JGI IMG/M metagenome (GOLD analysis project Ga0137374, IMG submission 104811) | Vadose zone soil microbial communities from Sagehorn Ranch, Mendocino, California, USA - Sage1_R_100_16 metaG | ecosystem: Environmental > Terrestrial > Soil > Vadose zone | place: USA...
GCACTGACTTTTGTAAAAGTATAGGTTTTGGCAACGGAGCTTACAGTAATGGTGTTCGTTACTGCTCCACCTGTCAATGCTTCTTTATGACTGGAGATGTCAAGTGCTTGTGTTGTAATACTAGATTAAGATACAAGTCAAAAAGGAAATAAGAATTAACTTTGTTAAGGAAGTGATAAAAAGTTGACCCTTGTAACTAGCCTGCCTATCTTGTCCATAGGCATACAACGGACTGGAGGTTTAATACCAATTTTTCCTCCATCCGTTGATAATCAAGTTTTGTTTCCAGGACCAGAAAAATTTTTTTAATTTCGCGGCCAATTTATTTAATGGTATAATTTTCAAAGAGTAGTGGGGATGTAAATGAGCAAGCCATGTATCGGCACTGATGATATATTTCCAACTCCTGTTACCAATTTAATCAAAAATGAAATAAAATTTAAAAATGGGCTTTTTTACGGTATTGGGTACAATTTTTCATCAATCAATAATGATGTAAAAGAGAAGATGTGGGATCTATCGATCAAATATAATGCGGGAACATCGGTTATGTTTGGCTTAGGAACAGGGTTTCACTCTTTTGTGGCTCCTTTCCAAGAGGCTTGTTGGGGTCGAGTTGTGACCAGCGACCTATAAATGCGATCAGCATTTTTATATCCTGCCTCAATTAAATTCAACTCATTAACTACTCACTATCAAGATGAAATACTCCGACTGATCAGTGAAGATCCTCAACATACCGCCTTTTCATTTATAGCATTGGGAAGCATTTATCCATCTTTGACAGTTGATACACAGAAAAAGGTTTGGTCTGCAATACAACAGTCGCCGAATATCGCGATGGTGTTCTGGTCTTGGATCTAATTTTCCTTATTTTGGAGTAACGATCTTAAATGATTTCAATTATTTCATTGATTCATTCCCTGTTTAGACAATCTTTCACATGGATCTTCGCGATCTATTGTTTCTACTCTTCCCATCTTTGTCAAAGTAAATGAAGTATTTTCATCTGGAATATATCCTTCATCGGACTTCATTTGACAGAATTCCATTAGTGTATCTTTTTTATATGTGCCTATTTCTTTGTCATCAAAAGTTTTTATCCACATTACATCGTTTCCTACCTCAACCAAAATCAATCGTTCAGTGGTATTAGGTTTTCGGTAAAGCCAGATCCTTGCCATTGATATTATCTCAGGAATATGTTTATTTTAAAGTTGGTGATAGCATCTTCAATGAACAATATTTCTGTCCACCAAGTTTAGACCTTAAATTGTTCTCAACTGCCAATTGAGTTTCATGGATACATGAGACATCCAAGCATTTCATAAATGAACCTGGCAGGATCATAGGATTTTTAGATTAATTGGGTGTGGAACTTCGTGAGAGGTTTTTGCAGTAATGCAGCAAATTACTAGAGGTGACAAGAGGTCAAAGGAAGACCAACTTATCATAATGACTGACATTCAAGATCTCTTGCCTAATCATAATGACATTGAAATAATGAATACGCTACATTTGCCAAGTTCTACTTATTATAGATACAAGTCAAAGATCTACAAAGAAGCAAAAAAATTATGGAATCAGATTTGTATAGAATCACTGGAATATAGGGCGTTAGAGTTAAAGAAAAGTTTAGATTGTGCTGTGACCTTTGGCGAAGCAAAGCTAATCAATCTGGTAACAATCTCCTTGATAAGTAATCCGGTAGTTATACCTATTGCCGCCAGAGTATAATCTGCAGTAGTTCCACCTTGGAAAAGCACAAACCAAATCGCTATTGCTAGTACCGGTGAAAGTAAAATAAGTGCAATATCTCTAATTGATTCCTTGAAAAATTCCAAGTTTTCTGTATCTTCCTGGTTAGATTCTGATTTGAATTTAATTTCTGTCTGGTTGGCCGGAGCTGCAGGTACTGGACCTAGGTGCTCTTTAACAGTAAAATGAACAGCTTTCGAAAATGGAGAGGTATTACTTGAATCGTCTACTGCTTTGGCCCTAATCGTATGCTCCCCCAATTCCAACTGATGTGAAGTCAGAGACCATTTGCCTTCCGCTGTCACGGTTGTAGTTGCCATCGATTAGTTGATGCTTCTCCTGTTCCTCTGATCTGGGGAGTTCTTGTGTCTACTGGTTCTCCAGTAGGGTAATCAATTACAGGGGCAGCAAGACCTCCTTTTCGGCTATCATAAGTATCGTAGAGATATCTGACGTAACCACCGATTATACCGAATATTAATATATAAATTGGAATTTGGATTCCTGCTTTATAATTATCCTCATTGTTTCCGCCTACGTTCAAATACCATTGTGTTTGCTTAGTGTCGTTAAGAATAATCTCTTTTTTGATAAGACCTACAGGTGAATTTTTCCCAACCTCTATATCGAGTAGAAGAAATGAAGCGAGAGGATTCAGAACAATTCCTGAAATCAGTGCGAATATGAGGACTTTTTTTAACTGCCGACCAAGTTTGACGAGGTTTCGTTTCTGACGACTTTTAGCCTTCTTAATCGGCCATACTACAACGATGAGCAGTACAAGAAACAAAATTGCCCCCAAATACAGCATTCTGGCCGAAGGTGCGAGATAGCCATTTTTAATATCGACAAGAGTGAATCCGTTACCAAAAGTTCCGTTCGAATTGGCTATCGCCTGTATTTTATAAGTTTTGCCAACAGTACCTGAAAGTAGCAAATTCTTGTTGGGGGGAAATTATATTGCTATATTTTTTTCGAAACTTTGGAAACAAATTTTTCATTTCCACTTATCCAGTTTTCTTTCGTATGTCGTACTCTTGTGTGATAAGATATCTACGAGGTGTCAAATCATATCGACATTTATCAAGTGAATTACTGACACTTCTGCAACAACTTGTAATGATATGACAATAACATTGCTTTGTTTAAGAAACCTGGCAGCTCTTCAACGAAAAACCCAGGTCTAATAAACTACTTTCCTTTTTTTGTGTTCACTATAGCGCCTGGAAAATTCTTTATCGATTTCCTCGTTTTTAATTATTTCACCTCTCCGTCCGGGAGTCTTCATTGCCTGTTGGTTGACTTGCTTCCTTTCTTCTTCTAAAGCATTATGTCCCATATGACTGTCATAAACCTGTTGTTTTTTACCGCGTAACTGTTGTGAATAGCTTTCTCTGAACTCAGATTCTTGTGCATCCATTTTGTTTGATTCCAATTCCAAGCCCCACGACTCTATATATCACTCCAAATTATAAGAACACCTTCACAGTATTCTCCTGAGGGGAGACTAGGCTTTGGATTGGAATTTTCTAGAATTTTGATGACTAGAGCTTTAAGCAGTCAGTAACTTACCGGAATCTGATAACTACGTTGACCGTAATTAACCAGCTTAGCTTGTTGTTGTTAAGATTTTGACTATTGGATTACATATGGAGTTTAAATGCCCCTGCTTTCTTTTTTCTTGCTACTAGAGTCCTAAAACATTCATTGAAATGTTCATAATTCATGAAACTGATGGGCTCACCTAAGTGTGTCAAAGAATAAAATTAGAGTTTTAGTATCCCACTACAACAACATCCAAGCATTCGGACAAATTATGTCATATAACACGCGAAGGCTTAGACGCAGTAGATTTATTTTCAAAAGGTAGTAAATAGAAGATTGTTATCTTACTGTAACGCACTTGGCCAAGTTACGTGGATAATCTGGATTGGCATTATTGTAGAGCGCTAGATGGTAGGCCAATAGCTGTAATGGTATTACTTCCAGTAAAGGGATCAACAGTTCTCCAATAGATGGGATAGATATATGGTAATCATATATAGGGTGGTGCTTATTTGATATGCCTACTAATCTAGCGCCTCTAGATTTTACCACATGGGAGTTAGAAAGAGTATCTGTGTATGTCTGATCACCAGGATTCAAAATTATTACAACACTATTTCTATCGAGCAAGGTTAATGGGCTGTATCTAAGCTCTCCTGCGGCTATACCTTCTGCGTGAATATAAGCAAAGTTCTTTAATCTTTAGAGCGCCTTCCAGAGATATTGAGAAGTGATTGGAGCGGCCCAGGAGGTATATATCCTTTGAATCTTTAATCTCACCTGCTAGTTGTGCAATTTTTGGCTCTAATTCCAAGGTTTTTCGGATTGCTTCTGACAGTTCAATTCTATCAGTTGAAATACCTGTAACATTGACGATTGCCAAACTAGTTGTACAAGCAAAATGGGATGAGCATTCGAATCATTAACGCCCCCGTGGGTTGCCCATCTTCTATGGCCGATACCCATTTGACGTGCCATATCCCTTAGCCCATGTGAATTATTTACCTCCGCAACCTTGCCTACTCCCTTTTTAATTAATAATTTTCCACTGTTTAGAGTAGCCATACCGACACTATCATATCCTCTATATTCTAACCAAAAAGGGAGCTGCTTTTCCTATTCCGGAATACCCTATTATAGAACACATGTATACATGCCGCCAATTAAAATTATTTCAAGTAGTCCCATGTAATGAGATAGACTGTCATCCTATTAGGTATTGTCATTTAAGTTGCCAACCTTTGGAAACAAATAATTAATTCTTAACTTTTCATTCAAGTCAGCATTACTCCCTCTTAGTCATGGATATATGGGTGATGTGTAAATCCAGACAAGTCGATAGATTCGATTTCTGTACCATATCATATGCATCAAATATGGGATTAACTATGCTTGCAACTGACATTACAATACATTTTGAAAAGTAGTCCTTGCTTAAAGATTAAGTAGTCAGTTAGGTAGTCAGATTACGGCCATGCCGATCATCTAGATTTCGCTAGACGTACCTTTTACTTAACCAACTACTCTTATAGCGCGACCGTAAGTATTAAGTATATCGGCTCAATAATACGCGAGATTCATTTAGATGGACTGGTATCTTCGGAGGAAAATCTGCTAGAATTACTTTTCTGGGAAACAGATTATTAACAGCAGAAATTATTTAATCGAGGAGCAAATTTGGTTGTTAAAATTAAAATATTCTTTTCATTGAATTCATTTAGATATTCACTCTGAATTCCTCAGTAGTAAGCCAATGGGAGAGTGATTGCTAGCTATCTTTCTAATTCTTTCTCTAACAGTGATACGGGGGGCGATTGAAACTGACAGTAATTTGGATTAGTATCATATTCATTATTACACTTAGGACATATCTTAATTCTTGTTACATACTCTCCCTCCCAGTCTATTTCCGCCCCACATCTATGACATATGACAGGTCTCGCTCCACTTGTATGAAATATGATCAATGTTCCACAATCGGGATTGCCACAAAGATACGTACGTTTACCCAAAGACCCTTCAAGGGCCTTAACTACCGGATCGAGCATGTTAACAAGAGAATTATCGGTTTCGGCGGATGGTCTTTTGATTGGCTACTCGGAAAGCCGGCCTTAATGCCTCCTTCTTTTGTTTTTTGATTATCGACATTGTTCAAGTACTATTTTATGTCAACTATATCTTAAATATTCAGCGGAATTGTTAATTTCTTTTACTGGTAGACCAGAATACTATTATTACGTCTGCCTTACTCTAGATGCAGGGATCTACAGATAAGATAGGGGTTGGCTCGTTTACGGTCCTAGTTACAGGAATTACATAATCCACATTGCATAGAGAAGTAATTACACAATTAGAGTTATTTTACATTAATACCTCAAAGAAGTGATATGGGAAATAATAGCTATAATTCTCTTGTATTCGTTCTCACGTCATATTTGATTAGAATTAACTGTTTAGAGTCATAATATCCCAGTCGGTAAATGCAAAGGTTATATGCTTCAATACCCCAATATATGTTAGTTAGTTAGAAAAGCCAGAAACTATCCTTTCTGTCAATAGAACTAGTTAAATGAACAAAAATGAAAGTAACACCCCGCTGCTACATATGTAATCAGAAAATTTACTTTCCCCAGAACCCATATAATATAAGTATAAGATTGCCATGATTTCTGATAAGTTTAATCTGGATAAGGCCTGAATTAATATAAAATTATAAAACATAGGCATTGTCGACGTTCTTCTTGACTTAATATGAAAGGAACTTTCCTTTATCAGGAGTGCTTTACTAACGCATAGCAAATGCTGGTTTGACCGTACATGGAAGATGTCAAAGAAGTAGACTGTATGCTATTTCTTGTATAAGAGCATCATTGTAACTTAATTATCTCGTCCCAAGTTCCAGTTGCCGAGAGCATGTAGTATTTGCTATGATCCCCAGATTCTAAGTGTAGAATATCGCCTGTTGTTATTTGAATTTGGAATAATTTATTTAAGAACTGTAGGAAGCTAGGTCCAGCTACTATGCTTTTTACATCCCTTTCTAGTGGTTTATCGTAATATTTTTCGAGAACTTCAGTTAGTCCTACACTGCTGAGTTCTTCTACAAGATTAGCCAAGTCTATAAACTGCAAATCTCTCTTGTATACGCTTAATATTGCCATTTTATGCTTAATCATCAGATGTTGTAATCTATAATTTATCATTATCTATGGGGTTATGATTTAAGTGGTAATCTTAAATTAACCTAAATATATTCTAGTTGACTCACATCTTCCTAAAAGAAGAGCATTAACGAATAGCTTTATAGGCTTGCTTATGTTTTCATCCTCACTAAATGCACAGATCTTGTAATTCATGCTCGAAGGACTTCGATGAATTTACTGAGGGAGTTCGATATCGGAGCAGTAATCTTGGACTCTTATACTTCTGCTCAGACGTTTGCTGTAAAAACTTTCTGACCAAGAAACTATAGCGCTTCTGTAGTTTCCTTAGCCTGTTGCAGAAAATAATCACCATAGACCGGATACAGCTACCAGAATCTAGAGAATAAATGAATGACCTAATCCATTTTAATCTAAAAACATACGTAGACTAGTCACAATCCGGCCAAGAATAACTTGATATTTGAGAATCTCCGGAACGTAAACTAGGAATAATCAGGAACAAGAAAACAAATGGCCCAAAATGTAGTATATGCCAGGGTAAAAGTTAACCATTAATTTGACTTTTACATAATATAAATAATGAAGAAATCGCTGAAGTGTACCCGACAAGAACACGACCTGTGTGATGGCGATATAGTAGGAATTATCGATGATTCAAAGACAACACAAATTTGTGAATGTGAATGTCATAACAGTATGTATAAATTGGTCAGAAGGATGCAGGCTTCAATTAATCAGTAATAATCGATATGGTTATTTATATTAGGATAATAACCTAACCGCAATTTGCTAAGAGTTACCTTACTGTAGAATGGTCGTTTCGATAATGATTATCTAACGCAGAATTGCTATCAAAGATTTGGCCACATAAGGAGACAAGATCTTCAAATAAATCAATATTCTGATCTGACACAACTTGTTATCTTGCAATTAGTAGCTTACAGTTTGAATCAGCATAAGACTACCCAAAAATACTGTTCAATCATGTGACATATCATTAATTCGAAATTGTGTCAATCCAGATTTCTAGCATTTCATTATACGCGTAAAAAGATAGTATCAACATACATGAAAATGTAAAAAGGTTTCCAAATGATTTCAACCCAGTTCTATAATCTGTAGGGATGTCTCTCGGTTCTTGGTATTGTAGATTTCTTATAAAATGTATGAGTTTTATAATTGCTGGATATCCGAACTGTATTTGAACTCCTCTGGATTTTCTTCTCTGCTGTATGGAATCGTACATGAGTAATGATAATTTCTCTATGGAATCCGAGCGAGTCCTAGTAGAAGATCCCTTCCTACTGCCTTTGGCTCTACGGACTTGATTTTCATATATGAGATATGCTTTAAAAAAAGTCTTTAATGTATGTTCTAAGTTTGTCATTAATTCATGGAAACGATCAGCATTCTCATTCTCAATATACTGTTGATCAATTCTTAGTGCCGCTACGATTTTCTTGATTTGATCTATAGAACTTTTCAGGCTCTCCATGCTTTCCTGGTTTAGAATCGGTGATTGAAATGCCTGGAGTAGGTTCCTAGCTCTAGTCTCAAAAAATGTCCATTCGCTATATACCAAACTAACAATTGTTTTTCTAGTATTTTGATCAGTGATGTCCTGCCTATTCAATTCAAATATTCCCGCCATAATATTGTTGATATATGCAGAAATGGTCCCATAAGATAATCAATGTCCATTGATACTCTTCCATTTTGAGCATCCTTCCGCGTACGATATCGAGGGTCTCCAAGTATTTAAGCGACTACTAGCCACTTTAAATAGCATTTGGTCTTTAGAAGTTGGTGGCTCTATGAACCTTCTGCTATTCAAAGATTGTTGTGAAATGATATGACTTTCATATGCACTAACCAATGCGAAAGACTGCCTTCCGTCAAAGTTGGTTATTCGGATGGAAAAAAGTTTTGCAGTCTATGTTCAAAATTCTTTATGACTCTGTTGCGCTGTCCATCTTAGAAGTAAAAGAAAGGACAATAACATCAAGTATAGAATATCTTATGAATAGCATTCGATTCGATAAGCCAAACAATTTTTTGGCCTGTCTGCAGTATGGTTCTACTTATTATAGATACAAGTCACGGATCTACAAAGAAGCAAAAAAATTATGGAATCTGATTTGTATAGAATCACTGGAATATAGGGCGTTAGAGCTAAAGAAGAGTTTGGAGCTTTCGGTTAAAGTAAACGAGGAGATAGCTACGGACCGAAATCAGTCAGCCCAAGATAGAATGGTAGCAGGCCAATTGATGGCTAACGCTCAGTTAAATATCTTGAAGCTCCTTAAAGAAGGACCAAAATATATGAAGCTGGACTTATGAAATTAGATTGTTTGTTTGTAGTATGAACTTGGTCACAATCATAATTTTTTAAATGAGAATATGTAAGAATAAGAGATGACGTCAAAACAAGATTCACTAGAGATAAAAGTAGTGAATAGTAGTAACATGGCACACATTGTCCGATACATTGGCAAAAAATGTATCTTTACAAAGTCTAGTACAGGCCAACGTTCTGATCATAAGACCTACCAGAGATAAGAGTCCAAAGTTCAAGTATCAGCGACCACTGAATTTCACTCATTGCGTTCACCTTCAGCATTAATTTTCAATTTTAACCACCGAATTAATCTATGCTGCTCAAGTAATAAAGCCATTATAATGGGTTCTGATAATAATGGTTCAGCCTCTGCACGAAGTAGCGCAACTTTTTATTGTTTAAGTAATTAACAAACAAAAGATGAAAATAAAAAGATCAAAGAAATAGCCTTAATTACCTCCTTGTACATATGTATTCTAATGGCAGCTAAGAAAAAAAAGGGCGGAACTAAGAAAAAATAAGAGGGTTTACTCTATTTTTATTTCTTTTCCTTTGGGCTTTATCTCTTCTTTTTTCTTGAAGATTATTTCGAGTATCCCATTTTTGTAAGTAGATTTGACTGTTTCAATATCTGCCTCAGGCGGTATGTCGATGGAACGATGATATTTTATCTGTGGATCTTCACTTTTTACTTCCACTTGATCTTCATAAGCATTTATCTTAATATTCTCCTTTGTGACTCCAGGCATTTCTACTGTGACTTTAACTTCCTTATCTGTTGTAATTACATCAACTAATGGCTCTCTCTCATCCGAAATAAGAGGTTTAGCTACAGATCCCGGGCCTAAAGTATGTGGCGGTTTCATGTTTCCAAATTCTTTCACCCGTGGTTTGCCATCTGGTCCGATTGTCATAGTATATCCATAGACCAGGGGTCCAAATTCCTTCATCTTCCGACCCTCCGATGTCTCGTATTCTCTCACCAAATCTTTTGGTGCTATTGTTTCCATTTCTTTCAATGACTCTTCAAACATCTTCTCCATCGCTCTTCTTACGTCATATATCTCTCTGAAGGGATTTTCCCTAGCAAACCAGTTCAATCTTCTTGTAGGTATTCCTGTCAGTCTGTGAAACAATTCTTCTGTTTTGTCATCCGTGTCCCAAGAACTCATTTGTTTATGATCTGCATCTTAATTCGGGTTCATGATATTAAAGTCCTCGCCCTGGTTAGGAAGGCTCTAATCGGAAGGCTACAAAGTCAAAACACTGCGATTCCGTGTGGCTAACATCTAAGCGCCCGCTATTCCATTTGAAACTAGTACTGAATAACATCCAAGACCACAGTCTTCGCATATTGGTTTAAGTGCTTTGGGATCAGCACTACCAATACAACAAGGTTGTTTAGTCCGACCCTTGTGATCCAAAGAAAGTATTGCCCATGAAGGACATTGAATAGGTGTTGTGCCACTACCGCCCCAATTGCCTTTCATCAAAGATAGTTGCTTTTCGGTATTTACTACAAACTGAGGATACTTTCTTCTGAGGTTTATAAGCCTGTCTACCACATTATTTCGTAATTGCCCAAATTTCAACCATAGAGGATCACCTTTCATAAACGGCGTGTGAAATTGGAATCCCAGCTTGTTTATTGTACCTCGCCACTCTTCTGCCAAATCAATAGCTGTAGAGTAATTTAGCGAATTGATGGTCATACTAATCCAAATATCCTTCCAGGCTGGTTTTCCATTCCTCTGAGGGCCTTTAATATACTCCAGAATGTTCTTTTTAGTTTTAGCATAGGAACCTTCTCCCCTAATGCTATCATGAGCTTTCTCAGTGCCATCCAATGATACCCAATAGAAGTAAAGTTTTTCAAATCTTATTA
>Ga0137374_10010877_pt1 | contig 10689 bp, 10 predicted proteins | sample SagtaG_20_FD_104811 | JGI IMG/M metagenome (GOLD analysis project Ga0137374, IMG submission 104811) | Vadose zone soil microbial communities from Sagehorn Ranch, Mendocino, California, USA - Sage1_R_100_16 metaG | ecosystem: Environmental > Terrestrial > Soil > Vadose zone | place: USA...
GCCTTCTTCTGCGCCTTCCCCAGGTCGAAGAACCCGAAGACGTTGTTGTAGTCGCCCTTCTGCCAGTTCGTGGGGTCGAGGAAGGCCAGGCTGTACATCCGGGTCAGGGTGGTGGCGATCTCCGAGGCCGACGCGTCCGCGGCCGGCTTCAGCTCCTTGGCCGTGGTCTTCGTGGAGGAGGCGATGGCCTTCGACCCCAGCAGCTCGAAGTCGAAGTCCGGCGTGGTCGGCGACACGGTTCCCGTGTCGGTGACCTGGCCGGGCGGCTTCTTCTCGGGCCCACCCCTCAGCAGGAAGAACGCGAGCGCGCCTCCGATGAGGAGGATGAGGACGACGAATGCAGCCGCACGCCAGCGGCTGAGTGGGAGGGCATGGCGAGCTTCGGACAAGACCGGGGAAGGGTAGCGGCGGGTGGCCGGAACTTCAACCGAGGAGGGGATCGCGCCACTTCGTCCGGGTGTTCTGCATGACTCCGAAGGTTGGGGGTAACCTTCCGGCACCATGAACCTCGAACTGGACACGGAGAGCCGCGGCGACCACAGCGTGGTGACCCTGCGCGGCGAGATCGACGTCTACACGGCCCCCCGCCTCCGGCAGGCCCTCATCGATCTGGTGGAGGGGGGCGCCACCCACATCGTGGTGGACATGTCCGCCGTGGACTTCCTGGATTCGACGGGGCTGGGCGTGCTGGTCGGCGGGCTCAAGCGTGTGAAGTCGAACGACGGGGAGCTCCGCCTGGTGGTGAACCAGGACCGCATCATGAAGATCTTCGACATCACGGGCCTGGCCAAGGTCTTCCCCATCTACGAGTCGCTGGACGAGGCGCTGGCCTAGTGCCCGGGCCCGGGACCCGCTGACGTGGCCGACACCTCCGAGGACCGCGAGGACCGCGAGGCCCGCGACGTCCCCGACGCCCCCGACGTCGCGATCCGGATCCCCCCCACGCCCGAGTACGTGGCACTGGTCCGCCACGTCGTCGGCGCCACCGCGCGCATGGGCGGGCTGTCCCCCGACTCCGTGGACAACGCGAAGCTCGTCGCTTCCGAAGCCTGCACGAACGCCGTGACCATGACCATCCGGTCTGGTCGGACCGACCCCATCGACGTCCGGGCCGACCTCGAGGGCGACCGGCTGTACATCGTGATCGAGGACCGGGGGGAGTTCCCGGTCATGGAAGCGTCCCCCCCGGCGGGCAACACCGACTCGCTCGACTTCAGCTTCGAGCGGGGGCTGTCGTTGCCCCTCATCCAGGGGCTGGTGGACGAGTTCGACCTGTCTCCGCGGGAAGGCGGCGGGTCGGTGGTCCGCATGGCGATCGTGGACGCGCCGGTGGAGGAGGGAGCCGAAGGCTAGGAAGTGCTCGGCCCCGTCCGCGGGCCGGTAGGATTCGCTGGAGAAGTTCTGGAGCGCCGGGAAGCCTGGTCGGCACCCGGCGCTTCTTTCGTGTGACAGCGCCCCGGGAGGGACATGAACGTCATCCTCCAGGTGTTCGTCATCTTCGCCGCGGCGAAGGCCGCCGGCGAGGTCTTCGTGCGGCTTCGCCAGCCCGCCATCGTGGGAGAGCTGCTCGTCGGCGTGATGCTCGGCCCTCACCTGCTGGGGTGGGTGGAGGTGAACGGCGCCACGAACGCCCTGTCGCAGGTGGGGATCGTGGTCCTTCTGTTCACGGCCGGCCTGGAGACGAAGGTGTCGGACCTGGTGTCGGTGGGCCGGACGGCGGCGGTGGCCAGCGTCGCCGGCATCCTCGCCGCCGGCGGGACGGGATTCGGCGTGGTGGCGGCGTTCGGGTACTCCACGAGGGCCGCCCTGCTGGCGGGAGTCGGCCTGGCCGCGTCGAGCGTGGGGATCGCGGCGCGGGCCTTCGGGGATCTCGGCTGCATGACGATCCGTCCGGCCCGGGTGGTCCTGGGCGCGGCGGTCGTGGACGACATCGTGGTGCTGGCCCTGCTGCCGCTCGCCCAGGGCCTGTCCTCCGGCCGGTCGGTCCTCGGCCTGCTCGTGGGCGTCGCCGGTGCGATCGGGTTCGTGGTGCTGGTGTCGGCCATCGGGCCTCGCCTGGCCCGCCGCCATTCGGGGGTGCTGGCGCGGCCGCGCATCGGCAGGGGCCCCTTCGTGCTGTCCCTCGGGCTGTGTCTGGGGCTGGCGGCGCTGGCCGAGCAGGTGGGGCTGGCGGCGCTGGTCGGCGCCTTCCTGGCGGGGATGGTCCTGGCGGAGACGCCGGATCACGACGAGCTGGAGCGTCGGATGGAGCCGCTGTTCGACTTCCTGGTGCCGTTCTTCTTCGTGGTGTCTGCCGCCCACGTCGATCCGGGGGACCTGGCCGATGCCGGCGCGCCGTTCCTGGTGGCCCTCGTGGCGGTGACGCTGGCGGCGAAGCTCGGGGGGTGCGGCCTCGGGGCGCTGGGCCTGTCCCTGCGCGAGCGCCTGACCGTCGGGGTGGGCATGCTCCCCCGAGCCGAGGTCACCCTGGCCGTGGCCGGCGCGGGCCTCGCGGCGCACGAGCTGCCGGCCCCGGTGTTCTCGGCGCTCCTGGCGGCCGTGCTGGTGTCGACGCTGCTGGCGCCACCGCTGCTGAAGGTCACCGTCCCCGAGCGGGAACAGCGGCTGCGCCGGCGCCCGCCCGATGTTCCGCCGGAAGCCGGCGGGCCGGGCAAGGACGGCGACGAATAGGCCGTTTGCCCGGCGAGCGCCAGGGGGAGAATCCAGGGCGGTGCGCCGGGAAGCCTGGTCGGCTTTCCGGCGTCCTGCCTTCAGGGGAAGGGGGCCAGGGATGAGCACGGGTGAGGAACTCCTGGAACGGGCACTCTCGCATGCCCAGGCCGGGGCCGACGCGGAGGACGCGGTGGAGGATCTCCTCCAGTGCTGCGCCGGGCGGCGGGTGGCCGCGGTCCATGCGCGGCAGGTGCTGCTCGAGCGGGTGGAGGCCGATCCCGGCGACGAGACCGCCGCTCGCGCCATGGGCTTCGTCGACGAGATGCTCCACCGGGACGTCTGGGACGTGGCCTGAGTCTTCGGCGCATTCGCCGGCGGCCTCGACCCCTATAATCCACCGTCGCCCAGCGCTGCCGGGCGGCCCATGCATCTCGTGGGCACGGGCATCGCCCCCCTCTCGGAACTGGAGGATCGATGAGCTACCTGGCCGCGGCGGGCGCTTCCACTGCCTTCCGCTCGTTCGACACCGGCCTGCTGTGGGTCATCGTGGCCGTGTCCCTGCTCGCGCTCGTGGTCGCGTACTTCCTGCGGACCGGGGTCCTCTCGGCGCCGGAGGGCACCGAGAAGATGAAGGAGATCGCCCGGGCCATCCAGGTCGGCAGCCGGGCCTACTTGAACAGGCAGTTCCGCACGTTGGGCGTCTTCGCGGCGATCCTCACCGTCCTGCTGTACTTCCTGCTGCCGGTCCCGAAGGACGCGGCGCACTCGGAGACGTTCATCCGGTTCGGCCGCTCCGTCGCCTTCGTGTTCGGGGCGTTCTTCTCCGGGCTCACCGGGTTCACCGGCATGTGGCTGGCCGTCCGGGGGAACGTGCGCGTGGCGAACGCGGCCCGGGAGGCCGGGTACCGCCGCGCGCTCACCATCGCGTTTCGCACGGGCGGCGTGGCCGGGATGTTCACCGTGGGCCTGGGCCTGCTCGGCGCGGCCGTGATCGTGCTGGTCTACAAGGGAGACGCGCCGGACGTGCTGGAGGGCCTGGCCTTCGGCGCCGCCCTCATCGCCATGTTCATGCGAGTCGGCGGGGGCATCTACACGAAGGCGGCCGACGTGGGCGCCGACCTGGTGGGGAAGGTCGAGCAGGGCATCCCCGAGGACGATCCCCGCAACGCCGCCGTCATCGCGGACAACGTCGGCGACAACGTGGGCGACTGCGCCGGGATGGCCGCCGACCTGTTCGAGTCCTATCAGGTGACGCTGGTGGCGTCGGTGATCCTGGGTGCCGCGGCGTTCGGCGTCCGCGGTGTCGTGTTCCCGCTCGTCGTGATGATGATCGGGGTTCTGACCGCCGTGGTCGGGATCCTCGCGGTGACGCCGCGGTCCGACACGGAACACGGGATGAAGGCGATCAACCGGGGGTTCCTGGTCTCGGCGGTGCTGTCGGCCGGCGGCGTCCTGGCCGCGGCCGGGCTGTACCTGAAGGAGTACCGGGGGTTCTGGGCCGTGCTCATCGGGCTGGCCCTGGCCGGGCTGATCCAGCTGCTCACGGAGCACTACACGTCCACTCGCCGCCGCCCCGTCCGCGAGATCGCGGACTCCTCGCGGACCGGCCCGGCCACGGTCATCCTGTCGGGCTTCTCCTCCGGGCTGGAGTCCGCGGTGTGGGCCCTGATCCTCGTCGCGAGCGCGGTGCTGGGCGGCTTCTACCTGGGAAAGGGCAACCTGGGCGACAGCCTGTACTTCATCTCGCTGACCGGGATGGGCCTGCTGTCCACGGTTGGCGTCATCGTGTCGATGGACACGTTCGGGCCGGTGTCGGACAACGCGCAGGGCATCGCGCAGATGTCCGGCGACGTGACCGGACAGGGCGCCGCGACCCTCGAGGAGCTCGACGGGATCGGCAACACGACGAAGGCGTCCACGAAGGGCGTGGCCATCGCCACGGCGGTCATCGCGGCGACGTCGCTGTTCGGGGCGTTCCGGACGAAGGCCGGGATCGGGCTCCACATCGAGGTGAGCGACCCCGACATCCTCGTGGGGCTCCTGCTCGGCGGCTCGGTGGCCTTCCTGTTCTCGTCGCTGGCCATCCGGGCGGTGGGCCGCGCGGCCTCCGGCGTGGTCCAGGAGGTCCGCAACCAGTTCCGGGAGCACCCCGGGATCATGGACTTCACCGAAAAGCCCGATTACGGGAGGGTGGTCGACCTCGTGACCAGGACGTCGCTCCAGGAGCTGCTGACGCCGGGCCTGCTGGCGGTGCTGGCGCCGATCATCGTGGGGTTCTTCCTGAAAGCCGAGGCCCTGGGTGGGTTCCTGGCCGGGGCCATCCTCACCGGACAGCTGCTCGCGGTGATGCTGGCGAACTCCGGCGGCGCGTGGGACAACGCGAAGAAGCTCGTGGAGGAGGGCCTGTACGGCGGGAAGGGCTCCGAGTCGCACAAGGCCACCGTCATCGGGGACACGGTGGGTGACCCGTTCAAGGACACCGCGGGGCCGGCGCTCAACCCGCTGATCAAGGTCATGAACCTGGTGGCGCTGCTGATCGTGCCGCTCGTGGTGAGGTACTCGCGGGGCGGCGCGATCGCATCCCGGGTGATCATCGCCATCATCGCCACGGCGCTGCTGTCCGCGGCCATCTGGTACTCGAAGTCGCGCCGGGGCCCGGAGCTCGTGCCCACCGGGACCGCAGCGGGCGAGGGCTAGCGCCGGGGGATGGGTGCGTTCCGCCGGTTCATGCGGCGGCTCTCGGAGTCGGACGAGGAGCGCCTGGCCGCCGAGGTCACCGAGTGGGCGGCCTCCGTCCCGGACACGGTGCGCATCTCGGCCGCGCCGAGCCGGACGCCGGTGCGCCTGGCCACGGTGGTGAAGCGCACGTCGATGATCCCGGGGGAGGCGTTCGACTCGCTCGAAGCGGTGCTCTCCGACGGCACCGGCGAGGTCATAGCGGTGTGGACGGGCCGCCGAGGGATCCCCGGCCTCGTGCTCGGCAAGCGCCTGGTGGTGGAAGGGGTCCTGGTCGATGCCTCCAGCGGCATTCGGAAGATGGTGAACCCGAGCTTCGAGTTCGCCGCGTAGCTCGTCGTCGGTCAGGGCCCCGCGCGACCCGCCACGACCACCTGGTGGCCCGCTAGCCCTGCTCGTCGTCGCGGGGGCCCATGATGGCGGCTCGGAAGGCGTCCTCCGATTCCGGTGAGGCCAGGGCCAAGATCTCGTCGTCGGCCGCGAGCACGGTCTCGGGCTGGGGTATGACCACGTGGCCCTCACGGAGGATGGCCACGATCGTGGAGTCGGGGGGCAGGCGCAGCTCGTACAGCGCCCGGCCGGCGTTGGGCGAGTCCGCGGTGAGCTTCACCTCGACCAGCCCGACCTTCCCTCGCTCCAGGCGAAGCAGCCGCACGAGGTCCCCGACCGTCACGGCCTCCTCCACCAGCGCGGTGAGGATGTGCGGTGGGGATACGGCGTCGTCGACCCCCCACTGCTCCGTGAACAGCCACTCGTTCCGGGGATGGTTCACGCGGGCCAGGACCCGCGGAACGCCGTATTCCTGCTTCGACAGCAGCGACATCACGAGGTTGTCCTCGTCGTCGCCGGTGGCCGCGATCAAGGCGTCCGCCTCCCGGACGTGCGCCTTCTCCAGGACCCACAGCTCGCACGCGTCGCCCAGGATGACCTCGACGCCGGGCGCGGTCTTCTCGATCTTCGCCGTGACGCCGGAGTCCTGGTCGATGAGGGCCACGTCGTGCCCCCGCTCCACCAGGTCGGCCGCCAGATGCCTGCCGACCGCGCCTCCGCCCGCGACCACGACCCGCATCTATTCCTCCGCCAGAGGGGTCAGGAGGTCGTCGAGCGTGTCCAGGGCGTCGCGGTGCACGATGACCTGGGCGATGTCCCCTTCCTGGAACGTGCTCGAGGCGTCGGGGATGAACCCCTTCCCGCCCCGCTCCACGCCCGCCACCAGGACCTTCTTGTCGGCCGTCAGCGCGGACACCGGCTGGCCGACCAGATGCGGGGGGACGTCGATGCGCATCCGGAAGAGGTCGCTGCCGAGGCTCTCCTTCATCTCCTCCCGGGCGTGCGACAGCATCAGCATGATCTGCTTGGCGGTCCACCGGACACTGGCCACCGTGGGGATGTTCAGCCGCTCGTAGATCTCGGCCCGCCGGGGGTCGAAGATCCGGGCGATGACGTTCGGCACGTGGTAGTGCTCGCGGGCCACCCGGGCGGACACGATGTTCGAGTTGTCGCCCGAGGACACCGCGACGAACGCGTCGGCGTCCTTGATCCCGGCCTCTTCCAGGACCTCGCGGTCGAACCCGACGCCGACCACGGTCCGGGCGTGGAACTCGGGAGGGAGGCGGTCGAACGCCTCCTTCCGCTTGTCGATGATGACGACCTCGTGGCCGGCCTTCGCCAGCTGGACGGTGAGCTCGGCGCCCACCCGTCCGCACCCCATGATCACGACCTTCATATGCGGCTAGCGTAACGCCCGGCGCCGACGTCCACACCCCGTCGGGGCGTGCGGACCGCGGCACTAGAATCCCTCGGTCCGATGTCGACCTCCTCGCAGCCCGCTCCCGAGCCTCGCCGTTCCGCCCTCACCGTGATGAAGCGCCTACTGGTCGGGCGAAGCCAGCCGACCTGGCACGCGGAGCACACCACGCTGCCGAAGTTCCTGGCCCTGCCGATCCTGTCCTCCGACCCGCTGTCCTCGGTGGCCTACGCCACCGAGCAGATCATGGTGGTCCTGCTCGCCGCGAGCGCGGGGTCGCTGCACCTGGTGATGCCGATCGCGTTCGCGATCGCCGCCCTGCTGGCCATCGTCGTCATCTCCTACGTCCAGGTGGTCAAGGGATACCCGTCGGGCGGCGGGGCGTACGTCGTGGCCAAGGACAACCTCGGCACGCTGCCCGCCCTGGTCGGCGCCGGCGCGCTCCTCGTCGACTACGTGATGACCGTCGCCGTGTCCGTGGTGGCGGGGGTCGTGGCCATCGTCTCCTTCGCGCCGAACCTGTTGCCCTACACCGTGCCGATGTCGGTGGGGTTCGTCGTGCTGCTCACCTTGGGGAACCTCCGGGGGGTCCGGGAGGCCGGCAAGCTGTTCGCCATGCCCACGTACCTGTTCATCGCGTCGGTGTTCGCGGTGATCGCGGTGGGCATGGCCCACTGCGCCACGGGCAGCTGCCCCCAGGCCGAGCACGTGCAGCCGCTGCCCGGCCTCGCCCGCGCGGCCGGCCCGATCGGCCTGTTCGTGATCCTGCACGCGTTCTCGTCGGGGGCGACGGCCCTCACCGGCGTCGAGGCGATCTCGAACGCGGTGCCCATCTTCAACCGGCCGCAGGCGAAGAACGCGCAGAGGACCCTCCTGTACATGGGAGCGGTGGCCATCGCCATGTTCCTGGGCGTCTCGTTCCTCGCGGTGCACTCGCACGCCACCGTCAGCGCGGAGCGGTCCGTGGTCGCGCAGATCGCGCACGCGGTGTTCCATGGGGGGGCGGGGTTCTACGCCGTCCAGATCTTCACGACGGGCATCCTCGTGCTCGCGGCGAACACGTCCTACCAGGGGTTCCCCCGCCTGCTGGCCATCCTGGCGCAGGACAACTTCGTGCCCCGGCAGTTCCGCAACCTCGGCGACCGGCTCGTGTTCTCGAACGGGATCGTGGTGCTCGCCGCTGTCTCGATCGTGCTGATCGTCGGGTTCGACGCGAACCTGGACAAGCTCATCCAGCTCTACATCGTGGGCGTGTTCACGGCGTTCACCCTGTCGCAGATCGGGATGGTCCGGCACTGGCTGCGGGTGCGAAACGAGTCGGGGAAGGCGTCCCAGGGGTGGCGGACGTCCATCGCCATCAACGCCGTCGGGGCGGTGTTCACCGCGCTCGTGCTTGCGATCACGGCGGTGACGAAGTTCGCCCACGGCGCCTGGATCGCCATGGCCGCGATGGCGGTCATCGTGGTCGCGCTCGAGGGGGTGCATCGCCACTATGCGACGGTGCGCGAGCAGCTCCGCCGGCAGGCGCTGCCCGCTCGGCAGTCGGTGGAGAACCACGTGGTCCTGCTGGTGCAGGAGATCGGCCCGGCCACGGCCGAAGCCCTGGGGTACATCCGCTCCTTCCGCCCACCGGACCTGCATGCCGTGCACGTGTCGCGGGACGGCGCCGCGTCGTCGGACCTCGCGGCGCGATGGAGCGAGTTCTGCCGCGGCGAGGTCGGTCTCGAGGTCCTCTCTTCCGCCGACGGAAGCACGCTGGACGCGGTGAGGTCCTACCTGGCCACGATCCCCCACGGGAACGAGGAGGACTTCGTGACGGTAGTGGTCCCCGAGCTCATCGACCAGCCGGGGCTCGGCTACCTGCTCCGCCGCCGCGACCTCATCCGGCTGAAGGCCGGCCTGCTCCGCGAGCAGGGCGTGGTGGTGGCGGACGTTCCCGTGGTGCTGGCGGGAGGCCTTCCCACGGGCGTGGACGGGAGGCCGCTCGTGCCGACGCGAACCGTGTCGCTGCTGTTCGTGTCGGGCGTGCACGATGCCACGACCCGTGCGGTGAACTACACGCGGTCGTTGCGGGCCCAGGAGACCCGAGCGGTGTTCTTCGCCTTCGATCCGAAGGAGGGGGGGGCCATCCAGGACCAGTGGGCGGCGAAGGGCTACGACATCCCGCTCGACGTGGTGGAGGCGCCGTTCCGCGACCTCCGGGGCCCCATGCTCGAGGAGGTCCGCCGGTTCACGGCCCGTGAGGACACCGTGGTGGCCGTCGTGCTGCCCGAGCTCATCGTGCGCAAGCGGCGCCACTGGCTCCTGCACAACCAGAACGCGCTGTTCGTGAAGCGGCTCCTGCTGTTCGAGCCGCGCGTCATCCTGTCCAGCGTCCCCTACCACTTGGAGTGATCACACATGGAGCTCGAGGCTGCACGCGCGCTCGTTCGAGAGCGCACCGAGAAGGAGACCACCGTCCGCCACCTGATCTCGGTGGAGGGCGTCATGCGGTCGCTGGCCCGGCGCCTGGGCGAGGACCACGAGCTGTGGGCCCTGACCGGCCTGTTCCACGACCTGGACCAGGACCAGACCGGCGAGGACCTGGAGCGTCACGCGTATCTGGCGGCGGGCTGGCTGCGAGAGGCCGGCGTCGACGAGCGGGTGGTCAACGGGGTCCTGGCCCACGCCCACGAGCAGTACCGGACCGACCTGATGTCCCAGGCGGTGGTCCACGCGGACGCGGTGGCCGGGTTGCTCGTGGCCGCGGCACTGGTGCGACCGGAGAAGTCGGCGGGGATGAAGGTGTCCTCGGTGAAGAAGAAGCTCAAGGAGAAGGCGTTCGCGCCTGGCGTGAACCGCGAGGAGGTCACCTCGGCCCCGGAATCGCTCGGCCTCGACCTGGACGAGTTCTTCGCCGTGTCCATCGAGGGCCTCCAGCAGGTCGCCCCCGACATCGGCCTGTAGCCGGCGGCTCTTCCCAACTCCTGTGGGCCGGGGCTTGCCCCCGGCCTCCCCCCAAGCCGCGTCGGCGGCTGGCTATTCCAGGTGGTACGGGATCGCGGTCAGGACGACCCGCGGCTCGAACAGGAACAGGCGCTTGACGAACAGGGCGGTCTGGCGGTGGAGGAGGTAGTGCGTGCGTTTGCTCGGGATGAGCTCGGGGATGACCAGGGAGACCACGGTGTCCGGGCGGGAGCTATCGCGTCGCACCTCTGCCAGCATGGGGCCGGTCGGGTCGCGGAAGGGGGCGTCGACGATGTCCAGGCGGATGCCGGGCCTGCGGTCGATCCAGTCCTCGGTGATCCGCTCGATCTCCTCGTGGTCCAGGGCGAAGTACACGGCGCGGGTCTCCATCGCGCCCAGTGAACGCGCGTAGTTGAACGCACGGATGGTGGCGTCGTGGATGCCCGAGGCGAACACCAGCGCCACGGTGCGCAGCGGGGCCAGCGCCAGGCCGCTTGGCGCGCCGTTGCCGGTGGCCACGACGGGGACGTCGGTCACCGCGATCCTCCGCTCGCGGAGCAGGCCCGCCTTCAGCCGCACGATGTCGCGGCGCTTCAACACGTAGCCGA
>Ga0137374_10010880_pt1 | contig 10688 bp, 9 predicted proteins | sample SagtaG_20_FD_104811 | JGI IMG/M metagenome (GOLD analysis project Ga0137374, IMG submission 104811) | Vadose zone soil microbial communities from Sagehorn Ranch, Mendocino, California, USA - Sage1_R_100_16 metaG | ecosystem: Environmental > Terrestrial > Soil > Vadose zone | place: USA...
CCGAGGATCCAAACACCGGGCCGGTTCATCTCGACGATCACGTCGGCGCGCTCCGCCGGCGCGAGAAACAGCGTATCCACGCTTCGCTGCGAAGGCACCGGGTTTCCGTCAAGCGCGATTACGGTAAAGCGATGGCCGGGGAGCGCCAGCGTGATGTTCTCGGTCGGGCTGGCGTTGAGCAGCCGGAACAGCACGCGCTGGCCTTCGCGGACGCGGATGGGTTCGCCGTGGCCGAGCATCTTGTCGTTGAAAGATGCCGAGGCGTACATTACCTCGAGGCCGTTGTCGGGCGGCGGACCGCTGCGAATGTCCTGCATGCTGACCCAGGTGCCCTCCCAGTGGTGGGCTGCAAGCAGCACTTCCTGGTCATAGCGGCCGGTATCGCTCGACGGCTCAACGATCAAGAAGCCGTACATCCCTGAGTACAAGCTCCTGCTCAGATCAGTTCCGGCCATATTGTGACTGTGGTACCACCGGGAGCCGATGGGCTTCGCTGTGAACGCGTAGCGCCGAGTGCCGCTGTGCTCTACCATCGGAGATCCTTCCTCCATGGCACCATCGGCCACCGAGGGCACGTAGAGACCGTGCCAGTGCACGATATCATCGACATCGGTATCGTTGCGGATATCGATGCTGACCTGTCGGCCTTCGCGAAGCCGCAGCACCGGACCAGGTACGGTGCCATTGTAACCAAAAGTCTCGATCACCTTCCCGGGGGCGAGCTCGAGCCGCAGTGGCATAATCCGCAGCGAGTAGTCCGGCGCAGTTGCTATCTGCGTGTAGGCCCTTCCCAATGCTGTCCCGAGCGCCATGCCGGTGGCACCAGCCCCGATCAAGAACTTGCGACGATTCATCCAGGACGCCGAGGTGGGACCCTGGCTAGGAAGGCTAAGTGAGGTTCTACTCATCGGCTTGTTCCTGTCCTATTTGGCCCAATGAATGAAGACCCTCAAAAGTACGACAGGGCGAAGCCGCCCAGTGCACAAAAGATGACGACCGCTGCTCGCGCATCAGATCCTCCGGCGGCGTGACCTGTTCTTCCTTCTTGGCTTCGTTCTTTTTCTTCTTCTCGGCGGCGAGCGCCGCATGGCCGCACTTGGCACGACCAAGCCGCCGATCGCCATCAGACCGGAAAGACCCGCCTTCTCGATGAGACGGCGCTTCTCGGGGTCGAACGCAGCATGCAAAAAATAAACTGCACTTCCTTCGGGTGAATTTTCTTGCGGACGCTTAGCGCCGCCAAGCAGCTTCGTTTTTCTGTTTGTAATCGCGAAACGCCTTGATCAAGCCGCCCAGAACCTCGGCCGAGGTCTCGAACATCGCCTTGAGCTGCGGCTCGTCAACCTTTTCGATGTCTTCGCGAAGATGGTCTTTGATCTCTTGCAAGGCCTTCTGCATTTTCTGTGTGTGATGGCGCGGATCGCGCTCGGCGGCGCTTGCCATGTTCGCCTCCTGTGTGTGGTTTCTGCCACACCGACCGCAGCCAAACCGCTGAAGCCGGCAAGGTTGCCGAGTCAACCACCGACCCCTATGCTCCGTTCCGATTACGAAACCGATAGGTGCGAACTTGGCCGTTGAAGGCGAACACCAGGAAATTCTCGGGGGACTGATCCGCCTTCACATTTTGCATCACGCGGTCGAAGGCGAGCTCTATGGCCACTGGATGATCGAGGAGCTCGCCGCCACGGGTACAAGGTGGCACGCTCGTATCCCATTGCTGCATGCGCTGGAATGGAAAGGCTATCTGAAATCGAAGACACAGCGCTCCGGCCGCCGGGCACGCCGCATCTATCGAGCCACCGCAAAAGGCCGTAGCTAGCTAGGATTCGTGAACTGTTCGGCGAGCTGATTGGGAGTGTCTCAGTTTGAATTCGCCTTAGGAGCATTAGTCTCCAATCGGCGCGATCCGGAATTCCTTCACAGCCGGGAGATTCCGAAGATGTTGGGAAAGTTTTTCCGCATTGCGCCGGTCCCTGCTGCGGATCACCATCCGGTACTCAAATATCAGGCCGTCATCGGCGAGCCGGTGCGAAAGGTTGGCGATTGTGAACCCATGGTGGCCGATCATTTCGCGCAGTTGGTCTTCCGGCATGACGGCTTCGCGCGTGAACTTGAGAGTGTGATGCGCATAGAATTCACTCGGCAGCCACATCTCGACGGCGCGAAAGGCCGAGAGAACCAGCAGCGTAGCAATCGTACCGATAATGGCGGGAAGATAGAATCCGATCCCAAGGAGAATTCCGATTGCAGCGGTGATCCATATGGATGCGGCTGTCGTCAGCCCGCGAACCGTCAGGCCTTCCTTGAAGATCACCCCGGCACCGAGAAAGCCGATCCCGGTCATGATGCCCTGGGCCATGCGGGTCGGATCGGTCCGAATCGCATCGAGCGGCACGGCGGTCATCCACTCGTTTTGGTAGACCGTCACCAACATCAACAACGCTGATGCGATGCAGACCAGCGCATGGGTTCGGAATCCGGCCGGACGTCCACGAAAGCTGCGCTCGAAACCAATCAGCGCCCCAACGGCTAGGGCAGCGAGAATTCGGGCTATAATGACCTGTGTTTCCTGGTCCATGGACCCACGTGCGACCCCTTGCTAGCGAATGGCAGGAGGCTATCATTAGACACCTTCGTTGGGAGCAACGCCATGAACGCGGCGATCGTAACGTGGCTGATTTTGCGCATCTCGCGGTGGCTGCTTTGGGTCGCCTTGTTTGCGTTGAGCATTCATTTCAATGCTTACCCCGAGAGCCACCTCGATGCTTATGGCCATCTTTTACTCACGACCGAATTGACCATGTTCGGACTCGCTGAAGCAGCCGTTTTCGCGGGCTTCTTGGAATTGATGATGCGCGAGAGGGCGAGAATTCCCAGGCCCACGTTCGGCCGCTTGATGCCTACCAGCGGCTTATCAAACGGCAAACAGTCAACGATGTGATATTTTTGCGACAAATTCAAACCGAGACACTACCGCTGATCGAGAGGCGATAACCAAAAAAATTAATGAACACGCCTAATCAATCCACAGCCGCGCCAGCCGTCAAACCAGAAGGCAACTGGCGCGAGGTGCTGGCTGTGTTTCTGCGGCTTGGCCTCACCTCCTTTGGCGGTCCGGTCGCGCACCTCGGCTATTTCCGCCAGGAATTCGTGGCGCGGCGGCGCTGGCTCGACGACCGCAGCTATGCCGACCTGGTCGCTCTCTGTCAGTTCCTGCCCGGTCCCGCTTCCAGCCAGGTCGGCATTGCGGTCGGCTTGCTGCGCGCGGGCTACGCAGGCGCGCTTGCCGCATGGACCGGTTTCACCCTGCCGTCGGCGCTGGCCATGGTGCTGTTTGCTTATGGCCTCGGCGCGCTCGGAGATGTGGCGACCTCCGGCTGGCTGCATGGGTTGAAGGTGGTAGCGGTCGCTGTGGTTGCCCAAGCCGTTCTCGGCATGGCGCGCACGCTCGCACCCGACCGCCCGCGCGCGACTCTCGCGGTCGCCGCCACCGTCGTCACGCTTGCAATCCCTTCGGCCTGGGGCCAGATCGGCGCGATCCTTCTCGGCGGCGTGATCGGCATTTGGCTTTTGCGCAGCGACGCAGAGCCCGACTATGTCGTGCTGCCGCTCCGCGTGCGCCGGTCGGCGGGTGCGGTGATGCTGGCGTTGTTTTTCGCGCTGCTCATCGGGCTGCCGCTGCTGGCTGCAGCAATTCCGTCGCAAGCCCTGAAAGAGTTCGAGGCTTTCTACCGCGCCGGCTCGCTGGTGTTTGGCAGCGGGCATGTCGTGCTGCCGCTGTTGCAGGCTTCGGTCGTTCCACCGGGTTGGGTCACGAACGACGCCTTCCTTGCCGGATATGGCGCAGCGCAAGCGGTGCCGGGACCGCTCTTCACGTTCGCCGCGTATCTGGGCGCCGTCATGCGGCCCGAGCCGAATGGCTGGCTCGGTGCCGTGATCTGCCTGGTCGCGGTGTTCCTGCCGTCCTTTCTTCTGGTGATCGGGGCACTGCCATTTTGGGAAGAGCTACGCCGCCGCGTCATCGCGCAGGCCGCGCTGCGTGGGGTGAACGCCGCCGTGGTGGGGCTGCTGCTCGCCGCGCTCTACCGGCCGGTGTGGACCTCGGGCATTACGGATGCTGCGGATTTTGCCCTTGCCGTGACGGCCTTCCTGTCGCTGTTCATGTGGCAAACGCCGCCGTGGCTGGTGGTCATTTTATGTGCGTTCGCCGGCTCAGTCGTGCCGAGATTTTGACATCTAGCACCACCGATCTTTGCTTCCATCCCGTCGAATGGCGAATTCCGAGCCGATCAGGCCCCAGGTGATATATTAAGATTGCGGTCAGGCTGCGACCCGATCATCCGCCGTTCCAGGAGAGCGTTCATGAACAAGCCCGCGGACCCGCGCGACACCTTCCGGCTCGAAGCCGTCCATCCCGACCCGGCGCAGGCGCACAAGATGCCCTATGCGCCGGCGGTCAGGATCGTCGGCGCCTGCGATCTCATGTTCATCTCCGGCGCGACCCCCTCGCCGCTCTATCACGAGCACCCCCACCGCGACGAGGAGCATGTGCATCCGCACAGCATCGAGCAGCAGACCCGCAATGCCATGGAGGCGATCAAGTCGATCCTCGACGACGTCGGCGCCACCTGGAAGGACGTGGTGAAGGTCACGAAGTACCTGACCGACATCCGTGATTTCGACGGCATGCACCGGGCGATGAACGTGTATTTCGGCGATTGGCGGCCGGCGAGCACGACGCTGTGCGTCAACCAGCTGAGCTCGCCCGGCGCCCGGGTCGAGCTCGATATGATCGTCGCGCTGCCGAAGGCGGCCGCGAAGTGAGTGCAACCGCCGGTCCATTCGCCGCGACCGGGAATCGGGTCGGCCATGCGGACCGCCAAGGGAGACGGAATAGCGGCCGTCCCCGGCGTGTTAACGTAAAATCCCCACCGGGAGGCATCCATGGACCAACGCATCATCAACCTCTACGACCGCTTCACCCACGGCGGCCTGAGCCGCCGCGATTTCCTCGACCGGCTCGCCGAGCTTGCGGGCTCGGCCGCCGCCGCCGCCGCGCTGCTGCCGCTGCTGCAGAACGACTACGCCCGGGCCGCGGTCGTCCCGGCCGAAGACGCGCGGCTCGCGGCCGAGCGCGTCTCCTACGAGTCCCCCAAGGGCAAAATCGACGGCTATCTGGCGCGCCCGAAATCCAAGGGCAAGCGCCCGGCCGTTCTCGTCATCCATGAGAACCGCGGGCTCAATCCGCATCTCGAGGACGTCGCGCGCCGGCTCGCGGTCGAAGGCTTCCTCGCCTACGCGGTCGACCTGCTGTCGCTGGTCGGCGGCACGCCGCCGAGCGAGGACGCGGCGCGCGAGCTGCATCCGAAGATGAACCAGGACGACGCCGTGGTGGCGCTGGTGGCGGCGACGGCGTTCCTCAAGACCCACGCGGAATCGACCGCCAAGGTCGGCGCGGTCGGGTTCTGCTTCGGCGGCCTGATGATCAACCGCCTGGCCGCGTCGAGCCCGGACCTCGACGCCGGCGTCGCCTATTACGGCCGGCAGGTGCCGGCCGCCCAGGTGCCCAACATCAAGGCGGCGCTCCTTCTCCATTACGCGGAAAACGACGAGGCGGTGAACGCCGGGATCGCGGCCTACGAGGCGGCGCTCAAGGCGAACAACAAGAAGTACGCGATCCACACCTATCCCGGCACGCAGCACGCCTTCAACAACGACACCGGCGGCGCGCGCTACAACAAGGCGGCGGCCGATCTCGCCTGGGGCCGCACGCTGGCGTTCTTCAAGGAGAACCTCGGGACGCCGCCCAACGCGGCGTAGGGCCGGTCACGAGCTGTCCTTCGCCACCCGATCGTTCATGAAGGCGCGGATTCAAACTCCGCGCGAACGATTTGTCCGGCGTTTATCCGAAGAAGTGCTGGTAGGCCGTCTTGAGCGCGTTGCTGTCGAGATTGTTGGTTTGCAGATAGGGTGCGATGCGCCTGACCCACGCCTTCTGCGACTCGACCACCTTCTTGAAAAAGGGCTCCTTCGACTGCTCCGCGATCACCTTGTCCCAAGCGGCCAATTGATCGTTGAGGACCTTGTCGTCGGTCTTGATCGTCTTGACGCCGCGCTTCTTGATCTCGTCGAAATCCTTCGCATAGCGGTCATAGGCCATGCCGAGCATGTCGGAACCCGAAGCAAAGGCGGCCCATTTCAGGACGGCCTTCAATTCGGCAGGCAGCGTGTCGTGCTTCTGCCTGTTGAAGATCACTTCGAATTCCTCTACCTGCTGGTGGTGACTGCCCATCATGTAGAACTTGGACACGTCGGGAAACCCGAGCACCAGGTCGGACGACGGGTTGTTGAACTCAGCGCCGTCGAGCAGACCGCGATCCATGGCAGGGACGATCTCGGCGCCGGGCAGGATCATGACCGAGGCGCCCAGCTCCTTGAACAGGTCCGCCGAGAGGCCGACGGTGCGGTACTTCATGCCCTTGAAGTCATCGCCGCTCCTGATCTCCTTCTTGAACCATCCGAGCGGCTGCGTCGGCATGGCGAAATAGAGATAGCCGACGAGATTCAGTTTGAGGATTTCGTTGACGAGCTCCTTATAAAGCGCCTCGCCGCCGCCGTAGTAGAACCAGCCGAGGAACCCCTGCGCGTCCCAGCCGAACGAAGGCGGCGTGCCGAACAGCGAGTAGGCCTTGTGCTTGCCGTACCAATAGGCGCACACGCCGTGGCCTGCGTCGAGAATGCCGGCGTTGACGGCGTCCTGCATCTGGAAGGCAGGCACGACAGAGCCCGCGGCGAGCACTTCGAGCTTGAGCCTCCCGCCCGACATGTCGTTGACCTTCTTGGCGTAGTCGACGGCAAATTCGTGGAAGATGTCCTTGCTGGGCCAAGTCGATTGGTATTTCCAGGTGATCGTCTGCGCGCACGAAACCTGCGGCATGGCGAGCGTCGCCGCTCCCGTTGCACCCGCCGCCAGCAGGAATTTGCGGCGGGACGTATCGCATCTGCGGGCGGTCATGCTCGTCATGCTCCTTGGAAGGCCGCAGGGCGGGTCCATGGCAAATCGGCACGGCGAGCCCGCTGCCCCGTCATTTTCACCGTGTATAGATCAAGCTCGGCAACCACGAAATAGGCCGCAAGAAAATGACACACAATCCCGCATTGAGCCACATCGGGGCGTGCGGGCTCAGCCGCCGTAGAGGTAGTTCGGCAGCCACAGCGTCATCCCGGGCCAGAGGTACATGATGACCATGCACAGGATCACGACCAGCATGTAGGGCATCATGCCGGCGAAGATCTGATTGAGCGTGACGTGCGGCGGCGAGACACCCTTGAGGTAGAACGCCGACATCGCGACCGGCGGCGACAGGAACGCGGCCTGCAAGTTCACGAATACGAGCGTGCCCCACAGGATTGGGTCGATGTTGAAGTGCTTCAGCAGCGGCAGGAAGATCGGCACGAAGATGATGATGATCTCGGTCCACTCGAGCGGCCAGCCGAGCACGAAGATGATCGCCTGTGACAGGATCATGAACTGCACCGGCGACATATTGAGGGACAGCACCCATTGCTCGACCAGCGCCTGCCCCCCGAGAATCGCAAACACCCCGGAGAACAGGGCCGAGCCGACGAACAGCCAGCACACCATGGCGGTGGTCTTCGCCGTCAGGAACACCGCTTCCTTGGTGCGCTTCCAATCGAGCGTCCTGGCGTGGAAGGCGAGCAGGAAGGCGCCTGCGGCGCCGACCGCGGCGGACTCGGTCGCGGTCGTGATTCCGAACAAGATGACGGCGAGCACCACCACGGTGAGAATGCCCAACGGCATCGTCGACGAGGTCAGGAGTTTTATGACCTCCAAGCGCTCTGCGTCCAATTTCCGGTAGTAACGCACTTGCAACAGCGCCAGGACGGCGGCGATGCCCCAGAACCAGAGGTAGAATTCGCGTGCTGGGCCCGCCTCGGCGGGCGAGGCCGCCGCAGTACCAAGCCCGGGAGTGCCCAGTTGCTGCACCCCGGAAACGGCGGCCTCGACGGCCGCCTGCTGATGAATGACGACGTACCACCAGATGGTCGCCATCGTGCCGGCGACCAACGTAAACGGCACCAGCGCGAAGCATAGATTCTTGACGAGCATCCCGTAGCCGATGCCATGACCGCCCGCGTCGACCTGCTTTGCCTTCGACGGCGAGAGCAGTGCCTTGACCAGCGCGACCAGTATGTTGTGCGAATAGGCCGCTTGGAACTTCGGCACCCACGCCGGCACCGGCACCTGCGTTTGGTCCTCCGGCAGGCGCGGGGCGATCTTCGGATCGATCATCGCCCAGCCGACGATGTAGACGAGATACAAAAACGACAGGAAGAAGCCGGGGAACATCGCCGCCGCGTACAGCTTCACCACCGACTGTCCCGCCACCGCCGCGTAGACGATGATCATCACCGAGGGCGGGATCAGGATGCCGAGCGTGCCGCCCGCCGTGATGACGCCGGAGGCGAGTTTCACGTCATAGCCCGCGCGCAGCATCGGGTTGAACGCGATGACGCCCATCAGCACCACGACCGCCCCCACGAGGCCGCTGGCGATCCCCCAGAACGTGCATACGATCAGGGTTGCGACGGCGAGCGAGGCCGGAACGCGCCGGAACGCAAGCTGGATCGAGTAGAACATCTTGTCGACCAGCGCGCCGCGCTCCATCACGTAGCCCATGAGCACGAACAGCGGGATCGAGATCAGAACGTCGTTGGTCATCGCGCCGTAGCTGCGCTGGACCATCAGCTCGAAGACCCGATTTTCCGTGAAGGCCTGCGAGGGATCGTAGAACGCGATGTAGCCGAAGAAGATCCCGAGGCCCATGAGCGTGAAGGCCGTCGGGAATCCCATCATGATCACGACGACGATGAGCCCCAACATCAGAAGCCCGAGGGCGGGGTCGCTCATGTGTTCAGGTCTCCGCCCATCCCGCGCTGGCGCGCGCTCTCGTCGATTTCGTGCGCACGCTCGATTGCGATCTTGCGCGATTCCTCGTCGACGTATTCGCTGTGCGCCAGCTGCTCCTCGACCACGTCGATCTCCGCGACGTCCTTCAGCCGGCTCGGCCATTCTCCGGTCTTGAGGCAGACGACGCAGCGCATGATCTCGGCAAGGCCCTGCAGCATCACCAGCGCCCCGGCGATCGGAATGACCGTTTTGAAGGGGTAGACCGGCGGGCCCTCCGCCGTCACATTCGAGTGCTCGGCGATGCGCCACGAGTCGGCGGCGTAGTAGTAGCCCGCGTAGATGAGCGCGGCGATTCCGGGGACGAAAAAGACCACGTACAGCGCGAGGTCGAGCGCGGCCTGCGTTCGCGGGCGCATCGAGCTGTAGAGGAAGTCGCCGCGGACGTGGGCGTTCTGCGCCAGCGTGTACGCCCCGCACAGCATGAACAGCGTGCCGTACAGCATGTTGTCGGCATCGAAGATCCACGCGGTCGGCGCGTTCATGATGTAGCGTTTGAAGACCTCGGCGCAGACGAGGATCATCAGCCCGATGATCAGCCAGGCCGCCGCCTTGCCGACCCACGTGCTGATACCGTCGATCGCGTGCAGGAAACGCTGGACGTTCATGCGTTGCGGCTGTTCAGCGCGAGGACGCTTGGATAATACAAAGCACCATCCGGTCGCGCTTCCGAATGGTGCTTTGCCGGTTCAGGGGGCCGTCAGAGCGGCTTCTTCGCGTTCGGCCCCCAGTAGTGTTCGAACGCCATCCGGCGGCTCACGACGGTGTCCTGCTCCCATTGCGTCGTCCGCTTGGCGAAAGCGAGCTGCGATTCGACGATCTCCTTGAACATCGGATTCTCCGCCGCCTTCTTCTTGACCACGTCGTCGTAGACCTCGAGCTGTCTCTTGAGCACCGCATCCGGCGTCTTGTAGAACTTCACGCTGTCCTTCGTCTGCAGCTCGATGTAGTCCTTCGAATAGCGGTCGATCGCCTTCCATTGCATGTCCTGGGAGGCCGCCTCGACCGCATTGGCGATGATCGCCTTCAGCTTTTCCGGCAGCGAGTCGTACTTCGTCTTGTTGAACGTGATCTCGAACTGCTCCGCGTTCTGGTGGTAGCTCTGCAGCATGCACACCTTGGAGACGTCGGCGAAGCCGAGCGCGCGGTCCGACGAGGCGTTGTTGAACTCGGCCGCGTCGAGCAGGCCGCGGTCCATCGCCGAGACGATCTCGCCGCCGGGCAGCGCGTTCACCGCGGCGCCCATGCCGGTGAACACGTCGATCGAGATGCCGACGGTGCGGAACTTGAGGCCCTTGAAGTCGTCGACCTTGGTAACCGGTTTCTTGTACCAGCCGAGCGGCTGGGTCGGCATCGGTCCGTACGGGAACGACACGACGTTCGCGCCGACCGACGCATACAGCTTCTCGAGCAGCTCCTTGCCGCCGCCGTACTTGTGCCAGGCCAGCAGCATGTTGGCGTCCATCGCGTAGCCCGGGCCCGATCCCCACAGCGCCAGCGCCGTCTGCTTGCCGTAGTGGTAGACGAGCACGCCGTGGCCGCCGTCGAGCAATCCCTTCGACACGGCATCGAGCAGCTGGAACGCCGGCACCACGGCGCCCGCCGGCAGCACCTCGATCTTGAGGTCGCCGCCCGTCATGTCGTTGACCTTCTTGGCGTAGTCGAGCGCGTATTCGTGGAAGATGTCCTTCGACGGCCA
>Ga0137374_10010881_pt1 | contig 10688 bp, 10 predicted proteins | sample SagtaG_20_FD_104811 | JGI IMG/M metagenome (GOLD analysis project Ga0137374, IMG submission 104811) | Vadose zone soil microbial communities from Sagehorn Ranch, Mendocino, California, USA - Sage1_R_100_16 metaG | ecosystem: Environmental > Terrestrial > Soil > Vadose zone | place: USA...
AGCTTGTGCACGGCAGTCACCAGCCCCCGCCGCCCGCGAGCCAGCTCGAAGGCAATTCGGGCGACGCGGGCGCTCCCCTGGCGCGTGATCACCCGCACGGCGCAGGCGGCGTCCGGCCCGACCGCGTACTCGATCCCGCTATACAGCCCTTCGGTGTTCTCCCGAACGACGATCAGGTCGACCTCGCTGAACGGGCCCGCGACGCCCGCGTAGGTTCGGGCGGGCCGGACGTTGGCGTACGCGTCGAGACCGCGCCGCAGGCTGCCGATCGGGTTCGGGACGCCGGGCGGAATGGCCGCGGCGTCACTCGCGCCGTGAAGCACCCCGTCGGCGCCGCGGGCGATGTCGAGCGTGCTCTCGGGCAGCGGCGCGCCCTCAGTCTGGAGCGCGCCGAAGCCGATCGGCGCGACGACGAACTCGAAATGGAGCCGCGGGAATGGGGTGGACAGCACCTCCAGCACCCGGCGGGCGGCCCCGACGACCTCGGTGCCGATGCCGTCGCCGGGCAGCAGCGCGATCCGGTACGCGCGTTCGAGGTCGCGGCGCGGCTGCACCACTCCCTCTCCCTCTGGGCCCTCTGGGAGAGGGCCGGGGTGAGGGCTAGTCACCGACCGAGACACGAGCTCTCACCCTACCCCCGCGTAGCGCACCCGATGTCCCCCAGAGCCCCATCGCCGGTCGCATCGGCGCTCACCGCCAGCGAGGCGGCAGTCTTGAGGCGCAGCGCGTCGTTCGTGCCGTGCATGTGGTGATAGGCGAGGGCGTCGCGGGCCAGCTTCTCGACGGGATAGTCCTCCATGATCCCTCTGCCGCCGAAGGTCAGGACCGCCTTCTGAGTGACCCACAGCGCGACGTCGGAGGCGAACGCCTTGGCGACCCACCCGAGGCGGGCCCCCTCCGGGCCGCCCCGGTCCGCCTCCCAGGCGGCTCGCCAGATGAGCTGGCGGGCGGCCTGGATGCGGGCGTACATCTCGGCCACGACCAGCGCGACGGCCTGGTGCTCGACGATCGGTTTGCCGCTGGCGACACGCCGGCGAGCGTAGCGCGGCGTCTCCTCGTACGCGGCACGGGCGATGCCGAGGATAATCGCCCCGATTTCCGGGTGGGTGCTGCCCAGGAAGTCTTCCCGCAGCCGCGTCGCACGGCCTTTCTGGCCCAGCACGTTCTCGGCCGGCACCCGGCAGTCCTCGAAGATGACCTCGGCGTTGATCAGGTTGCGCGAGCCGATCTTGGCGTAGACCTTGCCGTGGCTGAGGCCGGGCATGTCGCGTGTGACGATGAACGTGCTGATCCCATCCGGGTAGGCGGCGGTCGGGTCGGTCACCGCCTGAACGGTGAAGAGCCTGGCCATCGCCCCGTTCGAGATGAAGATCTTGCGGCCATTCAGGACGTAGGCGTCGCCGGCGCGGCGAGCGGTGGTCTGCATCGGCTCGTCGCTCGTCTTGAGGACATTGGCCGTGCCGCCCCGCTCCGCCTCGGTCTGAGTGGTCCCCACCCAGAAATCGGGGTCGTCGCGGAACATCGGGATGTATCTCCGCTTCTGCCGCTCGGTCCCGCTGGCGCCGATCAAGCGGCCGAACCGCCAGCAGTGGTCGAAGATGATCGCGATGCCGCAATCGGCCGCCCCCAGCTCCTCGCCGAGCAGGCAGATCGTCAGCATGCCGATGCCTTTGCCGGCCCACTCGCGCGGCAGCGACAGCGTCCGCAGGCCGCGCCGCGAGCCTTCGCCGATCAGGTCCCAGGGCGTCCGTTCGCGCCAGTCGCGGATCCTCTCTCGCTCCCAGGCGACCGGGCGGACGACCTCCTGGGCGTAGCGCCGCGCGAGCGCCTGTAGCTCACGTTGTTCCCTCGCTCGGCTCGAAACTGACCGTCACCCGCCCCCCGCGCGGCTGGAACCGTAGGCCTGCTCGCCCCTGGCCCGCAGCTCTCGCTCCGGACCCTGAGGGGCGTAGACGACGACGTAGCGCAGCGGCTCCGGACCGTGGCTGGCCATCTTGTGCGGGACGCCGGCCGGGGCGAACACGGCCATCTCCGGCCCGATCTCGTACTCCTGTTCGCCGATCCAGATCGTGCCGCGGCCCTGGAGGATGTACCAGCCGTGCTCGACCTCGTGCTGGTGGTAGTCGCCGACGTAGCCCGGCTGGATCTCGTTGACCAGCAGCGAGAAGTGCTGCGCGCCACTGATCTCGCCGTCGATTAGGATGCGGAATTCGCCGGCCCCGCCCGGGATCGGCAGCTTGCCGCTGGCGCCCTCGTCGAACCGGACGACGCACCGCTCCATCGCCTGACCTCCCCTAGCGCGGCTAATGGTCCGCCAGTCCCCAGGTTGCCGCTAAGCGCATCTCGGCGCATTCTAGCGCATGAATACCAGGGGGGTGGCGTCGCGCCGGTGGCGTAAGAAGGTAGTCAAGGTACTCAAGGTACTCAAGATACTCAAGATACTCACCATAGGAGCTTTGAGTATCTTCGTCGGCCGCGGGGAAGTCTGACGGCAACTAGGGCCGGGCCTTGACACTCGCGGCCGCGTGGCCTAGGCTGCTCCTCGACGCGGCCTCGGCGGCCCGCCCCAACGGGCGGCCACGAGCCAGAAAAAGGAGGGAGCCAGATGGCGTACACGTTCAACCACGTCCACCTCAAGGCGCCCGACCCGAAGAGAACCGCCGACTGGTACGTCGAGGCCTTTGGGTTCGAGATCGTCCGGGACGATGTCCGCCCGACCGGCGAGCGCTTCCTGCGTTGCCGCACGGTGGAGGGCACGATTGTGAACATCTCGGGCCCGCGCCCGAACGACAATTACGGGCCCGGAGACGCTAGCCTACACCACGGCCTCGAGCACTTCGGCCTCGATTCTGAGGACGTCCAGGCCGACGTGGAGCGCCTCCTGGGACTGGGCGCCGAGCTGCTGCAGGGGCCCATCGACACGCCGACCGGCCTGACGGTGGCCTTCATCAAGGGGCCCGACGACGTCCGCATCGAGCTGCTCATGCCGACCCGCCGCTGAGCGCCCACCAGGTTCAGGCTCTCAGGCCCCAGCGGCGACTGAAGCGGTACGTAACGACTGCGAGCACGATGCTGAGCAGCGCGACGAGGGCACCGAACGCGCTGACCTGATTGACGTTGCCGTTCTGCCACAGCTCTAACATCATCGTGGCGATGACGGGAGACTTGGGTGTGGAGATCAGGGCGGCAACGGCCAGCTCGCGCAGGCTGATCAGGAAGACAAAGATCCAGCCCGCGAACATGGCTGGAAGGAGCAGCGGGATAACGATCCGCCCGAAGACGTGCCCCCAGTTCGCGCCACCCAGCTGTGCGCTCTCCTCCAGCTCGGGATGAATCTGGAGCAGGGCGGGATGCGCGTAGCGGATGGCGTATGGGAGGTAGCTGGTTGCGTAGGCCACCACCAGGATCCAGATTGAGCCATAGATCGGCAGCGGAGAGCGCAGGTAGAGCGTCAGAATAGCCACGCCCAGTACCACGCCGGGAATGACCAGCGGCAAGGAGGCGACCTGATCGAGCACAGCCCGAGACCGGATTCGGGTGCGGACCATGACCCAGGCGGCCAGAGCCGTGATGAGGACGACCGTGGTGGCGCTGATGACGCCGATGGCCAGGCTGTTCTGGACGCTCAGCAAGATGGCCGAGTTCCGAAAGACGATGGCGTAATTGTTCAGCGTGAGCTGCTCCCAGAGAGAGCCCCTCGAGCCAAAGGATGGCAGGAATGACGCGAAGACGATGTAGGCGACCGGGAGGAACTGCAAGCTGACCGCGGCGAGGATGAACGCGCCGGCCACGTAGCGTCCTCGACCGAGGTCGGTGAGCCTTGGTCGAAATCCCTTGCCGGTAATGGTGGCGTAGCGCGCAGCGTGGCGAGTTGCCCGCGAGTACAGGTAGATACAAACCGTCAGAAAGGCCAGCAGCAGGACGCCGTACGCACTGGAGTACGAGTAGTCCGGCACGGGCTGCCCCTGGACATTGAGGTACACCTCGGTCGTCAACACGTAGATCTTGGCCGGCACGCCGAGCAGCAGGGGGACTTCGAAGGCTTGCACGGAGCGGATAAACGTGAGCACAACCACCGACAGCACGGCCGGCAGGGCCAGCTGGGCCGTGATCCGGCGGAGCGTCGGCCAGATGCCGGCTCCGCTCACAAAGGCCGCCTCCTCCAGGGCGGGATCCATCGAGCGAAAGCTCGCCGACATCATCAGGAAGACGACCGGGATCCAGACAATCCCCTCCACCAGGATCATCGCCGGCATCGAGAACACGTCGAGAAGCACGGCGTCGGTCCGGAAGATGGCCCGAAACAACTGGTTCACGGCCCCCGTCCGTGGCCCGAGAATGAGGATCCAGCCGATCGTCCGCAGGATGCCAGGGACCGCGAAACTGACGAAGGTCGCAGCGTACACGAGCTGCTTGAAGGGCGCGTTCGTCCGTTCCGTACACCATGCCAGACTGCCGCCGAGCACGAGCCCGGCCAGCGTGCTGCCGATCGCGAAGGTCAGGGTGCCCCCGATCAGGCTCGGCAGTGACGGCGAGGACAGGATCGTGGCGTAGGCGCCGAGGGAGAGCACTCCTTCACGCCCGACCCGCTCCCCGACGACCAGGCTTGACCGAACGAGCATCAGAATCGGCGGGACCACCAGCACCACCAGGATCGCCAGGACGATCCCGAAGACTACATGCTCGGCGCCGAGCCTGGACGCGCTTCGGCCCGCCGCCAGCCGCTCAGCGCCTGGCGCTTCGGTAAGTGCATGATCCGCCACGACGGCCTGATGCATCGGATGCTGCCCTGGCCCCGAGCCCTCGCCGTTCGCGGGGGCCAGGGACCGAAGGTGAGGGCCTCCTCAGATCAAACGCGGAAGATGGCTTTGAACAGGTTGTCCCAGAGCTTGACGTCCTGTTCGATCTGCTCGCCCGTCTTGCCTGCCTCGGGAATCCAGAATTTGAACGGCACAGGCTCGGAGGCGGTGGTGTACCCATTGTCGTGAAAGATCTTCTGGCCGTCCTCGCTGAACAGGAAGTCCAGGTACAGCAGACCCGCGTGGGGATGAGGCCCCTTGGCGGCGAAGGCGCCCTGGCCGGGATTACCGGTCGCGGGCTCGAGGGCGACCCACTTGACCGGCGCATCTGGAGAATCTACGAGCATCTGATCGACGTGATCTCGGAAGATCGTCGGCGAGGCGGGGAATTCGCCTTTGGCGATCAGGTCGAGGACCGCCTTGCCCGAGACCTGCTGCACCGACGGCTTCTGCTGCTCGGCCAGCTGAGTCAGAAACTGCTTGCCCTTCTCTTCGCCCATCGTCTGAAGGACTGTGCCGAGCCACCTCTTGCCGGTATCTGTTCCAGTAAGTGCGAGCTTCCCCGCCAGGCTCGGGCTGAGGAGGTCTTCGAGCGCCTTGGGGACCGCGCTCGCCGGGACCAGGGTGGTGTTGTAACCGAAGGATATGTACGAGATGCGGACGGTGGCGCTCTCGACCAAGTTCTGGCCGGCTGTGGTCTTGAAAGAGTCCGGGACCATCGCTAGCGTGGGCGAGTAGTACGGGGTGACCAGCTTTGCCTCGACCAGGACTTTAATTGCCGAGATCTGCGACTCGAGCACGTCGAAGCTGGGCTGGCCGGCCTGCGCCTCCTGCGTCGCTTTGGTCAAAAGCTCGTTCTGGGCACCGCGAAACACCTCCGTGTTCATGAACGGGTATCTCTGCTTGTAACCGTCCAGCAGGCGGTCCACGATCGGTCCGGCGAGGGACGTGTACCACGTCATGGTGCTTTCCTTGCGGGCGCCTTCCTCGAGGACCTGCTGGCGGTCGGCGCCCTGGTAGACGGCCAGCTCGGAGGCTGTGGTCGGCTTGGCCGCCACCTTCGCGGGGGCCGCTGGCGCGGGGACGGGTTTTGTCGGCTCGGCAGCCGCCACGGTTGGCGGCGGGACCGGCGGGGCGGCGGTGGGCGCGGGTGCCGCCGGGGGCGCACAGGCCGCGGCAAGGCTCAGCGCCCAGGCAAAGAGCAACAAGCGCGCTTGGGAACGCCGATTCCAGATGGGTCGCACCATTGCCGTCCTCCTCACGTGCTGGAGACTACGCGGCACGGGACTGGATTGTATCGCCTGTCGTGTAGACTGGGGAGGGCGCGTGCCTGGCGGACGAAGGAGAGTCAGGAACCGAGGAGGGTGGTGATGGAGTACGGCATCTTCGCGCTCATGTCCCGGGGGGACCTGTCCCGCCCAGCCGCTCGGATCCTGGACGACGGGATCGAGCAGATCGTGGCGGCCGAGGCGCTCGGCTTCCAGTCGGTCTGGCTGGCCGAGCACCACTTTTCGAGCTACAGCGTGATCCCAAACCCGCTCCAGTTGGCGATCAAGCTCTCCGAGCGGACCAGCCGCATCACGCTCGGCACCGCCGTCCTGGTGCCGCCCTTCTACCATGGGCTGCGGCTTGCCGAGGACGTGGTGATGGCCGACGTGCTGACTGGCGGGCGGCTGCGCGTGGGGGTTGGGCGCGGCTACCAGCGCTACGAGTTCGAGCGCTACGGGCTTTCAGTTGATGACTCGCGCGCCATGTTCGAGGAGAACATGGAGATCCTGCGGCTCGCCCTGACCCAGGAGACCTTCTCCTTCAAGGGGCGCTACTTCCAGATCCCTGAGACTGCCCTTCAGATCCGGCCGCTCCAGCAGCCGCATCCCGAGATTTGGGTGGCGGTATCCACGCCGGAGACCATCGCCTGGGCCGTCGAGCGCGACTACGCCCTGATCACCTCGGCCAGCGCGCGTCCCACCGACCATATTCGCCGCGTTCGCCGCGACTACGACGAGCAGCTCCGGGCCGCGGGTCGTCCGCTCGACGGCGCCCGCTTGGCCATCCAGCGCTACGCCTACGTGACCGACGACCGTCAGGACGCCCTGGAGGCCACCCAGCACGTGCTGTGGACCTACCGCGTAGCCGAGAACTACCGCGCCGGGTCTGGCCCAGCCAATAACGGCATCGCCAACTCGTCGCCGGTGGCCCAGGAGCCAACCCCCGAGGAGCTTGTCGACCGCCTGGTCTTTGGCGACCCCGAGACCTGCATCCGCAAGCTCCAGCGCGACGTGGACGACTGCCGCCCGACCCACCTGAGCCTCGTCACGTGCTTCGGCGGCTTCCAGCACGAGCGTGCCCTCCGCTCGCTGCGTCGCTTAGCGGAGGAGGTGCTGCCCTACATCAAGGAGCCGGTTGGCGTGAGCTGAGCGCGGATCGGGCTTCGGGGCTGCTGGCGCCGGGCGCGATCTACAGGGCGCTGGCTGCCAGGGTCCTAAGCCGATTTCCGACGCCGCTTGGCGTGCACTGCTCGCTTCGCGAGCGCGTCACCTATCGCCAACCAGGTCGTCGTTCCATCGTCGTTGTGGCGAGCTAAAGCCAGCGCACCCGGGTAGGACGGCGCGTTCAAGCCGATCAGCTCATGAGCGGCGGCAAGAGCGTCCGATTCGGACTCGAAGTCCTCGACCAGATTGCGCGACCTGGTGTCCCACAACTCGAAGTGCATGCCGATTAGTGTAGTCCTTCGGCGGGGTGCACGGACACTACGCCGGCGAGCAGCACCCCGGATCGCCCCAGAGAGTGTAATGATACGGGTTGCGACCGGTCTGTTCGACGCGAATCGGCGCTTGCGGGCTAACGCGCAGTTCGGCGATGTACGCGCCGAGCCAGGGCGAGTCACGCGCCTTGGTGATCGCGGCGGCGAGTGAAGAGAGATGCGAGACGCCACGCCAGCGGTCCCGATCTCGCGCCGAGAGCCGGCGGCGAGGCCGGGCGCCCAGCGCTTCGTTCGACATGAAGTCTGCAAGAGCAGGCGGGCTGGTTCCAACAATTCGGTAGAAGCGCAGCTTCGGACTACGCGCTGTCACGGCTACGCCCTTGGACAAGATCGTCGCGATCCGCTAGGCGGGGCTCGGGATAATCGGCAGGAGTAGGTAGGAGCCCCTGGCGTCGCCGGTGTGGAGCGTGACCTTGCCGCCGAAGATACCGGGCGGCCGATCACGCTGGTTGGTGTGTGTGAACGGCCCACACCCGCGAGCCGGATAGGGGACCGCCGGTGCTGTGTGGTGCCTGCCTGTGTACTCGTAGTCCTTGCCGCGGACGGTGAGCCCAATCCGGTAGCCGGCCGGGGCCACGACGCAGGTCGGCCAGATCTCGACATCCAGCTCGTAGACCTCGCCCGGCCCGAGCGGTCGGATCTCGTCGTGCGGGTGGTAGGGGCGGTACTTCGCGCTCAGGCGCGGATCCAGCTTGCGGTGCGAGGCTCGCAGCCAACCCTGGCCGACTGGGGTGTGCGGGTCCAGCGCTCCCTGGAAGACGATCTCCTCGCCCTCGGGGTCGAACAGCCGCAGCACCAGGAAGAGGTCGGCGTCGGACGTCGAGGACGAGACGAAGAGTTTCGCGGCGACCGGACCGGTCACCTCGGTCTCGTGCGTCAGCGGCGACGTCGTGAACGTGACACCGTCGCCGAGCGCGGCGTACTCGATCGTGCCGGCCCCCTCGATGCGTCGCCAGCTCAGGCGACGGTCGGCCGCGTCGAGGTGGAGCTTTGTCCACTGCGTGCTGGCCAGCGGCCATTCGTCCGCGTGACGCTCGACGAACCTGTCTACATGGCGCACCTGGAGCTGAACGCGGGGCTGCTTGTCCCAGCCATTGTCGAGCCCCTTCAGGAAATGGTCGAAGAACCGCTTCTGAAGGTCGCGACCGTAGTTCGTGTAGAAATGGGTCCAATGCTCCAGGCCGTGCACTTCGAGCCAGTTCTGCGCCGACGATGAGCGGCTGAAGCCCTCGAAGTTGCCGCGTGGGTGGAGGCCCTGGCCGCCCCAGTTGGCGGCTGACAGCAGCGGCACCGTGATCTTCGAGAAGTCGGGCGTCCGGCCGCGGTAGTACTCGTCGTCCAGTGGGTGAGCCAGGACGTCCGCCGCGAGGTCGGCCCGATTCCGGTCCAGTTCCTCGTCCGCCAGGTAGAGCGGCCCGGCCACGGGCTCGCCGTGAATGGGGCTCTTCGGCGCTCGGTTGCCCCGCCCCTGCTGCACGGAGATGACCTGGCGTGGATACCAGTTCGCCGCGAAGTCGCACAGGATACCGCCGTGGCGATGTACCTCGCGGTACCAGTCGGACGCGCCCTCCCAGGGACAGATGGCCGCCAGGTGCGGCGGCTGCAACGCGGCGACTTGCCAGGCGTTCATGGCGTAGTAGGAGATGCCGGACAGCCCGACCTTGCCGTTGCTCCATGGCTGCGTACCAGCCCACTCGATGCAGTGGTAGAGGTCTTTGGTCTCGCGGGGCGACCAGCAGTCGAGGTAGCCTGGCGAGTTGCCGGCCCCGCGCGAATCGACTCGCACGCACGCGTAGCCGTGCGGCACCCATTTCTCTGGATCGACGACCTCCCAATTCTGATACTTGTTGGTCGAGCCGGCCCTTACGTCCGGATGCTGCTCAGCCATCCGCTGCCACTGAAGCGGGTAACCCTCCTGGAAGGCGAGGCCCTTGGCGTAGGGCCCGTACGACAGGATGACCGCATACTGACCTTGCTCGACCGGGCGGTACACGTCAGCCCGCAGCACGAGCCCGTCGTCCATCGGGATCGGCGCGTCCCAGTCGATCCGCATCCCGTCCGCGACCACGCTCCGCCCCGCGACGGGGCTGTGTTCGCTCATCTCCCCTCCCCTGCCCGAACCGCAGTCGCCGCCTTTCGTGACTTTGCCGACCCGGGCTCGCGTCCAGGCCCGGACGGAGCGGGCGTCTAGGCTGGCTCTGCTCGACGATCTCTAGACGCTGCTGCCGAGAGCAGCAGCCGGCCAGGGGCAAGCCGTCCACTCTGGCTGCACGCGACGTAGATAACCCCCTCGGCGGCTGCGCAGTAGCTGCCGAGGGGCGGACCGGCCACGTCGTGCTCGAGCTTGCCCCGTTCGGCGAGCCAGCGCAGAAATAGGATGTGGTTCGGGTCTGGGTCTTGAGGCTCCCGAACGAACATCTGGAGAGTACGGTCGTACGGTCCGAGCAGTTCCACCGGCCCTCACCCTTGAGACGTTGGTGGCGCAAGGGTGTTTCCAACCAATTTCAATGCAACTGGCGTGCCACACTCACCGCCGGGCCCGCTGTGAGCCTCTCCGAGCCGGATCCTACGTGCGCTCCCGGCGGCACAAATGACCCCTGAATCGGCTCGGCCCGCCCAAGCCGCGACCTCTCGAGCCAGGATCTGGTCGGCGACGTCGCACGGGTCGACGTCAAAGTGACTGCCTTCCATAGCGGTTGGCTGGCATAGACCCTGCGAGTGATGCACACGGATATGAGATAGGCATCTGTACCACTGGCAGATGCCCTACAGAGTCCCGGAATTCTGGGGCTCACAGAGCAGGTTTGGGAGGCTCTCCATGATGACCATTGTGTCTCGTGTAACCATCGAACCGGGCAAGGAGCCCGGATGGGACGCTGCCTTTCGCGAACGACTGGCCGGTGCGAAGAAGCAGCCAGGCTGGATCGCCGGGCAGCTGTGCATCCCAGCGGACGCTGTGAACAAGCGCGTGGTCATCGGGACGTGGGAAACGCGGGCCGACTGGGAGGCCTGGCACGCGACCGAAGCCTTTCAGAGCACACGTGAGCCGATGGAAGGAGTCGAAACAGACAGCCGCGAGGAATGGTGGCACGAGGTCATCGTCGCGGAGCATCGCTAGCACACGC
>Ga0137374_10010882_pt1 | contig 10688 bp, 9 predicted proteins | sample SagtaG_20_FD_104811 | JGI IMG/M metagenome (GOLD analysis project Ga0137374, IMG submission 104811) | Vadose zone soil microbial communities from Sagehorn Ranch, Mendocino, California, USA - Sage1_R_100_16 metaG | ecosystem: Environmental > Terrestrial > Soil > Vadose zone | place: USA...
CCACCACACCTTCTGGTAGAAGAGCCGGCCGTCGTCCTCGGGCGCGATCGTCTCGTACTCCGCCGACCGCGCGTTCTCGACCATCGACTGGATCGGGCCGGTGTTGGCCTTGCGGACCTTGGTCGGGTCCTGCCCCTTCGCCGGCGGCATCATCCCGATGATCCGCACGTACCCGCCGGCCGGGATCGCCTTGACGCCGTACTCGGTCTCGCCGCGCTTGGTGAACCAGAGGGTCTTGCCGAAGCCGACGAAGTACTGGGTCACCTTCATCCCGAAAGCCTTCGCGGGCAGCATGTGGCCGAGCTCGTGCAGTGCGACCGAGATCAGGATGCCGGCCACGAACAGCACGATGCCGATGAAAGTCAGAAGCGCGCTCATGCCGTGGTGGTCTCCTGGCTCTGGTCGGTCGACGTGGCGGTCAGCTCGCGGGCCCGGGCGCGGGCCCAACTGTCCGCGGCGAGCACATCGTCGATGGACAGTTCCTGATATGAGGGTACGTCGTGATCGGTCACCACCCGGGCCACAGTGTCGACGATCGCCAGGAACGGCAGCCGGCCGTCCCGGAACGCCTGCACGCAGACCTCGTTGGCGGCGTTGAACACCGCCGGGGCGGTGCCGCCCCGGGTGCCCGCCTCACGGGCCAGCTGGACCGACGGGAACGCCTCGTTGTCGAGCGGGAGGAACTGCCAGGTGCTCGCCTCGGCCCAGTTCCACGGCGGGGACGCGTCCGGTATCCGGTCGGGCCAGCCCAGCCCGAGCGCGATCGGCAGCGTCATCGTCGGCGGCGAGACCTGCGCGATCGTCGAGCCGTCGTAGAACTCGACCATCGAGTGCACTGCCTGTTGCGGATGTACGACGACGTCCACGCGATCCATCGGGATGCCGAACAGCAGATGCGCCTCGATCAGCTCCAGGCCCTTGTTCACCAGGGTCGCCGAGTTGATCGTGACGACCGGGCCCATTGCGAAGTTCGGGTGGGCAAGGGCTTGCTCGACCGTGACGTCCTCGAGCTCGTGGCGCGGGCGGCCGAGGAACGGGCCGCCGCTCGCGGTCAGCAGGAGCTTGCGGACCTCGTCGGGCGATCCGCCGCGCAGGCACTGGGCGATCGCACTGTGCTCGGAGTCGACCGGGACGATCTGGCCGGGCTTGACCCGGCGGGTGACCAGCGGGCCGCCAATGACGAGCGACTCCTTGTTGGCGAGCGCGAGCGTGTTCCCCGCGTCGAGCGCGGCCAGGGTCGGATGCAACCCGACAGAGCCGTTGATGCCGTTCAGAACCACGTCACACGGCATCGCCGCGATCTCGCTGGACGCGTCCGGCCCGGTGATGATCTTGGGGATGCGGAACTCCCCGTGGGCGTACCCCTTCCGCTGCGCCTCGGCGTAGAACGCGAGCTGCAGGTCCTGGGCGACCGTGGCCTTCGCCACCGCGACCACCTCGACCCCGAACTCGAGCGCCTGCCGTGCCAGCAGCCCGACGTTGTCGCCGCCCGCGGAGATCGCGAGTACGTGGAACCGGTCTCGATTGCGGCCGATCAGCTCCAGCGCCTGAGTGCCGACGGAGCCGGTCGAGCCGAGGATGACGACGGTTCGCGGGTTCACGGCAGCCATTGTCCCAGGTGAGCACAGAAGGTAGTGACTCGGCGTACGACGGGTCGCGGGTTTCGGCGTACGGCGTGGCCGGGTGGCGGGGATACCTTTGGGGAATGAGTCTGGAGCAGCCGCCGCCCGGGCATCGGGCCTCGGACAACGACCGCGAGCGCGCCGCCGCCGTGGTCCAGGAAGCGCACAGTGACGGACGGCTGGACTTCCAGGAACTGGACGAGCGGCTGACGCAGATCTACTCGGCCAAGACCCAACTGGAGCTTCGGAACGCGACCGCCGACCTCGTGCCGGTCAGGTCCGGCAGCGACCGGGCAGAAGTGGTCATCAAGGCGACGCATAGTGCACAGAATCGCCAGGGCGCCTGGCAGGTCCCGGAGCGTGTCCGCACCGAGGCGGTCCACGCGTCGGTGCAACTCGACTTCACCGAGGCTGTCGTCCGCTGGCCGGAGGTGAGCGTGCAGGCCGAACTTGTGCACAGCTCGATCGTGATGATCGTCCCACCGGGCTGGTCGGTCACGATCGACGACGTCGAGCTGCATGGCGGCTCGGTCAAGAACAAAACCACGGCCTCCTCCCCGACCGGCGTCCACCTCAATGTCAGCGGCCGGGCCCGCTACAGCTCAGTCACCGTCCGCCATCCCCGCAAACGCCGCTGGTGGTGGCCCTGGTACCGGAAGTGAGCCAAGCCGCTAGCGTGAGCGCATGGCCTCTTCTCTGGATCTGGTGGACGTCGACTCCTTGCTGACCGAGGAGGAGGTCGACGTACGGGCGACCGCTCGGCGGTTCGCGGATGAGCGGCTGCGGCCGTCGTTGCCGGAGTGGTTCGAGTCGGCGAACATCCCGGCGCGGGAACTGGCGAAGGAGCTGGGGGCGCTCGGGTTCCTCGGGATGCACCTGACCGGGTACGGCTGCGCCGGGCTCGGACCGGTCGCGTACGGGCTCGCCTGCCTGGAGATCGAGGCGGCCGACTCCGGGATGCGTTCACTGGTGTCGGTGCAGGGGTCGTTGGCGATGTACGCGATCTGGAAGTACGGCAGCGAGGAGCAGAAGAGCGAGTGGCTGCCGCGGATGTCCGCGGGTGAAGCGATCGGCTGCTTCGGCCTCACCGAACCGGACTTCGGATCCAACCCGGCCGGGATGCGTACGAACGCCCTGCGCGACGGTGACGACTGGGTGCTGAACGGCTCGAAGATGTGGATCACCAACGGCTCGGTCGCCGACGTCGCGGTGGTCTGGGCTCGGACCGACGAGGGCGTGCGCGGCTTCGTCGTACCGACGTCGACGCCCGGCTTCTCGGCGCCGGAGATCACGGGGAAGCTGTCGCTGCGCGCGTCGGTCACCTCGGAGCTGGTGCTGGACGACGTACGGCTGCCCGCGTCCGCTCTGCTGCCTTCAGCGCAGGGCTTGTCCGGTCCACTCGGCTGTCTGAACGAGGCCCGCTTCGGCATCATCTTCGGCGCGATGGGCGCGGCCCGGGACTGCCTGGAAACGGCGTTGAGGTACGCAGGTGAGCGGATGGTGTTCGACAAGCCGCTGTCGGCTTATCAGCTGACTCAGGCGAAGTTCGCCGACATGGCGGTCGAGCTGAACAAGGGCGTCCTGCTCGCCGTACACCTCGGCAGGCTGAAGGAGAAGGGCACGCTCCGCCCCGAACAGGTCAGCGTCGGCAAGCTGAACAACGTCCGCGAGGCGATCGCCATCGCCCGCGAGTGCCGGACCATCCTTGCCGCCAACGGGATCAGCGGCGAGTACCCGATCATGCGTCACGCCAACAATCTCGAGTCCGTCCTCACCTACGAAGGCACCTCCGAGGTCCACCAGCTCGTCATCGGCCAGGCTCTCACTGGCCAAGCCGCCTTCCGCTGACCTCGCCGGTCACGGTGCATGACGATTTCCTGCCTGGGTACCGTGAGTGAGCGGGGATTACAGAAGGTCACCGCCGACCACCCGCAGTGTCGTCTCCGCCCGAGGCGCGACCCCGCCGGCTTCGGCTGGGAAGCCAGGAAGGAGCAATCATGAGGATCGGTGCCGGAATCGGGCTGATCGCCATTGGCGCCATCATCGCCTTCGCCGTCCGCGACACGTCCAAGTCGCTGAACCTGACCGCCCTGGGCATCATCATCATGCTCGCCGGTGCGGCAGGCATCTGGATGTCGTACCGGCTCGCCAACCCGCGCAAGCGCGACGAGCGAACCGTCATCGATCCGTCGATCGAGAAGCAGTACACGACTGCCCCTCCGGAGAAGGTCGCCGAGCGGCCGATCGACGTCACGCCCTCGCACCTGCGCGAGGATCAGCGGAAGTAGTCGCGCCGTACGACGTTACTTGGCGACTTCGGTGGCGCGGGACTCGCGGACGACGGTGACGCGGATCTGGCCGGGGTAGGTCAGCTCCTCCTCGACCTGCTTGGCGATGTCGCGCGCCATCACCTGCGCGGCGATGTCGTCGACAGCGTCCGGCAGAACCATCACCCGGATCTCGCGGCCGGCCTGCATCGCGAACACCTTCTCGACCCCGTCGTGCTGCATCGCGATCTCTTCCAGGCGCTCGAGCCGCTGCACATACGCCTCCAGCGATTCCCGCCGCGCACCCGGCCGGCCACCGCTGACCGCGTCCGCGGCCTGGGTCAGCACCGCTTCGACAGTACGCACCTCGACCTCGTTGTGGTGCGCCTCGATGCAGTGCACGACGTCGTCGTTCTCGCCGTACTTGCGGGCCAGCTCGGCACCCACGATCGCGTGACTGCCCTCGGACTCGTGCGTGAGCGCCTTGCCGATGTCGTGCAAGAACGCGCCGCGCTTGCACAGCTTCGGATCCAGCCCCAGCTCGGCCGCCATCATTCCCGCGATGTGCGCCGACTCGATGAGGTGCTTGAGGACGTTCTGCCCGTACGACGTCCTGTACCGCAGCAGCCCCATCGTCCGGACCAGCTCGGGGTGGAGGTCCGTGATGCCGACGTCTGCCATCGCGTCCTCGGCGGCGCGCTCGCAGAGTTCGGCGACCTCACCCTTGCTGCGCTCGTAGATCTCCTCGATCCGGCTCGGGTGGATGCGGCCGTCCAGCACCAGCGAATCCAGCGTCAGCCGCGCGGTTTCCCGCCGTACCGGATCGAAGCAGGACAGCAGCACGGCTTCCGGGGTGTCGTCGATGATCAGGTTGACACCGGTGGTCTGCTCGAACGAGCGGATGTTGCGACCCTCGCGGCCGATGATCCGGCCCTTCATGTCGTCGCTCGGCAGATGAACCACCGACACGACCGACTCGCTGGTCTGCTCCGAAGCGAGCCTCTGCACGGCGCCGGTGATGATCTTGCGCGCCTTCGTCTCGCCCTCGTCGAGCGCCTGCCGCTCGATGTCGCGGACGATCGTGTGCGCGTGCCGCTTCGCCTCCTCCTCGATCGAGGCGACCAACTCGGCCTTGGCCTGCTCGGTGGTGAGGTTCGCGACACCCTCCAGGATCCGGCGGCGCTCGTCCTCGAGGTCCTTGATCTCCGCCTTGCGCTGGTCCAGCTCGGCCAGTTGCGCGGTCAGCTCGGTCTGGCGTTCCTCGAACCCGCGGTGCTGCTCGTCGAGCCGTTCCTCGCGCTCGGTCAGCCGGTGCTCGCGGCGCTCCATCTCCAGCCGCTGCTCCCGCAGGTCGTCCCGGATCGACTGCGCCTCGGACTCCGCTTCCCGCCGTACGTCGGATGCCCGCTGCTCCGCCTCACGCCGTACCTCCGAAGCCCGGTCCTCCGCGGCCCGCCGGATCTCCTCGGCCCGCTGCTCGGCCGCTTCCGCCCGAACCCGCAGTACGGCGGCCTCCTCCTCGGCCTGCCGCCGGACCAGGTCGGCCGCGGACTTGGCGGCGGCGGTGACCGTCGCCGCCTCCAGCTTCGCGTCCGCGGCCGAGGTGTCGGTGGCCTTCCGGCGTGACAGCGTGAACCCGATCCAGGCGAGCAGTCCGGCGATCAGCAACCCGGTGAGGGTCAGCCCGACTGACGTCGCCATCGGCATGGCCGCGAGTGTCATCGGCGTCTCCCTCTTCGAGTCACGCACCGGGCGGGACTGTCGTGTCGGTCGAAGGGATTCGCCACTTGTGCGGTCGACTGACGGTACGGCTCACCGCACCACCGCCGTACGGTGGTGCGCCGTTCCGTCCGCTGCGGCGGAAACCGCTCGCGGTGCCGATCTGGCCGCTGCCTGAACCCCGAATCCGGGTGTGCCGAAGCAACACCTGAGAGCCGCTGCTCATGGCCGCCGCCACATCGGTCCCGCCAAGCGCGGTTCCGTCTATCCGACGGCGTTTGCGAGTCGCCGTCCGTCCTTCAGCTCGGTCGAGCGTGTTTTCGTGTCGTCTCTCCGGCCGGTCCGCCGGTCCTATATCCGCCACCGTCAGGTGGAGTGATCCCTTACTGATTCCGAGGCTAGGCGTGCCCCATCAACCGGTCAAGACGGACACTCGGACGCCACCCGCCCCGTCACGGCGGGCACCGGACCCATCGTTCTCCGTCACCCCGCGACCTCGCCGCAGCCCAAACCAGCACGCCAGCTGGTCTACTCCAGAACCTGGTCTGACGCACCTGCCGGGGTGCTCGTCTTCGACTCGCGACAGCCGCTACCTACTCGCGCGGCGCCTCACTCCGACCTGTGACGGTACCGCCGGTCTGAATGCCCTCCGGACGAGACCCGGCTGAGCTGCTGGGCTCGGCCGCCGGGTCCGGAGCCTCATCGCCCACCACTCCGGCGCCGGCCTCGGACTCACCATCAGACGCCGCTACGCCGGCACCCGCCTCGCCCGGCTCGGCGCCGGCTTGACTCGAGCTACCCGCCTGACTGGCGGCGTCCGGAGCTCCGTCATCCGGACCCGTTTCAGCCTCCGGGCCAGATGATGTCGACGCGGCGCTTCCGGTCTCGGTCGATTGTGAGTCGACGTAATTGCCGACCTTCTGCTGCACGGCGTCGACTTTTTCCGCGTACTTCCCGCCGGTCTGCTTGTCGATCACGTCGCCGGCCTTCTCAACGCCGGCCTTGATCTTGCCCGGGTTCTGCTTGACGACATTCCGAAGCCAGTTCTTCGCCTGTTCCTGGAAATCGTTCATTGCACCCTCCGCGGTGTCAGTGGCGGATCGGACGAAAATCCCAGCTTACGGACCAGCCCAAAAAACCGGCCCCACTTCGGATGACACACCGTCAACCCCCGCCCGTCAACGACCCTCGCCGCGCACCCGGTCTCCAAGACCCCCTCACGCTCCGTCGCCACCACCCCAGTCGCGTGCCGTGGGCCCGTCGCGGCTACGAGGCGGTGTTGCCGTCCAGGTGCGCTTTCGCCAGCTCTGGCGGCGCGAAGACCAGCCACCCGTCGAGCAGTGCCTCTCTCAAGGCCGGCTCCGAGGCCTTGTCCAGCTCGACCAGCACGGCGGCATAGTTGTCGAAGTGCGGAATGGTGAAGAACCCGTCACCCGCCCGGGCGGCGAGCACCGCTTCCTTCTCGGCAAGGTCCTCCACCCGGACCGCCAGGATCGGTGCGGCCGGCGGGGTTTCGTCGCCGAAGCGCTTCAGATCCGCCTTGCTGAACGGGCGTTCCCACGCGTACGCCTTGCCGCCAACAGCCCAGGTCCGAGTGCCGTGCCGCGTCGTCTCCACGGTCTCCGGCAGCGCCGCGACCAGCCGTTCGACATCCTCCAGGCTCGCCATAGCACTCACGCTACTCGCGCGGGCGGTGACGCGATGACCCCGCTCGGCCGGCATTCCGACGCAGAACCAGCTTCCAAGCACGACCTCGTCCCCAGGTGAACTGGTTCGGCCCACCGAAACCGGAGGGCGGTTGGGGGTCAGTCCGGTTCGAGGCCGGAGGAGTCGAGCAGCGGGAGTTCCTCGTGGCTGGCGGAGAGTTCCTCTTTGACGATGCTCATGGCCAAGCCGCCCGGGTAGCCCTTGCGCGCCAGCATGCCCAGTAGGCGGCGCATGGCTACCTCGCGGTCGAGGGCCCGCATGGACCGAAGCTTGCGGCGTACGAGCGTTCGCGCGGTCTCTTCCTCCTGCTCAGGGTCCAGCTCGTCCAGCGCGTCCCGCGCGAGCTCATCGTCCACACCACGGCGACGCAGCTCTTGCGCCAGGGCGCGCTTACCAAGCCCGCGCCCCCGGTGACGGGACTCGACCCAGGCGTTGGCGAAGGCAGCATCGTCGATCAACCCAACGTCAGTAAACCGGTCGAGCACCTCATCAGCCACGTCATCCGGGATCTCCCGCTCAGCAAGCAATCCAGCCAACTCAGCACGCGTCCTGGGCTGTCCCGTCAACTTGTCCAACAAGATCGTCCGAGCCACCGAATGCGGATCCTCGACCCCATCCAACCCGGGATCCAAGGGCCCATCGCCCGCGTCGCCAGCAGACCGGTTCGGCCGGCTGGCCCTGCCCGCGTCGGCCGCAGACTGGGTCGGCCGGCTGGGCGTGTGCGCGCCAGGGCCTAGGCCGGGCGTGGTGGACGGCTGTGGTTGGCGTTGCGTGGTGTCAGCCGATGAGTCGTCCGGATCTCCCCACGGGTCGGGAGACTTCGCCGGCGTGCCGCGGCCGAGAGCATCGGCCGAGGCCGACGGTTCATCCGGGTCCGCCCAGGGGTCGATCGGTTTTGTGTTCGAGCTGCCTCGGGTGAGGGTGGATAAGTCGTCGTCGGCTGCGAAGGCCTTCGCGGCTGCCCAGGGGTCGTCGCTTCCCGCAGTGCGCCTGCCTCCGCTGGCGCCGCGGCCCGCCCGACCCGAATCCGACGAGTCGAGAGCTACTTCTTCTGCCTCTCCCCAGGGATCGTCGGCGCCCGCCGTGCGCCGGATCCGGCCGACGGTACGGCGAGCTGGACTCGAGTCTGCTGGGTCGTCGGGTACGGCGTCGTCTGCTGCTGCCTGTGGATCGGCGGAGGCACGGCCGCGGGTGCTGGGGTTCGGGCGGCGGGCGCTGGCCGCGGGCTTCTGGGAATCGTCAGAGGGTGATGCGCTGGAGCCCTGGGCCATGAGCGCTCGGGCCAGGGCCAGGCGTTCCTCATGAGGTAGGGACAGTGCCGCGGGGGCAGCGTCGTCGGCGGGGTGCCGAGGAGCGCTGCCGCCCGCGGTGGGGTGATCAGAACCCGCGGAGGGTCGATCAGAAGTCGACATCGACCTCGGCCGTGGCGGCCTCGTCGGCCGGCTGGTCCAGCGTCGCGCCGATGCCCATCTTCTCCTTGATCTTCTTCTCCAGCTCGTTGGCCAGATCGGGGTTGTCGCGCAGGAAGTTCCGCGCGTTCTCCCGGCCCTGGCCGAGCTGATCGCTCTCGTAGGTGAACCAGGCGCCGGCCTTGCGGACGAAGCCCTGCTCCACGCCGAGGTCCAGCAGGCTGCCCTCGCGGCTGATGCCCTGGCCGTAGATGATGTCGAACTCGGCCTGCTTGAACGGCGGGGCCACCTTGTTCTTCACGACCTTGACCCGGGTCCGGTTGCCGACGAAGTCGGTGCCGTCCTTCAGCGACTCGATCCGCCGGACGTCCAGCCGGACCGAGGCGTAGAACTTCAGTGCCCGGCCACCGGTCGTGGTCTCCGGCGAGCCGAACATGACGCCGATCTTCTCGCGCAACTGGTTGATGAAGATCGCCGTCGTCCCGGTGCCGTTGACCGCACCGGTCATCTTCCGCAGCGCCTGGCTCATCAGCCGGGCCTGCAGACCGACGTGGCTGTCACCCATCTCGCCCTCGATCTCGGCCCGCGGCACCAGCGCGGCCACCGAGTCGATCACGACGATGTCGATCGCGCCGGAGCGGACCAGCATGTCGGCGATCTCCAGCGCCTGCTCACCGGAGTCGGGCTGCGACACCAGCAACGCGTCGGTGTCGACACCCAGCTTGCGCGCGTAGTCCGGGTCGAGCGCGTGCTCGGCGTCGATGAAGGCCGCGATCCCGCCGGCCCGCTGGGCGTTGGCCACCGCATGCAGCGCGACCGTCGTCTTACCAGAGGATTCCGGACCGTAGATCTCCACCACCCGGCCGCGGGGCAGACCGCCGATCCCGAGCGCGATGTCGAGCGCGATCGATCCGGTCGGGATGACCTCGATCGGCGCCCTGCCCTGCTCGCCGAGGCGCATCACGGCGCCCTTGCCGCACTGCCGCTCGATCTGCGTCAGCGCGGTCGCAAGCGCCTTCTCGCGATCCGCCGCCGCGCGCTCCGCACTCGCTGCACCAGCCATGTGACTGCCACCTGACCCATCTGCTAATCGGGGCCGCTGTCCCAGCTGCCCGAAGGAATTTCCGTGTCGCCAGAGAAGGTAAACGTCGCGACCGACAGTTTTCGTCTCCACTTCGGATCTGTGGACAACTCGGCCGTCCGCCGCACCTCCAGGGCACCAAACTATCCCGAACACGTGTTCGAATCGCAACTGACACGCCGGAGGCTGCCCGGGCAACCATCCTGGACCGCCCACTCCCTACCCTGGCGGGCGTGGCAGACCGTCCAGACGTCCCCGACTCCGCCGTCGTCCTCGCGCTCAGCCGTGTCGAGTTCGGCATCGACTCCGTGCTCGACGCGCTCCGTACCCAGGACCCGTTCGGCATCCGGAGCATCCTCGCCGAGTACTCCGCCCAGGACCAACCCAACCTGGCCGAGAAAGGCCTGATCCTGGCGATCGACCGGTTGCTGAGGATGAAGGTGCCCGGACATGCGGAGTGGCCGACGCTGCCGCTGGCTCAGCGCTGCGACTGGTGGGTGGACCGCCTCGGTGGATTCGCGGCCGTCGTGGCCGGACTCCCCAGGATCAGCGGTGCGGCGGCCGACCGGCTGCCGATCAAGGACACCCTCGGTGCGGCCGTCCAGGCCATGGTGATCGGCGCCGTCTGCCGCGAGTACGGCGTAGAGGCGCACGCCGACCGTACGTCGGTCATCGCACGGGTACTCACGGCCCGCCCGATCACACCGGACGACGTGCTCAAGTACGACGACCCGACTGCGGCCGGCCAGGACGTCGCCAAGCAACTGGGGCTCGGTGACGAGTCGGACGAGGCAGGACTGCGCAAGGGCATCCGGCTGGTGTGGCGGACCAGCAAGCTGTTCGGTGGGTTGAGCGAAGTCTTCGAAGAACGCCCACGCGGCAG
>Ga0137374_10010885_pt1 | contig 10685 bp, 11 predicted proteins | sample SagtaG_20_FD_104811 | JGI IMG/M metagenome (GOLD analysis project Ga0137374, IMG submission 104811) | Vadose zone soil microbial communities from Sagehorn Ranch, Mendocino, California, USA - Sage1_R_100_16 metaG | ecosystem: Environmental > Terrestrial > Soil > Vadose zone | place: USA...
CCGCAGGGCGGCGACGGCGTCGCGCACGAGGCTTGCGGCAACGCCGGAGCGGCGCGCTTCGGGCAGAACGTAGAGATCGCTCACGTAGCCGAGCCCCTGCTTCCTCAGCCTGGCCAGCAGGAACCCGACGGCGGACCCGTTGTCCTCCGCCACGAGCGCAATGTGATCGCGCACGTACTCGTCGATCAGGCGCAGCTGGTCCCCGTCGTCAACCTGTATCCACGGAGGAGGCGGCACCTCGCGCTCGAGAGCCCGCAAGAGCTCGTGCAGCGTGGACCTGTCGGCCTCGGTAGCGACACGCACCGTCATCGCGCGAGCGTCCTGAAGGCGGTGAGCAGATAGTGCGCGGTGAGATTCTGAAACGGCTCGAAGCGGGCGCCCATGGCCCGGACCTCCTGGATCGAGAGGGGGCGGCGCCCAGCGTAGAACCCGGAGACGGCCTTGCGCAGGGCGAGGTCGCCGGCCGGCCAGGCACGCGAGCGCGCGAGATGCCGCGCGAGAAACCAGTCGGCGGTCCACTCGCCGAGACCGCGCACTGCGAGCAGGCGCTCCTTGACCTCCTCGTCAGGCAGCGAGGCGAGCTGGTCGAATGCGGGCCCGGAGCGGGCCAGGCCGAGGACGTACTCGGCCTTGCGACCGGAGAAGCCGAGCGCGATCAGCTGCGCCTCGGTCGCCCGAGCCAGGCGCTCCCGGCTGGGGAACGCATAGGCGTGGCGGGCCCGGCGGCCGAAGCGCTCGATCAGACGGCTGCGAATCGCGAACGCAGCGTGCATCGAGACCTGCTGCGCGGTGACCGAGGAAACGAGCGCCTCGAAGGGCTCGGGAGCGAGAGGCGGGCGCAAGCCTGCCAGCGCGACGGCGATCCGCGCGAGCGGGACGTCGCCGTCGGCGGCGAACGCCGCGAACGCATCGAGATCGAACTCGAGCCCCAGGAGCTTGCGGACGACGGGCTCCGTCTCGGCGTCGAGCGGCTCGACGAGCACACCTCCAGGAGCGGGCTCGATCCGCACCTCGCGGCTGCCGACGACGCGGTGCAGGCCGCCCTCGTGCCACAGGTTGGCCAGGTCGGGCCCGAAGGCCCGAAACCGCTCGGTGGAAAGCGCGAAGTCGTACGGTTCGGGGATGCGGAGGAGCGGCACTCAGCGAGTGAGGACGCGCACGATGTCGAAGAAGTCCTGGAAGGGCTCGTAGGCGGCGTCCTCAGCGTCGAGATACCGGGCGAGTCCGCGTGTGGCAAAGACCCGTTCCGCAGCGAGGGCGGCGCACCGATCCGAGTACCCGTCACCGATGTAGACGATCTCGCCGCCCCCGCCCGACGGCAGAGCCCCGCGCTTGCAGGCTTGCCCGCAGACCGGGCACACGGAGCCGTCACGCCAGAGCACGCGCCAGCCGTCAGCCCGCGCATCGAGTCGATTGGCCTTGACCTCGGCCTCGACGCCCTCCCGGGCGAGAACGGGCTCGATCAGCTCGTGGAAGCCGCTCGACAGGATGAGCACCGACCACCCGCGGGAGCGGGTGAGCTCGACGAGCTCGCGGAACCCGGGACGAACTCGAACCCGCTCGAGCACCCAGGCGACAACTTCTGACAGCGGCGTCCGGACGGGCGCGAACTCGCGGGTGATCTCCTCGCGAAGCGAGATTCGCCCCTCCGCGAGGGCGCCCTCCACCTCTCGGACGACATCGGGATCGCCGAAGCGGACGGAGACCTCCTGGAGCAGATCCTCCTCGGTGATCGTCCCGTCGAAGTCGAGGACGAGGGAGCGCGCGGGCGAGCCCGCCTCGAATGTCACCGTTTCGGCACCACCGGGTGTCACAGGCGCGCGGCTTCGCTCCTTACGATCGAATCGGGGAGGAGGTCAGGGATACCTGCAGCGATGTCCCGAAAGGACGAGGCGGCGGCCGCTAGAGGTGCGACGTGACCCCCGCCGGATCCTCCTCTGCGGTCGCCGCCGTGCCCGGTTCCTCGTACCAGGAGTAGGCGTAGCTCGGATCGTCCAGCTCGCGGGCGAACGTCGTCAGCCGCAGGGGATGGAACGTGTCGCACATCACCGCGAGCTCGTGGGTCTCCGTCATCCCGATCGACTTCTCCGCCAGCCCCGGGTGCGGACCGTGGGGAATACCGGACGGGTGCAGCGTCACGGAGCCGATCTCGATCGCCTTCCGAGACGAGAAGTTGCCGGAGACGTAATAGATCATCTCCTCCGAGTTCACGTTCGAGTGGTGGTAGGGGATCGGGATCGCCAGCGGGTCGAAGTCCAGCTTCCGCGGGCAGAACGAGCAGATCACGAAGTTGCGTCCCTCGAACGTCTGGTGCGAGGGTGGCGGCATGTGGATGCGGCCAGTGATCGGCTCAAAGTCGTGAATCGAGAACGTCCACGGGTACACGTAACCGTCCCAGCCCACGACGTCGAAGGGGTGGTGGTCGAGCACGTAGGTCTGATAGCCGTCGCGGACGCGTACCTTGACGACGAAGTCGCCCCGCTCGCGGTGCGTGCGCAGCTTCGTCGGCGCGTGCAGGTCGCGGTGGTAGTACGGCGCGTGCTCGAGCAGCTGTCCGTAGTCGTTCCGGTAGCGGCGCGGGATCTCGATCATTCCGGGGGAGGTGAAGACGAGGTAGCGCTGCTCGCCCTCGGGGACGAAGCGGTAGGTCGTCCCGCGCGGCACCACGACGTAGTCGCCCTCCCGGTACGGAACGTCGCCGAAGATCGTTTGCAAGTTGCCCGATCCCTCGTGGACGAAGATGACCTCGTCGCCCTCGCCGTTCCGGTAGTAGAAGTCCATGGCCTCGACCGGACGGCAGAGGGCGATCTCGACGTCGTCGTTCCACATCAGCAGCCGCCGGCCCGACAGCGCATCACCCGAAGCCTCGATCGCCATTGTCTTCATGTGCCGGTGGGCATGCGCCTCCGGCACCCACTCGTCGCGCTCGAGGGGCTCGAACTCGCCCAGCTCGCGCACCCTGCACGGCGACTGGAGGTGGTAGAGGATGGACTCGTTGCCGGAGAAGCCCTCGAGGCCCATGACCTCCTCAGTCAAGAGCAGGCCGTTGTCCCGGAACTGGATGTGGCGCTTGCGCGGGACCTCGCCGCGGGACTGGTAGAACGGCATGGCTGAAGGTTAACCGCGGCGCGGTCCGACGGTGTTGCGCAGCACGCCGATCCCCTCCACCTCGAGCTCGACCAAATCGCCCGGCTCGAGCCAGCGCTCGTCACCGGCTTCGAGGATGCAGCCGGTGCCGACCGTGCCCGACCCCAGGACGTCCCCCGGGAGAAGGCGTGTGTTCCTCGCGGCATGCGCGACGATCGCCTCCCACGAGTGGTGCAGGTCCCGGAGGTCGCCCCGAGAGCGCTCCTCGCCGTTCACGCGGGCGACCATCTCGCCGCTCGTCCCGTCGAACTCGTCCGGCGTGACCACGACCGGCCCCAGGCTGGTGGCGAAGTCCTTGCCCTTCGAGGGACCCAGCCCGACGCGCATCTCCGCCCGCTGGAAGTCGCGCGCCGACCAGTCGTTCATGACCGTGAAGCCCCCGATCTCGCCTTCCGCGCCGATCACGGCGGCGACCTCCAGCTCGTAATCGAGCTCTCGCGTCCCCTCTGGCCAGGGAATCTCGTCGTCCGGGCCGTAGATCGCCGCCGGGTTCGAGAAGTAGAAGACCGGGATCTCGTACCACTCTCGGGGCACAGGGCCTGCTCCCCGCAGCTCCCGGGCACGGCGTACGTGCTCCTCGAAGGCGTAGAAGTCGCGAACCGAGGGCGGCTGGAGGACGGGCGGGCGGAGGCGCACCTCGGACAGCGGGTACTCGGCGTGCTCGCGGGCCCTGCCCCCGCCGGTGAAGAAGGACTGCAGCGTCTGCGCAGCGAGCTGGATGACGCGGTCGCCCTCGATGCGCCCGGGCCAGCCGCGTTCGAGGTCCTCGGTCTGTGGCGTGAACATGCAGAGCCTCAAAGCTCCCGCGCCTCCGATCGGGGGGAACCTCCCGGTTCCCCCCGGACCCCCCTCCACAGGTCCGCTCCGCGGACGGGAGCTCCGGCGGCCGCTGGCCACCTACGCTCCGGAGAAAACATCCAGAGGCGCACGTGCGGACTCTACGGTTCGGTGTGCACGATCACTTCCGCGATCTCCGGCCGCTCGCTGCGGACGCGCTCCTCGATCGCGCTCGCGGTCGCGTGGGCGGCCTGGAGGTCGGAGCCCGGATCGAGCCCGAGCGTAAGGAATGCGACAACCCCCTCGTCGGTGTCGAGGAACCGAAGCTCACGCGGCGGGCTCCCCGTCTCCTCGCGCACGATGCGCAGCACCGACTCGCTGTCACGGGCTACCTCCGAGGCCGCGAGAGAGCGAGCCTCGGCCGTCTCCGCCAGCGGCTCAAGGTGCGTCTGGACGCTGTCGACCTCGGGCATCGCCTCCACGATCGCGCGCTCGACCTGTTCGGCGACGGCGTGCGCCTCACCGAGGGAAAGCGCCCCAGGCAGCTTCAGGTGCAACGAGACCTCGGTTCGCCCGTCCACCGACAGCACGTTCACGTTGTGGAGCTCGCGCACGCGTGGCACGCGCAGCGCTGCCTCCTGTGCACGCTCCCGCAGAGCACCCACGCTCGCCTCCGGCTCGACGTGCACGACGACATCCGCCTCGGGCAGCGCTCGCTCCACCGCGTCCTCGACCGCATCTGCAGCCGCGTGTCCCTGGCCGACGGCGGCACCCGGCGAGACCCCGATGACCACGTCCACGAAGTGCCGCCCGGCCGCCTGCCGCAGTCGCAGCCGGCGAACGCTCACCTCGGGCACCTGCTGGGCGATCGCGAGGCGCGCCGCCGCGACCGCGTCGGCCGGAGCTCGATCCATCAGCACGTCCACATTGCGCCGGATCAGCCGCACCGCCGCGCTGACGACCAGGAAGGCGACGAAGAGTGCGGCGAGCGAGTCGCCCTGGGGCCAGCCGAGCGCGGCTGCGGTTAGTCCCGCGAGGACCGCGAGCGTCCCTCCAAGATCACTGGAGAAGTGCAGCGCGTTCGACAACAGCGCCGCGCTCCGGTAGCGACGGGCCGCCCGCAGCGAGGTCAGCGTTCGTACCGAGTCGACGACGATTACGAGTGCCACGGCCGCGAACGTCCACCACGCGGCGTCGACCTCGATCTCCACCTCCCCGGCCAGCCGCAGAGCCGCAAGAGCGGCCACCCCGATCGACACGATCACCAGCACGGCAGCCTCGGCGAGCGCCGCGAGATGCTCGGCCTTCCCGTGGCCGTAGGGATGACCACGGTCCGCAGGCCGGACCGCCACCCCGACCGCGAAGAAAGTCAGCAGGGCCGCGACCAGGTCGGTTCCCGAATGGACAGCCTCCGAGACGAGCCCAAGGCTGCCGCTGGCGACGCCTGTCGTCAGCTTGATGGCGATCAGCAGGCAGGCCGCGCCGACCGAGACGAGCGCAGTGCGCCGCTGGGGCGTCATGCTGAAAGGCTACGCCGCTTCTAGGAGCGGTGCCCGCCGGCGCGCTGGACGCCGCGCCAGGGAGTCCCTAGAGGTTCCCCCTCAAAGCTTGCTCCCGCTCGATGGCCTCGAACAGCGCCTTGAAGTTCCCGTGCCCGAAGCCGAGCGAGCCGTGTCGCTCGATCACTTCGAAGAAGAGGGTCGGACGGTCCTGCGCGGTCTTCGTGAAGATCTGCAACAGGTAGCCGTCGTCGTCGCGGTCGGCGAGGATCTTGAGCCGGCGGATGGCGGCCCAGTCCTCGGAGATCTCGCCGACGCGCTGCTCCGCATCCTCGTAGTACGTGTCGGGGGTGTCCAGGAAGCGAATCCCCCGCTCCCGGAGGGCGTCGACCGTCGCGATGATGTCCTCGGTCTGCATGGCGACGTGCTGGACGCCGGGCCCTCCGAAGTAGTCCAGGTACTCCTCGATCTGACTCTTGCGCCGGCCCTCGGCGGGCTCGTTGATGGGGAACTTGATCTTCCCCTCGCCCCCGGTCATGACCTTGGACATCAGCGCCGAGTACTCGGTCGCGATGTCCTCGTCCGAGAAGTGGATCATCTCGGTGAAGCCCATCGTCTGCTCGTAGTACTCCACCCACCGGTTCATGCGTCCGAGCTCGACGTTGCCGACCACGTGGTCCACGGCCCGGAGCCCGACGCCTTCCCGCACCGCCCCGTTGCCGAGCGTCGAGACGTAGCCCGGCAGATACACGCCCTCGTAGGCGGAGCGGTTGACGAACGTGTGCAGGTTTTCCCCGTACGTCCCGATCGCGGCCAGCTCGACCCGGCCGAGCTTGTCCTCGACCCAGTGCGGCTCGACCACGCCCACCGCTCCCCGCTGCACGGCCTGGCGGTAGGCCTCCTGGGCGCTCGGAACCCTCAGCGCGACGTCCTTGACGCCGTCGCCGTGGGCATAGGCGAACCGCGCCACCTCGCTGTCGGCACGGAGCCCGCTGGTGATCACGAGGCGGATCTCGCCCTGCTCGAGCACGTAGGAGGCTCGGTCCCGGACGCCGGTCTCGGGCCCCGCGTACGCGACCGGGGTGAAGCCGAACGCTTGCTCGTAGAAGTACGCGGCCTGCTTCGCGTTCCCGACCCAGAGCTCGAGATGATCCCAGCCCTCCAGGGGCATGAAATCGTCGGGCATACCCTCGATCTTAGAACTTCCCCGAGCAGCGGCGTCGTCCGGCCGGTACGGTGTCCCGCCGTGCGACGACTCGCCGTTCTTGCCGGACTCGGGCTCGCGCTGGGTGCCGTTGCCCTCCCGGCTGCCACACACTCGCAGCCCGGGGCCCCGCCGGCGCATTTCGAGCTCGGGGACCTGACTCCGACGGCCTCGATCCGCGACGGGACATTGCGGGCGTCGGGCCCCCTGACGGCGCTCCGACGTGGCTCGTGGGGCGGCCAGATCACCGCGGCAAACGGCGAGAAGGTCACCGTCCTGGTCTCGGACGCGTACCCGGTAGACCCGGCGATCCCGCAGGCCACCGCGGACATGATGACCCAGCTCTACCACGGCAGCGAGCTGTCCGCCGTGTCGATCTATCTCGCGCCGCTGGCGGAAGTCCAGTCGATCTGCGGCGTGGGCACCGGGGGCTGCTACGGTCGCAACCAGGTCGTTGCGACCGGCGACGTGCTCCCCGACGGGACGAGCGCCGCGAACGTGATCGCCCACGAATACGGCCACCACATCGCCGCCAACCGTGACAACTCCCCCTGGGACGCGCTGGACTGGGGTCCCAAGCGCTGGGATACCTCCGCGGGGATCTGCACTCGGGTGGCTACGGGCACTGCCTTTCCGGGCGACGAGGCAGCGAACTACCAGCTCAATCCAGGCGAGGGCTGGGCCGAGACGTATCGCCTGCTGAACTATCAGAAGCAGGCCTGGCCCGCCTGGGTCCTGACGGACTGGAGGATCGTCGACCGAAGCTTCTATCCGAACGCGGCCGAGCTCGAGGCGGCCAAGACAGACGTTCTGCAGCCGTGGTCCGGGCCTCGAAGGACCACCTGGACGGCTCGGCTCCGCAGGGTGGCGCCGAGGGGCAAGCCCCGCAGGGTGCCGCGTGTGCGCCGGGCGATCGCCACACCGCTCGACGGCGACCTCCAGATCACGAAGCTCCGCGCGCCCGCTGGAACGACCATGTCAATCTCGACCGTCGACGGCAAGGTCGTCGTCCCTGCGGTCAAGCACGCGCTCAGGACGACCGTCTGCGGGCAACGGCTACTCGTGCTGAGCGTGCGCGGCAAGAAGCCTGGGCGATTCAGCGTCGGGATTCGGGCTCCCTAAACAATCCTCAGTCCGCCGGAGCGGCCGTGACGGCCGGATAGGTGCGCTCGAGCAGGATCCCGAGCGCGATCGCGATCCCGCCGGCCACCTGGAGCGCGGACATGCTCTCCGAGAGGATCAGGACGGCGAAGATCGCAGCGACGAACGGCTGCAGATTGGCGAACAGGGTCGCCCGAGAAGGCCCGACCCGCTTGATCGCCGTGAACCAGAGCACGTTCGTGAGCGCGAGCGGCCCGACGACGGCGTATGCGAGCCCGAGGCACACGAGAACGCCGAGTCCGCCGTAGTCCTGCTCGCCTAGCTGGCCCACGCTGACCAGCCCCAGCGGGACCCACGTCGCCAGGAGCACGAGCGCGCTGATCCGGTAGGCCGAATGCTCCTGCATCAGCGGCGAGATCACCACCGAGTAGACGGCCCATGTGGCGGCGAGCCCGACGGCAAGCAGGTCACCGCCGAGATCGGCGGAGAGGCTGCCTCCCGAGCCGAGCGCGATCAGGGCTACGCCGCCGAAGGTGACCAGCGCTGCCAGCCAGAAGCGAATGGACAGCCGTTCGAGCCCGACGGCGAAGGCGACGAGCGCCGTAAAGATCGGCGTCGTGCCGAGGATGAGCGCGACTGTCGTCGCCGTGGCCAGCTTGAGCGCGTACACGAACGCGAGCTGGTTGAGGAACAGCGCGAGGGCGGCGATCGCCATCAGGCCAAGGCTCGAGCGGCCGCCGGCTTTCAACGAGCGCTCCAGCGCGAGCGTCAGCCCGGCGAAGAGCAGGGCGGCCAAGCCGTAGCGCACCGACGCGTAGGCGAGCGGGCGAAATCCGTGCGTGAGCACGTACTTCGTCACCGTGATGTTGAACGCCCAGATCACGATGGTCGCGATCAGCATCAGGTCGGTCCCGCCGGGACGGCGCACGGCCCCGACCCTACCGCGGGGCGTGGGCGGTTACGCTTTCCCCGTGGCGGATCCGATCATCGAGCAGATCGACGAGCTCGTCGGTCCCGCGACGCCGCACTTCGCGTATCAGCTGCGCGCGCGCGTGCGCGAGCTGATCGATGGCCTTCCGGAAGACCATCCGGCTCGCCGATATGGGGAAGAGAAGCTGGACCTGCTCGATCGTCTCGGCCATGCCTCCTCGAAGGCGGAGGAGGGCGGGCGCGAGCCACGGACGCGGGTCGGGTGGCAGACGGTGCCCAGCTCGGCTCCCGCCGACGAGCCGCTCCCCAGGCAAAGATGAGCTTCCAGGGAGCCTCGGTCCTGGTGACCGGGGGGTCACGCGGGATCGGGCGGGCCATCGCCCTCCGCTTCGCCGAGCTCGGCGCCGCCCGCATCGCGATCGGCTACCTGCGCAACGACCGGGCCGCGGAGGAGACCGAAGGCCTGCTGCGCGAGCTCGGGGCCGAACCCGTCCTGGTTCGCGGCAACGTCGCCTCCGAGCGCATTGCGGCCGAGGTCTCGGAGCTGGGACCACTGGACGTCGTGGTCCACAACGCCGCCACCGGAGTCATCCGCCCGGCCCTCGAGACCGAGGACAAGCACTTCGACTGGACGCTGGCCGCGAACGCGCGCGCCTTCCTCTCGCTCGCCCGCGCAGCGGCCCCGGCCATGCCCTCCGGCTCGTCTCTCGTCGCCGTCTCCAGCCTGGGTTCGAGGCGTGTCCTGGAGAACTACGTCCTCGTCGGAACCTCGAAGGCGGCCCTGGAGGCGCTCGTCCGCTACCTCGCGGTCGAGCTCGCGCCCCGGGAGATCCGGGTCAACGCCGTCTCCGCAGGCGTGGTCGAGACCGAGGCGCTCGACTTCTTCCCCAACCGGGAGCGGATGCTCAGCTCCTCGCTCGCACGGACACCGGCCGGCCGGCTCGTGGCACCGGGCGACCTGGCGGACGCCGTCTGCTTCCTCTGCTCGCCCGAGGCCGAGATGATCCGGGGGCAGACGCTCATCGTCGACGGAGGATTCTCGTTACTCGCCTGAGGGCGTAGCCTGAGCCCACGTGGAGCCGACGGAGGAAAACCGGCGCGCGTTTGACCAGCTGCACGGGTTGCGCATCGCCGCCATGTCCGATCGGCCGGGCATCCCCGAGGCGATCCGCCACCTCCTGCCCAACCTGGCGGGCAAGCACGTTCTCCACCTGATGTGCGGCACAGGCGAGGCCAGCGCCGAGTTGGCGGGCCTTGGCGGGCTCGTCACCGCCGTCGACGTCTGGTCCGAGGCGCTCACCGCCGCGGGGGAGCGGTATCCGGAGATCGCGTTCGTCCACTCGGACGTGCACGAGCTTCCTCTCCAGCTCCAGCGCCGCCGCCTCGACTTCGTCTACGCGGGAGGCGGAATCCTCCGCTACGTCCACGACCTGGACGCTCTCGCCACCGGCATGGCCAACGCCCTGCGTCCAGGAGGACGGCTCCTGCTCTGGGACGCGCATCCCGCACTCGAATGCCTCGACCCGGCCTCGCTCCGCTGGCTCGAGGACTACTTCGGCGGTTCGCTCGTGATCGGACCGCGGCTCGGGGAGCAACAGGAGGTCCGGCTCTGGAGACTCGGGGAGATCGTGAACGCAGTCGTGCGGGCGGGTTTCCTGTTACGCCGGCTCGAGGAGTTTCCGTCGCTCGAAGCTGGGCGCCGCCACGATCCCAGGATCCCCGGCGAGTTCGCGCTGCTTGCCGACAAGCCGGCGATGTGAACCTCGGAGCTCGTCCGGGTACGTGTCGCCAGCATGCGAGCCCTCGTCGCCTGGCTGTGCTCGGTTGCCCTCCTCGCCGCTGCGTGCGGGGCGCAGTTCTTGGCCACGGATCCCCGTGCGAGGCCTGGTTCGTGGGGCAGAGCTCCTAGTGTCCTGAGTCGTTGATCCGCTGGCAGTAGGCGGCGAGGCTGTCGAGGATCTGGTCGGCGGTCTTGTGCCAGACGAACGGCTTCGGATCGTCGTTCCAGTCGGTGATCCAGGTGCGAA
>Ga0137374_10010892_pt1 | contig 10680 bp, 7 predicted proteins | sample SagtaG_20_FD_104811 | JGI IMG/M metagenome (GOLD analysis project Ga0137374, IMG submission 104811) | Vadose zone soil microbial communities from Sagehorn Ranch, Mendocino, California, USA - Sage1_R_100_16 metaG | ecosystem: Environmental > Terrestrial > Soil > Vadose zone | place: USA...
ACCGAGGTCCGCTGCATCGTGTCGACGGGGACGGGCGTCTGGCGCCCCTGCTTGTCCGGTCCGCCGATCAGCGGCCGGAAATGCTTCTGCCACTCCGGCCACGCCTCACCGATGTTGACGTAGACGCGGCTCAAGGCCGCCAGGAAGCCGACCGAGTCGTCGCCCTGCTTGAGCACGCGCGGGACAACCATGGGGTCCTTCACGTTGAGCAGGTTGAGCGCCCCACCGGTGATGTGTTCGCTCTGCGCACGCGAGAGGCGCGCCACCAGGCTGTAAACGCCGTTCATCGTTCCGGGGTTGTTCAGGTAGTCGGTGGCGATGAACGACGTGTCGAGCGTTCCCTGCGGGTTCGAGTGGATGAGCTGCCAGACGAAGCTGTCTTCTTGCGGCGTGCCGTCGGGACGGCGCGGGACAAAGACCTCCCAGACCTTGAAGTACTGCGCGCCGACGTAGTCGTTCAAGTTCTCCCACTTCGGATTCTCCGGGTCGGCCGGCGGCCGCACCGGGTCGGGCCCCACGTGGCAGAACGCGCAGGCCATGCCGACGATGTACGGGCGGACGAGCTTCGGATCGTTGAAGTAGTCGGAGCTCTCGTAGAAGTCGTGGTTGATGCCGTCGGGCGCGACGTGCTTCATCCACTCGGCCTTCGCGGCGGAGTCGAACCTCTTGTTGGCGGAAATGCGGAGGCCCACCACGCCGGATGAGCGGCCGTAGGTGTAGTCATCGATCTTCTCATCGATCTGCCCGTCGGGATCGCCCGGCTTCGGCTCGTCGATGAACAGGCCGTATTGATCGGGCTTTGTAGCCGCCTGGAATCCCGGCTGGTTGATAATGCCGATCTCCGCGAAGCGATGGGCGCGTCGGCGCGAGTCAATCGCCTTGATCAGATCAGCGGTGCCGAAGCCGTGCTGCGCGAGAAAGTCCCACATCTCGCCGCTGTCGCCGACCCACAGGTTCCACACCACCCGCCCGCGGATATCGTCCTCTGTGAGATTGAGGTTTGGACCGTCCATCCCCGGAAACACCTCGACCTTGGTCTCCTTCATCTTGTCGTCGTGTAGAAAGACCTTCGCTCCTGGCGGAGGATTCACCGGCTCCGCGGCCTTCTTGCACGAGATTTCGCCTACCACGAGGAGGGTGAAGAGAACGCCGAGGACAAATCCGAGTCGGACTCTGACCATGTGGCCCTCCTTCGCCGAGCGCGGGCGCAGACGGACGACCGAACGAGACCGAAGAGTCTATTTTAGGAGATATCGGGGGGGCATTCTCCCTACCTGAGAAGTCGCCGGGCCTTCCCCGGCGTAGGAAGGCTCCCCTTCGACCGATATCGCCGCACTCCGACGCGGTCGATGTCCGTTCTCAGCCGCAGCTCCAACGGCTACCTCACCGCCGTCGATGCTGGAAGCGTGCCCCCGTCTTCATGTAACCTGAACCCATCACGCCCGGTCTGAGCTTCTTGAGCTCCGAACTGGATCAGTGACCTCGCCCTCATGTGGAGGTGGCCATGCCACGCAAGACGTCCAAGGCGCCCGCACGGAAACGCAAATCCCCCGCGCGCCGCTCGCGGCGTCCGGCCAGGGCGGCCGCCAAGCCGGCCGCGAAGCGCCGCAGGCCACGTCCGCGCGCCGCGCCGCGCCGCGCCGGCAAGGTCGAGCTCGTTGCGGGGCCCAACCGCCTGTCGCGCGCGCTCGAAGGCGTGGCGCTCGCCAACTCCCGCGCGGTGGATGCGATCGTCCGCGCCACGCCTTACCACGCGGTCGACCTCGCCCCGACGTACCGCCGGCTCTACGCGCGCCATCGCACTCAGGCGGCCCGTCTCGCCGAGTCGTACGCGCGCTCGATTCCCGACGCGCTGCACCACCGTGAGCTCTTCCAGCAGGCGGCGGTGATGACGCGGGAAGAGCGCCGCACGCTGATCGCGGGGTACCGGCGCGCCGGCCAGGCTCGCGGCGTCGTGCATGCGATCGGGCAGCTGCCGCGCCAGCAGGGCCGCGTGATCATGCGCGATCTCGTCCTCCGGCGCGATCGGAGCATCGACCACAGCGCCCTGCGCGAGGTGCTCTACTGGCTGCGCGATGCGGGCGCCCAAGTCGCGCGGCTGCAGCAGGGGAAGCCGCCCGCTCCGCACACGGACGCCGCAGTCGTCGATTTCTTCGAGGACGTCGCCGACGACATCGCCAACGCGATCACCTCCGTCGTGGATGCCGTCGTCGACGCGACGAAGACGCTCGGGCAGGCGATCGCCGACGTCGTGGACTGGGCGGTCAACGACGTCGCGAACCTGGTGAAGGCGTTGATCGAGCAGGCGGGCAAGGCCGTGCTCGACCTCCTCACGGCGGCCCTGGAAACCGGTTACGAGCTGGTGAAGAAGATCGTCGCGGGTCTCGAAGCGATCGGCACCGGGCTCTTCAACGTGCTCGACGCCGCGTTCACGCTCGCGCGCGACGGCCTCGTCACCGTGCTGAAGGCGATCGACAACCTCGGCCGGACCCTGGGCGAGCTGCTGGGCTACCTCGCGGGGCGCGCGTTCGACGTCATCAAGCGCGGCGTGGATGCGCTGCTCGCGATCGGCAAGTCGATCGGCAACCTGCTCGCCCAGGCGGTCGCGTTCAGCGCGACGCTCGTGCAGAGCATGGTGCACGCGCTGCTCGACCTCGGTAAGACGGTGGCGGAGATCTTCGTCGCGCTCGTGACGCGCCCGTGGGACCTGTTCGACACCGTCGTCAACTCGCTGCTCGGTCTCGGACGCAGCCTCGCGTCGATCTTCACGGAAGTGCTCAACGCCGGCCTCGACCTCGTCAAGGAGATCGCGCGCGCCGCGGCGCGCGCCGGCCAGGCGCTGATCGATTTCACGCAGTACATCGCCAGCGCCGCAGCCGACGTCGTGCGAAAGGTTCTCGACGGCCTGCTCGAGGCCGGGAGGCTGCTCGTCGACGTCATTCGCACGATCGCCACGCACGCGATCAACGCGATCAAGAAGGTCGTGCAGGCGTTCTTCGACCTGGGCCGCTCGCTGCTGACGCTGCTCAAGGAGACGTTGAGCCTCGCGATGAACCTGCTGAAGGCCGTGGTCAAGGCGGCGTTCGCGCTCGGCAAGACGGTGCTCGAGTTCACCCGCCAGATGGTCGCGTTCACGTATCGCACGGCGGCGCGTCTGATCGACGCCGCGCTGGCCGTCGGCGCTGCGGTCGTTGACATCCTCGAAGCCGTCGTCAGCGCGACCTATTTTGTCTTCCGCAAGATCATCAACGCGGTGCTCCAGGCGCTCGGGCCGGTCGGCGACATCCTGGGCTGGCTGCTCGACCGCGGCGAGGCGCTCGCCTCCGGGCTGTGGCGCGAGGCGGTGCTCGCGATCCGTTTCGTCAAGAAGAGCATCGCCGAAGTCCTCGACTGGGCGGCCGCGCAGACACAGGCGCTGTTCGAGAAGATCATTCAGCTGTGCGAGGACGTCGGCTCGGCGGTGACCGAGGTGATCGATTGGGCGGTCGCGCGCGGCGCCGACGCGTTGGACCTGCTGGGCGGCCTGTGGGAGCGCGTCGGCAACTCCGTCATCTACGCGCTCAACTACCTCGAAACCGATTTCATCCCGGGCATTGCCAAGTTCGTCAAGGGCGCGCTCGGGGCGGGCTTCGAGCTCGCGAAGCTCGTCGTCTGGACCGTGGGCAAGGCCTTCGAGGTGACCCTCGAGGTCGTGCGCGGGCTGCTCGAGGCCGGCGTAACGCTCGCCGAGCTCGTCGTCGAGACCGTCAAGCATCCCGACCAGGCGATGCAGAACCTGATGCGTGCCGCGCGCCAGCTCGGCCAGACGCTGAACCAGGTCGTGGACGCGTTCAAGCAGGCCGGCGACGAGTTCGCCGACGAGTTCGTTCGCACGATGGTGGCGATCGGCGAGAACGTGAAGGACATGCTGCTCGCGGTGCTCGAAGTCGCCGTCGGCTTGCTCGACACGGTGATTTTCATCCTGATGAACCTGCTCAACGGTTTCCGCCACCTGACGCCGGCCGAGCGGGCCGACGCCGAGCTCGTGTTCGCCGATACGGTCGATCTCGACCACGCGTACATCGCCACCGACTCACCGACCAATAGCATCATCTTCGGCATCCAGGACTTCTTCACCGGCAACCCCGATTCCCGCGCGTTCGTCACGGGCAATCTGATCAACTTCGACGCCGACGACGGGCCGATTCAGCGCTTCCAGTTCATCCATGAGATGACGCACGTCTGGCAGAACCAGAACGTCGGCCCGATCTACATGGGGCATGCGATCTTCGACCAGATCGCGCAGGGCGATGCCGCCTACAACTACGGCTACGACGAGACCTCACCGCCGGACGTCACAATCAACATTCCCAACGCGCGCTACGACGGAACGGCGGTCAACAACATCAGCCGCGGGTTTACGACCGGCGAAGGCGGACAGGACGACCTCGATGGGACCGACGATTTCATGGACTTCGGTCCGGAGCAGCAGGGCCAGATCATGATGCAGTATTTCGTGCGCCGGGTGCTGCTCGGCCGGCCGCCGGGCGACTTCGCGCGGTGGCAGAAGTTCGTCACCTGGGTGCAGACGCATCCGCAGGTCGCCTGATGCCGGAGCGCCGACTGGTCCTCGCAGCGCCGCGTTCGCGGATGCGTGACCTCGCGGAGCTCGTCCACGCGTGGCGCGACGCAGGCGTGCGCGTCGAGCGCTCGCCGTTCGACGCAGACGTACCGGACCTGCACGTGCTCATCGGAGTGCGGGATGACCTGGACGCCGCGCTCGTCGTCGGGCCCGCGCGGCGCGCGCCGGCAACCGTGCTGCGCGCGCCGTTCGCGCTCGACCGGCGCGGGCACCGCATACCGGTCTCATGGCTGCCTGTCACGTCGCCGGCCGGGCTCCGCCGCTTCGCCGCGACCGCGGCGCGCGTCCACCGCCGGGACGGCAAGGGCAGGGCGGTCGCGGTGCTCGGGCAATGGCATCCCCGCTACCTGCGCGTCGCCGAGCGCGTCGCCACCCTGCTCGAACACGGTGTCCCGACGTTTCGCTGGACCAGCGACGTCATCACGCGCGAAGGCATGGTCGAGGCACTGGGCAGCGGACTCGGTCTCGGCGTGTACATCGGCCACGGCCGGCCGGTGGGTTGGGTCGGCTATCACGGCACTCGTCGTCATCACTTCGATGCGTTCGCGGGCGAGCCGCTCGGCGCGCTACTGTCGCTCTGCTGCCGAACGGCGAGCCGGCGGCGGGTCGGCCTGTCGTACGCGGAAGCGATTCCGTTGCAGGGCGTGGCCGCCGCGAGCTTCGGCGCCACCGGCGACACGCTGCACCGCGACAACACGAGCTGGGCGGTGGGCTTCTGCGCCGCGCTGGCCTCAGGCGCTTCGACCGTCGGCGAACTGGTCGTGCGCGCCGCGCCACCCTCGCCATCCGCCGTCGCCTCGTATCGGCTGTTCGGCGACCCGCTCGCGCCGCTGACCCCCGCCGCCGACGCCGTGGAACGCGCGATGGCGGTCCCGACCTACAACTGACCCTCAGATGCGCAGGGACCGGAACGATGACCGACCGTGAGGCACTCATCGACTTCGTGCGGAGCGAGTTGCGCAGCATGAAGCCCCGCCTGCCCACCGGGTGGACAACCTCAGCGCATTACAGCGACGACCTCGACCTCGACTCGCTCGATCTTGTCGAACTGGTTGCGCGCATCGAGCAGCGATACGGTCTCCTGATTCCGGACGAGGATCTGCCGAGCCTCGTCTCGCTGGATGCGACGGCCGACTATCTGATGGCCCGGGTACCGAAATGAACGAAGCGCGCGTCGTCGTGACCGGGGTCGGCGTGATGTCGCCGCTCGGGGCATCGGCCGACGCGATGTGGTTGCGCCTTCTTGCCGGCGACAGTGCGGTTCGCGAGCTGCCCGATCTCCGAGCGGGCGGTTATCGCTGCGCGCTGGGCTGCCGGATCGAGGATTTCGAAGCGGACCCGCTCCGTCGCGGGCGAGCGCTCGCGATCGCCGCGGCCGAGCAGGCCGTGGCCCAGGCGGGGTGTCCCCTTCCGAGCGGCACGGGCGTATACGTCGGAAGCACGCTCGGGGAGAGCGCGGCCTTCGAGCAGGCCGCCGAAGGCGCGGCGATCGATGTCGCCGATCATCGCGTTCCGTCGTTCACCCGCGGCCTGCGCGCGCACTTCGGGCTCGACGGGCCGCAGCAGTCGCTCGCGACGGCGTGCGCGGCGGGCAATTACGCGGTCGGCGCGGCGCTCGATGCCTTGCGCGACGGTCTCGTGCCAGTCGCCCTGGCGGGCGGCGTGGAGCCGTTCTCGGTGCTGTCGCTCGTCGGCTTCAGCCGGGCTCGGGCGATGGCAGCCGACCGATGCCGGCCCTTCGACCGCCGGCGGAGCGGCATGCTGCTCGGCGAAGGCTCGGCAATGTTCGTGCTCGAGCGCGCCTCCGACGCGCGTGCGCGCGGCGCCGTCCCGCTTGCCGAAGTGGTTTCGCTCGGCTTGTCCTGCGATGCCTACCACCCGACCGCTCCGAGGCCCGACGGTTCGGGCATGCTCGCATCGATGCAAACGGCGCTGCACGCGGCGCGCATCGCCGCGAGCGACGTTGACTGGGTCAACGCCCATGGCAGCGGGACACGCGCGTCCGATGGCGCCGAAGCGAAGGCGCTGCACGCGCTGTTCGGCGCTCGCCTGCCGCCGGTGAGCGGCAGCAAAGGCGCTCTCGGCCATGCGCTGGGCGCGGCATCCGCCCTGGAGCTTGCGGTCTGCGTCCAAGGACTGCGGGCACAGACCGTGCCGCCGACCGCGGGTCACGAGGAACCCGACAACGAAAACCCCGTGGCATGCACGCGCGAACCGCTGCGCCGAAGGCTCGACTGGGTGCTCAACAATGCCTTCGCGTTCGGTGGTCTCAACTCATCGCTTCTGCTGCGTGCCTGGGACGCGTGATGCGGCTAGCCGCCCACGACGTGATGGCGCTCCCGATCGATGCTCTGGAACGGGATGCGCTCGGGACGGTGTTGGAGAGCCTGAGCGAACTCTTCGCCGCAGCCGGCGGTCCCCTCAGCGCGCTCTTCGTCGCGTCGAATGATGCCGGCAGCCGCACGGCCCTGCGTTTCTGGGCCGACGCGCAGCGCACGGGCGTCGCGCTCGCGAATCCCGAGCTCTTCCCGTGGTGCCTCGCCAACGCGCCGTGCGGTGCGCTCGCTCGCCGGTTCGGCATAACCGGACCGAATGCGACCTGGCTCGGTCAAAGCGACGCATTGGAGGCCGCGTGGGCGGCAGCCGAGACGCACCTTGCGCGAGGCGCCGTGCGGCGGGCGTTCGTCGTGGCCCTCGACTTCGACCCGATCCCGCCTCATTCGGCGAGCCTGCGGGCCTGGCGTCTGGAGCCGGGCGGTGACCGCCTTGCTGCTCCGCTCGATCCGCAGCGCGATTCGATCGTCGCGTTCGGTCCGTAAAACAACAGAGCTACTCCCTGGAGTGCCACCGTCCCCGCGAGGCCAGCGAGGTGACGGCCATGCAGCCGAAGGGGTCGTCGGTTCGGCGTAAAGGAATGACGGAAGGTATGGCAGGTGGCCGGGCGGCGGACTTCGGCTTCCCGAACGGCCTGCTTCACCGAGCGTTGCACCATCGTTTCGTGCAAGTGATGACGCCGCTCGACTTGTGAGCGAGGGTCAAGGCTTCGGCCGTCGGCGGGGAAAAACCCACGTGCGCTGAGGAAGTAATCGTGTACGGGGCGCGCAACGCATCCCCCGAACGGTCGTCGCGCGTCGGTGCCCTCGGCGGACATCCACGCGGTTCCGATGGTCTGCGACCTCGGGCTGGCGCGTCTCGACCTGGGCGCTCGTCGCGGCGCTGCTCAAGGACCGGCCTGTGAAACCCGGGCCGGCCCTCGCGCTTTCGACCGCGTCGTGTTCAACACAGAGGCTCATCCCCTGAGGCGGACCTGGTGAAGTGTCAGAGAGTGATGAGGCCGTGCCGGACGGCGATGCGGACGGCGTCGGTGCGGTTGGCCGCTCCAAGCTTCCCGCAGATCGACGCGACGTGGGACTTGACGGTCTGGTCGCTGATGTCGAGGCGCGCGGCGATCGCCTTGTTCGGCAGCCCCAGCGCGAGAAGCTCGAGCACTTCGAGTTCACGCCGCGTCAAGGGCTCTTCCTCGATGTCGGCGACAGGCCCCGGATCCACGTTCAGGGTCGGCGCGGTGAGAAAGGCGTCGGCGGAGTAGCCGGCGGCGCGCGCAGCGGCAATCGTCGGCGCTTCGCCGACCACCTCGATCGCGGCGCCCGCCAATACCGGGCGTAGGCGAGCGCGATCGGCAGCCGAGCCGATCAGAACCACACGCACCGGCTCAGGCAACAGTTACTCGGGACACTCGCCGACGGTCACGTTGATCTCGTGAATCTTCTCGCCTCGCGAGACCCTGAGCGCAACGCGGCGGCCGACGCGGTCGCCGGCCAGCAGTTCGAGCAGGTCCTCGGGCGATCCGACCGGGTGGCCATCGAACTCGATCATCACGTCGCCGACGAGGATACCGGCTCCGTCCGCCGGGCTGCCGGGCGTGACGCCGACGACCAGCAGCGCGTCCTCGGGCAGTTCGGCACCCCGCTGGCGGTCGGTCAGCCGAACGGGTTGACCGGCCAGGCCCAGGTAGCCCCGCTTGACGCGGCCGTGCTCCAACACCGCCGCGGCCGTCTTCCACGCGATCGACGCCGGGATGATGACGCCCAGTCCGCGGATCGCGGCAGCCGTCGCGATTCCGAGGACTCCGCCGGACGTGTCGACGAACGCCCCGCCCGCGAAGCCCTCGTGCATCGGGGCCGTCGTCCGGATCACCTCGTCGATGGCGCGGCCGCGCCCGGTCGGCAACGGACCGCCGATCACCGACACGATGCCCGCGCTCGCGGTCACGGCGTTGCTCCAGGACCGGGCGACGGCCAGCGCGAGGTGGCCGACTCGAGCCGGAGCCCGCGCGACGGCCGCCGGCGCCGCATCGAGACCACCCGCGCGGAGAACGGCCAGGCTCGTTGCCGGGTCCCAGCCGGCGAGCTCGGCGTCCAGCCCCCGCCCGTCATGGGTCCGAACGCGTAGGCCGTCCTCGCGCCCCAAGGCCCGGGCCGTCGTCAGCACGGCGTCGCGCGCGAAGACAACGCCGCTCGCCGGACGCCGCCGGCCTTGCACCTGAACCACCGACGCCGCAACCGCGGCCACCGCATCGGCCATCTCCGTGGAAATCTTGAAAAGTGTGGAGTCGCTCATGGGCGCGATTCTGCCGGCGCGTCGTGGGTCGCGCATCACCCGAATGGGCAGGTTGGCGAAAAAGTCAGGGCTACGCTTGGCGCGTCGGACGAGTGGATGCCATCCGCGATGGGACGCGGATCCCGCTTCCGAGCTCGCCCTCTAAAACCGCGTTCTGAGCGACTGGCGAGGCGTGGGAACACAATCGAGCGAAATGCCGACCGCAGGGCGTCCAAGAGGGTTCCCGCGCGCGTACCGCCGCCGTTCAAAGTGAAGATGACGCCACGGTGCTTGGCCCTCGAGGCTCTCGCGCCGCCCGGGTATCGTACGAGGCCTTCATGACGGCGCTCGGAAGCGTCGCCGCCGCGCCGTGCGGGCTGGGGTCTCGCGTCCGGGCACTGTGCCCGACCGTCGGCGCTCCGCCCTTCCGGCGGCGGCTTCTCGCAAGGGTGCGATCGAGTCCGACCCATTGATTTCACCACCACTTGCCGCTAGCATCACCCTCCCTGCGAAAGTGGCGGAACTGGTAGACGCGCAGCGGGGGGGCGCGGGGGTCTCCCCCGAACAGATCAGCCGGAACCTGTGCCCACAGGTTCCTTGACGCGCGCGGACCCGAAAGCTAGGATTTCCACCCCTGCGAAAGTGGCGGAACTGGTAGACGCGCAGGTTTCAGGAACCTGTGGGTAACACCGTGAGGGTTCGAGTCCCTCCTTTCGCACCATTCCCGGGCCTCTCCGGTGCAGGGGCCTGCCGAGAAATGCAGTAAATCCGGGCATTTCCGCTGCCCGCGACCCTGCAAGGTCCGGCAGGGCGGGCAATCACATTTCAATCACAGTCGGCCGATGCGATGAGAAGCTCGGCGCGTTTCCGCCTGCTGCTCGTTGCGCTGCCCGCGGCGGTCCCGCCGATGGTCCGCCTGCGCGCGGCGCTCAAGACAACTTCTTCGGCGATATCGGGTCACGCGTCGTAGAGGCCCTCGAGTGTTTCACGGGTAGCCTGCGCTCCGAGACGAACTCATCCCGCCTTGCTTTGTAGTCGGCCGCGCTCACGTGCCGGCTCTCGGCTGCTGGTCCCTCGACGGGCGCATCAGGATCTTTCACGCCCTTACAGGATCGCACGGCCGCGCAAGTCAGGCGGCCTTTCACCAGTCTGCCCCGCGTCTTAGGCTGAGTCGGCTCTCGCTCGACGAACTGCGGTCAGTAGATCCCGACGCCGCTCCGTGTACACCGAGAGTTCCGACACCGAGCACTCGAGGAACCTGTCCGCCGCCGGCAAGGAAACTTGACTCATTCGTGACCATCTCTCACATTGTAGGGATCTAAATTAGTCCTTCGATGCCGCCACCGTCGCTTTGAGCTCCTCGATCGAACGCACGACGCCGCCGCGCACGACGTAACGCACCTTCCGAAGGTTCGCGACGTCCGCCGTCGGGTCGGCTGCGACCAGAAGAAGGTCCGCAG
>Ga0137374_10010903_pt1 | contig 10677 bp, 7 predicted proteins | sample SagtaG_20_FD_104811 | JGI IMG/M metagenome (GOLD analysis project Ga0137374, IMG submission 104811) | Vadose zone soil microbial communities from Sagehorn Ranch, Mendocino, California, USA - Sage1_R_100_16 metaG | ecosystem: Environmental > Terrestrial > Soil > Vadose zone | place: USA...
CTCGTTCGCGAAGCCCACGAACAGCGGCGTCGCGAACAGCAGCAGCATGATCGTGCCGTGCATCGTGAAGAGCTGGTTGTAGACCTCCTCGTTCACGATCTGCAGCTCCGGCTTGGCCAGCTCGGCGCGGATCAGCAGCGCCATCACGCCGCCGACCAGGAAGAACGCGAACGAGGTGATCAGGTACATGTGACCGATCAGCTTGTGGTCGGTCGTGGTCAGCCACTTCACCGCGATCTGGCCCTTGGTGCGCCGGTGCGGGACCGCGGCGGCTGCGGGGATCGCCGTACGCTCGACGTACTCGGTCACTTCTCGCCCTCCGGGTTGTCCCCACTGATCGTGGTCGCGTTCTTGCCGCCCACCGCGGCGCCGGTCTGGCCCTTCGCGGCCAGGTCGGCCAGGTGCGCGGCGTACTCGGCCGGGCTGACCACCTTGACCGTGAAGGTCATCCGGGAGTGGTACAGGCCGCAGAGCTCGGCACACTTGCCGGCGAAGGTGCCGGTCTTGGTCGGCGTCAGCTGGAACGTGTTCGTCCGGCCCGGGAAGACGTCGCGCTTGAAGTAGAACGCGGGCACCCAGAACGAGTGGATGACGTCCGGCGAGGTCAGGTCGAACTGGACCGACTCGTTCACCGGCAGCCACAGCGTGGCCGGCTGCGCCAGGGTGCCGGTCTCCCAGACACCCTTCTCGGTCTCACCGGGGACCTGGTCGCCGTAGTTGAAGGTCCACTGCCACTGCTGGCCGACGACGTTGATCGTGTGCGCCGGGTGGTCCGTCATCGCGATCGCCTTGTCGCCGACCGTCTCGGTCCAGAAGAACAACACGCCGATCACGGCGAACGGCGCCAGCGTGTAGAGCGCCTCGAGCGGCAGGTTGTACCGGACCTGCTTCGGGGCCTGGTCGTCGCGGCGCCGGTAGCGGACCACGACCCACAGGATCAGGCCCCACACCAGCACGCCGACGGCGAGCGCGGCGATCCAGGTGCCGACCCAGAACGACTCGACGTGGTCGGTGCGGTCTGTGGCGCCCGGGGGCAGTCCAGCACGCTTCCACTGCTCGGTGGTCTCCGTGGAGCAGCCGGTCAGCAGCAGAACGCCGGTAACCACGGCCCCCAGGGCAGTGAGGCGGCGCGAAGGTCGCGTCTTGCGCGACCTAGCCGGGTGTGTCACGGGGCGCCTTTCTTCCCAGGTGAGACTTGACGACCAAACACTACTGGAACCGGCACCACGAGACGCGCCCAGGTCACAGGGATGTCCGCCACACTGTGAGCCACCCTGGGAACCACCCTGTGAACCACCCTGGGAACCACCCTGGCAGCGCCGTACCGTGGCGGATGTGAACGACCGCGGCTACCTCGACGCAGCTTCCTCCGAACCGCTGCACCCGGCGGCTCGCGAGGTGCTGCTCGCGGCGCTGGAATCGGGCTGGGCCGACCCGTCCCGGCTGCACCACGAGGGCCGCACCGCGCGGCTACTGCTGGACAACGCCCGCGAGGTCGTCGCCGACGCTCTGCGGGCCCGGCCGGACGAGGTCCGGTTCACCTCGTCGGGTACGACGGCGGTGCACACCGGCGTGACGGCGATCACCGCCGCCCGGCGGCGTACCGGCGCCCGCGTCGTACACAGCGCCGTCGAGCACTCGGCCGTGCTGCACGCGGCGGCGGTCGCCGGCGAGCCGGTCGAGATCGGCGTGGACCGGCTGGGCCGCGTCGACACCTCGGCGTTCGCCGCCGCGGCCGGAAGACCGGGTACGGCGATGGCGGCGCTGCAGTCCGCCAACCACGAGGTGGGCACCAGGCAGCCGGTGGCGCTGGTCGCCGAGGCGTGCGCGGCGCACGGCGTGCCGCTGCTCGTCGACGCGGCGGCGTCGATCGGCCGGGAGGACGTGCCGGACGGATGGTCGGCGCTGACCGCGAGCGCGCACAAGTGGGGCGGCCCGGCCGGCGTCGGCGTGCTGGCGGTCCGCAAGCCGGTCCGGCTGCTGCCGCGCTGGCCGGTCGAGGAACGCGAGGACGGCCTGGCGCCGGGTCACCCGGACATCCCGGCGGTGCTCGCCGCGGCGGCCGCGCTGCAGGCCCGCCGTACCGAGGCCGCCGAGCTGGACGCCCGGCACCGTGCATGGATCGACGGGCTGCGGAAGCGGATCGCCGCCGAGGTGCCGGACGTGGAACTGACCGGCGACCCGGACGACCGGCTCCCGCACGTGCTGACCTTCTCCTGTCTCTACGTGGACGGCGAGGCAATCGTGACCGCGCTCGACGCCGAGGGTTTCGCGGTGTCGAGCGGCTCGGCCTGCACCGCGAGCACGCTGCGCCCGTCGCACGTGCTGGCGGCGATGGGCGTGCTGACCCACGGCAACGTCCGCGTCTCGCTCGGACGGGGTACGACGTACGACGAGGTGGACCGCTTCGCCCAGGTACTTCCGGGCGTGGTGGCACGGATCCGCGCGGAGGTCGGCCTGTGACGCTCGAGCTGGACTGCCGAGGCCAGATCTGCCCGCTCCCGGTGATCACCCTGGCCCGGCGGATCGCCGAGGTCCCGGTCGGTAGCACCGTCACGGTGCTCTCGGACGACCCGGCCGCCGCGACCGACATCCCCGCCTGGTGCCGGATGCGGAACCAGGAGCTGGTCAGCGTATCCGCCGAGCGCTACGTCGTACGACGTCTGATCTAGAAGGATTGGCCCAATCGGATGGGCACGGAATGGATCTGATGGTTGGGCTAATGTCCGACTAGGTTCAAGGCATGACGAACTACGAGATTCCGGTACGGATGGACTTCGACTCGCACGCGCCGCGGTTCAGCAAGGCGATGAACACCCTCGACGCCGCCTCGCGGCACGGCGACCTGGACAAGCGGCTCGCGGAGCTGGTGCGGCTCCGCGCGTCGCAGCTCAACGGGTGCGCGTACTGCGTGGACATGCACAGCAAGGACGCCCGGGCGGCCGGCGAGACAGAGCAGCGGATCTACGCCGTGCCGGTGTGGCGGGAGACGCCGTTCTTCACTGAGGCCGAGCGGGCCGCGCTGGCGCTCACCGAGGCGGTCACGGTGCTGACCGACGGGCACGTGCCGGACGAGGTGTACGCGACCGCCGCCAAGCACTTCGACGAGCCGCGGCTCGCCCAGCTGATCGCGATCCTGGTGACGATCAACGCCTGGAACCGGATCGGCGTGACCACGCACACCTGGACTCCGGGGACCTAGCAGCCGTGAGCGCCACACCGCTGCGGTCGCTGCACGTGCCGGGCCGGCCGGTGGTGCTGCCGAACGTGTGGGACGCGGTCAGCGCGACGGTGTTCGCGGAGGCGGGCTTCGTCGCGCTGGCCACGTCCAGCAGCGCGGTCGCCGCGACCCTCGGGTACGGCGACGGCGAGCTGACCCCGCCGGACGAGATGTTCGCCGCGGTGGCCCGCATCTGCCGCGCGGCCGGGGTACCGGTGACGGCCGACGTCGAGGCGGGGTACGGGCTGCCGGCCGCCGAGCTGGTCGACCGGCTGCTGTCGGCGGGCGCGGCGGGCTGCAACCTCGAGGAGTCCGACCCGGCGACCGGCGCGCTGCGCGACCCGTCCTGGCAGGCCGACCGCCTGGCCGCGGTCCGCGCCGCCGCCGGCGACGCCCTGGTCCTCAACGCCCGCGTCGACACGTTCCTCACCGGTCGCGCGGCGCAACTCACCGCGGCCGAACGCGTGGCCGACGCGGTCCAGCGGGCAGAGGCCTACCTGGAGGCCGGCGCCGACTGCGTCTACCCGATCCTCGCCCCACCCGACGCCCTCGCCACCTTCATCCACGCCGTCGACAGCCCGGTCAACGCTCTGTATCTGCCGGACGGCCCGTCCGTCGACGACCTCGCCGCACTCGGCGTAGCCCGGGTCACCTTCGGCGGCGGCTTGCACCGCCAGGCGACGAACCACCTCCGGGAACTGGCAAATGCCGTCCACCAGCAGGCGAACCGCCTCCGCCATTAGGCGAACCGCCTCCGCCAAGAACGGGATGGGCCGGCGCGCTCGTTTGAACCTTCCATCGGCGGGCTGGGCGAGTTAGCGTCCAACGGTCGTCGTGTCCTAAGGGGGCCCGCCATGTCCTTGATCGCGCGCCGGGTGGTCGCAGCACTCGCCGTCACCGTTACGACCGGAGCCGGGCTGACCGCCGTACAAGGTCCGCAGGCGGCGTCGGCCGCCGATCGGGTGGTGACGGTGGCGGGGTCGCTGCAGTCGGAGCTGGGCTGCCCGGGTGACTGGCAGCCGTCGTGCCCGGAGTCCGAGCTCGCCAACGTGGGCGGTACGACGTACCGGCGGGACTTCACCGTGCCCGCAGGAGGCTACGACTTCAAGATCACCATCAACGGGTCGTGGACCGAGAACTACGGCGCCGACGGGGTCCGGGACGGCGCGAACATCCCGCTGCGGATCGCGGGTCCGGCCCGGCTGCGGTTCACGTACGACGACACCACGCACAGGGTCGCCGTCGCGCCACTGGACCTGGCCGGCAGCGACGTCACCGCCGCGGACAGGCAGCTCGCGACGCCGAGCCTGCGCAACGACCTCACGAGGGAGCGGTTCTACTTCGTGATGGCGGACCGGTTCGCCAACGGCAACCCGTCGAACGACCGGGGCGGCCTGTCGGGCGACCGGATGATCACCGGGTACGACCCGACCGACAAGGGCTTCTACCACGGCGGCGACCTGACCGGGATCATCGCGAAGCTGGACTACATCAAGTCGCTCGGCACCACGGCGATCTGGCTCACCCCGTCGTTCAAGAACCGGCCGGTACAGGACGTCGGCGTGAACGCCAGCGCCGGCTACCACGGCTACTGGATCACCGACTTCACCCAGATCGACCCGCACCTGGGCACGAACGCGGACATGACCCAGCTGATCGGTCTGGCGCACGCGAAGGGGATGAAGGTCTTCTTCGACATCATCACGAACCACACCGCGGACGTGATCGCCTACGAGGGCGGCGAGAACGTCTACCGCAACAAGACCGACTATCCCTACAAAGACGCCCAGGGCAACGTCTTCGACGACAAGACCTACGCCGGCGGGACCACGTTCCCGCCGCTCGACCCGGACATCTCCTTCCCCTACAAGCCGATCTTCCCCACCACCGCGGACGCGACGGTGAAGGTGCCGGCCTGGCTCAACGACCGCACCGTCTACCACAACCGCGGCAACTCGACGTTCGCCGGCGAGTCCAGCGAGTACGGCGACTTCGTCGGGCTGGACGACCTGTTCACCGAGCAGCCCCGGGTGCTGGACGGGATGATCGACGTCTACAAGTCGTGGGCGACGATGGGGATCGACGGGTTCCGGATCGACACCGTCAAGCACGTGAACCTGGAGTTCTGGCAGAAGTTCTCCCCCGCCATCCTGAAGGCCGCGAAGGACGCCGGGACCAGCAGGTTCTTCATGTTCGGCGAGGTGTTCGACGCCGACGCGCGGCTGATGTCGCCGTTCACCACGAAGGGCAAGCTGCAGGCCACGCTGGACTTCGGCTTCCAGCAGAACGCGACCGCCTTCGCGCAGGGCAAGCCGACCGCGCAGCTGCGCGACTTCTTCACCACCGACGACTACTACACCGACACCGACTCGAACGCCTACCAGCTGCCCACGTTCCTGGGGAACCACGACATGGGCCGGATCGGGCACTTCCTCGACCTCCCCGGTACGACGAACGCCCAGCTCCTGCAGCGTGACCAGCTCGCGCACGCGCTGATGTACCTCACCCGCGGCCAGCCGGTCGTCTACTACGGCGACGAGCAGGGCTTCACCGGTTCCGGCGGCGACAGGGACGCCCGCCAGGACCTGTTCGCGACGCAGACGGCGTCCTACACCGACGACGAGATCGTCGACGGCCAGGGCGGCACGATCGGCAGCCAGGACCGGTACGACACCGACTCGCCCATGTACCGCTCCATCGCCGCGCTGCAACGGCTCCGCGCGCAGTACCCGACGCTCGCCGACGGCGCCCAGATCCACCGCTACTCGTCGAACTACCCCGGCCTGTACGCCGTCAGCCGGATCGGCAGTGACAAGGATGGGGACCAGGTCGAGTACCTCGTGGTGGCGAACAACAGCGACACCGCGAAGTCCGCGAACATCCCGACCTACATGCCGAGCACTCGCTTCCTGCCGGTGTACGGCGCGACCACGTCGGTGCGGACCGACCGCGAGGGACGTGTCCGCGTCACCGTGCCCGGTCTGCAGGTCGCGGTCTACCGCGCGACCGCGCCGCTCAAGCACCGCGACGAAGCGCCCGCGGTGTACCTGAACTCCCCCGCCGCCGGCGGTACCGTCGGCGGCCGGGCCGAGATCGGCGCGGCCGTTCCGGAGAACGCGTTCAGCACCGTGACGTTCGGATATCGCGAGGTCGGCAGCACCGCCTGGCAACGGCTCGGCTCCGACGACAACGCGCCGTACCGCGCCTTCCACGACGTGACCACGCTGCCGAAGGGCACCCTGGTCGAGTACCGCGCGGTGCTGAAGGATGCCTCTGGCAACTACTCGGTGAGCGGCTCGTACGCCGTCGTCGGCGACGCGCCGGCACCGGGCGGCGGCGGTGGCACCGGCCCGGTGGTCCAGCCCGACTTCGTCTCCGTGCCCGGTGATCACAACTCCGAGATGGGCTGCACCGGCGACTGGCAGCCGGACTGCCCGCAGGCGCAGCTGAGCCTCGACTCCAAGGACCAGGTCTGGAAGGGCACGTACACGATCCCGGCCGCCGAGCACGCCTACAAGGCCGCGATCAACAAGTCGTGGGACGAGAACTACGGCGCCGGCGGGGTGAAGAACGGCGCGAACATCTCCTATGTCGCGCCGGCCGGCCCCGTGACGTTCTACTACGAGCACGGCAGGCACTTCGTCACCAGCGACGCCCAGGGCCCGATCATCACGGTCCCAGGCTCGCTGCAGTCCGAGCTGGGCTGCAAGGACAGCAGCGGCCAGCCCGCCGACTGGGTGCCGAGCTGCATGCGACCATGGCTCACCGACGAGAACGGTGACGGCATCTTCACCTGGTCCACCAGCGAGATCCCGGCGGGGAGCTATGAGGTCAAGGTCGCGCACGGTCTGTCCTGGGAAGAGAACTACGGCGCCGGCGGCGTGCCGAACGGCGCGAACATCGCCGTCCAGGTGCCCGACAACAACCTGGTCGTCACGTTCTCCTACGTCCTGGCGACCCACGTGCTGACCGTCACCACCAGCAGGGCGGGCGCGCAGCCCGACCTGTCGAAGCAGAAGGCGCACTGGGTCGCCCGCGACCTGATCGCCTTCCCGCCGTCAACCGCGCCCGAACAGCACCGCTGGCGCCTGCACTGGTCCCCGACGGCGGACCTGAAGATCGACGCGGACGACATCGGCGGCGACTCCGTGCCGCTGACCTACGATGCCGCCGGGCTCCCCGACGACGTGCTCGCGCAGTTCCCGCAGCTGAAGGGCTACACCGCGCTGCGGCTCGATCGCGAGACCGCCGCGCGGGCCGGCGACATCCTCACCGGCCAGGTCGCGGTCGCGCAGTACGACGACGTCGGCCGCCTCACCGACGCGACCGGCGTGCAGATCCCGGGCGTCCTCGACGACCTGTACGCCGGCGCCACCCAGGGCGCCTACGGGGTCAGCTGGCACGGCCGCGTGCCGTCGTACCGGGTCTGGGCGCCGACCGCGCAGGATGCCGCACTGCTGGTCTGGACCGGCGGCCTGGGCTCGTCGCCCACCAGGGTTTCGTTGCGCAGGGCAACGGACGGCTCCTGGTCGTACGTCGGCCGGCCCAGCTGGCGGAACAGGCCGTACCGATACGAGGTGACCGTGTTCGCGCCGACCACGGGCAAGATCGAGACGAACCATGTCACCGACCCGTACTCGGTGGCGCTCACGACCGACTCGACGCACTCGGTGGCGGTCGACCTGCACGACCCGGCCGGGCAGCCGACCCTGTGGCGCGACACACCCGCGCCGCCGCTGGCCCGCGGCGTCGACACCACGGTGTACGAGCTGCACGTGCGGGACTTCTCGATCGGCGACACCACGGTCCCGGCCGCGCACCGCGGCAGTTATCTCGCCTTCGCCGACGAGGGCAACGGAACGAAGCACCTGCGCGCGCTGGCCGCGGCCGGGCTGAACACCGTGCACCTGCTGCCGACGTTCGACATCGCGTCGATCCCCGAGGACCCGGCCGAGCAGCAGCAACCGGACTGCGACCTGGCGTCGTACGGCCCGGCGTCCGATCAGCAGCAGGCCTGCGTCATGGCGGTGGCCGACAAGGACGGGTTCAACTGGGGTTACGACCCGTGGCACTGGCTCGCGCCGGAGGGTTCGTACGCCACCCAGCGCGACGGACTCGGCCGGGTCTCGGAGTTCCGCACCATGGTCGGCGCGCTGCACCGCGACGGCCTGCGCGTCGTACTCGACCAGGTCTTCAACCACACGCCGTCATCCGGCCAGTCGCCGACGTCGGTGCTGGACCGGATCGTGCCCGGCTACTACCAGCGGCTGAACGCGAGCGGCGGGGTGGAGACGTCGACCTGCTGCAGCAACGTCGCCACCGAGCACGCGATGGGCCAGAAGATCATGGTCGACGGGGTAGTCTCGTGGGCGCGGAACTACCACGTCGACGGGTTCCGGTTCGACCTGATGGGCCACCACAGCAAGGCGAACATGCTCGCGGTGCGGGCCGCGCTGGACGCACTGACACCGGCCGAGGACGGCGTCGACGGCAGGAGCGTCTACCTGTACGGCGAGGGCTGGAACTTCGGTGAGGTCGCGGACGACGCGCTGTTCGTGCAGGCCCGGCAGGGCAATCTCGGCGGCACCGGGATCGGGACCTTCTCCGACCGGCTGCGCGACGCCGTGCGCGGCGGCGGCCCGTTCGACGACAACCCGCGGATCCAGGGCTTCGGCTCCGGCGCCGCGAGCGACTTCAACGGCGACCCGATCAACGGCGACGCGGCCACCCGGGCGAAGACGCTGGCGCACGACACCGACCTGGTCCAGCTCGGCCTGGCCGGCAACCTGCGCGCGTTCATGTTCAGCTCGGCCGTGACCGGACTGCCGGTGCGTGGCGATCAGCTGGACTACAACGGGCAGCCCGCGGGGTACGCCGACCAGCCGGACGAGATCATCACCTACGTCGACGCCCACGACAACGAGACGCTGTTCGACACCCTGACCTACAAGCTGCCGACGGCGATGCCGATGGCGGACCGGGTCCGGATGAACACGTTGTCGCTGGCAACGACCGCGCTGTCGCAGACCCCGTCGTTCTGGCACGCCGGCGCGGACCTGCTGCGCAGCAAGTCACTGGACCGCAACTCGTACAACTCCGGCGACTGGTTCAACACGCTCAGCTGGACCGGCGCGGACAACGGCTTCGGGCACGGCCTGCCGCCGAAGGCGGACAACGGCTCGAAGTGGACCTACCAGCAACCGCTGCTCGCCGACACCTCCTTGAAGCCGACGGCGGCCCAGGTGGCGACCGCGACCGCCGCCGCGCAGGACCTGCTGCGGCTGCGGTTCTCCACCCCGCTGTTCCGGCTGGGGTCCGCGGACCAGATCCGGGCCAAGGTGTCGTTCCCGCTCAGCGGTACGGCGGCCGCCACGCCCGGTGTGATCGTGATGCGCGTCGACGACACCGCCGGCCCGGACGCCGACCCGGCGCTGGACGGCGTACTGGTCGTCTTCAACGCCACCGCGGCACCGGTCTCGTCCACCGTCCGGGCCCTGGCCGGCGAACAGCTGCGACTGTCCGCCGTACAGGCCGATGGCAGCGACCCCGTCGTCAAGCAAACCAGCTGGGACACCGCCACCGGCACCGCCACGGTTCCCGGCCGGACGGTCGCCGTGCTCGTGCACTAGGAGGACTCGATGGACAAGGTACGTTCGGCCGACGGCACCGAGATCGCCTACGACCGGTCGGGCGAGGGCCCGGCAGTGATCCTGGTGTCGGGGGCGACCGCGGACCGGCAGTCGCACGCCGGCCTCGCCGCCGAGCTGGCCGCGAGCTTCACGGTGCTGAACTACGACCGGCGCGGCCGGGGCGACAGCACCGACAGCCCCGACACCGCGAAGGACGCCGTCCGGCGCGAGGTCGAGGACATCGAGGCGCTGATCGGCGTGGCGGGCGGCACCGCGCACATCATGGGCTCGTCCTCCGGCGGGATCCTGGCGTTCGAGGCCGCCTCCGCGGGCCTGCCCATCACCAAGGTGGCGATGTGGGAACCGCCGTACGCCGTGCTGGAGGGCGGCGTGGAAGGGCACCTGCGGTACAAGGCCGAGATCAAGGATCTGATCGAGCAGGGCCGGCGCGGCGACACGGCCGCCCGCTTCCTGCAGCAGGTCGGACTGCCGGACGAGATGATCGCGGGCATGCGCCAGTCGCCGATCTGGCCGGGTATGGAGAAGGTCGCGCCCACGCTGTTCTACGACGCCGAGGCGATCGGCGACGGGACGGTGCCGGCCGATCGGATGGCATCCCTGCCCGCGGCGATCCTGGTCCTCGAGGGCACGGTGGCCTGGCCGATGCTGCACGCCGCGGCCGAGGCCGTCGCGGCCGTGCCCGGGGTGCGGCACCAGGTGATCGAGGGACAGGACCACCGGTTCTCCGATGAGGCGATGGCCCGCGCCCTGACGGAGTTCTACACCGGCTGACGCGTCAGGACAGGCCGCGCTCGATCGCCGCGATCA
>Ga0137374_10010909_pt1 | contig 10673 bp, 8 predicted proteins | sample SagtaG_20_FD_104811 | JGI IMG/M metagenome (GOLD analysis project Ga0137374, IMG submission 104811) | Vadose zone soil microbial communities from Sagehorn Ranch, Mendocino, California, USA - Sage1_R_100_16 metaG | ecosystem: Environmental > Terrestrial > Soil > Vadose zone | place: USA...
CTATAGCCATACTTGCAAATGTCAGAGGTAAGAGTTGTGGTATTATATGTTTAAAAATTATTTTTAGATCTGATTGTCCCATTATCTTGGCGGCTTCAACGTATTGGAAGGTCTTTATTTGTAATGCGAGACTTCGAATTATTTTTGCTGTTCCGACCCAACCGAAAATAATAAGAAAGCCCGCTATTAAAAAAATGCTTCTCCCAAAAGTAATGGACAAGATTATGAGCAGCGGGAGGGCTGGGAGCGCATAAAAGATATCATTTATTCGCATCATTGTCTCATCAGTTCTTCTTCCCTTCAAACCTGAAATCACTCCATATAACAAACCCATAGTGACGGCAATAGTTGAAACTGTGAGGCCAATAAAGAGAGCTACAGGCGCTCCGAGGATTATTCCTAAGGCCAGATCCCTTCTTATGTCGTCCGTCCCCATTAGTCCGAAAACCTTACCACCCAACGTCACACCTGAGCTTTGAACGGTACTTGCGTCGTCGAATAAGTAAAAAACCTCTGAAATTCGATACATGCCTTTGAGTATCTTGTCTTGCGTAGAGTCAGAAAAGATCATTGCTTGGGGAGGGACAGTATTTAGTCTATTGTCAAATAGCCCTTTATACTCCGATAAACTTTGGCTAATTAGTCTATCTGTCGAAAAAATCCTGCCTGAATAGGAATTGTTAATACCCTTAGATTCGGGTAATGCCGAATAATAAAGGTTAAATCTCTTACTGTCCGGTCGCTCAATGTCTATCTGGAGTACCGGTTGGACTTGTCCATATTTAACTGAATATCTAAACATGAAATCATCAGGAAAACTGTCTGTTTGAATATTTATTACGTAGGTATGGAGCACTGTTCTAATTCCATTTGTTTCTTTTGTCGAAATTTCTGCCATATTTTCATTCAAGATAAGGTGAGTAAATGGCTTAGGACCGAAACCACCAGTCATCCAGGCCGGGGCCGCAGCCTTTGGATGATCAATCCAGTAATTTGGGTTATTCCACTGTGAATAAGTCTCTATAGGAACGAAAAATAAACCGTAAGCTGTTAGGCTCAATAAAAAAATAATAATGATTATTCCGGCCAATCCTCCACGGGACCTTACTAAATGGGCAATAGTTTTCGAGCGGAATTTCATTTTAGAAGATCTTTACCCGAGGATCAAGAATGGTATAAGACAAATCGAGTACGAAGACAGTTGCTACAAAAATCAGGGTGCTGACGTAAGTTAGCCCAATTATAACGGGAATGTCTAGCAGACCGATAGCATCATAATACAGCTTACCCATACCTGGCCAATCAAAAACGGCTTCGACTATTATCGATCCACCAAAAGAACTCGCCAAGCTAAGGGCTACTGCCGTTATAATCGGGGGAGCAGCATTTCGTAAGGCATGGGAATATAGGATTTTCTTCTTAGATATGCCAATGATACGTTTTGCAGTAATATAGTCCTCTTTCAAGATGTTGGCAAGAAAGTACCTTACAATGTATGACCACGATCCAAAAGAAACAAGTGTAATGGTAATTAGTGGAAGTATCATGTGGTAAGCCAAATCTATTGGATACATAAGATCTGAAGGGGAAGAAGTTGGAGTAGCCCTGGCAGGAAAAATCTGCAGGGTAAAGGCAAATAGAAATATCATTATCATAGCGATCCACCACGAAGGAAAACTATTACTAAAAATAGCGAATATGGAGCTTGATTTATCCCAGAAAGAATCACCTCTACTAGCAACAAAAGTACCCAATAATATTCCAATGATAATTGCTAAAATTGTAGAGGAACTAAATAGTAGCAATGTTTTTGGTAGCTTTTCGAGTATTATGTCTCTGACATTAGATGATCCTGAATCGGTAGTAAAAAAGTGCGACTTTCCCAAATCCAGTGTCATTATGCTAACCAATCTCGAAAATAGCTTAGTCGGAGAGTACCATTCTTCATTAAGACCTAGAGTCTTGGTCTTAAAGTCGATTTCGTTTTTTACAAATATTTGTTTGTCGGCAGGATCTTGAAACTTAAGATGTTTTTCATTTACCTCATCTACTACTTGACTTCGTACATTCTCCAATAGAACTTTGTCTAAAGTTGGGCCCAACATTACTACTGTTATAAATAGTGTACCAAATAAAACGAGCAAGACGTTGAAGGTACGAAGAAGTATAAGCGTCGGTAATCCCATTATGATTTACACTCCAAACGATGACTACAAAATGCTATATTTTGATTCTGTTTTAGGCAGCCCAATTATCGTCATGCTGATTCCGTCAGCTTCTTAGTGCACTCTTGCATTGCACAAATATCTCTAATTCGTTGTGTCCATAACCATAATTACAAAAAGTGGAAATTGTCCGCTAGTCTCGATTTCCCGTTGAATCGTGGACGATTTTGACTTGGATTTAAATAAATACTGGATAGATATTTTCTTATTTCGGAGATCTGCTGATTACCGGAATTTATGAATCCCCTATAATTAAACAAATCTGGTAATAGTGGTTCGGATAACAAGTGCTGAAAAACATCACAAACAACATCGTTCGAACCGCACTTAGCAGTTAAGTTGAGTCCATTATTTATCCAGGCTAACATTTGTGGGTTTTCAGAGGGTATCGTTAACCAACTTGGATCATTTTCGATTATGTTTCTGGGTAGCTTCAATATTTTCTGCATGGTTATACTATTTTGACGGTGTTTTATTAATATTGGGTAAATGATTTCCCATCCATATTTTAATTATTTAGCAGCACCGAATAATTCCTTTTAAAAATCTCCTACCTTCAGCCTTCTAGAGAACATTTCGTCAAACTTGTCAAAAAATAGCGCTTATTTTAGTAATAAGAATTCCAGTAATGCTTTTTGTATATGAAGCCGATTTTCGGCTTCGTCCCACACCACAGAAGATGGTCCATCAATCACGTTCGCAGTTACCTCATGCCCTCTAATAGCAGGTAAGCAATGCATGAATATGGAATCGTCCTTGGCCAAGGACATTAGTTTGGAATTAACTTGGTATTTCGGGAGAAAAATCATTTTTCTAATCTCATACTCATCTTCCTTTCCAATTGAAATAAACGTATCAGTCGCAACTATATCTGCATCCTTGACGACCTCAGCGGGCTCCTCGGTAATTCTAAATTTAATTTTTTTTGAATTATAGCCATCTTTGATGTAATCTAGTATAGACGCGTGGGGCTGGTAGCGCTTAGGAATTGCTGCGGCAACAGTTATGCCAGTTTTAATGCAGCCTGCAAGTAGGTCATTAAAGACGTTATTTCCATCTCCAATCCAAGCTAGCCTCAGACCATCTAGACGACCTTTGTGTTCCTTTATGGTCATCAAATCTGCGAGGACTTGGCATGGATGGTGTAGATCCGAGAGACCATTAATAACTGGAATTTGGGAATAACTTGCCAAAGCCTGTAAATCTAGATGGGAATATACTCTAGCTACAAGGCAATCAAGATAAAGTGATAGGGTTCTAGCAGTGTCTTGAACAGACTCTCCGCGAGAGAGTTGGAGATCATTAGAATTCAAGTAAATCGTGTTGCCTCCGAGCTGTAACATCCCTGCTTCAAAGCTCACTCTTGTCCTAGTTGATGGCTTTTGAAAAATTAATCCTAGAGTCTTACCCTTTAAGTGAGGTTCTGACTCTTTTCCATGCCTCTTAAGATCTGATGCTTTAGAGATTAATGCAAGGATATCCCTCCGACTCAAATCGTGAATACTAAGCAAATCTTTTTTACTCATCTAAATCAGCTATCTCATCATCAGTTAAGTAAACAACCTTATCATTAGCTGATGCCCCTTTTTTTTCATCTGATTTTATTCCATTCTTTTCTTGCTTTAGTTTACCATTACCAATTTTGGTTTGAGCCTTCATATTATTTTTGTTTGAAAAGAGTCTGCCCCATAAGCCCTTCTTGGACGCACCTGAATGTTGGCCCGAATAATTCGACGCCTTCGGGGAAGCACTATAAAGCTTTTCAGTTCTAAAAATTAATTGTTGAAGATCACTCCGCTTCTCATCTGCTGTAAGTAAGGATGGTTTCTCAGCATTAGTATCCAATTTCTTGCCAGAGGCAACTGTCGGTGTAGTAAGTTCTCCTGAGATTACCTTCATTTCCTCTTTGCGTTCATCACCAGAGGCAAAATTGTCTACATCTTTTCGTAACAGTGAAGTCAGGAATTTTTCAGCGTCAAACTCTACTAGGTCATCATAATTCTGACCAGTTCCAAGAAACAATACGGGCCTATTAGTTATTTGAACAACTGAAATAGCTGCACCGCCTTTTGCATCAGCATCACTTTTAGTTAAAATAGTCCCGTCGAAATTTGCATATTGAAAAAATTGTTTTGCTTGATTCACTGTATCGTTACCAGATAACGAATCTCCAACGAATATGCTAAAGTCGGGCTTGATCACACGTGTAATCTTATTTATTTCTTCCATTAGATTCTTGGATGTCTGAATTCTGCCAGCAGTATCGATAAGTACTGCGTCAATGTAGTTCTTTCTAGCATGCTCTACTGCATCTCTGGCCACAGCAGAAGGATCCGCTCCATACCTCTGAGAGATTATTTTAATTCCTAGGTTCGTACCATGTTGGGACAGCTGCTCGATCGCTCCAGCCCGATGAGTGTCAGCAGCAGCCATTAAAACTGATAATTCTTTTTTACGGAGCAAGTTTGCAAATTTTGCGACTGTTGTCGTTTTTCCTGTGCCATTAATACCCAAAAAGACTATAACATATGGTCCAAGTTTCGATTTCTTTTTTTCCATGATTTCTTTAATTATTTTTCTTTTTTGACTAGAAGCAAAAAGATTCCTAAGCAAAACCATCAGAATAGAATTTATGTGATCCTGAGAATCCTTTCGCTCAACATTGGAAAAAAGCAGCTCTGTTTTGATATCTTCTATTATTTTCAATGCGACTTCTTCAGCAACATCACTTTCTATTAGAGAAAGTAACATTTCATCACAGATAGTCTCGATATCTTTCGCAGAAATCTTCTTCTGACCAAAATTCTTTGATAATTCTGAAAATGCTTTTTTCAGCTTCTCAAACAAGGATATCTACCTAGGTTGGAAATAATTCACTTGCATTTGATTCATTCCTACTTAGATGCGTTCTGAATTATCATGTTAATCTCGTTTTGGATCTGGGTCAATCTAATAGTTATCTGTTCTTTCTGCCTATTTAGTTGTCCAATTCCAATTTCAAATTCCTTAATTTTGGATTCAATATAGTTAATGGTCTGATTTCTAGATTTTTCTATCGCTATGCCAGCCCCTATATTGACCAGTAGATTCTTGACTGGCTCAATCGTAGACCTAACATATACTCCAACTCCTAACGGAACCATGGAATCGACAGAGGCATCACTGGAAAGAGATTGCAAGCCTTCAGTTGCAAGTTGAGCCTCTCCAATCAACCGAGTAAGAGCCGCCTCCCTTGTCAAAATATCATTCAAATAGGTTTCAAGAATCTTAGATTGTTGAACCATTTCCGAAATTTTCTGTTCCGCAGCCGCGCGTTGGTGAGAGTTTGTCTCTTTACTCATTTATTTTCAATCTTTGAAGCTATCATATAACTGTGACTAGCTGGAATTAGAACCAAACTGTGTAAGCAAGAGGAACGATAGAAATCTAAATACTTTTATCCTTCTGGGTTTACCGATCAAATCATTTCATATTAACCAAAGTCTATCTTTATATGTTCAATTTTCAGTTCTATTCAGATTATTAAGCCTAGACAACAAAATAGGCAATTCATAATTCAGGTTTTTTCTTTCTGACCATAATATAGAAACCATGGGTAGCAATCAGAAAAGCCGCTAATGACATTTTCGTAGCAAAAACTAAGTTCCAGGGGGTCTTAGGATTAGGATAAGGAACGTTTATCGAGTCTAACTTAATTACCCCCTGCATTGCATCAACGGTTATCAGAGAACTCCAGACTACAAAATTGTAAACGAATTCGTAAAGGGAAACGACAGCAATTATAAGCACGATAAGCTGTAGGATTGCCTTTACAGAAGGCTTGACATCTTTCACTTTTTCTCCCCCTAATTTTGTAACACAATACCAAGCAAGCACAGAAACAATCATGAGGTACGTCACGAGCTTGGAGAGACCCTTAACAGGAAATTCTGTAGTAACAAGGACCTCCCCAATCACTATTTTTCCGGTCGACATATATTCGATAACACTTGCATACAGAGCGTACATCGTTATTGTCGCCATGATGGTAGCCGACATATAGAATACGGTTAGGTAAATTTTCCTGGACGAATTACTATCTTTCTCTACGCTCGGGTAATACATAATTAAACTTACAAACAATAGATACAATATCTAGATATAAAATTATATTTCTGGATATCAGAACACTAATTGAAGTAGTATTTTATATGTCCCTACTTATGCCGTATGGGCTCTTATAACTAGCGTCTACTAATTTGATGTATTGTTAATGTGTCTCAAGATACCGTGATGAAACTAATCGTCGGAGTTCGTAACTTAACGATAATATTGTTGTTTCAGTACCGTCTAAATATCGCTGTCAAGCTCTTACTGCGAGGTGTCGCGAAAGATAGAAGCAATAATATGCTCCCACATTTCAGATCTTGACGGAATCTTATCCGCTGCGATAGCAGCAATAAAATACCCTGAAGCAGAAATCTCATTTCATAATTACGGACTCAATCAGTTTGAGGCTATGTTTAAACAAGTCGTCAGGACAATCCGCAGAGCCGGTAGAAAAGGCATTGTAATCATCTCGGATTTGGGAATTAATCCAGAAATGGAAGATTTTTGCCTCGATACTCTCAGAAAAATTGTGAAAATGCACTGGGATGTGGTTTGGGTGGATCATCACCCATGGTCAAAAGGAATCATTACCAGTCTACGCCAAATAGCTAAAATTGTTCATGACGAGTCAGGAACAGTATGCGCATCAGAATTAATGCATAAGTATCTCTTACCTAGTAACCAAATTGCAAAACAGCTTTCAATGTTGGCCCACAATATGGATTTTATGGTCGGAGACGATAATGTACCACCTATTTCGGAGTTAATTCAGTATTATCGCACACTCTCAAATGTGCAAAAGAGGCTACGGAGATTGGCTCTCACAGCAGCAATTGGAATACTATGGGATACAAAAATGCAGTCAGACTACTTAAAATATTTGGCTCTCTGCAAAATGGAAAAGAAGAGAGCTATGAGGTCACTCAAAATTATTCAAGTTGGAAAGTTCACTGTTGCGCTTATACAGGTGTCAAAATATCTTCAAACAAGCCTCTTTTCGAAGGAAATTTTTTACTCAACCGGCGCGGATGTTGCTATTTTGTATGACGACCAAGGTAAAGTAAGTATTAGGCGTAACAATGATCAAATTTCTTGCCGGTCAATTGCATCCCATCTGGCTGATGGTGGGGGTCATGAATTCGCGGCTGGAGGTAGAATACGATGGACCACCAATAATACGAAAAATATACCTAGAGAGCTTGAACAAATTGCAAGGAAATCGCTAAGTACAAGTGATTTAAGGATCTAATATTGCTTGAACTTATTTGAAGATCTTAAAGTTAAAATAAACAACATACCGCCTCGGTTTGATGCTTGCCAGGCATCGTCATGAAAACTTTGTTACCCAGTTGAGCTCTAATACATTTGAATCCTACTTCAAATAATCCTAAATTACAACTTAATTTTTCCAATACACATAACTGCAAAGCGACCAAGTCTAAAAGGATTGGGAAGTCTCCAGAGGAACACGTAAACGAAAACGGTTCTTGCAGAAACATGAATTATAGGACTGAAATTATATATCCTTATAGAACTTGGTACTCTATTGTCGTATTTATACATACCAGTTGCATCCTATGGTAACATAGGAATTTACTGGACGCCTGTCTTCTGATTCAAAAGCTATCAACTGGTTGGCAATAAACGCTTAAATTTGGAGCTATGCCATCCCAACTTATGGAACATGCGGAGACATTAGGTGATGTGGTGTACGAATGCATGAGATGTGGTACGCCTGTAACAAATAATGAGCTTTCAAAACTCCCAGAGATAAAGTGTATTTGTGGCTTCCGTGTCTTTAGAAAGGGGAGACAACCCATAGTAAAACAACTAAAGGCAATTTAATGCTCCTCATTATTAGGTCTCAATCCCTCTACCTAGGACGAAATGAAACGCAATATATAGATTGGATAGACTTATTAGCCAACTTGTAACAACTTAAGCTGTGAAAGTTGTTTGTCCAGACTGTAAGAAATCAGCCGAATTGTCTGATGATTTCAGCTTTGTTAGGTGTCCTTCTTGCTCATTCGATATGACATACGGCGAATATGTGAAGTATATAGCTTACAGAGATGCAAGGTATCGGAACGTTTTAAGTGATTACAAATAGGAGCGGCATTTGCAACAATCGAGTTGAGACAATCCAATGAACACGGGATTTAATCAGAACCTTCGGCAATGTCCCTAATTAGGTAGTCTTGAAATTCACCTTATAGTCTTATTCTGCTTCCAAATATATTTCAGCCTACATCGTCAGCACACCAGTATTCATTTCTTTTTCATAGCCGACACTATAGAGAGTACGTCTCGGTCTTTGATCAAATAATTAGTCGGTAACCTTAACCCACTCCTTATATCAATTGCATACAGGATTCCCTTCGCAAGGTCAGTATGGATCTCCTTGGCTAGGTCCTCTACGCTGGAACCATTAGTCATAAGGTATGCATCAGGTAGGACATTTCCACCTTTGTCTGATAACCTACTCTGGTCAGCTACTGGATAGACTACATTCATATTCAATAACTTAAACACAGCAACATTTAACGCAAATTGTACTCCTGTTTGAAGATATTCTCCCAAAATATCTTTCCTTATGAAATTTAGAGCCCACTTTTGTTTCTCATTTAACGAAGTTTTTTCATTGATCTCAAATCGCTCATCACCGGGAAAATATTTGATAAGGCCTTTAACCTGAGCTCGCCTTAATGTTAATTCTGCATCGGCACTACATGGGACAACTAACATGTGCTTGTTATGTTCGCGAAGTCGCTTGAAATTATCTGCTGCCGATGAGAGGTCAACCTTATTGGCAACTATAAGCGTTGGTTTCGATATTTCACGTAATGTCGAAGCAAATCGTCTAGCTTCATCCGATTCGAATTCCTCAATTTTTCTGTTCTCCAACTCATTGTCATGCAATGCTTTTTTAACATGCCATTCTTTTACTCCTATACCTCGAAAGATTTCAGTAATAGACTGAACAGCATCTGATCCAGAATTGATGGATCTAACAATCTTGTCTCTGTTCCCTTCAAATAATTTTAGGTACCAAAGAACCATTTCCTCCTCTACATCAGCTACATCTGCAATTGGATCTCCTGTCCCCGGTTCTGCAAGCCTTCCTGAAGAATCTATGCTACCGGATGCATCAACGACGTGTAAGAGAACGTCAGACTGAGCAGCGACTGATAAAAATTGATTCCCCAATCCCTTGCCTTGCCAGGCTCCTTTGATGAGCCCGGGCAGATCGACAAGTTCAATAGGGATAAATCTCCACCCGTCAATGCATTTGGAATTTTTGGGAGAATCTTTAATGTTAAACTCCCTATGAACACAAAGTGAAATAACGCTAGCATTTCCAACCTTGGGTTGCTTTGTAGTAAAAGGATAGGTTGAAATTTCTTCGATGCCCAACGTAGCAGAATTAAAGAATGTCGTTTTGCCTGCATTGGTTTTCCCAATCAGCCCAACTCTTATCATTACCTGTCATGCAATCATGAGAGTATTTATAGATAGCAAATGGCACCAAAGAAAGGCACGGAAATGCATTATTTTGAGCATCAAGGAGTTGTCTTTCGTATTTTTGAATTATAGTTGCCCCAAGCTCTCCTACTCGATGTGAAATGATACTTAGTTACTTCTATAGGAAGTCAACATAAAGATTCATACTGATTAATTTATCTTTCAATCTTTCTCAAGCCTTTAATAATTATTTTTCAGGATTCTAAATGGAATTGTCAGTACAAAACAAAAATCATACAATGCGAGAAAAAGTTCTGGTCATAGGGCTTGGCCAGTTGGGCCTGCCGGTAGCAAAATATGTCAAAGAAAAAGGATTTGACACTTATGGTTTTGACATTAATTCAAGAACAATGGAAGCTGCTTCAATGAATTACGGTATAAAGGAAACAGAAACTTTTAGCGATATTGACGTATTTATCTTGTGTATTTCAACGCATAAACCTGATGATATATACTCTCCATACATAGATGGCTTGTTGGCGGTGGCAGAGAAGATCTCAAAAGAGGCAAAAGACGGGTCTCTAGTTTCAATAGAAAGTACTATACCAAAAGGCACCTCCAAAAGGATCTTTGAGATGTTAAACCATAGGCTTCACGTAGCTCACGTGCCCCATAGATGGTACGCTTTGGAAGAGGATGTGCACGGTGTTAATCAATTGCGAGTCATAGGAGGAGTTAGTGATTGCTGCCTTAGGTTGGCACTTCGTTTCTATGACGGGATGAATAATAATCTGAGTAACATGGGCGAGGCTGTAATTTCAGATTTCAGAAGCATAGAAAATAAGCACAAAAATAATAAAAACGGTGATAACATCGATACCGATAGCAGAATAGACA
>Ga0137374_10010912_pt1 | contig 10673 bp, 8 predicted proteins | sample SagtaG_20_FD_104811 | JGI IMG/M metagenome (GOLD analysis project Ga0137374, IMG submission 104811) | Vadose zone soil microbial communities from Sagehorn Ranch, Mendocino, California, USA - Sage1_R_100_16 metaG | ecosystem: Environmental > Terrestrial > Soil > Vadose zone | place: USA...
ACCCTCGCAACACTGCCGCAGGCGGCCTTCTCGAGCGTCAGCCGCTGAAAATCAGGCAGGAATCTGCGCCCTGGCGGTCTTCGTCGTTCTCACCCCTCAGACGAAGCGGGAAGATCGCCACCGCCGCACACCACAAACCAGGATCAGTAAAGGGGTTAGCGCAGATGCCAGCGAGATCTCAGTACTGTCGGCTCTTCCTCACTAGTTGACTTGGGAGACAACGAAGGCCCGAATCACCCGTCCAAAGCAGTCTAAGGTCCCATCGTCGAGCGAGACCAGCTCGTCCTCCTCGCGCTCGTCACGAGCGGCCTCCGCCGCTCGGAGCCCATCGACCTCGACTGTGGGCGTCGGGCAGCTAGACGTTTGCTAACGAAAGAGCTCCTCGAGGCGCCAGACAAGCCGTTGCGCTTCTGGCCAACCGGCCTCGACGAAAGCGTCGAGCACGCTCATTAGGTCGCCAAGGGACTCCTCTGCCCGCGCGGCTTCACGATGATCCGCCAGAGTCGTCTCGACCAACGCAGTTACTTCCTTTGCGGCGAGCGCATCGAAGGTGTACCCCGAACCCCGCGCGCCGTCGACAACCAACCTCGTCAAGTGAAGGACTTCTGCGGCACTGCAGCGCAGCGTCCCCCTGAGAAGTTCGATGAAGTGATGCGCTGTCGAGGCTGGAAGTCCAATACCGTCGCTTCCGCCGGCAACCTCGGCAATCTGCAGGAGGACCGGCTGGATTAGATGGAAGAAGTCGCAGATCTGCTCTTGTGACGCGACCGGCCGACCATCCGCTTGATAGACACCCGAATCGAAATAGAGCCGCGATACCACCTGATCGATCGCGCCGAACAGCTCGCGGCCGACGGCAGGATCAACCTGTTCGTCGGCCTCGACGTCTTTCCGAACAGCACGAATTCGGTCCTCAACTCCCGACAGGATGCCGGGAAGCCAGGAAAGGGCACGCTCGGCGCTCGGACGAAGATCGGGTACTGAGTATCGATGCACATCGACGAACTGAAGAAGGTGCAAGACGAGGGTTGCGAGGTATCCCGGGGTCGCCTCATCGATTGCAACCCGGAGCGTCGTCTTCGCCCATTCATTCTCGCGCGCGATCGCGAGACCCACGAGGACAGCCCCGATGTGGTCCTCCCCCGGCAGGGACCTGGCCGATTGTTGGGTAAACCCTGTGCGCTTGATGAGACGGTCAAGAAGCCCGGTCACCGCCGCCTCCTGCTCCTTCGAGGCCACCCGCCCAAACGCAGAGGCAATTGCGTGTAGCACCAGCGGGTTGCGATCCCTTTCGACATACAGTCCGGCGAGCTCCCAAAAATGCTCTTGCCGCGTCTCGAAGATCCGGGGGAGTTCTAGCGCCAGCAGATAACGAACAGAAGGCACTGGATCGACGGCGAGATGCTTCATGGCTTCATGCAGATCGCCGTCGGGGTGTACTGCGGCCAGTCGTGGCACACCCTGAGCCGCTTCATTTCTCGCCAGAGGGGACCAGGCCGGAGTGGTGAATCCCTCGTCCGGATCGTCTCTCGGCCGCGGGGCCTCACCACGGGCACATTCGAGAAGCGCTGCGCGCAGAATCTCGACCTCTTTCCCGTCCAGGCGGCCTGCCTCGCGCGACGCAATTGCCGCGGCGCTGCCGATTCGAGCCCAGATCGTGTCGAGCAGCCGCTCTGGCACTTCCGTTGTCCGCCGCACCTCATCCATGGCCAACTGGATCTGTCCGATGGCGGACTCCAGGCTTTCGGCGGGTGGAGCAGCATTGAGGTACTGAGTGGCGAATTGATTGAGTGGCTCGGTGGCCGTCAGGAGCGCGCGATTGGCAGGAGTCTCTGGTTCGACGCCCTCCTCACGGAACCACTGCTCCTCGTTAAACGGATCCGAGAACGTCCGAAAGGACACGAGTGGACGATTCGAGACGGCCGCGACATCACCCGCGGCCTCCTCGCGCAGCGCCCGACCCGCGTCAGTCCGCAACTGCTCGTCCGGCAGCTGCGCGATCAACCTGTGTGCCCAGTGACGGATTCGCTCGTCGTCGGTCGCCGCTAGCTGCACAATCGCTTGTTCGACCTTCGCGACAGATTCTTCAGAGAGAAGCGGAAGGGCAGCAGCAAGGAAGGCTGCTGCTTCCGGGGCGGTCTCTGCGCTCGCGAGGATCGGTTCGGCAAGCAGCACACCCTCGAGTACGCTCGCGTACCGGTCTGGGTCGCGCGCACCTTGCTTAAGCAGCCTCCGCCAGACGAAGGCCACCCCAGCGTCGGCGGCGAGCAGGTCGATGGCGCGGTCAAGACTGACGCCGTCGAGCGGTAGCTCTGAGAAGAGATCGAACGCGGCAGTAAGGAGCTTGTGTTGATCCTCGATGATGGTGCCGTCGGCATCCCAAAAGTGGCTGCGGTCAGCAACGAAGCGGACTCGGTTCCCGTGAAACTCGAAATGCGTTGTCTCCGGCAGTGCACTCTCCTCCAGGTACGGACGAAGCTCACGTGCATAGACCGCGGCATTGACGGCTTTGATCACGGCCGGCACAGCGACCTCTGGAGCTGCCCGGAGAAATTCCGGCGCGTGCTCGACGAGGACGTACTGCGCCATTTCGAAGTCTTGCCGTCTGTTGCTACTCAGCGCGATCACGATGCCGCCCATGTGCGTCACAGCGTCACTCGTCTCGACGTGCCCGAACACAGCCGCGTAGAGTCGCGCCACAACCTCCGGGTCATGACTCCACAGGTGAGGTACAGCGTTCGTTAGGCGATAGATGAGGTCGATTGGTACCTCCGGATTGCCGACCCGATCGATGATCGAACCGACGAGTTCCCTTGAGGCCTCTGGATCTGCCGGATATGTCATGGCTACGACGCCCACAAGCCATGTGGCCGCCACACGCTCAAGTCCGGGATCGCCCGAGCCAATCGCCCACTTCAGAAGCGATCGAGCGGCGTCCGAGATCTCGGCCATCACGCCTGGGTCGGCGGATTTGCCCTGACGCGAAGTCAGCTCGTCAAGGTAGCGCGCGAGATCCCATGCGAAAACCGGCGAGGGGTTCTCGGCTACTCGCGCGGCGAACTCCGCCCAAAGACGATCCCGAACGACGCCGTGCGTTCGTATCGCTTGCAGAACGCGCACGATCGCCGACGCCGCTTTGTCATCGCCGGCGCGCAGTCGGCCAAGCAACGGCTCCAAATCGGACTTCGACCTTGCCTCGCGCGCGACCAAACCCGCCGGGAGCACCTGCGCCACCAAACGCACGTGCGGCTCCTCCCTGCCGTAGAGCTGCCAGAAGATTTCCCAGAAGAGATCGCGGTTGCTGAACCAAAGCCGCGTGAAGAGGTAGTTCAGGCTCGGCCGGAGAAAGATCGCCCGATCTTGCTCCTCCCGAAGAAACGCAGCGAGCGCACCCGCGTTCTCTTCCAGCAGACTCCTGCTCACGGCGTAGTCGAAGAGAACGTTGTGTCCGAACGCCGTTCGGCGACCCGCATCGTCCACGCGCCGGAGGACTTCTGAGCTATGGAGGCTTAGCCAGGCCTCGTTCGCACCAGCCAGATACACATCTTCGGTTCGGGCCGAGAGAGTTCGCTGCTCAACCATGGCGCTCGCTGTCCGCGTCGTGAGCAGCTGCTGGTCAGGAGAAAGCGGGCCGCTATCGACACGCTGTCGCCAGAAGAGCCCGAGTAGCTGGACCTCCGACTGGACCGAACTGAGTTCAGCTATTTCGATCCCGCCTGCAGACAGCCGTTCGAGCAGCCACAGGTTGAAGGGGATTCGCAGGAGCTCCCGGAGATCGTCCTGGGCGTCATCCCAGAGTGCGGAAAGCCAAGGCAAGTCTGATACGGCTGACACGAGTTCGGAGTCATCGAGGGGCGGAACAAAGAAATGTCGGCAAACCGCGCCAGGCAGCTGGTAACGCTGATGGATCGCAGCAAACGCCGGGAACGGAAACAACTCATCCAACTCGGTGGACCGCGTGGCGTCGTAGGTGCGCACGCTGACGATCGCCGTCCACGACTCGGACAACTCGGAGCGGACCCGCTTAACCAGTCCGAGAACGAACTTTCGCGCTCGATCAGATCGGGCCGCATCAAGGGCGTCAACAACGAGGTAACCGCGTTTTGTCGAGTTCGTCTGCCGAGCAAGGAACGAGATCACATCTCCTGTTGCACCAAGCTCCACCCGTAGATCGGCGTCCGAATCTAGGGGAGCACGATCAACAGGTAGATACAGAGGTACGGCTTCTCGATCCTCGAGCAGCGCACGAGTAAACGCCTGCAGCAAGTGCGTCTTTCCAGCTCCGGGCGCGCCGATTACGACTCCGCTCCCGTCCGCCGCGAAAAGGCGAAACGTGTCAATGAGATCCGGGCGGTCGATCTTCAAAGATTCAGCATCCGTTGCGTGAATTCAGGGATCGGGCTCAGCGCGACGTCGATGTGCATTTCGCTCGCGAGAGCCTCGATGAGAGCATCAAGGGCTGTGTGGTCCTCGGGCAGGCCCTCGGCGCGGAGGACGCGATAGAAGATCGGCGTGATGCCGGCTCTGATCCACGCGTCCCGTAACTTCAATTCCTCGTCTTCGGACTCCGCAGCAACGAGGGCGAAATGCCCAAGATGCCGCCCTCGCTGAAAGTCAACTTGCGTGACACCGATGATGTGCCTGAACGCTTCGTCGCTCAGACTGAACCCGACGAACAGGATCGGATGGCAAACGAGCAGCGACCACACGACCTTCCGGTGAGGCGTGTCGAGTAGTCGATTGGCCGGTCGCCCCTCATCGTCGACTTCCTGGTAGTCCCCGTATCGATCGCGGTAGTCACCTGCTGCCAGAACAACGCGCTCGGGGCGGGCGTAGTAGCCATGGATGTGCAGGACGTGGCCCGACGACGGGCGAGTGGCTATCGCGCGAAGGAAGTCGAATACCGCGAATGAACGCGGATCTCCGAGATCGAGCGGCTCGCAGGCGGGCCGGCCACAGGTCGCGTTCTCGGCCGAGATCGCGTTCTCGAGGACTGGATCGAAGTTCGCGGTCACGAAGCCCCGAAAGCCGAGCTTCAGAAGAGCAGTGTGCAACGGGTCGTACGGCGTCGGCGACCTTGGTCCGAAGGTCTGCTGGATGTGTGCGAAGTAATCGTCTCGACGTCCCGCACGCACGAAGCGATCCTTGAGCGTCTGAGCCCATTCGAGTTCAGAGGCCGGAGGCAAGGAGTCAGGTTCTCCGAGTTCGGTCTCAAGTGAATGGAGGTACTCCTGCCACAGTAGATAGCCGACGCGCTTACTGAGTCCGGCCCCAACGAACAGCAGGAGGCGTTGCGCGCGCAGTGACCCGAGCAGCTTCTCAGTTGCCTCGTCCAACAAAGCGACTACGCCCACCCCCGTGCTGAGCGTCGAGAGTGCACGCTCGACGCTCTCTACAAAGTAGTCCCAGTATTGCTCACCGTGCGCGCTTGCGGCTCCGGACAGGGCGACGCCGGCGAAGGCGAAGTCCCGTTCGAGGTCGTGCGTTAGGGTGCGGGCCTCGCTCGTCAGCCTGTACGGCGAAAGCTGATCGAGTCTCGGTTCTTCAAGCCACCGAGCCAGCCGACGCAACGCGCCCAGGAGTGGCGGCCATTCCCTGTAGGTCGGCCACGTATCAGGGCGTAGTCCGAGCAGTTGCCCCCAGCCGCCGCGGTCGAAGTAGTAGCGGCGCTCATTCCCGAGCTCGAAGGTTGTGGCGGCGTGACAGGCCACCAGCGAGGCCAATGTCTCGTTCACGTTTCGCTTCGCGTACGCGGCTGCCTCGGCCACGAGTTGAGCCGGAGCGTCTGTCACAGGAGCTGTCACGAAATAGCGAACGACCTCTGCTCGGGTCCCAAGTCCGAAGAGGTTCGCATCCGGAAGGCGAAGTTGATCGGCGCGTCGAGGTCAGGTTGCAGTGACTTGCGGCTCGGTTCGGTGTCTGGCTTCAGCAGTCCAACGGAGAGGAACGCCTCGTCCGGATTCAGCACTTGCTGAGCGACCGTTCGGAAGAGGGGCCTTTAAGCCTTCTTGACTCATCCCCTCTTCGTGTGTCCATCACGGTGCTTCACTTCCGGGGCCGTCTCTGCCGCCGGCGTGGCGCGCTTGACCGTTGTCGCGGACCTCTGTTCCAGGCGCAACGCCGATCCGGTGGCCAGCCGGCGCAGCTGCGCGAGCAGCTGGGGGAGCAGGCGTAGGCCGTTCTCAACGAGGAGGAGCGAAAAGGCTGGTGACTGCGGCTGCCCGAGTTTCCTGAGGCACCCCCGAAGAGTGGACGCAGGCCTAACACTCCGCCAGATCGCCAACTGCCACAGCCTGGCGGAGTGGCGGAGTAGAAGCGATGTCGTCTTCTGTTGGAACTGTGACAGAGCCTCGCGCGGCTGCGCGTCTGGTCGGGTCTTTCGGCTTCCCCTGCGGACGCGGCCAGAAAGAGCACGAGCGTCCTCGGCGCGCTTCGGCCTCGGCCTGCGTCACAACACGGCCGCTGCCGTACTTGGCGGGAAGCTTCTCGAGGGCTTGGCGGCGCTTTGGCCGCCGTCACCCCTGCGCCTCCTTGTCGCGCTGCTCGGCGACGAGGAGCTTGATCGCCGCGGGGCCGAGCGGCGCCCTGCACATCACCATCACGTGGGCGAGGTCTAGCAGGTTCTGCTCGAGATGGCGGACGCCGAAGAGCAAGAAGGGAGCGGTGCGCTCGTCGGGGTCATCCGGCGGGATCTCGCCTGCCTCGAGGGCCTCGGCGACCTCGGCGACGCGCTCCCGGGTGGCGCAGAAGACGAGGCGGACGATGGACGCCGTCGGGACATCGCTGTCCCTCGTCTTCGTGCTGGCCTTGTAGCTCGGGTCGGCCTTCGGGTGCAGCGCGTAGCCGATCATCTCGAGCGTGTCGCAGTTGACCCAGGCCAGCGACTGGAAGCTCGGCGGCGCCGGAGCGGAGCTCGTGACGGGGGCCGACGACGGGCCGAGCTGGATTCGGACGCCCGGCGGCGCCGAGCTCGAGCCCGACGCCCAGCGCGTAACCGATCTCTTCGAGACGCCCACGGCTCGAGCTGCTTCGGCGTGCGAGCTGCCCTGGGCGATCAGCTCGAGCGCCCGTTGCCGCTGCTTCGCCTTCGCTCTGCCGCCGCTCATCGCTCGAGCCGCTCCATGAACCGGGCGAGCGTGCTGTGGTCCGGGCCGTAGTCGGCCGCCAGGGTGCGCGGGGACACGCCCCGCGCGCGCCGGCGGAAGGGCTCGGCGTCGGGCCGGAGCTTTCGCAGCTCGCGCCGCCGCGGGTAGCTCTTCCCGTCCCGGCCGATGATGTGGTCGGGCTGGCCGAGGTGGGCGGGTGTCGCGCTCACTTCTCTAGATCGTATCGCCGGCCGCTGTCGCCGAACTTGGTGCGGCGGCGCCGATTCTGTCACCGACTGTCACCGGGAATGTCACCGGTCCCGGCGCCGCCCGGCGTCGCCAGCCCGGACGGCGTCCGGTGGCGGCGGTCGACCCTCGAAAACCTGAAAAAGGCAGGATTTCGGGTGACGAGGTGGCGTCGCAAATCGGCCTGATTTGGCTCTGGGAGCCGGTTTGCGGCCGTTCGTGGGACTGCCTGGACAGGGAGTTCTGCCAAACCAGACGCTGCAGAGCTCGACCTCGACGTCGGCCCGGCGCCGTGCCCACCACTGGTTGACACGCGGCCCAGCGGGCTCGAACCTGTCACCGCCGCCGCAAAACTTCGTCAAGAGCCGGTTCCGGTAACGTCGGCCAGTTCGGACGCGCCCGTCGCGGACCGGCTGCGAATGCTGCGCCAAAACGGAACGCTGGTTTGACATCGTGGGTCGGTGACCAAGCTGTGGACATCCTTTGGTTCAGCCACCGACGATGCTGAGAACACGAACGTATAGTGGCGAGCCGATGCCACCACAGAAGTCGACTCACGCGCAGCCACAGGCTGATAAGGAGCGCCGCGAGAACATCTGCGCAGCGATCGTTTTGCGATGTCGTGGGCAACGGCGCGAAGCTCGCGCTCGTCCTGGGTCACGGCCGCGCGGCCGCTCTCGATCACGAAGAACAGGTAACCCGGCCGTCCCTGGCCGGCGAGCTGCGTGCGCTCGGGCACCTCGATCAGCGGGGCATGCGGGGCGACGGCGGCTCGCGCCTCGGGAGAAAGCAGCGAGAACGACGGCGCAGAAGCCAAGGCGTCGCCGTCCACCAGCCGATTGTCGTGCACCGACCCGGCACAGCTCAAGCTCCGCATTGACGGCGTACCGAGGTGGGCGTAGATTCGGGCCGCCAATTTGGGGGGTGCCTCTCGAGGCCCAGTCGAGGAGGACGAGATGGCGAACAATCACGGTGATCCGTTCCGGGCCGGTATCACGCGCCGCACGTTCCTGAAGCGTGCCGGCGTCGGGGCCGTCGCAGTCCTGGGCGGGTCGCTCTACGCCACCGGACCCGCAGCAGCGCGGGCCCGAAGAACGCAGAAGGCGGACACGGCACTCCAGCACGTGATCATCGACTGCCAGGAGAACCGGTCCTTCGACCACTACTTCGGCTACGCGCCGCAGGTGCAGCAAGCCGGATTCGGCCCGCCGGCGGGGTACTCACAGCCCGACGCCGCGGGGACGCCGCATTACCCGTTCGAGTTCACCGCGCTGTCGACCCCGGACCCACCGCATTCGTGGAACGCGGTGCACGAGCAGTGGAACGGCGGGAAGATGGACGGGTTCTACAAGAGCTCGGCCGCGAGGGTCGGCGACGGCGACGCCGCGATCGGGTACTACACCGCGACCGAGCTGCCGTTCTACTACAGCCTCTTCGATAACTCGGCGCTCGTCGCGAACTACTTCTGCTCGCTCCTCGGCCCGACCTGGCCGAACCGCTTCTACTTCGCCGCCGCCACGTCAGGCGGGATCACGACGAACGGGATCTGGGGCTACGGCGTCTTCGACTACCCGATCGTCCTCGACCTGCTCGACGCCGCCGGCGTGACGTGGAAGGTCTACAACCTCGGCTGGGACAGCGTCCCGTTCGGGAACACGGACAACGTCTTCGTCTTCTGGAAGAGGTACGCGAACGACGTGCGCAAGGGGCGACTGCCGCAGGTCTCGTGGCTGATCCCGAGCTTCGCCCGCGGTTGGGACGAACATCCGCCGGCCGACGTGTCGGTCGGGATGGGCATCCAGGAGGAGCTCGTCACGGCCTTGCGCGAGTCGGAGCTCTGGTCGAGCTCGGCGTACCTGATCACATACGACGAGCACGGCGGCTACTTCGACCACGTCCCGCCGAAGCAGATCGACGCGTTCGGGCTCGGTATCCGCGTGCCGCTCTGGGTGATCTCGCCGTTCGCGAGGAAGGGCCCGATCGAGACGGACCTCCCCGCGGAGCACACCTCGACGGTCAAGCTCCTCGAGAAGCTGTACGGGCTGCCGACACTCGCCTCGCAGAACACGCTCTTCGACAGGAGCACTCCGACAGGCTCGAACTACCAGACCGGCGGCGCGCCCGCGCCGCCACGCGACGCACGCGAGGACATCAGCGACCTGCTCGACTGCTTCGAGTTCTGACAGGGAGTGGGGCGCACAAACTCGGTTCGCCTCCAGGATCTCCCGATTTGCAGCAGGATCGCATTTGTGCACCCCCACGGGCCCCGGCCTTCCCCGGAACTAGACGGGAGACGAGTCGTCCGGAGCACCCCCTCATAAGACGGTAGAGGCCGCGCCGACGTGGTTTACCCCTGAGAAGCGTCGGGAGGCGGGCGCCGCCGCAGGGCGCCCGGAAAGGTGACCACAGTCTTTTCCGGTCGCCGGCGCCGGCTCCCCACATGTGGGGGCTCACGCCGATAGACCACGCGGGGCCGGCGGGCGCTGCGGTTCCCCCAGCAGCGCCGCAGTATCCGGCCCCGCGTCTAACTCTGGTTCGGTGGAGCGGCCTCGCGCCTCCCACGTTCGTCGAGACACACCACGCACGTTGGTAGTAACGAACGTTACGAGCTAAGGGAAGGGGGTGACCTCTACTGACGGGTGAGACGATTTCGCCGAGCGGACGGGCCGCCACCCCCCGAAGGCAGATCGGCCGCTCCACATCCGCCCGGCTGGCCGTGCGTTGTTCCCATGACTGAAGCCGTTAACACGCGGGTAGCAGGCACCTGGGGACTCTCGCGCGTCGTTGAGGAGCCGGGTGCCGCGAAGGGCGGTTGGGGGCTCTTGTGGGAACCTTGGCTCGCCGCCCGGCTCCTCTTCGGGGGGATGCCCAAGCTTCTCGCGCTCCGGCTCTCGGTGGGCTGACCTTTCGTAGAAGAACGGTCGTACGTTGGTAGTAACTGCAGTAAGTGGCGGCATCTGTTTTTCGCAAATCGCGGCCGGCTGACGATAGGGCGTGCTGCCGAAGCTGTTCGGCAGGCGTCATCGGAGTCCATCGGTTCGGCTGGTCGGCGCTCGCGCCGCGGCGTCGGTTCCGAGGAAGCTCGTGCATGCGCCTCCGCGTTCCGTTGGGTGCAGAGAGACTCGGTCACTTGCTCCGGTTCTGGCCGATTTGCTCGGGATCGGATTTCTGCACCCCACAGGCTGAAGCTGATCCATTTCCTGGCGCGGTCATTGATCTGGGTCGCTAGTCTCATGCGAGCAAAATCGGGCCGAAGGAGAGGGTGCAAATGGCGCGGAAGACGATCTTCGTTAGCGATCTCAGCGGCAAGGAGATCGATGAGAAGAACGCGGCGACGCTGAC
>Ga0137374_10010913_pt1 | contig 10672 bp, 6 predicted proteins | sample SagtaG_20_FD_104811 | JGI IMG/M metagenome (GOLD analysis project Ga0137374, IMG submission 104811) | Vadose zone soil microbial communities from Sagehorn Ranch, Mendocino, California, USA - Sage1_R_100_16 metaG | ecosystem: Environmental > Terrestrial > Soil > Vadose zone | place: USA...
CTGGCGTTGGTTTGGACAAGTACCCGTCGTGCGGCCAAGAAATAGTAGCGTACAATCCAAACCTCACTCTCTTTTTTGACCGTTAAGAATAGCGCTGTGAACCGCGATGACATACCTGAGGTAACAGGAGGCATTTCACTTCGTTCCAGAGCGCAAGCATCGTATGAAAATGAAAATTGCGCCAATAGCAGTGCTTGCGATCGCATTCGTCTCTGCCGTGATGATATCTCCTATTCACGCTTCCTACGCTCCAAGCGTCTACGCCTGGACTGACAAGCCGAGCTACCTACCGGGTGATGCAGGAGTCCTTCACATAACCGTCCGGAACCAAGGCACTCAAGCTTTCACAGTAAAAAACATCACAGTAGCATATCCATGGAAGTCATTCATAGTAGATCATTGGGACGGAAACTTCACGACGGCCGGGATCAACCAGGCAATCGCGACTGGGCAGAACTACAACACCCAATACTCGTTCACGGTCCCCACGGACGGACGAGCGAGCGTGTTCATTTCCTCGGTATTGATAAGCATAGGGACGGACATCGGCACAACAGGGTCGTACGTACCTGGCTCGGCAACTATCTCTTTAGCTGCACCAACCTACCAGCTCGTCGCACTGACAACCTCCGCGTTCGCGATAGTCACCATTGCTCTGCTCGCTGTCGCAGTCGGCATGCTTGCACTAGTCTACATGGGCATACACAAGCAATCGAAGACGTAGACCCTCCCTGCCTACACCGTAGGGGGACACTCCTTTTTTCGTAAAGCTATTTGTACAATTGTCTTTTGAGTGCCTTTCTGGGCCCGTAGCTCAGCATGGACAGTAGCGTCGGCCCTCTATCGAAAACGAGGAAAGCCGAAGGTCGAGGGTTCAAATCCCTCCGGGCCCGCATCAACCCAGACTAGTTACTGCTTGTCGATGATTATCATCCGCTGAATCCTCTTGAGAATGGGCCGCAGCCCTGTCGGAAGTACATCGTGAAGCATAGCGAAGTCTCCATGATGGAAGACCTTCAGCTGCCTGCTGAAGCTTGCAAACAGTACAACGAACACTACGAATAAGATTGCAAGCTGAACGCTCGACCTGAGCCATGAAGGATGATAGAAATGCAAGAAGAATTGATCCAACGCGAGCAGGGGAAGAGCCACGCCCAATGCTAGTGGGACGGCTTTCTTCATCGAGGAGTTGGTGTGAGTGGGTACGGCGTGGCGGAGAGCGAATATTGCCAATCCCACTATCAAGAACGACAGTATCGCCCTTCCAATGGCTCCGGCAAGTGTGCCTAGGGGAAGCGCGCCTAGCCCCACGATCGCGAGAAAGGCGAGGGTAGAGGTAAGGGTAACTCCCACGTATTGTCTGGTGTGACCCACGGCTTGAAGAGTCGTGACCAACAGGGCTCCCCGGGCCGCTAGGACAGAGGACACGGAGAGAATCGACATGGTTAGCGCTTCGCCGACGTACTGCGGACCGTAGACGATCGCAAGGGCAGTCGGGGAGACTGCCGCGAGCGCTGCCCCGATGGGTAAGACTGAGAGATTGATGAGCCTGAAAGCTGAGGCCAGCCGGTCCGAGACCCCGCGAATGTCGTCGGCTGAATGAGCCGCCGACAATGCCGGATAGATAGCCTGGTTAACCGGTATCCAGAGAACGGAGAGGAAGCTAACACTGTTCACGACAAGGTAGTAGGGTCCTAGAATGACCGGGCCGAGTAGCAGATAGACGATGGCCATGTCGCCCCACTGCCATCCGAGGGTGATCAGCATCGACACGAAGACAGGAAGACTGAAGGCGAGTATAGGGCGTAGGGGGTACGTTCCCCCTCTCGGCAACCGGCCATGCCACATGTAGATGGATAGGAGGATAGTTACCATGCCTCCTATTGCCAAGCCTGCGATGACCCCGAGGACTCGCAGACCTAGATAGGCTAGAAACAGTCCGAGTCCTCTACTGAGAGGAACATAGAGCAGGTTCTGGTAGAGCGTCTGGGCGTATCGGCCGACACCGATGAAGAATGCGGCATATAGGAGCATCAAGTCGGCAAAGAGGGCCGAGACAAACGTTACCAAGAGTAGGTCCGTGGGATCTATAGCGCCGAGGAGGAAGCTGCTCAGAAACGGTGAGAACGCAGCAGCAATTATGAATACGGGAATGACTATGGCGAGTGATAATCTGAGAGTAGTCCTTGCGACGCCACCTGCGGCCTCGGGGTTTCCCGACGCGATGCTTCTTGAAATGAACCTGGTGGCGGCGGAAGGAAATGAACCGGATACGACGCCTACAAACAGTGCCTGGATGAGCGCAAGCACTGCGAACAGGCCGACCTCTTGCTTGCTCAATACACGGGCGAGTAGAGCATAGAAAACCAGGTACGTGATGTACAGGATTATCTGCTGGCTTGTTAGATACGCAGTACCCCTCGGAACATTGTATAGCTCAGCGTCCTTCGTCAATGGACTCCGCGACGAGCCTCAACGCAAATGCCTCTTCTAGATTATGTTTAGCTCAAAACAAGACTAGCATGGATCCGTACGAGACATATCATCTGAAGTGTTCGTATCCGCGAGGCTCTATGGATCTTATCCTTGCGTCGAGCTTAGCGATGACTTCTCCTCTCCCTCTCTCCACGTGGCCTATCTTCAGTAAGGATGGGACTCTGCTTCGAACGGAGGCAAAGCTAGCCCTTTTGATAGTTATGACAAGCTCGTACTCCTCGCCCCCAAACAGCGCCAAGTCCTCCCTGGATAGGTGGTGCTCTCTCGCGAAGACCTCCACGTCTGCTGCTACAGGGATATTGTCCAGGACTATTTTCACCTGGCTAAGCCGGGCGATCTCGTGAAGGCTCCAGGCTAGACCGTCGCTCGAATCGATAGAAGAACTGACAGCTCCGGTTTGGGCCAACTCAAGCCCTGCCCTGAGTCTTGCCACTGGATGCAGAATCGAGCTGACTAATCCCGAGAATCTGCGTGCTCGAAGTTTCTTCGAGAGAAGAATTCTGAGTCCTGCGTTGGTCTTCCCAAATGGGCCTGTGACGGCAACTATGTCCCCGGGTCTTGCACCATCTCTTGGAAGAATTGCTCCCTGCTCTCCAAATCCAATACCGATACAGTCGATGACGAGATCGTCGGACTGTCCAGTATCGCCGCCGATTATCCTGCAACCATACTCCAGTGCACCTTTAGACAGTCCGCGGGCTATTTCCCGCACGGTCGCACGTGTTACGGGAGGGATAAGTCCGAGAGAGACCAAGAGCGCTTTGGGCTGGACGCCCTTCGCGGCGAAATCGCTTACCGTGGCGACGACTGCTTTTCGGGCTGCCTGGTTGAGCGTCATGCCTGGTGGGATGTCGGTACTCCCTACCAGCATGTCTGTCTTGATCACAACGAGTCTACGATCCGATATTGGGAGTGCGGCGACATCCTCGTCAAACCCTAGTGGAAGCGGCGGTCCGGAGTCAAATCGTCGTTTGAAAAAATCGATTATCTCGCGTTCTGTAAGCCCTTTCTTTCTCATCCGGTGTCGAGTTAGGCCGTTGCATTGTAGAGCTTTAAGTCGAGGGAAGAACTCCGTTTGCCCGTGCCTCGGTGGCTCAGCCTGGTAGATGCGTCTCGCAGCAGACAGCATCCGCCTCGTAAGCGGAAAGGCAGAAAGACATGCCCCGCAGGGTCGCGGGTTCAAACCCCGCCCGAGGCTCCAACTCTAAAGGGCCCATGTCGATGATTGGACGAGCCAGCTCAGCCAAGGACTCTCCGGGGAGTGATCCCAGCCGAATCTATTCCAAATATTCTGAAGATCGTGGCGGTCAGATCGAGGCTGTCACCGTTCACTTGACTTCAGGGTTGAAATCGACTATTATCCATGGCTGAGATCTTTCTTCTGAGCCTTCGCGTGGGATCAACGAATGAGTAGCGCATCAGATTTCAAGGAAGCAACTTTCATTGTCGGAAGGCTGGTTCGGATTTCGAAACGAAAGGCAGAGATAGAATCCGAAGATGAGGATGGAGAGTTATCTCTACTGAAGCTGAAATTGGCCGATGATGTGAACATTGACATTGACACGATAGGTGAAGACATCAAAGCGGTCATAGTGGACGGAAAGGTCGCGCGGATAACTCCCATAACCGGAGGTCCTGCCGAAAATCATGAAAAATCCGTCGCATAGTATCAGTTTAGTCTGAGGGACTTCTTCAACCTCGACTCAATCTTCTCAAACGTCGAGACGGGCAGACGATATTATAGAAGCGTGAACCCCGAACAGCTACAAGAAATGGAATCAAACTGAATAGCTAGGGTCGCAATCTCCAATTGACTCCTGAGTGAGATTCTAGACAGGGCCGGTCAGAACGGTGATGGTCTGGGAGGTTGTGATGCTCTGACCATTCGCGTCTGTGACCGTTAGGGTCACAGTGTAAGTTCCTGGAAGCAAGTACGAGTGACTTGTTGACTGACCACTGCCGGAAGACCCGTCACCGAACTCCCAGCTATAGCTGTATGGCTGAGTCCCACCGCTGGCGCTAGCAGAAAATGTGACAGGCAAGAGCGGCAGCGGACTCGACGGGCTGTAGGTGAAACTTGCAGAGAGTTGGGAATTGACTATTACTGTCTGAGACGATTTCGCGACACTGCTTCCTCCGTCAGTGATCGTTAATGCTACAGTGTAGGTGCCGCCTGACTGGTACGTGTGACTGACCGAGCTCCCGGAGGATGTTCCTCCGTCACCGAAGCTCCAGGAGTAGGTGTAGGGGGAGGTTCCTCCTGACGCTGAGCCGGTGAATGAAACGGTTTGTCCTACTTGTGGAGATGACGGACTATAGGTGAAGCTGGCAGACAGCGGAGGCGGTGGGCTGGTGACGGTGACAGTCTTCTGAGAGGATACCGTCTGTTGAGGTGAGCTGCTATCCTTGACGCTGAGGGTAACCGTGTACGATCCAGCTGACGAGTACGTGTGGGTTACTGACGACCCAGTTCCGGTCGACCCGTCGCCGAAGTTCCAGCTGTAACTGTAGGGTGACGTTCCTCCACTGGCGGAGGCGCTGAATGACACTTGCTGGCCAGCCTGCGGCGAGGATGGACTGTAACTGAAGCTCGCGCTCAGAGGAGGAGGCGGACTGGACACAGAGACAGTTTGCTGAGACGTTACTGTCTGCTGGGGCGAACCACTGTCCTTGACAGTCAGAATGACGGTGAACGACCCGGCAGAGGAGTAAGTGTGACTCACAGACGACCCGGTTCCAGTAGACCCATCACCGAAACTCCAAGAGTAGCTGTACGGCGAGGTTCCACCACTAGCAGAGCCTGTGAACGAAACAGTCTGTCCCGCCTGCGGGGAAGACGGACTATAGTTGAAGCTGGTTGTCAGCGTTGGAGGCGGGCCGCTGACTGTAACGGTCTGCTGCGAGGTCACCGCCTGTTGAGGCGAACCACCGTCCGTGACAGTCAAGGTGACAGGGAAAGACCCAGCAGATGGGTAGGTGTGGGTCACAGTGGGACCCGTTCCTGTGGATCCATCTCCGAACGACCAGCTGAATGAATACGGAGTCGTCCCGCCAGCAGCGGAGGCGGTGAACGTGACCTGCTGTCCAACCTGAGGCGATGAAGGACTGTAAGTAAAGCTCGCAGACAATGGAGGAGGCGTACTAGATACAGCGACCGTCTTCTGTGAAGTCACCGTCTGCTGTGGTGAGCCGCTGTCTCTGACCGTCAACGTGACAGTGTATGAACCTGCGGACGAAAACGCATGAGTCACCGACGAACCTGTTCCGGTCGAACCGTCTCCAAATGACCAACTGAAAGTGTAGGGAGTCGTTCCGCCAGTGGCGCTGGCCGTGAACGTGATTTGCTGTCCAGCCTGGGGTGAAGATGGACTGTAGCTGAAACTACCACTCAGAACAGGAGGCGCACTGGAGACAGTTATGGATTGTTGGGTTGTCGTTGTCTGTTGAGGCGAGCTACTATCCTTGACGGTCAATACAACTGGAAATGATCCTGTTGAGGAATATGCGTGAGTTGCTGACGATCCTGTCCCCGTGGACCCGTCACCGAAACTCCAAGAATAGCTGTACGGCGAGGTTCCTCCTGACGCTGAGCCGGTGAATGAAACGGTTTGTCCTACTTGTGGAGATGACGGACTATAGGTGAAGCTTGCTGTCAGCGCCGGCCGTGGACTAGTGACCGAGACAGGCTGCTGGTAAGACGTGGTTTGCTGCGGCGAGCCACTGTCCTTGACCGTCAAAACCACGTTAAACGTTCCAGCCGCAGTATAGGTATGACTCGCCGAAACGCCTGTTCCAGTCGATCCATCACCGAAGTTCCAAGTGTAAGAGTAGGGAGCTGTTCCACCGGTCACGCTTGCGGTGAATGTGACCTGTTGTCCTGCCTGGGGAGAGGATGGGCTGAATGTGAAGCTGGCAGACAGCGTGGGCGGTGAGCTCGTGACAGTGAATGTCTTCTGGGAAGTTATTGTCTGCTGTGGTGAGCCGCTATCCTTCGCTGTCAGTGTTACGGTGAATGATCCTGCTGACGCGTAGGTGTGTGTTACAGGAGATCCTGTTCCAGTTGATCCGTCTCCGAAGGACCAGCTGAACGAGTATGGACTCGTTCCACCACTAGCCGACGCTGTGAAGGTCACCTGCTGTCCTGCTTGAGGCGACGAAGGACTGTAAGTGAAGCTGGCTGTTAGAACAGGAGGCGGACTGGACACGGTTATGGATTGCTGAGATGTTGCCGTTTGTTGAGGCGAACTGCTATCCTTGACGGTCAAGATCACATTGAACGTTCCTGCTGATGAGTAAGTATGTGTAGTAGACGAGCCTGTCCCTGATGATCCGTCTCCGAAGCTCCAGCTGAAACTATAGGGACTAGTCCCACCACTGGCCGAGGCTGTGAACGTTATTGTCTGGCCTGTTGTGGGCGTGGTGGGGCTGTAGGTGAAGCCTGCTGTCAGTGCGGAGCTGGAGGAGGAGAGCCTCCACGCGCTGAGAGGATGAATCTCCCAGCCGGAAAAACTATGCCAGCTGTCAGGGACGTGTACATCATCCCAGAAGACAAAACCCTGAACATCAATAATACTCCCAGACGTAGGCGCGGATGGAGCAATACCGCTCTCTTCCCAATTCATGTCGATCTCTGTGTGGACCTTATGCATCGTATCAGGATATGTAGAGCTGCAGGCAGGCGCAAGATTCGCATTGCATGAGTTCCAAGTTATGTCACAGACGCCAGGGTAGAGGCTCCCACACTCATCATTGCTGGGAGGGACAGGAACTTTGACTCTATGGATCTCGACGAGTGTTGGTAGAACTGTACCGTTGGCCAGAGTGACGGTGCATGGTGGACTCGTGGATCTCTTCTGGAAGGGCCAGGACGAGGAGGGCGGGCTTGTACCCGGGGGCTTAGAGCCTTCCAATGGTAAGGCTCCTCCGCTGTAGTCGGCTCCTGCGTTAGGTTGTGTCTGGGTTGGGTTCGGAACACCTCCGAGATACTGCTCCATGGTTAACACCACGGCGTTGCAGTTTGTTGCTGGGTTCCAAGAGGGCGACGTTGCCTGTTGGGCTAGTGGAGAAAGACTCGTAGCTTGAATCCTGATCGGGCCTATGCCGGCTGTCAACTGAGCAACAACCAATAAACCAATGACCAGTGGTACGGTAACCGCAAGCGCGGTGGCCCGGTTTCCCCTAGCGAGCCGAAGCATGTTCACGGCTGGCCTCACTCATCCGAGCATCAGGATGAGCACCGGAGTATTTGACGAGTCTGTCCACAATGTGTTAGGAAACCGCACATTCGAACAACCGTGTTCGGATGGAGTACAATAGAACACTTCAGCTACCCTGCCGTACTTGGTATTGCGAAATCTATAACTCGATACTTTTTTGAACCATGCTGTGCCTCGCGCTCGCGAGAGGCCTTGTATGGTTGACCGTTGGCACCCAAAGACGAGGGGACACGCAAAAGATCAGTTCAGGACAGCGGCAGATAACCAGATTTGGAAGAATCCTGCTAACCATGCTTGCGCGCTTCGGATTGAGACTACAGATATGAGGAGACGGGGCTGCGGGATCGCTACCCGGTGCCTATAATCTAGCGGATCCTACCCTGATGTCGAGTCTCCGCCGGCCTCCAACTCTTTACTCCATTAGTTTGAGTGCCTAGCTGTAGATAGAAACAGATAATGGTTCGCCACACCCCGGCGATCCAATGATCGTTCGCTGCAGACAAACAAGACTCGACTCGACCACATCAGATCATCAACAGATGGACGGTCGAAGGTCCTTAACTTGGCATGTCAATCGTCTGTTTTCAGACGAGAGGGCTAGGTGACGTTGACTGTCACGGTCACGGAGTGGGATACTGTCCCGACTATCCCTGTTACGGTCACAAGATAAGTGCCGGGGGTTGTCTTCTTCAACGCTGTTATTTTGAGAGACGATGATCCTGATCCGTCTGGAGCCAACGTGACTTGGCTAGGGTTCAGTAACGTCTTAAGGTTGATGGAAGAGTCAGATTGGGTCAGGCTTACGGTCCCGGTGAACCCGTTAACGCTGGATAGGTTGATGCTGACTGTTGCCGAATGACCGTGTACGATCGTAATCGAGCTGGGGAGGGCGGAGAGCGTGAAGTCCACCATTCTTACAGCGATGTTGGTGGAGTGAGACAGCGAACCACTAGCACCAGTGACCGTGACAAGGTATGTCCCGATGGTCGGAGAGGTGAAAGTGCATGTCGAATTGGCGGATCCAGCGGCAATCAGAGTGAGGCTACTTGGGCTACACGATATTGTAAGGCCAGTCTTGTCCGTGGAGGTTGACAGCGTAACTTGGCCGGAGAAACCGTCCAGGCTATTGAGGCTGACCTTTGAGCTGCCGGAGGAGCCGGCCAGAATTGTCAAAGAGCCTGGGTTGGCAGAAATTGCAAAGTCAGGCTGGGGAGGCGGGCTGACGTTGACCGTGCGAGTTGCAGTGGTGCTGGCACTGGCTGAGTCGTGGACTGTCAACTGGACAGTGTAACTTCCCGCAGAATAGGAATGGGTTACAGGGTTGCCTGTTCCTGTGGTGCTGTCTCCGAAGCTCCAGCTGAAACTATAGGGACTCGTCCCACCACTGGCCGAGGCTGTGAATGTTATTGTCTGGCCTGTTGTGGGTGCGGTCGGGCTATAGGTGAAGCCTGCTGTCAGTGCGGAGCTGGAGGATGAGAGCCTCCACGCCGCTAGGGGATGGATCTCCCAGCCTGAAAAACTATGCCAGCTCTCAGAGACATGAGTATCATCCCAGAAAACAAAACCCTGAACATCAATAATACTCCCAGATGTAGGCTTAGGAGGAGCTATGCCGTTCTTCTGCCAGTACATGTCAATCTCTGTATGGACCTTGTGCATCGTGTCAGGATACGAGCTTGCACAATTGGGCGCGAGGACGGCGTTACAGGAGTTGAATGTTATGTCGCATATGTTGGCAAAGACGCTTCCACACTCATCATTACTGACAAACCCAACCTTCACGCCATGGATCTCGACGAGTGTTGGTAGGACTGTACCGTTGGCCAGGGTGACTGTGCATGGTGGACTCGTGGATCTCTTAGAGTAGGGCCAGGATGTCGACGCCGGGTTGGTTCCCGCAGATTTCGCGCCCTCCAACGGCAGGGCCCCGCCACTGTAGTCCGCACCCGCGTTAGGCTTCGTCTGCTTTGGGTTCGCAACACTCCCAAGGAATTGCTCAAGAGTCAGAACCACAGCATTGCAGGACGTCGCTGAGTTCCAGGATGGTGAAGTGGGTTGAACTGAGAGAGGCGAAACGAGGTTGATGGTTCCAGGGGTCAATAAATAGCCAACCGTTCCACCAGATGAAATTACCAGCGAAATAATTGCGACGACGAGGGTCTTACTACCGACCGGAGAGATCCGCTTCAAAAATTCGTCCCAACCGTGACGGCCCTAGCGAGTAAACGGTCTTTGAGATCCAGTCTCGTTGGTGAGGGTTTTCTCAGGCTGCATACTCTGTAAGATACTTGAATGTTCGTTGTTGAGAAAGAAGATGAGAGCGGTATTCCTGCGGAGTGTTGTAATTTCAGGTTCTTACCTGCGTTCACGTCCCGGCCTATTCGAATATTTAGGATTTAATCTTATTTTGATAGATCTTGGTATCTTCGGGTATCCGATAGCTCTTGGGGACGATCAAAGACGGTGTTGCTTGCAAAGGTCAGCTGACGGGAGAGTCGTTCATTCTTGCTGGCCAATTTGAAACTGTCGCAACTGACCCGATCCTAATCTAGTCTCGGACGGTGTTCTTCGTATGCAACTTTACTACTGGACAACAAGCCATCAATGAGTACAATCATCAGGATTCCCACGATGATTATTAGAAGGAGGGATTGGGAGTGAGATGCCCAGAACCCGGTGAGGGACTGAAAACTTTGAGCGAGAAGAGTAATGGGGGTAGTGGTTTCGAGGGCTGCATAGGTGTATCCGCCCTCATGCAACTGGCCGTTTCTCATCGTAAAACTTATGCTTCTGAACGTTGCATGTGTTGTCGCTTGGCTTATCTCAACAACAGTCGTCTCTGAGATTTTTACGATGGTGCTGTTGGTCCCAACGGCATATGCTGCGTTTTTCCCCGGGACCCAGCGGGCGGAGTAGAGGTCGCCGAGGTGATGGAGGTCTATGATGGTTCCGTTCAGGGC
>Ga0137374_10010920_pt1 | contig 10669 bp, 10 predicted proteins | sample SagtaG_20_FD_104811 | JGI IMG/M metagenome (GOLD analysis project Ga0137374, IMG submission 104811) | Vadose zone soil microbial communities from Sagehorn Ranch, Mendocino, California, USA - Sage1_R_100_16 metaG | ecosystem: Environmental > Terrestrial > Soil > Vadose zone | place: USA...
CGGGAATGTCGGCCAAAGTGAGTGTGTCGCCGCCCAAATACGGCCGGTCCGCGAGCAACGCGTCCAGCAATTGGAAATGTCGGGCGCAGCGCGCGACCTTGTCGCGGATGGCGGGCCAATTCCGCAGATGCTCGGGAGTTCGGTAAAATCCCCAGAACACGCCGATAAGGAAGTCGGGTTGCAGCACGGTCTGCGACCAATCCATCCAGCGCTCGGCGCGTGACCGCTCGCCCGCATCGTCGGCCCAGAACCGGCCTTGGCCGTGGCGGGCGGCGAGGTAGCGCAGGATGGCATGCGACTCCCAGACCACCGTACCGCCGTCGTCGATCACCGGAACGCGTCCGTGCGGGTTCATCGCCAGGAACTCCGGTGCGTCCAGTCCGCCGAATGACCCGCCCGCCGGAATGTGCTGATGTGCAAGACCCAGCTCGCCCACCAGCCACATCACCTTCTGCACGTTGAACGAGCTGCGGCGTCCCCAAATTTTGAGCATCGTGGAGCCTTGTATCGTGTGGCGCGGGGCCCAACCTCTAGCGCATGTTCCGGCGAAGTGGGAACCGGTTCGCCGACAAGAACATGCGCCACTCAAGAACATTAGAGCATGTCCCGATTCCAACGGAACGGGACATGCTCTAATGGGGCACTAACCGGAGCCGGCATGCAGGTCAATCGAGTCCCAATTTCCGCGCCGACAAGGTAATAAGCGCCATGATCGAGCACACGTCTCCCGCCAAGCCCTGCCCGATCTGCGGCAAGTCCGCCGTGGAAAAGTTCCAGCCGTTCTGCTCCAAGCGCTGCGCCGACGTCGACCTCCATCGCTGGCTGAGCGGCGTCTATGCGGTGCCGGGCAAGGAGGAGGAAGAGGAGGACGGGGCGCCGAAGAGCGACGAGCAGCCCTAAGGGCCGTCGTCTGGACAGTCGGGAATCGAGTCTCTATAACGCTCTCCCTTCGCCCGCCGTCCGGCGGGCGCGGCGCCCAGGTAGCTCAGTTGGTAGAGCACTGCACTGAAAATGCAGGTGTCGGTGGTTCAATTCCGCCCCTGGGCACCAAATTGCTTGACCGCTTTCGTCCTGATCGAGGCCCGAGCGTCTGAGACGCCCATCGCAAAACCGCATGAGCGCACCAACATATGATGCTTGTCGGCGCGCGTGTGCCGCTTAAGAATGCCGGCGCGAGGCGCGGGAATCAAAGGAGCTACTGATGGCCATGGGCCGCAAACCGGCTGAAATAAAAGACCGAAAGGCGCAGCAGGCAAGCGAAGGCGCCAAAGCCATGTCCGACTATGTGGCCGAGGGTCACGCGGTTCGCGCAAAAACTGCGCGGCTGAGAGAACTTCGATTGGCCAAGGAAGCGGCCGACAAGAAGGCGCCGAAGACCGCCACTCCAAGTAAGAAGACGGCCGCTCCAAATGACAAGCGCCCGAGCAAACGCTAGCAGCGATAGGACGAAGGAGAATGGCTGGCTACAAAGAGCCTAGTCTGGCCGAACGGCAGAGCGCGGCCGCGAGGGCAAGGAAGGCGGCACTGGAAAAGTTTCGCGCGCAGCCCGGCCCTGATGATCCGGCAGTCGTCGAACGACAGGCCGATCGTATGGCGCGCGCCACCGAACGGACCGCAGCCAAGAAGGCGCGGGACGTCGAGAAAGCGCAAAAGAAGGCGCGTGAGGCCGAACTAGCCGAGCAAGCTGTCAAGACTGCCGCGAAAAACGCCGCGCGCGAGCAGGCCGAACGGGCCGCGCGCGAAACTGCCCGGCAAGCCGAACGCAAGGCGGACCGCGACGCGCGATATGCCGCTCGGAAAAAAAGAAAACGATAGCGCGGGAGCGCCATCGCGCTGACGCGCCGCCGGCAATGCGCAAAGTGGCGCCCGGAGGCCCGGTCGCGGACGTAACCAGGGTGCTGTGTCGCCCGCCGGCGACCGACCGACCGGTCCGCCCCGGTCGCATCGCAGGAACCCCCGGGTGCCGTCAGGCGTTGGCGTGCAGGCTTTTTCCTTGAGGAGAGGAGCCATGGAGCCGATCCCCAGCATGACCGCGGAGCAGGTGACTCGCGCCTTGGGCGAGGCCGTCATCCGGGTATGGAGCAACTTGCCTCAAGACGTTCAGCATCATCTGTTTGAGGAGGCGGTAACGTCTCACGGTGAAGCCATAAGACCGCGGCTTGCGGTCTTCCTGCATGACCGGCATCCGCGCACGTGGGACCCTTTGGGTAAACCTCGCGAGATGACGGAGCCGGACAGCCTTGGGGGTTAGCGCATTCGCTTGGCCCGGCCGGCGTACGACGATCAATCAGGTCGCCACGAACACGATCGAGCTCGGCGCGTGCTCGAACACGGACGCCGCGGTGTCGCCGAAGAACAGCTTGTCGCCGGGCCGGCGGTTCACCCCCATGACGATCAGGTCGTGACCGCCCGTCTTCGCCTCGCCGAGGATGGCCTCGTCGGCAGCCGTGTCGGCGCGCACGGCCGTCTTCACCGCGGCATCGTAGCGGTCGGCGATCTCGACTATGTCCTTGAGAATGGCCTGCTCGTGCCGGCGGGCACGCACCCCGCGGCGCCCGCCGCGCCCATTGGGCTTCGTGCCGGACACATAGAGCACCGTCACCAGCGCGTTGCACGCGCGTCCGATCGCAATGGCGACCTCGGCCGCGCGCCGTGACACATCGGTCCCGGCGACCGGGACGAGGATTCTTGCCGGGCAATGCTCGGGCCGCTCGAGATGCGCCTCGCCGCCCGCCACCAGCATCAATGGTCCTTCGAATGCCGAGGCGACGCGCGTGACATCCGGATGAAAGCCGCCGGACTTGGCCCTGGTCTGCTCGGTTCCGATCAGCAGCAGGTCGTAGCCCTTCTTGGCCTCGCTGGCGACCGCGTCTTCGGTCGACCGGGCGTGCGCGCGAACCGTGACCTCGACCCGCGACAGCGGGGTCTCATCCCGGTCCGGGCTCCTGGTGGTCTCGGCCGCGGCCTTCACCACCTCGGCGCTGGTCACCTCTTTCGAGCCGGGGTCCGGCTTTGCCTTGCTGGTATCGGCGCTCTTCGATTTTTTGTCGGGCGCGAGCGGCAGCACGGTGATCGGCATGCCGCGCGGGCCGGCGATCAGGCCGGCGAGCCGCGCGGCGAACTTGCCGTTCGGGCTGTCGTCGACGGCGAGCAACAGGCGTTCCAGGTTCGGCACGAATCCCTTGGCCTCCTGTTCCTCGCGCTCCAGCCGCTCCTTCTCGGCTTTTCGTATCGGCACCCGCGCCAAGGCCCAGCGCAGCATCGGCGGCATCGCCATGGTCGTCACGATCGCCATGGCGACGATCATCGTGAACAGGTTCTGGCTGAGGGCGCCCATCGAGAGCCCGATGCTGGCGACGATCACCTCGGTCGAGCCGCGCGCATTCATGCCACAGCCGAGGGCGAGCGCCTCGCGCCGCGTGAGACCGCCGATCTCGCCGCCGATGAACGCACCGGCGAATTTGCCGAAACTGGCGATCGCGATCAGGCCGAGCGCCAACAGCGCAAGCTCGGGATCCTTCAGCACCGTCAGGTCGGCGGACAGCCCTGCGATGCCGAAGAACACCGGCATGAAGAACGCCAGGATCAGGCCGCGCAGCTGCTCGTCGATGTGCTTGCTCAGGATCGGCGACTCGCCGATCAGCACTCCGGCCACGAAGGCGCCGAGCACGGTGTGCACGCCGATGAAATGCGTCGTCAGCGCCATCGCCCCCATGATCACCAGGATGGTCGTGATCACCGGGAAGTCGCTCTCAAAATTGTCGTTGGCCCATCGGATCAGGAAAAACACCGCCCGCCGTCCGATGGTGAAGCTCGCGATCAGGAACGCGGCGGTCCCCAATACGCTCCAGCTCACGCTCATCAGGTCGATTGTGCCCGCTTGAGCGAGCCCGAAGGTGATGGAGATAATGACCCAGCCGATCGAATCCTCGCAGATCGCCGAAGCGACGATGGTCTGTCCGAGATTGCGGCGCGTGAAGCCCATCTCGCGCACGATCGCCGCCACGATCTTGATCGAGGAAATCGACAGCGCCGTGCCGAGGAACAGCGAGGTGAGGAGGCGCTGCTCGGGATGCGGCAGCAGCTCGACCGGCATGAGCTGGCCGAGCGCGAAGCCGCAAGCAAACGGCACGGCGACGCCGCTGACCGAGATGCTGAGCGCCGCCCGGCCGATCTTTCGCACCAGCTTGAGGTCGGTCTCCATCCCGGTCAGCAGCAGCAGCAGGAGAATGCCGAACTGCGAGATGCCGTCGAGCATGGCTTTCTGCTCGGGGGTTCTCGGAAAGATCGCGTGCTGCAAGTCGGGCCACAGCGCGCCCAGCACCGAGGGTCCGAGCACGATGCCGCCGAGCAGCATGCCCATGACCGACGGCTGGCCGATGCGGTTCATGGCCTCGCCGATGAGGCGCCCGACCAGCATCAGGACGATGAGCTGGGTGAGAAAGACAACCTCCGAGGGCCCCTTCGCGGCCTCGGCGGCGAGCGCATCGCTCACGCCGAGCACGCTGAATGCAATGCCCAGCGCAGAGCGCCGCAAATGCCCAATCAGTGCTCGTGGTTGGATGTCGTCGGGGCGCGGGCAGTCGCTGCGGTCCATGTCATCATCGAGATGTATGGATCGCGACGCGCGTCAGCTCGCTTGCTGGATGCCCGGTCTGACGACCGGCCTCGGCGCCAGGAATTTCGAGTCCTCCTTGTGCCACAGGTGCTCGCACGAGCAGAACGGACAGAACCTGCGCGCGAACGGGCCGCGCGATCTTTCGAAATCCCTGGGGTCGACCTCCATCGCCATGAACATGTAATGGCCGGTGAGCCGGCACCGGGTAACAACCTGGGCCATCGCGGTCCTCCTTCGTCCGCCTGAATAACATCGCCGGTCGTGCAAAGTTCCCCAAGGCGCGTTCAGCGCGTGCCACGGGCTCCCGGACTCTTCGGGAACGCCGCGCTTGCGCCGGCGCTCGTGCCGCGGGGCCGCTCGTCCTTCGAGGCACGACTAGTCGAATTCAAACGCGACGGCTATCATCCGATCTTCACGGATCCGGCGGCCCCGCTCGTCAGGCCCATCCGTCAAGGATGCCGGGGGCGCCGCCAAGAGCACGGACCAAATCCAGATGCGTTGATGGCCGGGGAGGGTGCTCTGTCATGGATCTGACAGTCATGGCCTACGCAACGCTTGGGCTCTCTTTGTTCGCGTCCGCGATCAAGGTTGGTAACTGGATCCTAAACGCCGATCCCCGGGCGATCATCAATGCGGGACGGTGGGCCCTGCTCGCGCTTGCCGTTCTCGCGCTGACGGTCTTGGTGTGGCTCATCGGGAGCGGCCGGTCGACGGCCGCCATGATGCTTGCGGCCTTCATGCTGCCGGTTTTCGTGCAGGCCGCGCCGCGCTGGCGCGTGCTGTTTGCTCCGCTCAATGTCGGCTTTCCGCCCGCCCCGGGTTTCGGCATCGTACCCGGCAGCTCCTCGACGGCGCGCGGGCCGGCGGACCCCGAGTTGGTGCAGCAGTCCATCGCCGTGTTGCGGGCTTACCTGGAGCAAACCGGACGGCAAATCGAGGCCAAGCCGACCGACACGCATTCCGGGCGCGGACCGGCGAATGAGTCCGGTCAATTGCCCATGCGGATGTCGACGGAGGAGGCGCTCGACGTCCTCGGGCTCGAGCCCACCGCGAGCGCACAGGAGATCATGGAAGCGCACCGCCGCCTCGAGCAAAAAGTCGATCCCGAGCTCGGCGGTACGCATTACCTGAGCATGAAGATCAATGAGGCCAGGGACGTTCTCCTCGGGGAGCAGGCTGGGTTCACATAACTGCCCCCTGTCCCAGCCGCTTGGAACCGCCCGTTGCTTGGCCGCCGCAGTCGATAGATGGAGGCCGGGGGAGCAAGATGCCGCGACGCTGGCACGATCGTTGGCTGCTGATCCGGTTGGCCGCGCAAAACGTCGGTCGCCGCCGGCTGCGCGCGATCTTTCTCGGGGTGGCGGTGATGCTCGGCGTCGGCATCGGCTTCGCCAGCTTCGTCGCCGGCTGGGCGCTGCGCGAGGGGATCGCGGTGAGCTTCGCGCGCATGGGCGCCGACCTCGTCATCGTCCCGCGCGCGACCTTGGTGAATATCACCGCGAGCCTGCTCACCGTGCAGCCGACCGATGCGACCCTGGCCGCCGACCTGGCGGAACGAATTGCCGCCATGCCCGGGGTCGCCCGGGTGGCGCCGCAGCGCATCGTCCCGGCGCTGGTCGAGGGGCGCCACGTCAATCTGATCGCGTTCGATCCGGCGCGCGACTTTTCGGTTCTGACCTGGCTGGAGCAGCGGCAGCCGGGACCGGTCGAGGGCCTGATCGCCGGCGGCCGTCTGGTTGCGCCGCTCGGCGCGACGCTCAGCGTCTGCGGCAGGCCGCTGAGCGTCTACGGCCGGCTCGGGAAGACCGGCGTCGGTCCGTTCGACGAATCCTACTTCCTCAGCTTCGATGCGCTCGCCGATATCGTTGCGTTCTGTCGCACGTCGGGAACCCCCGGCAAGCCGGCGGCGAAGGCGGAAGATGCTCAGGCGGTCGCCGGCATGAGCCATGCCGATGTCTGCTCGCCCGATCTGGCGCTCGACCGGGTTTCGGCCTTCCTGCTGCAGCTCGCGCCCGGAGCAAGGCCGGAGGACGTCAAGTTCGCGCTGGGCCAACTCGCCGACGTCAGGATCGTCGAGGGCAACACCGTGCTCACCTCATCCCGCCAGGCGCTGAGCTCGCTGCTCGTCGGCATTTCGGTGTTCACCGCGTTCCAGCTCGTCGCTCTGCTGATCCTGGTCTCGCTGTTGTTCTCGGCGATCGTCCAGGAACGCCACCGCGAGGTCGGCCTGCTGCGGGCGATGGGAGCCAAGCCCAATCAGGTGATGACCATCATTCTCGCCGAGGCGGCCATCATCACCGGCCTGGGCGGCCTCGCTGGGCTCGGCTTCGGCGCCGCGCTGCTGCTGATGTTCGCGCGCTCGCTCGGCTTCTACTTCGGTCTGCTCGGCGTCCCGTTCGCCTGGCCGCCGCTCGCGGTCCTGCAGGTCGGCGCGATCGCGGCGATCGTGTTCTCGGCGATCCTCGGTCTCGTCGGCGCCTTGCTGCCGGCATGGCGGGTGCGCCGGATGGCGCCCTATGCACTCATTCAGACGGAAGGGCGGTGACGTGACTCTGTCGGCGCAGTCGTTGACCAAGCGCTACGGCACCGCTCCGGGGTTCGAAGCCGTGCGGGACGCCAGCCTCGAGCTCAAGGGCGGCGAGTTCGTGTCGATCGTCGGGCGCTCCGGTTCGGGCAAGTCGACCCTGATGGCCATGCTCGGCGCCCTCACCCAGCCGACGCAAGGCAAGGTCCTGCTCGACGGCACCGATCTCTGGGCGCTCCCGGAAGCGGAGCTGGCGACCTTCCGCTCCCGCCATATCGGCTTCGTCTTCCAGTTCCCGAGCCTGCTGTCGAACCTCACCGCATTGGACAACGTCGCCGTTCCGGCGCTGCTCGGCCGCACCATGGAGGCGCAGGCGGCCTTTGCGCGCGCCTACGAGCTCCTCGCCCGCGTCGGCCTGGCGGACCGCGCCGACGCCTATCCGGCAAGCATGTCCGGCGGCGAGCAGCGCCGCGCGGTCGTCGCCCGCGCGCTGATCAATTCGCCGCCGCTGCTGCTCGCCGACGAGCCGACCAGCGACCTCGACGAGGACACCGAGACCGACATCATCGATCTGCTCGAAGAGTTGCAGCGGACCGAGTCGTTCGGCTTGGCGCTCGTCACCCACAATCTGGAGCTCGCCAAGCGTGCGCAGCGGAGCTACGAGATGCGGGAAGGCGCACTGGAGCATTTTCCGGTCGGTTTGAGCCAGTCTCTCCGTCATGGCCGGGCTCGTCACCGCAAGTCGGGTTTACCCGACTTGCGGCACTCAATAGAGCGGAACTCGGGCAAGCCCGAGTTCCGATGCCATCCACGCCTTTCGTGCGGCACGAAAGACGTGGATGCCCGGCACAAGGCCGGGCATGACGGTCGGGAGACAGCGCCGGCCGCGGCGCGCCCGCCCATTCGCCTGGGCGGCGACCTGTGGCCCGGGGTGCAGACCTTTCTGCTGACCGGAGCCGTCATTTTCGGTGCCGTCCTGCTCGGCAACTTCGGCATCGGCAAATATCAGGAACAGCAGGTGCGGGAGCGCGCGGCACGGATCGCGAGCTTGCAGCACATGGCGCTCAACAGCCTGCGCGGCGACGTCCAGTCGGTCGCCGACCTCGGCGGCGGGCGCTACGAATTGACCACCTATCTGCAGAACGTCGGCGGCGACCGGCCGATCTATGTCATGGCGCCTGACCTGCGCGCCTACGTTCAGGTCGGAACGGTCTGGCAGGAAGTGTCGATGCAGCCGGCCGAGGCAAGCGCCAACGGCGTGCTGAAGATCGACGGCAGGCAGACCTATCGCTATCTGCTCGATGCCCGGGTCAGGGACTTCACGCAGTTGCTTCCCAACTACATGCACGTTCGCTTCTCGGGGACCATGCTGGTCAGCCCGAGCAGCATGCCGAAGGACGACGTGTTCGAGCGCAAGGACAATTATTACGTCTACCTGAAGCCGTTCGACGTCGCCGACGAGGTCGTCTTGCAACGGATGCGGTTTCCGGGCAAGCCGCCGGTGTGGATCCCGATGCCGCCCCACTGAGGTGCTCGACGCGCAATCACGGACCGCCGCACAACGACAATGAAGGAGCAGGGCCATGTCTGACGGGCGCAGGACGAAATTGAGAGAGGCCGTCCATCTTCCGAATATGAAGCTGGACGTTCCGGAAGCGAAAAGCATGCCGGATAGTCCGCTCAGTCCGGAGCAGAACTTTCTCAAGCGCAAGGCCGAGGTGACGCAGCAGGACCACGAGGAATTTTCCGAGTACCTGCAGGAGAAGAGCTCGCGCGCTCAACAACAAACGACGCCACCCGCCGATGCACCTCCGGTGGCGCCGTCGCGAGTCAACCGGCGGAGCCTGTTGAAATGGGCCGCCGGCACTGCGGCGGCCGGCGAGGCTGTCGCGCTCGGCTATACGATGGTCACCGGCGAGGACGTGCCGGCCCACGGCCTCATGCACAGCGGCGCCACCTCGGCCGAAGCCCAGCGCCATCATATCGAACGCGAGTTGGTCAATCCGCAGGCCGATATTCGCGGCAGAAGTTTCGGCAACTGGGTTCTGCTGATGCCGACCAAGCTCGGCGGCGGCACCTACGCGGTCAACCTCAATACCGGCCGGACGCTCGCCTGGATCTCATACTGGAACTACGGCGATTACAACCCGATCTCGCACCACCTGTGCGCCTTCCCGAGCGCGGACCCGACCCGGGGCTTCGAATGGATCAACAGCACCCAGGGCGGCAAGAATTCCCTGATCTACGGTATTCCCACCAACATCGAGACGCCGGCGGAAGGGTTCAATATCTACCGGGTCCGCTATGACGGCGCCCAGATGGAGTTGATGGAGAACGTTTCCGACACGACCGGCCTCGGCCTCGGCGTCCACGTCACCATCGATCCCAAGAACGCCGACCGCTATTTCGTCACCGACGGGCAGAAGGACATCGCGGCCTGCTTCGACCGGCGGACCTCGCGGGTGATCGCGGCGCTCAAATACGACTGGGTGCCGAACGTCCGCAACCTCGCCGACGGCTGGCAGAAGGGCGGCGTGCTCAAGATTTCCAAGATCTACCCCGACGCGGCGACCGGCAAGTACGATTATCTCGGCACCAAGGGCCAGAAGATCGAGTGGGAAATGGTCCCGATGGGTGAATTGTTCATCGAGGAAGGGACGATCCCCGGCGACGATGTGCACGGTCTCTGCGGCGCCGACGGCACCATCTGGCATCCGACCGGCCGCTGGGCGTCCACGGTCGTCCGGCTGTGCGGGGGCCAGCTTATCCTCGATGCCGAGAACAATTTCGAGCCGGTGGCTTTCCTGCAATTCAACAAGGACGCGCCCAACCAGTATCCGGTCGCCAAGATCGACAAGGACCACTGGGAGGTGAAGTTCGACAAGATCTTCTCGCCCGGCCACGAGGTCGGTTTCTCCCCGGACGGCCGGTTCCTGTGCATGATGAACAATCTGCGCGAGAACAATTGCTCGATCTTCGATTCGAGCGACCCCGATCCGCGCAAGTGGAAAAAAGTCGCGCATGTCGAGGATCCGCTGTGGCGCGGCAAATATCCGAACCCGTTCCACATGGTGTTTTCCATGGACAGCTCGAAGCTCTATCTTTCGATCCTTCACCCTTCGCCGGCGACCAGCGGCGTCATGGTGGTCGATACCAACACCTGGAAGATCAAGAAGGAGATCCAGGGGATCGGGCCGGACATGCAAACGCTGGCGGTTACCTATGACGGCAAATACGTGGTGGGCGTGTTCAGCGGCTTCCAGCGGCTGTCCAGCGGCATTGCCTTCATCAATGCCGAGACCGACGAATTGGTCGGCATTTGGCCGAGCAACGGCGGTCACCATGACTGCGTCATCATTCCCACCAAGCTCGAGCACATGAAGCATACCCGGTCATGCACCCTTTAGGGGGTGGGAAGCGTCCAGAGAGGTGCCTATGCCTGTGATTTTCGCTCTTATAGTCGGATTCGTCATCGGCGTTCTGGGTACCATTTGGTTCTACAGCCACGGCGGGCGGATCATCATCTA
>Ga0137374_10010925_pt1 | contig 10664 bp, 10 predicted proteins | sample SagtaG_20_FD_104811 | JGI IMG/M metagenome (GOLD analysis project Ga0137374, IMG submission 104811) | Vadose zone soil microbial communities from Sagehorn Ranch, Mendocino, California, USA - Sage1_R_100_16 metaG | ecosystem: Environmental > Terrestrial > Soil > Vadose zone | place: USA...
GTGGTGACGGCCCAGTTGCGGTACCACTTGCGGTCGCTGGGGATCACGTACCACGGCGCCTCGGCGCCGTTGCAGCGCTCAAGAGCAGCCTGGTACGCCTCGGCGTACGCGGGCCAAAGTTCGCGCTCGTCGACGTCGCCGGGGTTGTATTTCCAGTGCTTGGTCGGATCGTCGAGCCGCGCCTCCAACCGCGCCTTCTGTTCCTCGGGCGAGATGTGCAGGAAGCACTTCAGCAGCGTGACGCCGTTCGCGGCCAACTCGGCTTCGAAGTCGTTGATCTGCTCATACCGCCGGTTCCACACCGGCGGCGCGACCAGGTTGCGGACGCGTGCGATCAGCACGTCCTCGTAGTGTGACCGGTCGAAGATCCCGATCATGCCGGGGCCAGGCAGCGCCTGCCGGATCCGCCACAGGAACCCGCGCCGCTTCTCGGCCGGCGTCGGTGCCTTGAACGATGTGATCCGCAGACCCTGCGGATCCATCAGCCCGGCACCGTGCCGGATCACACCACCCTTGCCGGAGGTGTCCATCCCCTGCAGAACCAGCAGCACGCTGCGCTGCCCGCCCATGCGCCCCTCGGCGAACAGGCGCTCCTGCCAGTCGGAAACCTCGGCCCCTAGACTTTCGAGCGCGAGCTTGCCCTCTTCCTTGGTCCCGCTGAACCCGGGCGTCTCTCGCGTGTCGTACTGCGCCAGATCCACCGGGCCTTCCGGAACCCGCAACTGCTTGAGAAGCCCACCCTTGTTTTGCTTCGCCATCCGCCCATCCTGCCCCAATTCACTGGTCGCGGTCAGGAGGTGGGGTTGTCCGCGGATTCTCGGGAGAGGGCGATCAGGCGCGACAGCGCCCGGAGGTACTTCTTGCGGTAGCCACCCTTGAGCATGTCGGCGGAGAACAACTGATCCAGCGGTACGCCGCCGGCCAGCAACGGCAGGTTCCGGTCGTACATGCGGTCGGCGAGGACGACCATTCGGAGGGCGACGTTCTCGTCGGAGAGTTGGCGAATGTCGGTGATGGCGACGGTGTCGACGCCGTCGAGCAGAGCGCCGTACTTGCTGGGGTGCAGCTCAGCCAGGTGCCGGTGCAGGTCGACGAAGTGGTCGCACGACGCTCCGGGCTGCTCGGCGGCCGTCTGCTCGACCTGGTCGTCCGGCCACGGCTCGGGCGCGACGGGCAGGCCGCGGTGGCGGTAGTCCGGCCCGTCGATTCGCCGTACGTCGAAATGCGCGGCCAGGGCCTGGATTTCGCGCAGGAAGTCGATCGCCTGGAAGCGGCCCTCACCGAGCTTGTCGGGCAGCGTGTTCGAGGTGGCGGCGAGCTCGACGCCGGCCGCGACCAACTGACCGAGGAGCCGGGAGATCAGCATCGTGTCCCCCGGGTCGTCGAGCTCGAACTCGTCGATGCAGATCAGCCGGTACGACGAGAGCGCTTCGACGGCAGCGCGGAGACCGAGAGCGCCGACGAGGTTGGTGAGCTCGACGAACGTGCAGTACATCTTCAGCCCGGCCGACTCGTGCCAGAGCGACGCAAGCAGGTGCGTCTTGCCCACCCCGAACCCGCCGTCGAGATAGACACCGGGCTTGCTCTCGGATTGCTCTTTGCGAAACCGGGACCAGAATCCCGGCGCACGGCGAGGCTCAGCCAACTGCTTTGCGCGATGAGTGAGGAACTCCAGCGCTTCAGCCTGCGACGGCTCATCCGGGTCGGGTCGATAGGTCGAGAACCGCACATCGGCGAAGCGCGGCGGCGGCACGCACTCGGACAGCAGCCGATCCGAATTCACCTCCGGCCACCGCTCACTCAACCTAATCATGGGCCCAACCCTAAACTCGCCACCCCAACGCCGACGGCCGTCGTCTCATAAGCTCCGACGCATGAGAAGCGACTGGCTACGGCCCCTCGGATCCACCGGCCTCACCGTCTCCGCCGTCTGCGCCGGCGGCAGCGGGATCGCGGGCATGCCCGCGGTCTTCGGGTACGACGTGACGAGGCAGGAGGCGGTCGATCTCGTACTGCGCGTGTTCGACAGCCCACTCACGTGGATCGACACCTCCAACGGGTACGGCGACGGTGAGAGCGAACTCCGCATCGGCCAAGCAATCCGCGAGTACGGCGGACTCCCCGATGGCTTCCTGGTCGCGACAAAGGTTGATGCTCTCGGCAAGGACTATTCGGGCGCCAGGGTCCGGGCCAGTGTTGCCGAGAGCAAGGAGCGGCTCGGGCTCGACGACCTGCCACTGGTGTATCTGCACGACCCGGAGTTCCACGATTTCGACGCGATGCGTGACGCGGTGGACACGTTGCTGCAGCTTCGCGCCGACGGCGAGATCGGGCACGTCGGGCTTGCCGGGGGCAACACGTCCGAACTCTCGCGTTACCTCGAGCTCGGTGGCTTCGAGGTGCTGCTCGTGCACAACCGCTTGAGCCTCGTCGACCATTCGGCCGGCGACCTCATCAAGCGCGCGGTTGCCGACGGCATCGCGGTGGTCAACGCGGCCATCTACGGCGGCGGCATCCTCGCGAATCCGCAGGGTGCTACGAAGTACGCGTATCGCGAGGCTCAGCCAGGGGTGTTGGAGGCCGTCGCAGAGATGGACAAGGCGTGCCGTTCGTACGGGACGGATCTGGCCACGGCTGCGCTCCGGCACTCCGTGGACAACCCGGACATCGCCGGAACGATCGTCGGGATCAGCAAGCCGGCTCGGGTCGACGCGTTGATGGCTGCGATGGAAGCCGACCTGCCTGCCGAGCTCCTTAACCGGTTAGCTAACCTGCTCCCGGAACAGCGGTACTGGGTCGAAGGGTCTAAGGAGACATCGTGACGAACGGCTTCCCACCTGGATTCGTCTGGGGCGCGGCGACGGCGTCGTACCAGGTGGAAGGAGCAGTGTCCGAGGACGGGCGCGGCCCGAGCATCTGGGACACCTTCGCGCACACGCCCGGCCGGATCGCGGACGGCTCCACCGATGACGTTGCCGACGACCACTATCACTTGTTTGCTTCGGACATCCGTATGCTGGCGGACCTTGGTCTCAAGGCGTACCGCTTCTCGATCGCGTGGCCGCGGATCATTCCTTCCGGCACCGGCGCTGTGAATCCCGCCGGGCTCGCCTTCTACCGGCGGCTCGCCGAAACCTGCCTCGAGTACGGCGTGACGCCGTACGCGACGCTCTATCACTGGGACCTGCCACAGCCGCTCGAGGATGCAGGCGGGTGGTTGGTGCGCGACACGGCTGAGCGGTTCCGCGACTACGCGGCGGTCACGCACTCGGCGCTGTCAGACGTGATCAAGAACTGGATCACGCTGAACGAGCCGTGGTGCTCGGCGTTCCTCGGATACGGGAGCGGCGAGCACGCTCCCGGCCGGACCGTCGGTGCGGATGCGTTGAAGGCGGTTCATCACCTGCTGCTCGGGCATGGGCTGGCTTTGTCGGAGATCCGTTCTGACGAGGGACGTTATGGGATTGCGCTGAACCCGGCTCCGATCCACGCCGCCTCGGACTCGGCCGCGGATCGCGACGCCGCGCGGCGGATCGACGGGCTGCGGAACCGCCTCTTCCTGGAGCCGCTGCTGGTTGGCAGCTACCCGGCCGATGTCCTCGAGGACACTGGGATGCGTTCGTGGTTCGCGCAGTACGAAGCTGATCTGCCGGTGATCTCGGCCCCGCTCGACTTCATGGGCGTGAACTACTACTGCCCGACGACGGTCGCGGCGCCGGACGGGCCGATCGCGTCGCCTGGGACGGCGACGACGCAGCCAGGTAGCGAGAATGTCGTTGCCGTTGACACCGGTCTCCCTACTACTCAGATGGGGTGGCCGGTCCAGGCGAGTGGGCTGCGAGACATCCTGGTCACGATCAACAAGCTTGCGCCGGACTTGCCGTTGTACGTGACGGAGAACGGGGCGGCGTACCCGGACGAACTCACCGCCGACGGGACAGTCGAGGACAACGAGCGGCAGGCGTACCTGGAGCAGCACATCACCGTCTGCCGGGAACTCGTCTCGGAAGGCCTTCCCCTGAAGGGCTATTTCGCCTGGTCCCTGCTCGACAACTTCGAATGGGCCTTCGGCTACAGCCGCCGCTTCGGCATCGTCCACGTCGACTACACAACCCAACACCGCACCCCCAAAGCCAGCGCCCTCTGGCTGAAGCACCTCCTCACCGAGTAGTCCGGCTCACTCCTGACACATGTGGGCCGGGGTCGACGTTGAGCACCGGTTGGCCCGGGCCGCATCCGGATCTGGGGAGTGGGCTCAGGAGCTGCGGGGCGCGTACATGATGATGACGACGCCGATCAGGCAGATGCACGCGCCGAGTACGTCCCAGCGGTCAGGGCGAAAGCGGTCGACGAGCATTCCCCAGGCGAGCGAGCCGGCCACGAACACCCCGCCGTACGCCGCCAGGATCCGCCCGAAGTGCGGATCCGGCTGGAACGTCGCCACGAACCCGTACGCCCCGAGCGCGATCACCCCACCCGCGATCCACCAGATCCCGCGATGCTCCCGCCACCCCTGCCAGACCAACCAGGCGCCCCCGATCTCCGCGAGTGCGGCCAGCACGAACAGCAGCACCGACCGGAGAACCGTCACGAGCGCGCACCCACGCTGCGGCTCGCGTTCGGATCGGCTGCCAGGCTGGTGAATGGGAGCGGGCAAGCTGGGTCGCCGGCGCAGCTTTCCAGGTTGTCGCAGCCGGCGGCCAGGCCGGCGCGGAGGGTTTGGGCGATAACGGTCAGATCGGCGATTTTCGCTTCCACATCGGCCAGCTTCTCGCGGGCGCGCGCTTGGAACCCCGCTCCCTCGCCGAGGCGGTGGCGGTGTCTGGCCGTGTCGAGCAGCTCCGAGATCTCGGCGAGGGTGAAACCGAGCCGCTGGGCTGCCTTGATCACCCGCAAGGTGGTGACAGCCTCCGACGGGTACAGCCGGTGGCCGCCGAGGCTGCGCACCGGTTCCTCCAGCAGTCCGCGCCGTTCGTAGTACCGGAGCGTCTGCAGGTTCACCCCCGCCGCAGCCGCGACCTGTCCCGACCGCAAACCCTCAGCCCGCATCCCGCACCACCTGCCTCGACAGCCCAGCAGCCTCGGCCGCGAGGGCGGTCAGAGCATCCAGTACGGCGACTTGAGCGGGCGGCACGGCGATCCGCAGCCGCACCAGCTCGTCAGCGGTGGGAGTGATCTCGAAGCGGAAGAACGAGCAGCAGTCGGACTCACGAGCGGTGAGTTCGGCCGCAGCCGCTTGTGCTTCGCCGGCCAGCGTCATGTCGACAGTCGTCGCGCTCACGCGCGAGACACTCGTGAGGTGCTCGGCGAACAGCGCGTCGAACTCCGCCACCCGCAGCGGCCGCTCGACGCTCGGCAGCGTGCACGCATCCGGAACCCACTCGATGGGCTTGTCTGTCGTACTCACACTTCGACGGTAAACCTGTACCCAAGTACAGGATGCAACCCACGAGCAGCGCTTAGTCGGGCACTCGACTGAGCCGAGGTGTGTCGGAGCACGTCGTACAAAGGCCGACTGTCGAGGGAGTCGAGTCGTACCGCTTCAACGGCGGTCGGTCCAGGTGAGCGTGTAGGACATGGCGCCGAAGCGGACGTTGTCCCCTGCGCGGACGCGGACCGGGGTGGTGATCCGGAGGCCGTTCAGGTGGGTGCCGTTGATCGAGCCGAGGTCGCGGAGCATCCAGCCGTCACCGACATGGCGGAGTTCGGCATGGCAGCGGGAGACCGAAACGTCCGCCATTCGCAGGGTTGCACCGGGGCCGCGGCCGATCCGGACCGTCGGCGAACCGGGCGGCGGGAGCGCGAGTGCCGGGAGCGCTGGAGCCGGCGGCGTACGAGGTGTGACGCTGATTCTTGGGATGCGCGCGAGCACGTCGCGAAGCCGGCCGACGATGCGTGGCTCGTCTCTCCGCAGATCGTTGGTCGCGGCGGCCAACTCTCCGCGGGTCTGCGCCCGGAGGACGAAGCTCATCCGCCGGATGAAGGTGTCGTGGGAGAGCCGCCCCGAACCGGCGCCGTCCCGGAGGATCGCCAGGGCCCGGTCCCGCTCGGCGTCCGACGGACGCGCCCGCTCCACCGGCACCGATGTCATGCTCGCATTGTCAGCGCCACCCCGGTTCACTGTCCACCGCCACCGACAACCGTCCGCGCGCTGGGGCGTGGGGTTCTGGTAGGGCGGTGGGTCGTGAGTGAGAATGACGGAATGCGACTGCCGATCATGCCGCCGGTGAAGCCGATGCTGGCGAAGCCTGTCAAGGAGATTCCGCGCGGCGAGCTGAGTTACGAGCCGAAGTGGGACGGGTTCCGGTCGATCATCTTCCGCGACGGGGACGAGGTGGAGATCGGCAGCCGGAACGAGAAGCCGATGACGCGGTACTTCCCCGAGCTCGTCGAGGCGGTCAAGGCGAATCTGCCCGAGCGCTGCGCGATCGACGGCGAGATCATCCTGATCGGCCAATCCGGCGACCGGCTCGACTTCGAAATGCTCCAGCAGCGGATCCACCCCGCCGCCAGCCGCGTCAACATGCTCGCCGAGAAGACGCCCGCCAGGTTCGTCGCCTTCGACCTGTTGGCCCTTGGTGACGACGACTACACCGAGCGCCCGTTCCGCGAACGTCGTACGGCGCTCCTCGACGCGCTCGCGGACGTGAAGCCGCCCATCCATGTCACGCCGGCGACCACCGACCATACGACCGCCGGTCAGTGGTTCGAGCAGTTCGAGGGCGCCGGCTTGGACGGGCTGATCGCGAAGCCGCTCGACGGCACGTACCAGCCGGACAAGCGGGTGATGTTCAAGGTGAAGCCGGAGCGTACGGCGGACTGCGTGGTCGCCGGGTACCGGCTGCACAAGAGCGGACCGGACCGGATCGGCTCGCTGCTGCTCGGCCTCTACAACGAGGACGGCACGCTGGCCAGCGTCGGCGTGATCGGCGCGTTCCCGCTCGAGCGGCGCAAGGAACTGTTCGAGGAGATGCAGCCGCTCGTCACGACGTTCGACGAGCACCCCTGGGCCTGGGCCAAGCAGGAAGAAGGCGTCCGTACGCCGCGCAACGCGGAAGGCAGCCGGTGGCAGGCGGGCAAGGACCTGTCGTTCGTGCCGCTGCGGCCGGAGTTGGTGGTCGAGGTCCGCTACGACCACATGGAAGGCGTCCGCTTCCGGCACACGGCGCAGTTCGTCCGCTGGCGGCCGGATCGTACGCCGGAGTCCTGCACCTACGAGCAACTCGAGGAGCCGGTGAAGTTCGACCTGGCCGACGTACTGACGAGCGCCACCACGTGATGGATCTGCGTATACGGGTCGACTGAATCGATCCAGTTGACGTCGGCGATCACTGCTCGCACCCTCGGTGCGACAGGTCGGAAAGTGTTCATCGAAGGGGGCGGTCAACTGGCCGCCGTGGGGGCATCATGGTGGCATACCGACTGGTACGAACCGGAGGTTGCCAGATGTACGACGTCGTATTGCTCGTCGAGCAGGAACTGTCCGAGCCGGACGCGAAGCGTGTCGTCGAACTGCATCAGGACATGCCCGAGCCGGTGAAGTACCACGTGCTCGTGCCGTGCCACAACGCCGAGGCCGGGGTGGAGGCGTCCATCAGCGCACTCGGGACCGCGGATCTTTACGGGCCGGGGCTCGCCAGCCAGCGCCAAGACCTCGCCGAAGCGCAGAGGGCGATCGACACCGAGGCGAAGGGATGCACCGGGCGTAGCGTGCAGCGGTTGCGCGACCTGGGGCAGAACGCGGACGGCGGCATCTCGCACGACCGGCCGATCGATGCGCTGATGGCCACCGTGGACCAGGTGAACGGTCAGGAGGTCATCATCCTGACCCGGCCGCACGTGGTCGCCGAGTTCTTCCATCTCGACTGGACGAACTCCGCGCGACGTCACCTCGGCGTGCCGGTGCTGCACCTACTCGAACACGAAGCGCCGAAGAAGGCTACGGCCTCGTAGGGTGCCGCAGCCGCCGCTGCCTGTACCGGCAGCTCCCAGCCGTTGTGGCAACTGGGGGTTCGCTAGACGCTGGCTGTGGTGCCGGATTCGGTGAATTGGGTGTGGTAGAGGTCGGCGTACTCGCCGCCTTGGGCGAGGAGTTCTTCGTGCGTGCCGCGTTCGACGATGTTGCCGCGGTCAACGACCAGGATGAGGTCGGCGTTGCGGACCGTCGACAGCCGGTGCGCGATCACCAGCGACGTACGCCCCTCGAGCGCGGTGTCCAGCGCCTGCTGTACGGCGACCTCCGACTCGGAGTCCAGATGCGCCGTGGCCTCGTCGAGTACGACGATGTGCGGTGCCTTCAGCAACAATCGCGCGATCGCCAGGCGCTGACGTTCACCGCCGGACAACCGGTGGCCGCGGTCGCCGACCACGGTGTCGAGTCCGTCAGGTAGTGACGACACCAGCTCCCAGATCTGCGCCGACCTGAGTGCCTTGATCATCTCCTCGTCGGTGGCGTCCGGCTTCGCATAGGCGAGATTCGCCCGGATCGTGTCGTGGAACATGTGCGCGTCCTGCGTGACGTAGCCGATCGCGTCGTGCAGCGACTGCAGCGTCACCTCCCGGACGTCGTGCCCGCCAACGCGGACAGCGCCGCCCGTCACGTCGTACAGCCGGGCGACCAGATTCGTGATCGTCGTCTTCCCGGCGCCGGACGGTCCGACCAGCGCGACCATCTGTCCGGGCTGGACGACGAAGCTGACGTCCTCGAGCACCTGCGAGGAGACCCGCTTGTCCAGGACGGCGACAGACTCCAGCGAGGCCAGCGACACCTGGTCCGCGGTCGGGTACGAGAAGGCCACATGCTCGAACTCGACCGTCGCGGCGCCCGCCGGCAGGTCCCGCGCATCGGGCGCGTTCTTGATCATGGGCTCCAGGTCGAGCACCTCGAAGACCCGCTCGAACGACACCAGCGCGGTCATCACATCGACCCGCACGTTCGACAACGCGGTCAACGGGCCATACAGCCGCCCGAGCAGCGCAACCAACGCGAGCAAGGTCCCGACGGTCAGCGTCTCCCGGACCGCGAGATTGCCGCCCACGCCGTACACAAGAGCGGTCGCCAGCGCGGCGACCAGGGTCAGTGCGGTGAAGAACACCCGGCCGAGCATCGCGATGCGGATGCCCAGGTCGCGAACCCGTCCGGCCCGCTCGCCGAAGTCCCGGTTCTCGATCGACGGCCGGCCGAACAGCGTCACCAGCAGCGCTCCCCCGACGCTGAACCGCTCGGTCATCGCAGTCGACATCTCGGCATTGAGCTGCATCTGTTCGCGGGTCATGGCAGCCAGTCGGCGACCCAGGATCCGGGCGGGGATCAGGAACACCGGCAGCAGCAGGATCGCGACCACAGTCAGCTGCCAGCTCAGCACAAGCATCGCGCCGACCACCAGGATCAGGCTGATGATGTTCGAGACCACGCCGGACAGCGTCGAGGTGAACGCCTGCTGGGCGCCGATCACGTCGTTGTTCAGCCGGGAGACCAGCGCGCCGGTCTGGGTCCGGGTGAAGAAGGCAATCGGCATCCGCTGGACGTGGCTAAACACCTTGGTCCGCAGGTCGTAGATCAAACCCTCACCGATCCGCGCGGAGAACCAGCGCTGCATCAGGCCGAGCATTGCCTCGACCACAGCGAGCAGCGCGACCACCAGCGCCAGCGCAGTCACGAGACCGGCGTTCCCTTTGGTGATGCCGTCGTCGACGATCTTCTTGAACAGCAACGGTGAAGCGATCACCAAGAAGGCCGAGACGATCACGAGCAGCAGGAACAGCGTGATGTGCCCGCGGTAGGGCTTGGCGAACTGGAAAATGCGCCGCAGCGTGCCCTTCGCCAGCTTCTGCCCGACGACGGACGTGTCCTGTCGCCGCCAGCCATAAGCGCCCATGCCCATGCCGCCGCCCATGGGCCTCATACCTGAAGACATCCGGTTCCCTCCCCGCTACGCTCTCGTCAACCTTGACAACACTTGAGGTCGTCCCGAACTTCCCGCCGGCTCAACCGGCACTCGCCAACAGTTCCTTCAACCGCCGTTCCTGCGCCTCCCGCTCCGCCTTCAACTGCTCCTGATACGAACGATCCGCAGCGCCCAGCAGCAGAGCCTTCGTCTCCCGCACCGCCCCCGCGAGAGGCGTCAGCAACGCCTCGGACAGATCCTTCACCGTCCCGGCCAACTCCTCCGCCGGTACGACGATGTTCGCCAGACCAAGCTCTTTCGCCTCGTCCGCCTCAACCCATCGCGTCGTCGCGCAGATTTCCAGAGCACGCGAGTACCCGACCAACTGCACCAGCGGCTGCGTGCCACCGAGATCCGGCACCAGCCCCAGCGCCGGCTCCCGCATGCTGAACCTCGCATCCGGCGTCACCACCCGCAGGTCACACGCCAGCGCCAACTGGAACCCAGCGCCGACGGCATGTCCCTGGACCGCGGCGATACTCACGAAGTCCGGGCGTCGCAACCACGAGAAACCCGCCTGGAACGCGGCGATCGTCTCATCCACCTCGGCTGCAGGTTTCGCCCCGAGCGCGAGCAGCGACTCCTCGTCCGCCGCGTCCTCGCCCATGATGACCCGCCGATCGAGCCCGGCCGAGAACGACGGCCCCTCCCCCGATACGACGACCACCCGGACGTCGGACGGCAGCGTCGTACCGAAGTCCGCCAAGGCCCGCCACA
>Ga0137374_10010934_pt1 | contig 10657 bp, 9 predicted proteins | sample SagtaG_20_FD_104811 | JGI IMG/M metagenome (GOLD analysis project Ga0137374, IMG submission 104811) | Vadose zone soil microbial communities from Sagehorn Ranch, Mendocino, California, USA - Sage1_R_100_16 metaG | ecosystem: Environmental > Terrestrial > Soil > Vadose zone | place: USA...
AAAATCCCGCGAGAACGCGGCCCGTGGCCGGCCAGATCCACGCCACCGTGTCTTGCCCATCCTCGGCGCCCGGCTGCGGCGGCAGTGGCTCGGCCATCGGCTGCGACGGTGCCTGCCGCAACAGCATCGCGAGGTTGTCCTCGGAATAGGGCAGCTTCATCGCCTTGGGGCCGGTCTTGAGATCGCCGGCGACCCGCGGCGGCTCCGTTCCTGCCCGCGGCTCCGCGGCTGCCCGCGGATCCGCGCCGATCGAGCGCGCCTCCACCGAGCCCGGCACGGTGACCGGCTGCACCTGCACGCGGGCCCCCGGCTGGGCGGGCGACCCGGCTTCCGGCTGCGCCGCCACCGCCGGCCCCGGCGGCCGCATGCGCAGCACCAGCCCGGCCTTGATGGCGGCGGGATCGGTAATGTTGTTCCAGGCGGCGAGCTCCCGATAATCGAGGCCGTTGTCGAGCGCGATGCTGTAAAGGGTATCGCCACGCTTGACGGTGTAGCTCTCGGGCCTCTGCTCCGCAGGCAGTGCCGTGGGTTTCGCGGCGGAGGGGCGCGCGACGCTCCGTTCGACGACCGGTGCCCGATACGGGCCCGCGCATCCGACCAGAGATGCGCACGCGAGTACCGCGAAAAAAATCCCGGCCAGCTTCACTGCTTGCCTCCTCTCAAAGGTACAAAATGCACGGCCTCGAGCCATTTTTCCGTCAATCCGCTCGGAGTCCTCTCGATGAGGCACAGCGCCTGATCGCCGCTTCCCACGGGCACGATCATTCTGCCACCCGGCGCAAGCTGCTGCAAAAGCGCGGCGGGAATCCCGGCTGCCGCCGCCGCGACGATGATGCCGTCGAAGGGCGCCGCTTCGGGCAATCCTCGCGTGCCGTCGGCGTGCACCAGCCTCAGGTTCGACAGACGCAAGGAGCGCAGGTTGCCGCGCGCCTTTTCGAGCAATCCCGCAATGCGCTCGACCGAATAAACTTCTTTCGCGAGCCGTGCGAGCAAGGCCGCCTGGTAACCGCAGCCGGTTCCGATTTCGAGCACGTTTCCCAGAGACGCTTCTCCGCGCAAGGCTTCGATCATGCGCGCCACCACGAAGGGCTGCGAGATGGTCTGCTCGAAGCCGATCGGCAGGGCGGTATCCTCATAGGCGCGGCTGGCGAGCGCTTCCTCGACGAAGATGTGGCGCGGAATGGCGGCCATCGCGGCGAGCACCGCCTCATCGCATATGCCCTTCTCCCGCAGGCGGGCGACCATGCGGTCGCGCGTGCGCTGCGAGGTCATCCCTATGCCGCGGGTTTTCGAGAGTATCACTTTGCCAGCCACGCCTTGATTACGGGAATCTGCTGCCAGTGCGTAAGGTCCATCTGCAGTGGCGTGAGCGACACGCAGTCGGACGCGACGGCGTGAAAATCGGTCCCCGGCCCGGCGTCCTGCGCGCTGCCGGCCGCGCCCACCCAGTACACCGTCTCGTTGCGGGGAGTCTTGGTCCTGATCGTGGGCTCGGCCTTGTGGCGTTTGCCGAGCCGCGTCACTTCGAAACCCTTCAGCGCCTCGTAGGCAATGTCGGGCACGTTCACGTTGAGCAATACGGGCTCGCGCGGAGGCCGCTTCTGGAAGCGCTCGACCAGCTCGCGCGTGACGCGCGCCGCCGTGCCGTAGTGCTTCCCAGCCTTGCTCGCGAGCGAGATCGCCAGCGACGGGATGCCGAGCAGATAGCCTTCGGTTGCTGCCGCGACGGTGCCCGAGTAGATGGTGTCGTCGCCCATGTTTGCGCCCAGATTGATACCGGAGATGATCATGTCGGGCATCTCCTCGAGCAATCCGGTCACAGCGAGGTGAACGCAGTCCGTTGGCGTGCCGTTTACGAACCGGAAGCCGTTTGCGGATTTGCGCACCGAAAGCGGCCGGTCCAGAGTGAGCGAGTTGGAGGCGCCGCTGCGGTCGCGCTCGGGTGCGACGACGGTGATGCTCGCAAGGTCGGCGAGCGTTTCTGCAAGGATCGCGATGCCTGGCGCGAAGTACCCGTCGTCGTTGCTGAGCAGAATGCGCATCTACCGGCTTGGCTGGAACTCCGGCCGATTCTACTCGAAGTCAGCGCCGCGCCGCAGCGAGAACACCGCGCACGTCCTCGATCGCGGACAGGGCGCGCTGCAACTGGTCGATGTCTTCGACTTCGACGGTGAAGTACATCGAGGCGATGTCGTTTCGGGTCTGCGTCTTCGCCGCGATCACGTTGGTCTTCTCCCGCACCAGCGTTTCGGTCACGTCGCGCAGCAGCCCTTGCCGGTCGTTCCCGCGAACGACGATGTCCACCGGATAGGCCTGGCCGGCGCGACTGCCCCATTCGGCGCCGATGATGCGCTCGGGAAATCGCTCGACGAGGCGCGCGAGGCTCGTGCAGTCGCGCCGGTGCACCGAGACGCCGCGTCCCTTGGTGACGAATCCCGAAATCCGGTCGGGCGGCGCGGCCTTGCAGCAGCGCGCAAGCTGGGTGAGCAGGCGCTCGACGCCGACGACGAGAATCCCGCTGCTCGTCTGCCCGGCCGGAGCGCGGTGCGGCGGAATTTCCGGCGAGGGCGCCGGTTCCGTCCCGCCGCGCAGCGCGGTCTTCAGCTGCCGCGGGCCGACTTCCTCGCGCCCGACCGCCGCGAAGAGCTCATCGGGCTCGCCGAAGCCCAGGCGCTTTGCCAGCTCATCCAGGCTCGCGGCGCGCTTTCCTTCGCGCTGCAGCTCGCGCTCGACCGCGGCGCGGCCGGCGGCGACGACGCTCGCGATTCTGCGGCTGTTGAACCACTGGCGCACCTTGTTGCGCGCGCGCGAGCTCCTGATGTAGCCGAGCGCGGGATTGAGCCAGTCGCGGCTCGGGCTTCCGGTTTTGGCGGCAATGATCTCGACCGCTTCCGCATTCTTCAACGGATAATCGAGCGGAACGATGGCCCCGTTCACCTTGGCGCCGCGGCAGTGGTGGCCGATGTCGGAGTGCAGCGCGTACGCGAAGTCCACGGGCGTCGCCCCCTGCGGCAAGTCGATGACCTTGCCCTGGGGCGTGAGCACGTAGACGGTGTCGCAGAGCACGGCATGCTTGGACTGCTCGATCCAGTCCGAGGCGTCGACGATCTCGTCGCGCCACGCGAGCATCTGTCGCAGCCAGGCGATTTTGTCGTCGAAGGGATCGCCTTTGCCGGTTGCGCGCTTCGTCCCTTCCTTGTAACGCCAGTGCGCGGCGACGCCGAGCTCCGCATCGCGATGCATCTCGCGGGTGCGGATCTGCACTTCCAGGGCCTTCCCCTCCGGACCCATCGCCGCCGTGTGCAGCGAGCGGTACAGGTTCGCTTTCGGCCGCGAGATATAGTCGTCGAATTCCCCCGGGATCGGCGCCCACAGGTTGTGCACGACGCCGAGCACCGTGTAGCAGTCCTTCGCCTCGTCTACCAGCACGCGCAGGCCGCTCACGTCGTGGATCTCCGAGAAATCGAGCGACTTCGCGCGCATCTTCGTATAGATGCTGTACAGGTGTTTCGGCCGGCCGGTGATCTCGGCCCGGATTCCGGCGCGGGCGAGCTCGTCGGCGAGCTCGGCGATCGCCTGTTCGACGAAGCGCTCGCGTTCGCTGCGGCGGCCCTCGAGCAGGCCGGCGATGCGCTTGTAGAGCTCGGGCTCGAGGTAGCGGAACGACAGGTCTTCCAGCTCCCACTTGAGCTGCCACACGCCGAGGCGATTGGCGAGCGGCGCGTAGATGTCGAGCGTCTCGCGCGCAAGCTGCGCTCGCTCGGCTTCCGGGGCGCGCGCGAGCCAGCGCAGCGTCTGGGTGCGGCTCGCAAGGCGCAGCAGCACCACGCGGATATCCTCCACCATGGCGAGCAGCATCTTGCGCAGCACTTCCGCCTGCGAACCGGAATCCTTGCCCAGAGCCGCCGTCCTCATGACCACCCGCAGCTCATTGAGCCGGCTGATGCCGGCGACGAGCGAGGCGACCGCCGCGCCGAAGGAGGCTTTCAGTTTTTCTTCCGCCTCGGGGAGATAGACGGGAGCGGCAAAGAGCAGGCCGGCGACGCGCGCGTCGGCGTCCAGGCGCAGCTCGGCGACGTTGCGCGCGACTCCCAGAGCGTGCTCGTAAGCCGGCTCGCCCGTGCCGAGCAGTTTGTCGCCGTAGAGGTTCGCCGCGAATTCGCGTGCGCGCGCGAGCGTGCGACGCTCCTCGTCCGCCAACCCGGAATACATGGAATCGGATTCGCCTGCGTCGGCGAGATCCGGGCGCGTGGTGGAAACCATGCTCGAAGTTTATCTCACGCTATGGCGCAGTGGAGCGCTGTCCCGGATAATCCGTTTTTTCCAGGACTCCCGATCGAAACGCTGGATGGGCTTTCTACGCAACTGGCGTCGCAAGCGCGTGCTGAAGAGCGCCCGTATCGACGAGGCGCTGTGGACGCGGGTGGCGGCCAAGCTGTCCTTCGTGCGCGGCCTGTCGGAGGAGGAAACGGCAAGGCTCAAGCAGCTCGTCGTCCTCTTTCTCGCGGAGAAGGAAATGCACGGCGCGCAGGGCCTTCAGCTCACCGACGAAGTGCGTGTCTCGATCGCCATGCAGGCCTGCCTGCCCATTCTCAATCTCGGCCTGGACACCTACAACGGCTGGGTCGGCGTCGTCGTCTATCCCGGCGAATTCCGCGTGCGCAAGGAGGAAATGGACGAGCACGGAATCGTGCACACTTTCGATGAGGAGCTTGCCGGGGAAGCCTGGCCGGGCGGGCCGGTGATCCTCTCCTGGGAAGACGTGGGATTGGCCGAGCGCGGCTACAACGTGGTGATCCACGAATTCGCGCACAAGATCCACATGGACGGCGCGGGCGACGCGGATTTTCCCGCCGCCTGTGCCGGAATGGACGCCGCGAAATGGCGCGAGACGCTCGAAGGAGCCTACCGGCGTTTCTGCAGCGAAGTCGACGCCGGCCGGCCGACCTTCATCGACCCGTACGCGGCCGAGCACCCGGCTGAGTTTTTCGCCGTGATGAGCGAGGCTTTCTTCACGGAATCCGCGGTGCTCGCGCGCGACTGGCCCGAGCTGTACCGGCAGTTCGCGCTTTTCTACCGGCAGGATCCTGCGGGGCGGACAGGCTAGCAAACGACCGGGCGATTCGCTAAGCTCGCCGAGGTTAGACGTCATACGAAAGCAAGGAGAGGACTATGGCACCAGACCCCACGACTCCCGCTGGCTACGCCGCACGATCCGAAACGATTATGAGTCGTCTGTTGGGCGGCATGTCTGTCTTCACCATGCTCATGACGGTTCCGCAGGTTCTTACCATATGGGTCGGCCATCAAGCAGCCGGCGTTTCTGTTGTGTCGTGGAGTGCCTACCTCTTCTCCGCCATCCTCTGGTTCTGGTACGGACTTCAGAAACGCGACAAGAACATCTATTTGCCGTGCGTCGGATGGGTTGGCCTGGACACGGCGGTAATCGCTGGTGCTGTCATTTATTCCTAGCGTCGATGACCACGACGCCTAAGGGCCGGTTCGAGGACGACGCGGAACCTCATCCGAGCAGAAAATCCCGCACGATCGCGATCTGATCGTCGTGCAGCAATGTCGGCGCGTGGCCGACGCCTTTGATCTCCACCACCTTTGCCCGCGGGCCGCGGGAGGCCATCTGATCCGCGGTGTCGCGCCTCAAAAGGTCCGACTGCTCGCCGCGCAGGACCAGCGTCGGGCAGCGGATCGAGTCGTAGAAGCTCCACAGCTCGACGTCTTTGCGTGACAGCTCGGCGTCGAAAGGCAAGGCGAGCGCGGGATCGTAGTGCATGCGCAGCGACCCGTCCGCATTCTTTCGCACCACGTGCTCGGTGAGAAAACGCCACTCGGCGTCGGTGTGCGGGCCGAAGGACGCACTGGTCGAGCGCACGAACTGCTCGGCCGCTTCGAACGTCGGAAGCGGCGGCCACTTGCCGACGTAGGAGCTGAGCCGCTCGAGCGAAACCGCAGTGAGCACCGGCCCGACGTCGTTCAGCACCAGCCGCTGGATCGGAGAATCGGGCATCGCCGCGAGCGTCATCCCCATCAGCCCCCCGAGCGAGGTGCCGACCCAGTGCACCGATTCCACGTCAAGGCGCGCGATCAGCGTCACCATGTCGAACGCGTAGGTCGGCACTGCGTACTCCATCGGATTTTTCAGCCAGTCGGAATCGCCGCGGCCGGCGACGTCGGGGCAGATGACGCGGTAGCCGTGGCGGACCATCTCCGCGGCCAGGCGGTCGAAATCGCGCGCGCAGCGGGTGAGGCCGTGGACGCAGACGAGGGTCTTCGCGCTGTTCGGCGCGCCCCATTCCAGATAGGCCATGCGGTGCAGCCCGCTTGCGCTCGCGCACTGGACCTTGCGGCGCCGGAAGGGTTCGCTCCGGAGCAACCCGGGATCGCCCTTTATCGTAATCGTCGCATTCAGATTCAAGTACCTCAGTCGGCCTTGATGCCGGCTTCCTTGACCACTTTTGCCCAGCGCGCTTTTTCATTGACGATGAACGTGCCGAGCGCTTCCGGCGTGCCGGCGCGCACCTCGGTGCCCTGTTTCGCCAGGAATTCCTTCATGTCGCTGGTATTCAGGATCCGGGTCAGTTCGGCGTTCAGCTTCGTCACGATCTCGCGCGGCGTGCCGGCCGCCGCGAGCAGGCCCTGATAGGAGCCGGTTTCGAAGCCCGGAAGCGTCTCGGCCACCGTGGGCAGTTCGGGAGCGGAAGGCACGCGCTGCGCGCTGGAAACGGCGAGCCCCTTCAAGCGGCCGCCTTTCACCGACGGATACGTGGCGAGCATGCCGTTGAACAGCACGTTGGCGTTGCCCGCGACCACGTCCGTGACCGCCGCCGAGCCGCCCTTGTAGGGGATGTAGGCCCATTGCACGCCGGTACGCGCCGCGAATTCGACGCCCGCGAGGTGCGGCGCGCCGCCGGTGCCCGAGTTGGCGAAATTGAGCTTGCCCGGATTTGCACGGGCGTAGGCAATCAGCTCCTTCACGCTGGCGACCGGCACCGACGGATGCACCGCCAGCACGTGCGGCGAATACGACACCATCACGATCGGCGAGAAATCCTTCGCCGGGTCGAACGGCATGCTGGTATACACGCTCGGATTGATCGACAGCGCGCCGACGTCCGAGAGCAGCATGGTGTAGCCGTCCGGCGCGGACTTGGCGACGTAGTCCGCGCCGACATTGCCGTTCGCGCCGGTGCGGTTTTCCACGATGACCGGCTGGCCCCAGACTGTGGTGATGTGCGGCCCGATGGCGCGCGCCAGGATGTCGGAGGTGCCGCCCGCGGCGAAGGGGACGATGATGCGGATCGGCTTGTTCGGGTACTGCTGCGCCTGCGCTGGAAGAGCGGCGGATAGGCTCGCGGCGAGAACTGCGCTGAGGGCTGCGGCAAGGCGTTTCATGGATGTCCTCCGGGTTCGCTCAAAGGCCGAGTGCGGATTGTAACCGGCAGGTCCTCTAGTCGTGCCAGTAACGCCTTGCGCGATCGCGCTCGGCGTCCACGCGCGAGGCTCCCGGGGCAAAGCGCAGCTGGATCGCCCCGCCCGTGTCGGTGCGACGCAGCTCGCTGCCGGCTTCGCGATAGCGCGCGAGCACGTCCTCGCGCGGATGGCCGAAGCGGTTGCGGTGGCCGACCGCGAACACCGCATGGCGCGGCGCCACCTGCTTCACGAACTCCGGCATCGAGGAGGTGGCGCTGCCGTGATGGGGCACGAGCAGCGCCTCCGCCGGAAGCAACCGCGGAGCGTTCCGGAGCAGCTCGCGCTCGGCGGCGCGCTCGATGTCTCCGGTGAGCAGAACGCGGCCTGCGGGGCCTTCGATCCGCAATACGCAGCTCTGGTTGTTCGCCCGCGCCGCACGGCCCGCGGGGGCTTCCGCGCGCGGGTGGAGGAACTCGAAGGAGACTCCATCCCAAAGCCACTTGCGCCCGGCGACGCAGGGCGCGCGCCAGGCGCTTGCCGCAAGCAGAGCGTGATCCGGGGAAAGCGAGGACCACAGTACGCCGACGGGCACCGCCTCGAGCACCGAACCGACGCCGCCCGAGTGATCGCGGTCGTCGTGGGACACGACCAGCGCGTCGAGCGCGGCTATCCCTTCGCCGCGAAGGTAAGGAAGGATCACGCGCTTGCCGCTGTCGGAAAAGGCGTTGAACGCCGGGCCGGCGTCGTAGAGCAGCGCGTGTTTTTCCGTGCGCGCGAGCACGGACAACCCCTGCCCCACATCGAGCACGGTGATCCAGAGCTCGCCCGCCCCCGGCGACTGCGGCGAGACCGCAAAAAGCGGCAGCGCGAGCGGCACGCCGAGCCAACGCGCGGGGACCCCGCGCGGGAGCAGCAGCCAGGCGATACCGGCGAGCGCAAGCGGCACGGTCCACGGCACCGGCGCGTGCTGATGCCAGACCGCGCTCGGAAGCGCGGCGAGCCAGCCGAGCACAACCATCAAGATGTCTAGGATCGCATGCCCGAGCACAAGGGGCCAATCGAAGGGGAGCACTGCGCCGGCAAGCGCGAGCGGCGTGATGACGAAGCTCACCAGCGGTATCGCGAGCGCATTGGCGACCGGGGAGACGAGCGACACCTGCTGGAACAGCACGAGCAGCAGGGGAGCGAGTCCCGCGGTCACCGCCCATTGCACCCTTCCCCACTGCGCGAGCCAGTGGGCCTTGGCGGTGCGACCGGTCGCCACGAAGAAAATCACGGCGACCGCGGCGAACGAAAGCCAGAACCCCGGCGACAGGACCGCCCAGGGGTCGAGCACGAGGACAAGAAGGAGTGCGGCGGCAAGCACCCGCGAGGCGCTCGCTGCGCGCCCGAGCCAGAGCGCCAGAGCGACCACGCCGACCATGTAGAGCGTGCGCTGGGCGGGAACGGCATATCCGGAGATGAGGCAATAGGCGAACGCGGCAAGAAAGCCCGCGAGCGCAGCGGCTTTCTGCGCGGGCAAGGCGAGCGCGAGAAACTGGCTGCGACGCCAGCACCAGGACACGAGCATCGCAATGAGGCCCGCCACCATGGTGACGTGAAGGCCGGAGATGGACATCAGGTGGCTCACGCCGGTGCGCGCGAACAACTGCCAATCCTCCGGACCGATCGCGTTCTGGTCGCCGATCGCGAGCGCGATCAGCACGCCCGCGTAGGGACGCTCGGGCAGCGCGCCGCGGATTTTTGCCCGCGCCGCCTCGCGCAGCCTCTCGATCCAGTATTGGGGCACCCGGGCCGCCAATCGCTCGGGCACGATCCGCGCGCGCTCATCCTCACCGCGCCGCGTAGGCATTCTCACGTAGCCGGTCGCGCGAATTCCGCGCTCGAGAAGCCAGGCTTCGTAATCGAATCCGTGCGGGTTGACGCTGCCGTGCGGCCGGCGCAGCCGCACCGTGAAGCGCCAGCGCTCCCCGGCGCGCACCGCAAGGACGCCTTGGGAATCGTCCGGGGCGAATCCGCCGTACCAAGAGAGCACGATGCGCCGCGGCACCCCGGTCTCGGGAAATTCCACGTCGAAATCGAAGCGCACGCCGCGCTCGAAGGCCTGCGGCAGTCCGCCGACGACGCCGCTGACCACCACGTCGCGCCCCTCCAGCGCCGCGTCCAGCCGGTCGGAAAGCCGCAGATGCGCGAGCGCCGCGGCCCAGGCGAAACCGAGGGCGGCGAAGCCGATGAACATCGCGCCGGCTCCGATGACCGGTGAAGCGCGCCTGGACAACCCGACCCCGGCGATCGCCGCGAAGGCAAAACACAGCGCGAGCCACATCGCCCCCGGCAACGCGGCCTGCTGCTGCAGAAGGCACACGCCGAGCGCGAAGCCGAGCGCGGCGAACCTCATCGCGATCCGGCGGCGCCTTTCATTCCGCGATTAACGGCCAAGGGTGCCGGAGGTTGATATGCTAGCCGGTCATGCCGCGAAAATTCTTCCAGAAGTACCTGCCGAGCCACGAAGCCATCCGCAACAATCGGCACATCGCGCGCTTCGGCGCGCTCTTCCTTCACCCCAACTTGTGGCACGTCAACCGGCGATCGGTCTCCGGCGGCGTGGCGGCGGGCATGTTCGCGGGGCTCGTGCCGGGCAGCAACCCGGTGCAGTTCACCCTTGCGGCACTGCTCGCGGTAGCGTTCCGCGTCAATCTGCCCGTCGCAGTGGCCGTCACGCTCTACACCAATCCGCTCACGATCGGCCCGCTCTACGTGATCGCGTACTGGATCGGCACTTTGCTCGTGCCGGGCGACGGCGCGCCGTTCACACATCCTCCGGGATTCGAATGGTCGAACCTCGGCGCCTGGCTGCGCGCGCTCTTGGAATGGTCGCTCTCGCTCGGCAAGCCGCTCGCCGTGGGCCTGGTGGCCCTGGCGGTGGCGCTCGCGATCGCCGGCTACGTGGTCGTCCAGCTCGCCTGGCGAGCGCACGTGGCGCTTGCGTGGCGCAGGCGGAAAGCGAGGCGCGCAGGAAGGGACGCGGGGTAGTCGGCGCTTTACAGCCGGCCGATCTGTCAACTAAATTGGCAACTAATTTGTCAACTAACTAAACTGTCAACTAATACTAGTTAGAGCGCGAGGGGAGGCCGGTGCAGTTCCACGCAAACCACGTATCAGTCTCGGCCGACGGCGACTATTATCAAGTGATGTTCGAGGCTACAAGGGACGCAGTCGATCCCGAGAGACC
>Ga0137374_10010937_pt1 | contig 10655 bp, 7 predicted proteins | sample SagtaG_20_FD_104811 | JGI IMG/M metagenome (GOLD analysis project Ga0137374, IMG submission 104811) | Vadose zone soil microbial communities from Sagehorn Ranch, Mendocino, California, USA - Sage1_R_100_16 metaG | ecosystem: Environmental > Terrestrial > Soil > Vadose zone | place: USA...
CGCGATCGCGGAAGCGGTCCTGCAGGTGCTGCGCGATGCGCCGCTGCGCGCCCGCCTCGAGCGCAACGGGCGACGTCAGGCGGTCGAGCGCTACAGCTGGGGTCTCGTGGGCCAGCGGATCCGCTCGGCGTATGACGGGCTCCTCGGCCGATCGGCGCCCGTTCGCGCCGCCGGCTAGGGATCGCCCTCCCCCCCCGTCAGGGGCCGGGCCACCAGTCGGTGCGGATCTGGACGCCGGTGAAGTACCAGGCGAGCCCCGTGTCCATCGACTCGTTCTGGCCGTTGTTCCCCATTCCGAAATGAGTCAGCGCAGCCGGCTCCACGCAGAAGCTGTGCCCCGCTGCGTAGTACGAGGCCAACGTCCAGTCATTGCGCCCGTTCCACATTTCTTGGCCGTACGCCGACTGCCGAAAATCGGCGTCGCTCAGAATCTGCGCTCCACTCGCGTCGTACACCTTCGGGTGCACCTGGACGTGGGTCCGATCGACAAAGGCGACGTAGTACTCGAAGCGGTACCACACGCCGTGCTGCAGCGTGACGTCGGGCCCCCAATGGCCGATCGGGTAGGTGTAACCGCAGCCGTAGAGGCTGACGACGAACCGCCAGCCGCCGCTGTCGCTGAACTTCCGCATGTAGGTGAGGTTGGCGTACTGCCAGGTGTCGACGGTGACCACGTGGTCGCCGGCCCTGGACGTGTCGTCGTTCCGCATGTAGAACCGGACGTAGTAGTCCGTTGAAGGAGGAACGACCTTGTCCTGTTGCACGTTGGCGGCGTAGCCGGACGTCCCCCGCTGCACGACCTTCAGGGCATTGCGGCCGCCCGGCGCATTGACGCTCGCGCCGGGAACGACGGAGAGGAGCTGGCCGGGGCGGCCGCCGTTGAACTCCCAGTAGTTCTTCCACCGGCCGCCATCCCGCACGGCATTCCGGGATGTCCCGGTGAAGGTGTTCCAGTCACTCTGGAAGACCACACCCTCGTCCCAGCGCTCCGCGGGCGCGAGACACCCCGAGAGGCGGAACAGCGCCGCCGCCAAACCCACCACGGCCCCGGCACCGAGCAGCAGCAGACTCCGCCGGCCGAGCGAAGCCTTCAACCGAGCCGTCTCCTCACGACGCGGAGCAGCAGGTCGCGCGCCCAGCGCCACTGCATCCGCCGCCATTCGCCTGGCGGAAGCTGCTCCTCGCCGCGGTGCACCCGCAGCCAGTCGAGCAGCACTCCGACGGGCGCGAACCAGCCATGGCGGGCGGCGAGCATCTCCAGCAACCGGCGGGTCTCCGGGTGGGGCTGGCCGTTTCCGCCGAACCCTTTCCCGAAGTGCGTGGCGACGATACACACCCCGCCTTCGCGCTCGAGGCGTGCCTGGTTTCGCGGTCTCAGGAGGTGGTTGAACTCGTTCACGTCCTCGGCATCGGTCGCCGAGAACCACCAACGCACGTACGGCCGGCTCGGATCCCGGTAGGGCATCGAGGGATTGATGCGCCGCAGGTTGATCTCCGAGAAGGTCAGGTTGCGGACGTACTCGATCCGCTCCGCGCAGAGATCCCCCCACCAGTACGGCGACCCGGGGCGGTGTCCTTCGTACAGCTGCGCCCCATGCCGGAGGACCGTGCCGTAGAGCAGGCGTAGCGCCGGGTCGTCGAGCCGTCCGGCGCCCCAGTACAGGTTCTCGCGATTGAAGGAGTGGTTCGCATGCACCCGCGGCGGCGCCCCGAGGACGCCCCCCAGCCGCTCCAACGCGCGCACCGTCCGCTCCCGGCGGCTGGTCTCCATCGTCGCCCCGTGGAAGGCGATCTCGAATCCGCGGGCGTGCAGGTCGAGGACGAAATCCCGGTAGTTCGGGTCGTCCATCGTCTCGGAAAGCGAGAAGTTCTCGCTCCCTTCCTCGCAGCGCACGGCCCACACCGTCTTCGTCGTCCGCATCCCCAGGGATTCCAGGAGCCGGTAGACCGGCCGGACGTTCTCGACCGTGGCGACGTCGGTGTCGTCCATCACCGTGAACGCGAAGCGCGCGCCTCCCGGGAACGGAATGCGCGGGATCATCGCGCGAGGGCGGGGTCCGCCACGATGAACAACGCCAGGTCCTGCGCGTGGCGCGCCGCGACGGCCGCGGGAACCAAGCGCACGAGCCCGTTGCCGTTGAGCGGTCCCGCGACCTCGGCGAGGAACTGCTGGAACGGCGCGTTGCGCGACGTGCTGGCCCACTGCAGGGCGGTGGGCGGGGAGGGCTGGGCCGCGAGCCAGGCGAGGAAGGCGTATTCCACGCGACGTTGGAACACCCGGCACGACATCACGAACGACTGCATTGTGCCGTCCGGCGCGACGAGGCAGGCGAGGATTTCCCCGTGGTCCCCCGTGCGGTCGGCGAGGGAGGCGCCGAACAGTCGGCCCCCCGCGTCGAGCATCGCTCCCACCTCCGCCTCCGTGACCCGGCGTCCGTTGAGGTTGAACTGGTTGGTCTTGTTGATCAGCTGGACCGCCCGGGTCCAGTCGCCGCGACTGCGGTCGTGAATGGTCAATGTCATCTTGAGGTCCTCGAGAAAGCGCGTCAGATCCGCGCCCTCAAGATCGCTCGGGACCATCCCTGCGAGCCGGCGCCGGTACATCTCCGTCCGTTCGCGATCCTCCGCCGTGATGTCGCGATGGGCGAACAGCGTCGCGAGGCTGTCCAGGAAGGCCGGGAGCTCGTCGTCGTGCGCCGGAAACGCCAGACACCGCACCTCGGGCAACTGCAGCGACACTTCAGCCAGCTCCACCGGGTTGTCGTCGACGAACACACAGGCGTCCAGCCCGAGGTTGAGCTGGCGCGCCAGCTCGCGAATCTGGGCGGACTTGGCGTGGTAGCTGCCAATGATCGCGACGAGGTCCTCTTCCCGCAGCACCATCCGCCCCGAGCGGAATGGTGGCGTCACCACGTCGTGGTCGTTCCGGCTCACAGCCGCCAGGAGCGTGCCCTCGCTGCGGAGCCGACGCAGCAGGCTCTGGTAGACGAAGTGGCGGTAGCCTCGACCCGCTGGCTCGAACGCGATGCCGTCGAGTCCGTCGTCGACCAGGAGGCCGTTCCACATCACGTTGTCCAGATCGGTGATCAGAACCTTTTTCGGCTCGCCCGGCCGCCCCACGACGGCTTCGACCACCGCCTCGGCCACCCGGCCGATCCAGGCTCCGCCGATTGGGCAACCACTGGAGAAGTAGCCGCCGAGGGTGAACGCCTCGGCCGGCAGCAGGCGCGCGCCGAGCCCGATCGCCAAGCTCTCGATCCAACGCGCCAGGGCGGCGTCCCGCGCCCGCTCGCTGCAGAGCGGCGGCATCGGCGCCGGCAGGTAGAGCAGGCGGGCGGCCGGGCGCCTGGCCAGCAAGGCCGCCGTTTCCATCGCTGGATCGCGCAACCGCTGTTCGTCCACCGACGGGGCCACGCCCGACCGCCAGTCGGCTTCCGGCACGAAGTCCCACGGCAGCAGGAGGAACACCTCCGTCACCCCGGGATCGGGTGGGTGACGCAGCGCCTGCGCGAGCGTGTTGAACGGAAGGAACCTCACCTCGGCGGCCCGGCCGCGCTTGGCCGCCGCCGCGCGCAGGTATACGTCGAAGGGCTCCCCGGTCCCTGACAGCCCGAGGGCGAAGGAGAGCGCCTCGCCCCCCCGGAACGCGTCGAGCACGCGCCGAGCCTCGAGGAAATTCACGGCATGGCTCCGCGGGCGACCCGCTCCTCCAGGTAGTCCCGGATCGCCGGGTACGACGTGAGGCGGATCTGGTCCGCCGCGTCGATCGCCACGCCGAACTCGCTTTCGATCGCCAGCATCAGCATCGCGTGAGCCAGGGAATCCCAGCTGGCGACCTCGCGCTGTCCGGCGCGCGTCACGTTGGCGTGAGGCGGGAGCTCCAGCGCCGCGCGGAAGATGGCTTGCAGTTTCGCTTCGGCGTCTTCGGTCATCGCTGCCGCTCCTCCTCAGAACACCTCGTCGGCGTCGCCATCCCCGCGGGCCAGCCCCCACGACGCCAGATCCTGCGGCCACCGGACCGCTCCCTCGCTGCCCTCACCCCTTCCGTCGCGCAGCAGGAAGTGCACGTTGCCGGGCAGACGCAGGTACGCCTGGCGCCGCAAGAGTCGCGCGAGGGCGCGCTGACTCGTCGTGCAGAGGATCGCGTCCGCCTCCGCCGCGCGGGCTGCCCGCTCGACGCCACCGAGGAGCGCGAGGCCCACCTCGGCCCGCCGGGACGGGAACACAACATCGGAGATCGTCGCCACGCGCAGGCCGCGCAGGCGGCGGTCGCTGATCGCCCTCGGACGGCGCAGCACCGCGACGCCGACCAGCCGCGCACCGTCGCGCACCGAGACGAACGTGTACGGGTCGCCCGTCGCAGCGGCGTGGTAGCGCCACCGCAGGTACCGCCCGTTCCGCACCGGACTCGCCGCGAAGGTGCTCCGCGCTCGCTCCCACACCTCGTCCAACTCCTCACCGCTCGGCGGCTCGGAGGCACATCCGATGTCGAGTCGGGCGGCAGGTCGACGCGTCGCCGTCGCAATGAGGTCGAGCGCGATACCGGCCGCACCACCCGCCAGACCGGCGAGCCCCACGCGCTGCGCGACCCCCACGCCGGCCGACACCCACCGCGGCAGGGCCGGGGCCAACTCCGCGACGTCCAGCCGCCGGGCCAGACGCCCGGGCCGCAGCGGACGCACGTAGTTCGGGATCGCACCGAGATCGCTGTACCCGAAAGCGCTCAACAGTCGCCGGGCCGCGGGAGCGACGACGAGGGCGGTCGCGAGCGGCAGCTGCGCCGTGAGCGTTTTCACCACCAGGAAGCCGACGGGGCCGTTCCGGTACTCAGGAACGACCATCAGACCCTTGACCCAGTGGGCCGGCGATTCCGTCACCCCGTCCCAGATCCGGTACGGGATCGAGGCGTAATGGCCGATGACGCGATCCCCTTCCAGGACGATCGCGACCGGCGGGACTTCCCCCGGCGCCGCCACGTTGTCCGCCGCCGCGCGGCGCCGCCCCGCCAGGATCGAATCCGCGGTCACGGGCTCGCCCCAGGTTTCCCGATAGAAGCTGGCGATCGCGTCGGCGTGCTCGTCCGTCGCCAGGATCGCTTGAATCCGGCTCGTCGCCGTCAACCCGGTCTCCACGCTGCGGTCCTAGCCGGGCCTTCCGACGGCGAGTCTGGTGCCGCGAATGGCCACGACGCGCACCGTACTCGCCACCTCGTCCACGGCGCGGCTGACATCTTCGATCATCCCATAGTCGTGCCAGACCACGAGACCGCGGGCCGACAGGCAGCCGAAGGCATGGCGCGTATCGCTCTTCACGTAGTCGTAAGAGTGGCTGCCGTCGATGAAGATCAGGTCGAACGACCCCCCGAGGTCGGTCCAGTCGATCGCGGCGGAATCCCCGTAGACCTGTCGGATCTTGGTCGCATAGACCGTATCCCGGAATTGCGCCGCGGCGCTCGCGGGGCCGGTGAAGTTGTCCAGGAGGTCCGGCACCGGATACGTGAGCGCTCCCGTCCAGTTCGGGGGCAGATCGACCGTCGTGATCACGGCATCGGGCGGCGAGTTCGCCGCGAGGTTGAGCGTCGTATTGCCATCGAACGTGCCGATTTCCAGCACGCGACGTGGTCTCGTGAACTTCCCGATGGCGGCCAGCGCCAGTGCCTCGTGCGGGCTCAGCGACGTCTCGAGCGACCGGTCGAACGCCCGCAGGATGCAAACATCGACCGCGGCGATGCCCGGAAAGGCGTCGACGAGCGCGACGCGCGGCGCGCGACCGAAGGTCCGGCTGCCCACCACCTGATAGGCATCGGGATCGGTCCACACCACCCCCATCGGGACGAGCCGCCGCGAGAGCAGCCGCCACGCCCGGCGGGGATTCGACATCACCGAGGGGATGTTCTTGAGGATCTTGGCCGCGAGGCGATTCATCACCTCCTGTGCCCGCAAGGATTGTGCGCATAGGCGACGCACCGATCCGGCCGGGGCCGAGGACGGACCCGTCGCAGCGCTGAGGGCAGTGTGGCGCGGATGCAACGGGGGAGCGTCGCCAGTTTGGTCGACTGGCTCCGCTCCCCCGAAAGACGTTGTTCGACAGCTCAGCTACTTCAACCTGCCCTTACGGGCCGGGCCAGCGGTCGGTGCGGATCTGCACGCCGGCGTAGTACCACGCCAGCCCCGTGTCCACCGACCCGTTCTGTCCGTTGTTCCCCATCCCAAAACTCGTCATATACGTCGGGTTCACGCAGAAGCTGTAGCCCGCCGCATAAAACAGCGCCAGCGTCCAGTCGTCCCGGCCCCCAAAACTCAGGTTCCCCGACATCTTGTAGTTGGACTGCTGGAAGTCGGCGTCGCCCCCGATCTGCACCCCCGCCGCATCGTAGATCCGCGGATGCACCTGCACGTGCGTCGCATCCACGAAATGCACGAAGTACTCGAAGCGATACCACGCCCCGTTCACCAGCGGCTGTGCCAGCGTCCAATGCCCGATCGGGTAGGTATAGCCGCAGCCGTAGAAGCTCGACGTCAGCTGCCACGTCGTCGCGCTCGCCGTCTTGCGCACGTAGGTGAGGTTCGCGTACTGGTAGGTGTCCACCGTGACGATGTGGTCGCCCGCCGACGAGGTGTCGTCGTTGCGCATGTAGAAGCGCACGTAGTAATCCGTCGACGGTGGCACGACGTTGTCCTGCTGCACGTTGGCGGCGTAGCCGGGGGACGACCCGCGCTGCACCACCTTCAGGGCATTGCCGCCGCCCGGCGCGTTGACGCTACTCCCCGATACCACCGAAATCAGCTGCACCGGGGCCCCGCCGTTGAACTCCCAATAGTTCATCCAGCGGCCGCCGTCGGTCACGTCGCTGTACGCCGTGCCCACCGTGCTCCAATCACTCTGGAACACCACCCCGCCGCCCGTTGGGGGCGGCGGCGGCGCGGCACTCGCCGTCGTCATCCCGCTCGCCACGTTCGAGAGCCCGCCGAACACCGCATTCACGTTCAGCGTCCCCCGGAACGCCACCAGCTGCAGCTGATACGCGGTTCCGGGCAAGAGCCCGAGGACCGTGCAGCTCCGCTTGGCGCCGATCGCGCTGCCGGCCACCGGCACCGCGCAGCTGCCCTTCGTCACGTCGGTGGCCGTGCCGAAGGCGATCGTGCCGGCCGCCCAGCGCATGTCATAACTCGCCGGGAGCCCCGCGCCGTCGTTCACTTCGGTGAACGCCAGCGTCACCGACGTGTCCGTCACGCCCGTCACCGCGAGGTCGCTCACGGTGCCGGGGTTCGTCACGGTCGGGGTCACGGTAATCGCCGCCGGTCCGCTCTTGCCTTCGCTCGTCGCCGTGATGGTGGTCGAGCCGGCGGCCACCGCCGTCACCAGCCCGGTGCCGCTCACCGTCGCCACCGCGGGCGCACTACTCACCCACGTGACGGTGCGGCCCGTGAGCACGTTGCCGGCCGCGTCCTTGAGGGTCGCAGCGAATTGCTGCGTGGCCCCGGTGGCCAGATTCGCGCTCGCCGGAGTCAGCGTCACGGTCGCCACCGGCGCGACCACGCCCGCCGTCGTCGTGCCCTTCGCCAGATTGGAGACCGCGCCGAAGACCGCGTTGACGTTGAGCGTCCCGCGGAAGGCCACGACCTCGAAGCCATAGGCGGTGCCGCGCGCCAGGCCGAGCACGGTGCAGCTGCGCTTCGCCCCGATCGCGGTGCCGGCCAACACCACCTTACAGCTGCCTCGGGCAACGTCGGCCGCCGAGGACCAGTTGAACGTCCCCTTTCGCCAGCGGACGTCGTAGCTGGCGGGCTGCCCGGTGCCACTACTCACTTCCTTGAACGTCAGGGTCACCGAGGTGTCGGAGACCGCGCTCACGGCGAGGTCGGTGACCTTGCCGGGCTTGGTCGCGGCCGTCACCGTGACGGTCGCGGTGCCCTTCACACCCTCGCTCGTCGCCGTAATCGAGGCCGACCCGGCCGCAACGGCGGTCACGAGCCCGTTGGCGTTCACCGTCGCGACCGCGGGCGTGCTCGAGGTCCACGTCACGGTGCGTCCCGCCAGCGCGTTTCCGCCGGCGTCCTTGAGAGCGGCGGCGAGCTGCAGGGTATTGCCCACGAAGAGACTGGTGCTCGTGGGACTCACCACTACCGACGCTACCGACGCCGGGTTCGTGGCGGTCACCGTCAGGGCCGCGGCGCCCGTGACCCCGCCACTCGTCGCGGTGATCGTGGCTGTGCCGGCGGCGACTGCGGTAGCCAGCCCGCTCCCGTTGATCGTCGCGATGGTGCTGTCGCTCGACGCCCACGTCACCGCCTGCCCGGTGAGCACGTTCCCCGCGGAGTCCTGCAGCGTCGCGGTGAACTGGGTGGCGCCTCCCGCGGCCACGCTCGCCGACGCCGGACTCAAGGTCACCGACGCGACGGCGGCACTCGGGCTCGCGAGCCTGCCGGTGGCCACGGTGAGATCGTCGATCCACATGTACTGATCCACCGGGGACCCGTCCCCGATGTAGGACGCGATCAGGAACTGATGGAAATTGATGTTGGGCCGGGCGCCGGTGCGGAACAGAACGTCGTGCCGGTCGACCGCCAGCGCGCCGTTGAACCAGTACCGCATCACGCCGTCTGCGACGCCGACGCCGCCGACGACGGAGTTGATCTGCAGGTACACCTCGACGTGGTTCCAATCGCCCTTGTAGCCCGGCCCGGGCGCCGGCTGAAAGAACACTTGCGGGGCCGACAGCTCTTTATCGTTGTACCAGGGCGGCATGTTGAAGCAGGTCGTCACCACGCTCGGTTCCACGACGCCGTTGCAGCCGGCGACCGATCGGTTTTCGGTGAGACTCACCAGATTGACGGGGGGCACCCCGAGACTCGTGTTGATCGCCTTGTTGTCCTGCAGGGCGAGGCGCGGGATGCCGCCGTTCTGGTAGTTGTCCTCGATGTAGGCGGTGAGCCAGTTGTTGGACGGGCCGTCCCAATCGCCGTCGAGATCACTCATCACCAGGAATTCATGCGGGTGGTACGGGTGACCCGAGCCCACCCAGTTGCTGCTGTACTTCACCCAGTAGCTCACATACAGCGTGGGGGTCGCCGCGAACAGATGTCGCGCGGCGCCGCCCGCGACGGGCGTCGTCGCTCCGGCGGTGAAGTGCAGTTCCGCGGCGCTCAGGCCGCCCGGTAGGTGCTGCGCGGTCGTCGTCACCATGCTGGTGTTGTCGTACCAGCCGCGCGCGGCGAACGCGTTGTCCTCGAACGTCTCTTGAAACAGCAGGGTCCCGGATGGAGGGGAAGTCCCGTCGGCTTGGACTGGAGAGAGGGCGCGATCCCCCGGCGTGCAGGCGACAGCCAGGGCGGCCAGGGATGCCACGGCCATTTCATGAAGCATGGCCAGGCGCTTCGACAGCTTGTGTTTGAACGTCATCGTTCGATCCTTTCGTAAAGGGCAAACCTGCGTCTCCCCGCTGGGGTCAGCGGCTGAGGGTGCTGCGAACCGCGATGAGTGTTGCGGACTACGGCGTAGACGGCCTCCCGGTCGCTACGGTGAGATCATCGATCCACATGTACTGATCCACCGGAGATCCGTCGCCGATGTAGGGGGCGATGAGGAACTGGTGGAACCGGATGGTGGGTCGCGCCCCGGTACGAAACAGGATGTCGTGCCGGTCGATCACCAGCGCGCCGTTGAACCAGTACTGCATCACGCCGTCCGCCACGCCGAGGCCGCCCACCACCGAATTCAGCTGCAGGTAGACCTCGACGTGATTCCAATCGCCCTTGTAGCCGGGCCCTGGTGTGGGTTGAAACCACACCTGCGGCGCCAACAACTCTTTGTCGTTGTACCAAGGCGGCATGTTGAAGCAGGTCGTGGCGACATGCGCTTCCACGACGCCGTTGCAGCCGGCCACCGACCGGCTCTCGGTGACCCCGACGAGATTGATCGGAGGGGCTCCAAAGCTGGTGTTGATCGCCCTGTTGTCCTGCAGTGCGAGCCGCGGGATGCCGCCGTTCTGATAGCTCTCCTCGATATAGGCAGTGAGCCAGTTGACCGACGGGCCGTCCCAATCACCGTCCTGATCGCTCAGGATCAGGAATTCATGCGGGTGATAGGGGTGCCCCGAACCCACCCAGTTGCTGCTGTACTTGACCCAGTAGCTCACGTACAGCGTCGATGTCGCCGGGAACAGGTGCCGGGCCGAGGTACCCTGGACCGGAATCGTCGAGCCGGTCGTGAAATGCATCTCCGCGGCGCTCGTCCCCGTGGGGAGATGCTGCGCGGTCGTCGTCACCATGCTGGTGTTGTCGTACCAGCCGCGCGCGGCGAATGCGTTGTCTTCGAACGTCTCCTGGAATAGGACGACGCCCCCTCCCCCACCGGACGTCACCGTGACCGCGGCACTCCCGCTCTTGCCTTCGCTCGTGGCCGTGATGGTGACCGGTCCGGCCGCCACACCGGTCACCAATCCGCTGCCGCTCACCGTCGCGAACGCCGTGTTGCCGCTCGCCCAGGTCACCACGCGACCGGAGAGTGGATTGCCGCCGGCATCCTTCGGTGTCGCCGTGAACTGCTGCAGGGCGCCGACGACGACGTTGGCGCTGGCCGGGCTGACCGTGACGGTCGCCACCGGCGCCGTGCTCGCCGTCGTCGTCCCGCTCGCCACGTTCGAGAGCCCGCCG
>Ga0137374_10010939_pt1 | contig 10654 bp, 14 predicted proteins | sample SagtaG_20_FD_104811 | JGI IMG/M metagenome (GOLD analysis project Ga0137374, IMG submission 104811) | Vadose zone soil microbial communities from Sagehorn Ranch, Mendocino, California, USA - Sage1_R_100_16 metaG | ecosystem: Environmental > Terrestrial > Soil > Vadose zone | place: USA...
ACGTGCGTGGCCGAAGGCCGACGGCTCGGGATGGACGACGCAGAGCTCTTCGAGTACCTAAAGGTCGAATGGATGGACGAGAAGGACGTGCGCAAGCTCGCCCGCAACGTCGGCATCCGGCCGCCGCCAAAACGCCCGCGCCGGTCGGCCCGCAAGCGCGCATCGAGCTAGCGTCGAGCGGCCTTGGATTACTCGAACGAGGTGAGCCGTGGCTGGCTCGTCTTCGGACGCTCCAGCTTCGTCACCCGCACGCCGACGAGCCGAACCCGATGCGCCTTGTCCGCGAACTCGGAAAGGAGCTCCCGGCACACCGCCGCCAAGACCTCCTCGTCGAAGACGTTCGACGATAGGGTCCGTTCACGAAGGTGGGTCTGAAAGCCCTCCAGCCGAATCTTGATGCCGATCGTCCGGAACGTCGCGCCCTGGGCCTTCGCCCTCAGGAAGACATTGTGCGCGACGTCGCGCAACGTCTCTTCGACCTGGCTCCAGTCCGCGACATCCCGCTCGAACGTCCGTTCGACGCTGATCGACTTCGGGTCCGGCCTCTCTTCGACGGGGAGTTGTTCGAGGCCGCGCGCGATTCCCCAGAGCCACACGGAGTTCTTTCCGAGGATCTTTTTGAGATCCGCACCCTTGAACCGGGCCAGCTCGCCGATCGTCCGGACGCCGACGCGCTCGAGCTGCTCGGCGGTCTTTGTGCCGACCCCGCTGATCTTCGTGACGGGAAGCGGATCGAGGAACGCGGTTACCTCCTCGGGACGCACGACCTTCAGCCCGTCGGGCTTCGCCAAATCGGATGCAATCTTGGCGACCGACTTATTCGGTGCAACGCCAATCGTGCACGCAAGCCCCTCTCGTTCGCGGACGGCTGCCTTCACGCGGAGCGCATAGGCCGCAGCGTCGCCGAAACCCTGCACTTTCGTGCTCACGTCCAGGAACGCCTCGTCGATGCTTACGTGCTCGAGGACATCCGCGAACGATCGCAGGACGTCGATGACGCTCTCCGAGACGGACCCGTACAGATCGTAGTTCGGTCGGAGGTAGATGGCGTCCGGCGCCTTGCGCCACGCAAGTCCGATCGGCATCCCGCTACGGATCCCGATCTCCCGGGCTTCGTAGCTGCAGGCCATCGCGACGCCGCGTCCCTTGCCTCCCTTAGGGTCCGCGCCGACGATGACTCGCTTGCCGATCAAAGAAGGATCCTCACGCCGCTCCACGCTCACGTAGAACGCGTCCATGTCGACGTGGAAGACGACGCGGGACACGGCGGTCCATCGGCGCGTTGTCTCAAAAGGATTCGGCCCGGCCGGTGCGATCGGCGTCCGCGACCTAAGCCAGCTGGGCTACTGCAGGCAGAACTCGTTGCCCTCCGGATCTAGCATAACGACACAGTACTCGCGGGGCTCCTCCCATTCCCGCTGTATCGTCGCGCCGAGCTTGCGGAGACGCTCGACTTCTGGGTGGATCTGTTTCTTGCGCTCCACGATCGGGACGCGCGGGCCTCCGCTCACATTCACGTCGATGTGGATACGGTTCTTCCCGGGCTTCGGCGTGTCCATCCGCTGGAAGTATATTCGCGGTCCCTTGCCCTCCGGATCCACGATCGCGCTCGCGGAGTTCCACTCCTCCTGTGGGACGCCCCACGCTTTCAGGGCGTCTTCCCACGACTTGAATTCCTCCGGCGGGTCTTGCAGTTTGTAATGGAGTGCGCCTGCATAGAACTCCGAAAGGGCCGCCGGGTCGCGGGAATCGAAGACGATCTGTACCGTTCGGGCCATGAGCACAAGAACCGCAGGACGCGGTAAATAACTTCGGCGAGGCCTCGCCGAACGCATCGAATTGCGCGGGCCCACCAGGCGCAGCGGTCTTATCCGAAGTCCCCGAGGCTCTTCTGCCCCACGGGAGCGCCCGCGCTCGCGGGGATCTCATACTCCATGAGGCCTGCCAAGCGACGGAACTCGTTCACGCTTCCCGGCCCGAAGCCCGCATAGTGGTTGTTGAAGAAGACGAGGGCTCCCTTCATCGAATCCGAGGCGCCCTCGAGCTCCTTGTACCAGGCTCGCATCTCCGTGGACTTGTCCTTCTGGACCTCCTTGAATTCCGTGATCTCGCGGTCCCCGACCATCCGCAGGTACACCTGGTCCGACGTCACTTCGCTCGGAGTGCGCAGGTACTGATTCTCCGACCATACCATCGCCACGTTCCGATCCCGTAGTAGCTTGTAGACGTCGTCCCGGAACCACGACTTGTGGCGGAACTCGATCGCGTGGGGATACTTCTCGACCTCGAGAGCCTGGATGAACGCCTGCATCAACGTCCAGTGGGAATCGAACTTGATCGATGGCGGCAGCTGCGCGACGAGCGGTCCGCACTTCTCACGGAGTTCCTTGGCCGACGCGTAGAACCAGCCGAGGTTCTCCGTCACATCCTTGAGCTTCTTCTCGTGCGTGATCCGTTTCGGCATCTTCATCGCGAAGAGGAACCCCGGGGGAGTGGACTTGTACCACCCCTTCGTCATCGCCGGCCCCGGGTTGCGGTAGAAAGACGAATCCACTTCGACGCAGTCGAACACGCTGCCGTAGAGCTTGAGATAGTCGGACTTCGGCGTGTCGGCGGGGTAGAACCCGCCGAGCCAGTCGTCATACCCCCAGCCGCTGCAGCCCACGCGGAGCTTGTCCTTGAGCGCCATCCGACCGTCCAGACCGAGTTACCGACATAAAAGGCGGTTGGCTAAAGGCCTTGGTTCGTGCATTGCGGGCCTTCGCAGCGCGGGTGTTATCGCAATACGAAATCAACCCCGATACCCTCGCCGCGCGGCTTATGGACCCCAAGGCTCGTGGTCCGAAGTCCCGATGGACATCCTGCTCAGCCTCTTGATTCTGCTCGTCGGCGCTCGCCTCTCCGGCGAGTTGGCCGCACGGATGAAGGCACCGGCCCTCGTCGGCGAGATCCTCGCGGGCATCGTCCTGGGGCCGTCCGTCTTCGGGTTCGTCCGCCCGGACGCGGCGATCCAAGAGCTCGCGAATCTCGGCATCTTCTTCATCGTCTACCTCGCAGCGCTGGAACTCACCCTTGCCGACGTCCGACGCTCGATCCGGGACAGCGGCATCTTCATCGCGATTGGCGCGTTCACGATCCCCGCGCTGGCCGGTACGGCGCTCGGCGGCGCGATCGGGCTGGCCCCGAGCTCCGCGATGTTCCTGGGCATCGCCCTCGCCTTCACGGCATTGCCCGTCATGGCGCGGATCCTCTCCGACCTGGACGTGTTGCACACGCCCCTGGGACGAAGCCTGCTATCGGCGGGGCTGCTCTGCGACGTGGCGGGGCTCGCCTCGGTGGGCCTGCTAGTGAGCTTGAACGGTCCGTTGGGCGTGGACGTATGGGCCGCGGCGGTCCTCCTGCTGAAGTTCGGCGTGTTCTTCGCGGCGATGATGAGCGTGGACATGATCTTCCGATACCGTCACGGAGCGCTCGGTGCGTGGATCCTCCGCGCCTCCCCGCACCTCCTCACGAAGGAATCCGCCTTCGCCCTCCCGTTCCTCGTCGCCCTAGGGTTCGCGTTCTTGGCGGACGCCCTCGGGCTGCACTTCGTCGTCGGGGCCTTCTTCGGGACCCTCCTCGTCTCGGAGCACGTCATCGCCGATCGCGACGTCAAGGCGGTCCGGTCCGCCACTTCCGCGATCACGCTCGGGGTCTTCGGCCCCGTGTTCTTCGCCTTCATCGGCCTGACCTTTCAGGTTGGAAGCCTGGCCAACGTTGGCCTCGTCGGCGCGGTCCTCGGGGTCGCGGCCGCGAGCAAGTTCGTCGGAGGGTACGTCGGGGCGGCGTGGTCTCGCATGCCGCGACGCGATTGCATAGCGGCGGGAATCGGCATGAACGGCCGTGGGGCGATGGAACTCGTCGTCGCGACGCTCGGGCTCGAGCTGGGCCTCATCGATGGAACCCTGTTTTCGATCCTTGTCCTGACCGGCGTGGTCACAACCTTGATGACGCCGTTTGGACTCCGGTTTATCTTAAGTCGTGCGAAGGCGAAAGCGGAAGGTCCCCTCCCCCTTGAACCGGAGGGAGGACCGGAGCGGCTCAACGGAGGCACCTAGTTGAGACGACTGGCGCTTGTCGGATTGGCGCTGACGCTCGCCGGCCTCGGTCTCGCCGTGGGCTTCTGGCCCCTGTTCTCCGTGAGCGGGGCAGACCTCCTCGCGTCGCGGAATGTCAATCCGCCCTCGTACTACGGCTACTCTCCGGACGCGAGGATCACGATTCACGAGCGGGTGCTGGTCGTGAACGTCTTCAATTTCTTCGGGAACGAAGTCACCTCGCTCGAGCTCGACGACAGCAGCGCCCAGCAGACGACCACGGTGTACGTCCAAGGGGACGCCTCGGGCGTCGTCAAGGCCGGCGACGTCATCTTCGCCTCCGCGGTCTTGCGCTTCATCTCCAGCGCCAACTTCTACTACTGGCAGATCGCGACACCGGGCGACGTCCACCAATCGTGGCCGGTCGATGCGGTATTCTATGGCATCATGGGCGTGGGCGTCGCGGTCCTGGCGTATGCGGCGCTCCGCAAGCCGTGAGTCCACCGGAAGGCTGAAATCGACTCCGGGACATCGGCACGTCGATGTCGGAGCTCGGCGAGCGGGGCGCGCGTCGGATCGAATGGGCCCGCGACCACATGCCCGTGCTCGCGGCGATCCGGGAGGAGCTGAAGCGAAAGAAGACGCTCCGAGGCCTCCGGATCGGAATGGCCCTGCACGTCGAGGCGAAGACCGGCGTCCTTGCGCTATCCTTGCGGGAGGCCGGCGCGACCGTCCGGCTCGCGTCGTGCAATCCGCTCTCGACCGACGACAGCGTCGCGACGGCCCTCGCAGAGACCCACGGCCTCGAGGTGTACGCACGCAAGTGGCAGTCCACAGAGGAATACTACGAGAGCCTGCACAAAGTCCTCGATCTCAAGCCGGATCTGGTGATCGACGATGGCGCAGACCTCGTCTTCCTTCTGCACACGAAGAGGACGGAGCTGCTGCCCGGGATGCGAGGCGGGAACGAGGAGACGACCACGGGCGTGATTCGCCTCCGGGCCATGGAGCGCGACAGCGCGTTGCGGTTCCCGATTATTGACGTGAACGACGCTCAAATGAAGCACCTGTTCGACAACCGCTACGGGACCGGCCAGAGCACGATCGACGGACTGATGACCGCGACGAATCTCGTCATCGCCGGAAAGACCTTCGTCGTCGCGGGATACGGGTGGACCGGCCGCGGGATCGCGATGCGGGCCAAAGGTCTGGGCGCTCGCGTCGTCGTGACGGAGGTGGACCCGGTCAAGGCGCTCGAGGCGTCGATGGACGGGTTTGACGTCCTGCCGATGCGGGCGGCGGTGAAGGCGGCCGACTTCATCGTCTCCGCGACCGGATGCAAGGACATCATCACCGCGGCGCATTTCCCCGGGCTCAAGGACCAAGTCGTGCTCGCGAACGCGGGCCACTTCGACAACGAGATCTCGAAGGCCGATCTCGAGCGACACTCGAAAGGGAGGCGTCGCGTCCGCGAATTCGTCGACGAATACACGCTCTCGGGAGGGAAACGTGTCTACCTCTTGGCCGAAGGCAGGCTCGTCAACATCGCAGCCGGACAGGGCCATCCGGTCGAGATCATGGACATGAGCTTCGCCATCCAAGCGGTCGCCGCCGGTTATCTCGCGGAACACGCCGGGAGCCTGAAGCCCCGAGTGTACCCGGTCCCTCCGGACCTCGACCTCAAGGTCGCTCGAATCAAGCTCCGGACCTCGGGAATCCGAATCGATCGGCTCACGAAAGAGCAACGCGCGTACCTCGATTCGTGGCGCGAAGGGACCTGAGGCGCCGTGGCCCGGAGGAAAGGGATGCGAATGGCCGCGAAGCGGGCGGTCCTCACCGACTTCGACGGCACGATCACCCGGACCGACGTCGCCGAAGCGATCTTGGCCGAATTCGCGCCGCCAGGATGGTGGGAAATCGAGGAGCTCCACCGCGCGCGCTCGATCGGCACGCGTGAAACGATGGCGCGGCAGTTCGCGTTGCTCCACGCGAAACAGGACGACCTCCTGCGGTTCATCGACGCGCACATCGAGATCGATGAGACGTTCCTCGATTTCGTTCGCTTCTGCGAGTCCGATGGCATGCTCCTTGAAATCGTGAGCGAGGGGCTCGACTTCTACGTGCGCCATCTCCTGCGCAAGTGGGACATCCGCGTGCCCGTTCGCAGCAACCGGGCGATCTTCGAGGGCGGGATCGTGCGGATCGAGTATCCGTGGGCCGATGCGACGTGTACCCTCTGCGGGACGTGCAAACTCCTTCGTCTCTTCGAACTGCGGGCCGAGGGCTACCGGACGGCCTATGTCGGAGATGGGCATTCGGACCTGTGCCCCGCCCTGGAAGCGGACATCGTCTTCGCGAAGGAGGAGTTGGCCCGCTTGTGCGACGAAGAGGAAATCCCGTATACCCACTTCGAACGATTCGCCGACGTGCAACGGGGCTTGGCGGGGTTCGCATGAGGAGCTTTCTCGGTGCGTTCGGCCACGTTGCCCTGGATCACATCGTCCGCGTGCGCCGCTTGCCCCGACCGAATACGTCAATTGAAATCCTAGATCGAAGCCGATATTTCGGCGGTACTGCCGGGAATCTAGCCCGGGCGGCTGCCCGGCTCGGCGTCAAGACGAGCCTCGCCTCCTTCGTCGGAGCCGACTTCCCTCCGGACTACCGCTCTGCACTCGCCGCGGACGGCGTCGACCTCACAGACCTTCGCGCGATCCCGGGAGCGAGGACACCGACGGCCTGGATTTTCTCGGATCCTAGGGGAAACCAGATGGCGATTATCGATCAGGGGCCCATGAGAGAGGCCGCACGGCTCCCCGTACTCCGACACTCCGTCAAAGACGTCGAGCTGGTGCATCTGGGCACGGGCCGCCCGCTGTACTACCTGCGAATCGCGAAACTCGCGGAGGACCTCGGCCGCACGATCGCATTCGACCCGTCCCAAGAGATCCAATACGTGTACACGGCCCACCTGTTCCGCGAACTCATCCGCCGCTCCACCTATTTCTTCGGAAACGAAGCGGAGATCGCGCGTGCCAGGAGATTCGTCCGCGTCACCTCGACGGCCGGCTTGGTGAGGTTCGCTCCGGTCGTCGTCGTGACGATGGGCGCGCGAGGGAGCGCGGTCTATACGCGCGACGGGCGGATCCGAATCCCGCGAGTCCCGCCAACTCGAGTCGTCGACGTGACCGGGGCGGGCGATGCATACCGGGCGGGATTCTACGCGGGACTGTCGCGGGGATACGACGTGCGGCGCTGCGGGATCCTCGGCTCCGCGGTCGCGAGCTGTGTCGTCGAATCAACGGGGACTCAGACGAACTTGCCCACGTGGTCGAAGGCGCTGGGTCGGGCGCGGAGACGCACGTCATTCTAATGGAGAGACAAGAGGACGCAAACCCGCCGCTAAGGTACGAAAGGGTTATATTGCGTCAGAAGGTTCCGGGCGAGGTGACCAGGGATGGCCATCGGGTTCGTGCTCATTAGCACCGCTCCCGCTAAGGAGCACGAAGTGTATAACGAGCTCCTCAAGGTCAAGGAAATCGTGGAACTCCATCCCTTGTTCGGGGAGTACGATCTGATCGCGAAAATCGAAGCGGAGGACTTCAACGTCCTCGGTCAGGTCGTCGTCGACAAGATCCGATCCATCGCGGGCGTCATCGACACGAAGACTTTAACAGGAATCAAGTTCTGAGGGAGCCACATGAGCGCTTTTGCCGCGTTTGAACCTTGGACATTCGTGACCATCCTCCTCTTGACGTTCAGCCTCTTCCTCGTAATCACCGGCGCCTTCACGGCGTATTTCGGAAGCGGCAAGAGCCGGAAGATCGGGGTCGGCCTGCTTGTCGGTGGTCTGATCGTCGGGGTCTTGTGGGCTTGGTATACGGGACCGTACGCCGCGGGCGTGGATCTCGTCGGGATCATCGTCCAGTCGATCGGCGTTATTCTCGCCGCCATCATCGGAGCCGCCGCCGCAATCGGCCTCTTCCTCCTCGCAATCATGAAAAGTTAGGGCACAGACGGCTCCCCGCCATCGCCTCTCGTCCATAGTGGGAAGCCTTTATTTCCCGAGCCCTCTTGTCCTACACGATGGCCGTCGAGGTCCTCGTCGTCTTGGGTTCCAAGACGGACGCCGAGGTCGGGAAGAAGGCGGGCTCGATGCTCGATGAATTCGGTGTCGGGTACGAGATTGTCGTCGCCTCCGCGCACCGGACTCCGGACCTGCTGCGCGACCTCATCCGCAACACGACGGCCAAGGTGTTCATCGCGGTGGCGGGACTTTCAGCGGCCCTCCCGGGCACGATCGCGTCCCACACGACGAAACCCGTCATCGGGGTGCCGGTGAGCGGAAAGCTCAACCTCGACGCGGTCCTTAGCGTGTCCCAGATGCCACCGGGCGTGCCCGTCGCCGCGGTCGGCTTGGATCGGGGGGAAAACGCGGCGATCCTCGCAGTCGAGATCCTCGCCGTGAAGGATGAGCGGCTCGCCGAGAAGCTCCGGGAGCACCGCGAGGCGTTGAAGAAATGGGTCCTTGAGGACTCGCGGACGCTGGGAGAATGAAGTTCGACGCGGAGGCGTTCATCCGCGAACAGGTGGAACTCATCCGGAACGCCGTGGCGGGCCGCGCGATCATCGCTTGCTCTGGAGGCGTGGACAGCACCACGGCCGCCGTCTTGGCGGGCCGGGCCCTGGGAGATCGGCTCCTCGCCGTGTACGTCGACACGGGCCTCATGCGCAAGGACGAGACCGAGGACGTCGAACGAACGCTCCAGGATCTCGGGGTGAATCACCGGATCCTCCGTGCCGCCGACGAGTACTTCGCGGCGCTCCGTGGCGTGAGCGACCCCGAGAAGAAACGGATGATCATTGGTCGGAAGTTCATCGAGCTGTTCGAACGGGAGGCGAAGACGTTCGGCGCCGAGCATCTTGTCCAAGGGACCATCGCTCCCGATTGGATCGAGAGCGGGGGGCAGCTGCGAGACCGGATTAAGACGCATCACAACGTCGCGGGCCTGCCGGCCGACATGAAGCTCAAGCTCGTCGAGCCGTTGCGGGACCTCTACAAGGATGAGGTGCGGGCTGTCGCTCGCGCGCTCGGGGTCCGCGTCGCCGAACGTCAGCCGTTTCCGGGCCCTGCCCTCGCCGTGCGAGTCATCGGCGATGTGACGCCGGAGCGTGTCGCGCTCGTCCGAGCGGCCTCGGCAATCGTAGAGGAAGAAATCCAGGCCGCCGCGTCCCGGGGCCTCATGCTGCTGCCGTGGCAGTACTTCGCCGTCCTCGTGCCGGTGCAGACCGTCGGCGTCCACGGCGATCTTCGGGTCTACGGACACACGGTCGCGGTCCGAGCGGTCGAATCGATCGATGGCATGAGCGCGACGTACTCGAAGATCCCCCACGAGGTGCTCGATCGAATCTCGACCCGCATCACGAACGAGGTCCAAGGGATCAACCGGGTCGTGTACGACGTCTCGAACAAGCCGCCCGCCACGATCGAGTGGGAGTAGGCGCTGCGATCGATGGAAACCTTTTTCTCGCTGCGTCCTTTCGGTAGCCCATGCGCGTCTTCGTCGTCGACAACGGAGGTCAGTGGACCCACCGCGAATGGCGGGTCCTGAAGTACCTCGGGGTCGAGACGAAAATCGTCCCGAACGACACCCCCGTCGGCGGCCTCCAGGATCTCGACGGGCTCGTCCTCTCCGGGGGCGCCCCGCGCGTCGGCGTCGATCCTTCCAAAATGGGGCGCAACGGGGAGTATCTCGACGCGTTCGATGGGCCGATCCTCGGCATCTGCGCGGGACACCAGTTCATGGCGAAGCACTTCGGCGGGGAGGCGGCTCCCGCCAAGGTGCCGGAGTTCGGGAAGTCCCTCCTGAATGTCCGCGAGCCCGACGTGCTCTTCGAGGGCCTCCCGGACCGCTTCGAGGTGTGGGAGTCCCACAACGACGAAGTGACGGTCCTGCCACCGGGGTTCGTGGGCCTCGCGAGCTCCCCCAACTGCTCCGTGCAGGCGATGCGGCATCGATCCGAGCCCATCTTCGGACTCCAGTTCCATCCGGAAGTGGAGCATACGCAGTTCGGCGGGGAGATTTTCCGGAACTTCCTGAAGGTGTGTGAGAATCCCCGCTGAGAGCGGGACCGCGCGGGCTTTATCCCCGCGTGCCGTGAGCGCCGGCGCGATGGACCCCCCCTCTCGAACGGCCATCCTCAAGGAAGCGCTGAAGACCCGCCACGAGGAGCCTTTCGAAAAAGCGCTCGGTCGCGCGGTGCGCCACCTTGGCGGCGACTATACCCAGTACGTCGCGATCATCACCGAGGTACGCGAATACGGCCGCGTCCACGGGACCGATCTCCGAGATGCGGCTCGCGCGCTCGCCATTCAGCCGTAGACCTTCGGGTTCACGCAGAACTCCGGGCGCTTCCCGTCCAACGTCTTGAGCACCTGGTCCGCGATGATCTCTCCTGCCCGCGCCTGCGCCTCCTCCGTCGACGCGCCGAGATGCGGCGAGAAGACAACGTGCGGGGCGGCGAGGAGCGGGCTCCCGGTCGGGGGCTCCTTCTCGAAGACGTCGAGCGCGGCCCCGGCG
>Ga0137374_10010941_pt1 | contig 10653 bp, 2 predicted proteins | sample SagtaG_20_FD_104811 | JGI IMG/M metagenome (GOLD analysis project Ga0137374, IMG submission 104811) | Vadose zone soil microbial communities from Sagehorn Ranch, Mendocino, California, USA - Sage1_R_100_16 metaG | ecosystem: Environmental > Terrestrial > Soil > Vadose zone | place: USA...
CCGGGAGAGTTTCTCGCTTCCGAATTTTATTGATCTCCGCCGTGAAACCAAGCTCTTCGCTGGCGCGGGTTCGTTCACTCTCAGCTCTCACACTCTCACGGGAGTCGATGAACCGGCGCGTTTGAACAGCATTCGAATGTCCGCGGGCCTGATTCCGACGCTGGGTGTGCGTCTTGCGCTTGGCCGAAATTTTCGCGAGGAAGAGGATCGATCCGACGCGGATCGAGTCGCATTGTTGAGCGATCATCTCTGGCGTCGTCGTTTTGGAAGCGATCCAGGAATCATTGGCCGCACCATGGGAATAAACGATGAAGCCGTCACGATTGTCGGTGTTCTTCCTAAAACTTTTCGGATCGGTGAAGAGAACCCTGACATCTGCCTGCCATTGCGGCTTGATCCGGCGAAAGTTGGTCGTGGCCAGCGCGGGTTGCAAGCGATCGCGCGCTTGAAGCCCGGCGTCAAGGTGCGGCAAATGCAACCGGAGTTGAACGCGATCGCCGCCCGTTTGAGATCCGCGGATCCCTGGGCGAACGCGGATATGGAGTTGAGCACGGTCCAATTGCACGAACAATTAGTAAGCGGTGTGCGGCTTTCACTGCTGACTCTGGGCGGTGCTGTGGTGTGCGTTTTGCTCATCGCGTGCGCCAACGTCGCGATTCTTTCCCTGGCTCGTGGATTGGCGCGGCAATCGGAGATGACCATTCGCGCGGCGATTGGCGCTAGTCGCGGACGGATCGTTCGCCAGTTGCTTAGGGAGAGCTTGGTGCTTTCGGTGCTTGGAGGGGGATTGGGGTTGATCGTGGCGAAATGGGGACTGGCGCTTTCGTGGAAATTCCTCGTGGAACAGATTCCGCAGGCGTCCGACATCTCCCTTGATCCAGTGGTGCTGACTTTCACTTTCGCTGCATCCATTCTGAGCGGGGTTCTGTTTGGTGTCGTGCCGGCGCTTTCCGCGTCGGGTGTTGATTTAGCTGGGTCACTGAAAGAGGGGACGAAAGCCGCGACAAGCGGCAAGGGGCGCTACCGGCTGCGAGGGGCACTGGTGGCGGCAGAAGTCGGGCTGGCCTTCGTGCTTCTGACCAGTGCCGGGCTTTTGCTGAGGAGCTTGGGACGACTGCGGGACATCAACCCTGGTTTTGATTCTAGGAAGATGCTGGCCGTGCAAACGACACTCAGCGGCAAACGGTACAACGACAATAATGCCGCACGGCTCGCTGCTGTTCGCGGATTGGTGTCACGGTTGGAAAGCTTTCCAGGCGTCGAGGCTGTCACCTTTGCTAACAGCCTGCCTCTGGCGACGGAGATGGATTCGAGCGGGACGGCGATCGAAGGCCGGACTTTCGCCCCGAACCAATACCCGTTCGCGCACATCCGCGGTGTGGGCGGAAACTATTTTCAGACGTTGCGAGTTCCACTTCTGGATGGACGCCATCTTACCGAAGCGGACAACGAAACGGCGCAAAAAGTGGTTGTGATCAATGCGACCATGGCTCGCCAGTTCTGGGCGCAAGAGAGCGCCATTGGCAAACGACTTCGACCAGACGGGTTGCAGGAGAAGGACTGGTTAACGGTTGTGGGAGTAGTTGCGGACATAAAAAACGAGAGCCTGGCGCAACCTCCGAGACCGGAGATCTACTATCTCTACGCCCAATATCCGACCAGAGGACTTGGGGTGATGCTCCGAACGTCTGTTCCACCCACCACGCTCGCTGAAACGGTGCGTCGAGAAATCTGGAGGATGGACAGCAGTTTGGCGATCACGAGCACACAGACGATGGAACAATTGATGACGCAATCGTCCAGCACCACGAGTTTTCAGTCGCTCCTGCTTGGTATTTTCGCGGGGCTGGCCTTGCTCCTTGCAGCGATCGGGATCTACAGCGTGCTTTCCTGCGCGGTCGGCCAACGCTCTCGTGAGATTGGAATTCGCATGGCGTTGGGAGCCCGGACAGGAGGTGTTTACGCTCTGATCCTAAGCGGGGGAATGAAGTCGGTTCTGGTGGGAATTGGAATCGGACTAGTTGCTGCCATCTTTTCGACGCGGTTCATCGCCCGCTTGCTTTTTGAAACCAGCGCGACCGATTCGGTTACGCTCATTTCGGTGGCACTGCTGCTTGCCTCAACGGCTTTGGCCGCCTGTTTTTTTCCAGCCCGCCGTGCTGCCAAAGTCGATCCGATGGTGGCATTGAGGTATGAATGATGAGTAACGGGTTCCACAAACTTCGCCTTCGATTCCGGTCTCTATTTCGGAAGCAAATGCTGGATGAGCGAATGGACGAGGAGATGCGTTCACACATCGAGATGCAGACACGGGAGAACATCGAGTCGGGAATGAGCGCCGAGGAGGCGCGGTTTGCAGCGTGCCGACAATTTGGATGGGTAGAGTCCATCAAGGGGACGTGCCGTGAGCAACGGGGAGTGGATTGGATTGAGAACTTGCTGCAGGATGTTCGGTATGGCGCACGCATTCTGCGCAAGAATCCCGGCTTCACTGCCGTGGCAGTCTTGACGCTCGCGCTGGGCATCGGGGCGAACACGGCGACCTTCGCGCTGTTGAACGAACTGTTGTTTCGACCATTGCCAGTCAGAGAGCCCTCCGAATTGATGGCGTTGGTTCTTGTGACACGCGAGAGCGATTATTCGGGCCAAGTCATCCCGTATCCGATTTATCGCGACTATGCGGAAGCCCAGGCTGCTTTCTCCGAGTTGATCGCTTACGCGCCTGTCAACACACGCATCAAGCTCGGCGAACGACGTTCGCAGATTCAGGCTCAGGTTGTTTCGGGAAACTTCTTTTCCTCGCTCGCAGTGCATCCTGTGCTGGGGCGCTCATTTCTGCCAGAAGAAGATCACGTCCCAATGCGCGATGCGGTGGCAATTCTAAGTCATGAATTCTGGCAGAGCCGCTTCAATTCTGATCCGCAGATCATCGGCAAAACGGTGTCACTTGATGATTACATCGAGGGGCCGCGAACCTTCACCATCGTCGGCGTTGCGCCCAGTAACTTTCGCGGCTTTGAGCAATCATCACCCGCTCTTTGGGTGCCGGCGATGATGCATTCCCATTTCAAGAGAAGTCAGCCGGTGAGCTTCCATCTCATTGGCCGCCTCGCAGCGGGTGTCTCAACACGCCAAGCCGCCGCTGCGGGTCTCGATGTGATCACACAAAATATTTTCAATAAATATAAGGGCGCACACATTCCCGGTTACGAAGCTGATCCGCCCTTCCGCTCCGACTTGCGAATACAATTGAACCCCGCCGGGCGCGGTCTGTGGGGGCCATTCCAGTCGCAGAGAGGAATTTGGGAAGCAACGCGGCTCTCTCTCATCGTTGTCGGGCTGGTCCTGCTCATCGCCTGCGGCAACGTCGCCAATTTGCTTGTGGCCCGAGCGGTCAAGCGGCGGAAGGAAATCGCCGTCCGGCTCGCAGTCGGCGCGAGCCGAGCGCGGCTGCTGCGACAACTTCTAACGGAGAGCTTGCTTCTATCGTTGCTGGCCTGCGGCATCGGACTGCTCTTTTCCCAATGGAGTAACGGCCTGCTCCTCGCCCTGAAACCAAGCAACGCCGAGCTGCTAGTCGGCACGCATTGGGACATCCGCGTGGTGGGCTTTGCGTTGGCCATGGCGGTATTAACCGGTGTGGTGTTTGGTCTCGTCCCAGCATGGCACGCGACCAAGTTTGATTTGAATTCTGCCTTGAAACAGGAATCGCGCACACCGGCGGGCCGTGAAGGCCGGTTGACATTGCGAAATGGTTTAGTGGTAGCGCAGATGATTTTTTCGCTGCTGTTGTTGATTAGCGCGGGGTTGTGCCTCCGCAGTTTCGAGAAGCTGCAAAACGTCGATCCGGGATTCAGTATGAAGAACGTCATCAACGTGCCATTTAACTTGGACGATGCGGGTTATACTCCGGCAACGGCCGTGCCGTTTTACGAAGACTTGATGCAGAGGATCGCGGTTCTGCCCGGCGTGAAATCCATCAGCTTTGCCTCATCTACCCCTTTGGGCGGAGGGTACACAGTTTCACTAATCGGCCCGCAGGAAATAGAAGGGTATGCACCCCACGTTGGAGAAAACCTTCCCTTAGATGCCGAATGGATAGGCCCGAACTATTTCGAGACGATCGGAATTCCCATTGTGCATCAGTCCGAAGCTACATTGCGTGAGCGCGAAACCCTGTTGTGGGTAAACGAAGCCTTCGCGCGCCACTATTGGCCAGGACAGAACCCGGTCGGAAGGCGCATCGCTTCAAGAAACGTCGATGGTGTCGTGCGGGATAGTCGTATCGATCAACTCTGGAAGGAACCGGAACCTCAGATTTATGTGCAGTATGCTCGACCATTCGAAATGACACGCTGCAACTTAATGATTCGAACTGAGGGTGATCCGCTGGCCGTTTTGGCCGAACTGCGCAAGAAACTTCTGAACTCGAACCCACAGTTGGACGTTTCCGGTATTCAAACGTTGCAACAGATAGCTGACAAATCGCTAGCCGGACAACGGTTTATGATGGCGTTGCTTGGCACCTTCGCGCTAACGGCGCTTTTGTTGGCTGGAGTCGGAATTTACGGGGTGATGTCTTTCGTCGTAACCCAACGCACGCGCGAAATTGGTGTGCGTATCGCGCTCGGCGCGAGAGCGCGTGATGTCATGTTACTGGTCATCGTTCAAGGTATGGCACTCGCCCTTACGGGAGTTGTTCTCGGCTTGGCAGCAGCCTTGGTTGCGACGCGTACGATGACCAGCCTTTTGTTTGATGTGAAGGCAACCGACCCCATAACGTTTGCTGGGGTGTCAGTCGTTCTGTTGGCAGCAGCCTTCGTGGCCAGTTACATGCCCGCGCGGCGTGCGGCCAAAGTCGATCCAATGGCCGCGCTTAGATACGAATGAGGAAAGGGGAGATGAATCCATGAACTGGTTCCACAAACTCAAACTTCGACTTCGCGCGTTGTTTCAGAAGGAAAAACTGGACACGCAAATGGATGACGAGATGCGCTCGCACATTGAGATGCAGACGCAGGAGAACATTCAGGCGGGGATAAACGCGGAGGAAGCTCGCTACGCAGCACTGCGGCAGTTCGGTTGGGTCGGGTCGATTAAGGAGACCTGTCGCGAACAGCGCGGTGTGAGTTGGCTTGAAAACTTGGCTCAAGACGTTCGTTACAGCGCAAGAATGTTGCGCAAGAATCCCGGCTTCACCGCTGTAGCCGTGCTCACGCTCGCCCTCGGCATCGGCGCGAACACGGCTTTGTTCAGCATCATCAATGCGGTTTTGTTGCGTCCCCTGCCTTATCCTGAGTCGGATCGATTGGTAGCCGTATGCGAAAGCAACCCTCGCCTTGGTTGGGATCAATATGTCACTTCAATGGGCGCATTCTCTGACTGGCGCGAGCAGAGTTCGGCCTTTCAAGAACTGGCCGGGGCCTTGGTGCTGGGACCGCTGCCAGTGGCGGATCAGGCCGGAACCGAAATGGTTCATGTGGCTTCCGTGTCGGCCAACTTCTTCCCGTTGCTCGGTATTCAACCCATTCTAGGCCGTCAGTTTCTCGCCGAGGAAGAGACTCCCGACAGCGGAAGCGCCGTTCTTTTGAGCGAAAGACTGTGGCATGCCCGCTTTGGAGCCAACCCTGCTATTCTGAATCAGACCATCCGTCTGGGCGACCGTATCTTCACTGTTGTGGGTGTGATGCCAGAAAAGCTGAAGCTCTTTGATCCATCCGGTGTGCGGGGCTGGGACAGCGGGTTTTCGAAAAGCGATCTCTGGCGCCCTCTACCAGTAAATTCGGGATTAAAGAAGCAAAGAAGCTACCGGGCGTTTTTGGTGCTGGGACGGCTTAAATCGGGTGTTTCACTTGTTCAGGCCCAAACTGAGATGACCACAATAGCTCGTCAACAGGCACAGCAGTTTCCCGAATCCAACGCGGGATGGGGCATCACGGTGCAACCGTGGAATAGCATGGTAACCCGGGAAGCGAAGCGGCCATTGCTTTTGCTCTTCGGCGCGGTCGGGTTGGTCCTCGTCATTGCGACGGCCAACCTGGCCAACCTGTGTCTCGCGCGAGCCGCCGCCCGACAAAGAGAGGTGGCAGTCCGGATGGCGTTGGGTGCCGGCCGATTCCGGATAGCCAGACAGTTCCTTGCCGAAAGCCTGTTGCTCTCCTGCCTGGGCGGACTCAGTGGTTTGTTACCGGCTCAAGGGAGCCTCCGTCTTCTGGTGGGTCTCATTCCGGCAAATGTGCCGCGCACCGAGGAGATCACCCTCGACGGCCGGGTGCTTGGTTTCACGTTCATAGCGTCGGTGGTCGTTGGCGTGCTGTTTAGCTTGGCACCCATCCTCACCTTGTGGCGGAGGGATGTGAACATTGGTTTGAAAGAGGAAGCACGCGGCTCAACGGGGAGCGCGGGCGGGCATCGCGTGCGCGCCTCATTGGTGGTCTCTCAAGTGGCGCTGGTGATGATCCTGTTGTCGGGAGCGGGATTGCTGATGCGGAGTTTCTGGCGCTTGAGTGCAGTGAATCCTGGGTTTCGGCCAGAGCACGTGGTCGCCGCTGACTTGCCGTTCAGCGGTCGCAGCTACTCCAATGGATTGGTGAGGATACAGGCTGTGCAGGCCTTGTTAAACAGACTCTCCGATCAGCAGAGAAGCGACTCGTTCGCCGCGGTAGATGGGCTTCCGCTCGATGGCGGGCGTGGCAACATGGACATCGCCTTGACGAGCATAGAAGGTGTTTTGCCGGCCGCCCCGGATGAGAAACGGATCGCGGGATTGCGCCTCGTCAGTCCGGGTTACTTTCAGACCATGGGAATTCCCTTGTCGCGGGGACGATTTTTCAGCGAACGAGACAACACCAACGCGACTCCGGTGGTCATCATCAACGAAGCACTCGCTCGAAGGTATTTTCCGGGAATCGATCCCCTCGGAAAGCGGATGAGCAGCCCCGACTTCGGGCCATGTGAGATTATCGGGATCATCGGCGACGTCAGGCACGCAGCGTTGGATGCGTCGCCACAACCGGAAGCCTTCCGCCCCTTGCTCCAGCAGTGTGGGTTCAGCATCACTCTGGTCGCTCGCAGTCAATCCCCGCCCAGCCGGATCTTGGAAACCATGCGGAAGGCCCGGGCGGTCGTTGATCAGAACTGGCCGATTTACAACGAGCGACCACTGCAGCGTCTCGTCGCCGAATCGTTGGCATCCAGACGATTTGCCCTGCTGTTAATGGAACTCTTCGCTGGCCTGGCGTTGTTGATAGCGTTGGTTGGCATTTATGGCGTTCTATCGTGTGTTGTTGGCGAGCGCACCCGCGAGATTGGAATTCGGCTCGCCGTTGGCGCGCAGAGAGGTGATGTCCTTGGCATGGTGTTAAAGCACGGGATGCGATCCGTCGCGCTCGGAGGATTGGTCGGAGTGGTTGGAGCCTTCGGATTAACAAGGGTTCTAAACAGTCTGCTCTACGAGGTGAGTGCAACCGATCCGCTTACCCTCGCCGTTGTTTCCTTGCTTATGGCCGTCATGGCGTTGCTTGCCTGCTGGGTGCCGGCGCACCGTGCGGCGAAAGTCGATCCGGTTATAGCGCTGCGCTACGAATGACGAAACCATATATGAGAACACTGCGTAGATGGTTGATGACGTTCGGCGTGACTGCCTGCACCATTTTGTGCGCCTCCGGCACGCGCACTATAGCGGCTGGCGAGCGGATCGATGATGATTCACGTCATTTCAGGCACCGTCTGGCCAGATTGGAATCGCTAATAGAAAAACAGCGCCAAACGCTGCAAATTCCCGGTTTGGCCGTGGTGGTCATCCATCAGGATCAAGTCGTCTTCCTGAAAGGATTTGGTTTTCGCGACCTGGAGACGCACCTTCCGATAACACCCGACTCGCTCTTTGGAATAGGTTCTTGCACCAAAGCTTTCACGGGATTGGCGGCCGTAATTAGCGCCGAAATGGGCCTGCTATCGCTGGAGGATTCGCCAAAGAAGTTTCTCCCCTATTTTCAGATGTCCGACGCAAAGGCAGATGCTCAAGCCACCCTGCTTGATATGCTCACTCATCGGACCGGACTTAAAGCGTATGATGACGAAGTTTGGCACAAGAATGACAAATTGAGCCGCCAAGAAGTCATCAAGGCAGTCATGCTAAAACCACCCTCTGCGAAATTTCGAACTAAGTTTCAATACAACAATGTGATGTATAGCGCCGTGGGCGAGTGCATTGGCATCGCAAACAATTCCTCCTGGGAAGGAGTCATCTCAAATCGAATCTTTCAGCCATTAGGGATGAACTCCAGTACTACGTCGATGCAGGCGATGCGCAACGCTCCAGACTTCACGGTTGGGTACCACCTGCCAGCAGCCCGCCCTCTACGGGAAAAAGACCATGACCTGGATAACGTTGCTGCATCGGGGGCAATTAACTCAACAGCACGTGATATGGCGCAATGGATTCGATTCATGCTCGGCCAAGGCGTGTTCGAGGGAAGACGCCTGATTTCCGAATCATCGTGGCAGAAACTTATTACTCCCGGAATTGGTAACTACGCTTTGGGATGGAGCGTTCTGGATATCAACGGTCACATCAAGGAGACTTGCCGCGATCAGCGCGGCATGAGTTGGATTGAAAATCTGGGACAAGATCTTCGTTATGGCGCGCGACAAATGCTGAAGAATCCCGGCTTCACCGCGGTGGCCGTGCTCACGCTGGCTCTTGGTATCGGGGCGAATACGGCAATCTTTGGTCTCGCCAACGCCATTCTGTTTCGTCCACCGCCATTCCCGGAACCGGACGGGCTTTATTATCTGCACACACGGAACCCGCTGAGAGAGATCGGCGGCATATCTGGACCTGACCTCATGGATTGGCAGAAGCAGACCCACGCTTTTTCACGGATGGCGGCCTTCAGTGAAGGGGAGCTCAACTTGAGGGCGGGTGAGTACTCGTCGGTGACCTCCAGCGTGTCGTTCTCCAAGGGCTTCCTCGACCTGTTCGGAGTTCGCCCTGTATTGGGCCGGAATTTCAGCGACGAAGAATACACCAATTCTCCATCTTTTGTTGTTATGGTTGGCGACCGGCTTTGGAAGCGGTCCTTGAATCAAGGTCCGGCCATCGTGGGCAAGGCGATCTTTCTAGATGGCCAAGCTTACACTATCATTGGAGTTTTACCCAAGGCCGTCGCTTCACTGGGTGATTCGTGGGAATCAGCCGTCAGTCCGGACGTGTGTCTTCCTTTGAATCTTAACGACTCGTATCTCCGGGATCGAAGCCAGAGATCGTTAAGAGTCATCGCCCGTTTGAAATCTGGCGTCACGCGCGAAGAGGCGGAAGGCGAAACCGTCGTCATCGGCAGTCGGTTGGCCGAGCAATATCCGGAGGCCAACAGGGGTCACTCGCTGCTGATCAACCGGTGGGATCAAGAACGGCAAGGGAGCCGGAAATACTGGCTCTTTTTCATGGGGATGGTCGGTTGTGTGCTCCTGATAGCGTGCGCCAATGTGGCCAACCTACTGCTCGCTCGCGCGTTGACACGCGGCAAGGAGATTGGGATTCGAACGGCGCTCGGGGCGCAGCGATCACGCATTGTGAGGCAGTTGCTTACCGAATCGCTGCTACTGGCGCTCACGGGGGGTGCCTTGGGGATTCTGCTCAGCCGATGGGCCATGCATGTGCTTGGGGCGCGTTTTTTGGTGATGTTTTTCGGGGCGGCTGCGGCTTCTGTGGAGCCCGTGCTTGACTGGCGTGTGCTGGCGTTCTTTTTGGGCACGTCGGTGGTCGCTGCTCTTTTATTCGGGTTGATACCCGCCCTGCAGATAAGCCGCGTGGACGCGAACCGCGCCCTCCAGGTGGGAAATCAGCGATCGGTCGGCAACCTGCGCCAACGCAGGATCAGCCGTGGCTTAGTCACCGCCGAAGTCGCCCTAACGCTCATTCTGCTGATCAGCGCGGCCACTTTGATCGACGCCTTCATGTTCAATCTCCGAGAGCGAACTAATCCCGGTTTCGAGACGGCTCACCTGGCCTATGTCAGACTGGCTATGTTAGGCCCAAAATATGAATCACAGGAGCAGCGGATCGCTCTCCTGAACCTCCTGACGGAGCGGCTGAAAAGCACGCCGGGAATCGAATCGGTCACGATTGGCTCGACCTTGCCGAAGGGCTCGGCGTTTATGGTCAGGCCGTATGCGACGGATCGTCCGCCCACCTCTCCGGGTGAAACCTTAGGTGCTTCCTGTGTTCAGGCGGACCCGCGATATTTTCAGATGTTCAACATCACGGCGTTGAAAGGGCGGCTCTTCACCGACCGAGATCGTGCCGGAAGTCAGCCGGTGGCGATCATCAACGAAGAGCTGGCCAGCCGGCTATTTAGAAAGAACGACCCGCTGGGGCAACGCGTCACGTTGCCGGGCACCAATCCAGCTCACTATGAAGTGATCGGGGTCGTCCGCTATAAAGGGGAAGGGTATCGTTGGACTATCTTCGTTCCGATTGCTCAACGCTGCTGGGTCTATCCAACCGTGGTGATCCGCACCACTTCGAGTCCGAAGGCATCTCTCGAAAAATTGCGCGAAGAGTTGCGAGCGACGGCCCCTGACCAGCCTACAGACAGCATTTCGACGATGGACACGATGTTGAGACAGGGTGGTCTGGGAAGCGAACGA
>Ga0137374_10010954_pt1 | contig 10644 bp, 8 predicted proteins | sample SagtaG_20_FD_104811 | JGI IMG/M metagenome (GOLD analysis project Ga0137374, IMG submission 104811) | Vadose zone soil microbial communities from Sagehorn Ranch, Mendocino, California, USA - Sage1_R_100_16 metaG | ecosystem: Environmental > Terrestrial > Soil > Vadose zone | place: USA...
CTCTCATCGTCAGTGGCTACTCGCTGCGCCGATCCTACAATTACTACTCTCAAATCATTGATGCTCGACTTGCTCATGGATATCTCACCAGCCGGCCGGGACTCTATGCCGCACCCACAACTCTTCGGGCCGGCCAGGGGGTGTCGCTTAACGAAGTTGTACTGAAGCTGCAACGGGCTGGTTACGTCGAGTCGCGTGGCAGTGATGTTTGGAGTGGCAGTTTCAACCGATTCGATCAAGAGATTGAGATCCGTCCAACAACAGCGCCGGGATCTGTGGGTGTTGCCCCCGTTCACGTCATCTTCGACGATAAGAGCCGAATCGTTGGTTTGAAGACGGATGGTGCTCATCTCGATTCGTTTACGCTCGAGCCGGAAGTACTGACAAACGATGTTCTGGTCAAGACGGGCCAGCGCCGCACCCTTTCTTACAACGAAATTCCCCCGGTCTTCGTACACGCGATCCTTTCAATCGAAGACCGTCGCTTCTTCGAACATCCGGGTCTGGACCTCTTCGGAGTGGCTCGCGCGGTATTAAGAAATGCCGGTGACGAGCGCATCGGCCAGGGCGGTTCCACTATCACGCAACAGCTCGTCAAGAACACATATCTTTCATCCGAGAAAACCCTTCGACGCAAGTATGCTGAGGCGATGCTGGCTTTCGCGCTCGAGCGCCGGCTCTCAAAACAGGATATCTTCGCTCTCTATTGCAATGAGATCTTTCTGGGCCAACGTGGAGATGTGGCAGTGCGAGGGATCGAACAAGCATCGCATGTGTACTTTGGCAAAGAACCGAAAGACCTCTCACTCACGGAAGCAGCCACCGTCGCCGGAATGATCCAGGGGCCTTCACGTTATTCACCCGTGCGACATCCGGCTGCCGCACGAGAGCGTCGAAATCTTGTGCTGGCAGCAATGGTGCATGAGAGCTGGATTACTGCTGACCAGGCCAGCACAGCTGAGAACGAAACAATCAACCCGGCCCCCACTGAGAATCTGGACTCGCTCGCCCCGTATTTCGTTGACTACGTAAATCGCGTGGCGGAGTCACAATTCGCGATTTCCGATGACGAGCAAAGGGTTTACACGACAATCGATCTCGATTTGCAGAAACTGGCGGAAGCCGCTCTCAAGCGACAGCTCGATCGTCTCGATACGGTTTATAAGAACGCGGCGGCGAAACCGCAGGTTGCGTTGGTGGCGCTCGATCCTCACAGCGGAAATGTCCTGGCCATGGTTGGAGGTCGCGATTACGCCAGTTCACAATTGAATCGCGCCACCGATGCTCATCGTCAACCTGGTTCGACTTTCAAGCCGTTTGTATATGCCGCGGCGTTAGAGGACGGAATGTCCCCGATGACGATGTTTACCGACGCGCCATGCGAATTCGTTTATGATGGGAATAAGACCTACCGACCATTAAATTTCGGGGGCGGTTATTCGATGCGCGATGTGACAATGCGCGCAGGCCTGGTGAATTCACTGAACACCGTAACAGTGGCCGTGGCCATGCAAACTGGCCTCGCACGCATAGCAAATCTTTCGGCAAGATTTGGACTGCCAAAGCCGCAGCGATATCCGGCTCTGGCGCTGGGTACCAGCGAGGTTACTCCGCTCCAGCTTGCGGGGGCATACGCGACCTTCGTTAACGGCGGCCGTCGTGTAGAGCCAAAAGTAATTTCCGGTATTTCCGACCAACCCGAGACGTCGAGCGGCGGCGAAGGCCAGGCTTCGCAAGTGATAAGTCCGACAACAGCCTACATGATCACGAATATGCTTTCCGCTGTCGTCGACCATGGCACTGCGCGAGTAGCACGTGGAGCGGTGAAAGGCGCCGCGATCGCGGGCAAGACAGGCACATCTCGCGACGGCTGGTTTGTGGGCTACACGCCGAATCTGGTTTGCGCCGTCTGGATCGGATTTGACGACAATAAACAACTGGGTCTCACCGGAGCGACAGCCGCACTACCCGTATGGGCAGAGTTCATGAACTCCGCGGTTGCTCGGCGACCTGAGCTTGGTGGCAGAGGTTTTGAGTCTCCGGAGGGAATCAAGTTTGTCGAGATCGACAACGACACCGGGTTAATTTCAACTCTGACCTGCCCTCACCGCGAGCTGATAGCCGTTACTGAAAGTCTCGCGCCCCACCTTGAGTGTTACTTGCATGGAAACCTGCCCGTCACAAGTGGCGAAGATAAAACAGTTACAATCAACCTTCCAACCGCAGTGGCCGGTCAGCGCGCCCCTCGACCACCATCCGTGCCCATGGACCCCAGAATATTGCGCATCGAAGTCGATGGCAAAGGCCGGCGCACGCTTGTGAATGAGATGCGGTAGGTATTGTTTCTCGCTCCGTCGGGGTGAGACATGTTTGCCTTCATAACCATCTCCTTCACCGCGGCTTTAGCCCGGTGGTAGAGTTGGCTCCCTTTGATTCTAACCGTTTTAACGGTTTGGAGCGGGGCCCAGTGGATGTCGCGCAGTGGAAACCGTTAAAACGGTTCATGGGCGCGTGCTGGCGTTTACACCGGGCTGAAGCCGCGGTGAGAATGAGAGGAAAGCAAAGCAACGACCCTGATGAGGAATTTATCGAGGATGAGCCATTAAGCAGATGAAGTAGAGATCTGCTCAAACTGGTCGTCCATTACTGAAATCCGTATTATCCTTCCAGCAGCACCTGCGCGATCGCATGTTCACTGGTATGCGATAGCGAAAGATGGGCTGCCGTTGCTCCTGACTTATTAAACAGTTCCTGCGCCTGGCCGTAAAAGCGCAGATAGGGTGCACCCGAATCGCGTGATGCAACTTCAACGTCCTGCCAGCCAATCCCTCCTCGCCAGCCAGTCTGAAAAGCTTTGAGCGCGGCCTCTTTGGCTGCGAAGCGAGCAGCATAATGCTGCGCCGCCACCGCCCCTCGGCTATCACAATACGCACGCTCAGCCACAGTGAACACTCGTTCGGCAAAACGTGGAGTTCGTAACAGCACTTCACGAACCCTTGCAACTTCGATAATGTCTATACCGATGGAAACGATCATAAGCGAGACGGAAATCGCCTGCGCCGGGTTCTATTGGCGCGAACGTGACGGCGTCCAGGCGTTGGTCTGTGAACAGCTGGAAACTGACGGCTTCACAAATGGCTTCTCTACCCGCATGGGAGGTCTCAGCCCGATGCCCGATAGGGCGCTGAACCTCGCCGGATTTAACGAAGATGCGGCGGAAAACATTTTGGAGAATCGGCGTCGCTTTCTCAAGCTCTTTCCAGGGCATTGGAGCCTGGCAGGCTGCTTTCAAGTCCACGGCACGGACGTTCGTGTTGTCGCCAATGCCGCCCAAGCCAGGCCGGCTGAGAACTCCCTGGGTGATACGGTCTATTGCGATGCCATAGTCAGCAATGCATCTGAAGTACTGGCTGGCGTCAAGACCGCCGACTGTGTGCCCATTCTCCTCGGAGATGCGCGGACCGGCGCCTTTGCTGCCGTGCATGCCGGTTGGCGAGGAACTCTTGCGGGAATCGCAACCTATGCTCTAAGAAGACTGCATGAGGAATACGGCAGCGACCCGGCTGATGTGCGGATCGCCATTGGACCAGCGGCGTCTGGTTGTTGCTACGAAGTGGGTGGCGAAGTAATCGAGGCTTTCAAAGCCAGGTATCCTGACAGCGATTCACTTTTCGTCCCGACGCGAACGGGACATGCCCGAATCGATCTGCTGAAGGCAATTCGCGATCAATTAACAGTGGCGGGCGTTAAGCCTGAACGCATACATACGGCGCCGCTATGTACAATCTGCCGCACCGATCTCTTCTTCTCGTACCGCAAAGAAAAAGGTGCGCACGGAAAAGTTGGCCGGTCCATGGCGGTCATCGGGATAAGCCAGGGAAGTTCATCAGTTTGAGCGGATATCCACTTCAACCTTCTTACTGACCCGTCTTCTATGAAACAAGCCGTCAACTTCTTGTTTTCTTGAGCAGGGTTTTTGAGTAAACAGATCGATCCACGCGCACCACGCGAACCAAACACATGAACTGACACGAAGCGTTGTTGGTGTTAACCTTTTTCCCCTTTCCTTTCAGTTTATCGTCAACGGAAGACTGACTTCGCGCGTCTGTGGCGGAAAACAAGCCTCGTCGTTGCAGCTCTGATATCTCAGTCGCGCCTTCAACTCAGCTGAACCGGGAGCAAAGTTTGCCGGCACAATCACGTTAACTCGCATCGTCGCGCGGCCTTCATAAACCGAAACCTTACTCTTGGAAAACTTGAAATTGCGTAAAACCGCGCGCGGGTAGATCACCGGTCCAACGCGAATGCCGTTCGGGGCGTCGATCTGTAACTGCGTGGCTACCAGAAACTTCTCCAACGGGCGGCTGGAGTTCACGTGATAGCCCGACGGAATATCCATGACCAACGTTGCCTGAACGCTGCGACCCCGCTGGACCTTATCGTTGGAGAGCCGCCCGCTGACAGCGATGTTTGGAGCAGATTGGGGCGACACTGTCGCCAAAAATGTCGCCGGAAACAAAATCACAATCGTGATCAACAGAACTTGATTAAGACGCCGAGTCATAAATGTAAGTCTCATAGTTGTGCTACCAAATTGAAATTAGCCCGCAGGACAATTTTACATGGGGCAAGCAGAACGAAGAAACGACCGAGGTTATCCACAGATTTCGCAGATTACACAGATTTAGAAAAGCAGTAGGCAGGTGCAGGAAGCAGTCGGCAGGTGCGTGTCAGCCTGCGCTCAGCTGAGCATAGCCCGGAAAAATACGAGTTAACGCACCGGAACCCTGCACCTGCCGACTGCCTCCTGCCTACTGCTTTTCTAAATGCGTAATCTGCGAAATCTGTGGATGTCAGCGGCCGGCAACTTGAACCAGATTCGCATCACGCCGCGCCGCAAGCTGACCGCAGGCCGCGTAGATGTCGCGACCCCGCGGCGTTCGGACAAAGGTATGAACTCCCTTTGATTCCAGTACTGCTTTAAAGCTTTCGACTCGTTCCGGCGGCGAGGGTCGATAAGGCAGGGGCTCCGCCGGATTGTGCGGAATAAGATTGACCTTCGCGCGCAGTTCATGCCTGTTGAGCAAGTTTGCCAGTTGACGCGCCTGTTCGTCGGAATCGTTGATGCTATCGAGCATGACGTATTCAAAAGTTAACCGCTCACCCGGCTTCAATGTCTTCTCGAACACTTTGCATGCTTTGAGCAATTCCTCCAACGGCCACTTCTTGTTGATAGGCATCAACTCGTTACGCAAAAGGTCTGTCGGAGCTGCAAGTGAGATTGCGAGGTGCGGACGATCCGCAGTGCTGGCAAGTTCAGTAATCCGCGGCACGATACCGGCGGTTGAAATCGTTACGCGTCTAGGCACGATGTGGAGACCTTTGGGATCCGCCATTATCCGCAAGGCTTTCATCAGCGCTTCAAAGTTCAGGAAAGGCTCGCCCGCACCCATACCGACCAGATTTGTTCCCCGTGGTGGCTTCACGCCAACCCCGTAAGCATCGTTAAGGGCGATGATGATCTGTTCGACTATTTCTCCGGCTGTTAGCGAACGTAGCAAGCCAAGTTGCGCCGTCAAACAAAAGGTGCATTGCAGTGGACAGCCCGATTGCGACGAAAAGCAGATCGTATCGCGACGCTCCTCCGGGATGAAGACTGTTTCAACCGGCAGGTTGTCGTGGGTCTTCATCAGGTAACGACGCGTGCCATCATCCGACAGATAGCGTGATTCGACGGTCAGACGGGAAGCGCTGGCCTGTGCTTCAAGTTGATGCCGAAAATCCTTGGGCAGGTCCGTAATTTCTGCAAACGAGCGCAGGCGGCGATGTTGGAGCGCGGCAAAAGTTTGCCGGCCACGATAAGCGGGTTGACCGAGTTGCTCGATAAAAGAGATCAGCTCTGCTTCGGTTAACCCTGTGAGATGAATTGGCCGTCCCATTAGTGAAATATCCTAACATCCCGAGCGGTATTGATGAATTTCAAACACCGATCCACGAAACTTCACGAACACAACACAAGAACCAACAAGAAACTACTCTCAGCTTATATGTGCCTCGTTATGTATAATCAACATCGTGTCGAGCGTCGCAAATGTTGAAAGAAGAATACGACGCATCGAGGGATTCGAAGTGCGAGTTCTTCACTTGCGCGGGGCCGATGTCCGAGGAGATCGAGGTGGGATGCCGCCTTATTCGTATCATCGCGCGGCGGACAATGACATCACCGTCGAAAACTGGAAGGCAACCAGGTTTCGCCCTTCTTACCCAGGTTTTCAGGTCGACGTGGTGGACGCCCAAGGCAAATCTGTTCAGGGTAACACTAAACTCGGGACCGTCCGGGACACTTATCAAAAGTGATCGGCTTAGAAGTTTCAGGTTTCAGGTTTCAGGTTTCAGGTTTCAAGTTTCAAGTTTCAAGTTTCAGGAGTGCTCATTGACTTGTAACTTGAAACCTTAAAACCTGAAACTTTCAAAACCTGAAACCCGAATTTATTACGGAACGATCCGGAATTTGGCCGATGGAGACAGGGTTTGCTTCGTCACGTGATCGCGAATGCGAATGAATACCTCATATTCACCCGGCGCGAGACTTCTGGTTTCAATTAACCGAGTCAGTCGGGATGCGATTCGATCGAGTCTGGCTTACCCGAATAAGGAATTTCGGATTGGTGTCCGGCTCGGCATGTCTGCCTCCTTCGACGGTTGGCTTGGCGGTCTGAAGACCACGATCATGGCGGGAATTGGGGAAACCAGTCGAATTGAAAAAGAACGGCGGCGACTTTCTCAGCTCGGCGCCGTCTTAGAGGATGCTCATTGAACGACGGTAAATTTCTCTGTTGGTGAAAGAGTTTGTCCCGACACGCGGTCGCGAATGCGAATGACAATCTGGTACTCGCCAGTCGGAAGTGTTCGTGTGTCGATCAGCCGAGCCAAAGTCAAGCGCTGGCCTGAATCGCTCATGCCGCGCCAGTCTTCAGCCTGCTTACCAACCTCTTTGCCGTCCTTCAAAAGCGCATACTCGACGTCGACTGAGGGGCGTAAGGTCGTCTGATCGATGCCGGCGTTGTACACCTGCATGAACACTCCGACCGGCTGGCCCCGGTGATATGTGCCCGAGACGTTGGGAATTACCTTCGTTGTTCCAATTACAAACTGTCCCACGGCCGGCTTGTCAATCAAACTCTCCATCTTGGCGGCCAGCACGAGTGTTGAGGTCGAAAGCTTTTGCTGATCGTACTTGGGAACGGTGAAGCCAACGTGTCGAATCCCAGTAGCTCCGGACGCGACGTCACGCACAATTACGTCAACTTTGTACGTGCCCGGTGGCAGTGGAACCGCCTTCTGATAGGCAGACTTGCGATCCTTGGCTTCGGTTAACTCCTGTGGTGTTGCGGTCGTGATCACGGGATCTTCAAAAACCGTGACGCGACGGCCGGCCACGGAAGTAACTCTGCCGAAGATGTTCATCCGTGCCTGCTGCAAGCCGCCACTATCCTGAAAAACAAGATCTTTATTTTCAGCTTGAATGGTAAACGCAGTAATTACCCGCTCGTCCGATTGCCGGAAGAAATCGACGCGCACATCAAAGTTAAGCGGATTCTCTTCTATCACTCCGGTGTTAACGGCTGTGGCCAGGTCGTTGAATTTCACTTGAGGCGGGCGGCTGAGGTCTGCAAGCAATTGCAGACGAGAAAATGGACTATCCTGCTCGCGCTGGTATCCCGGATTTCCGATACCACCGAGGTTGGCGACTCGATCACTCTTATCGGACAAGCCCAGTTGCTCTGAAAGGGTTAAGCCGGCCCCTGGGATCATCAGCATCGCATCTTTTTCGTTTGGGTTCCGAGCGATACGATACTCTCCGCTGCCCGTTGGATCCACAAACTCGATCTCAACCCCAGACCCAACGCCCGCAAGGTAACGATAGAACCAGGTCTCAAAAGGATAGGTTGAAGTTGATCCACCCCCTTCGTACGACGGCCTCTCGTACTGGCCACCCATGGGGTGCGTTTCCCGCTCGTCGGGCTTTCCGTACATTATCCAAATCCGACCACGATCACTCTTCCAGCCGGGAATGCCCGAGGCAAAGTGTTCATTGGCATAGGCGACGCGCTCGTAGTATTCCTCTTTGAATTCATTTTCATCCGTATCCGGATCGGGATCGCGTCGACGCCAAAACTCTTCGATAAAACGCTCCCGCTCGTCGTCTGTCTGCAGCTTCTTAAAGGCCTTCCGTTCTTCATCCGTAATGATGTAGGCCACGTCCTTCTCGAGCCAATCCTTATAAGCCTTCTTCAGTTCAGGCTTAACATTTCGCGGTTTCTCTGACGGATCCTGAGGTTTCTGCGCAGTCTGGGGGTAGGACAAGGCTGCGGCGAACGTTACTGCAGATAACAGAACCATCAGCCGGAAGAACAGTTTCAGGTAAGACATGCAAAACTCCTATAACACGTTGTACAACTTATCCTTAGAGACGGCAGCGGCGCCGGTCAAATGCAGAAGAAAATAAATTCTACGGTTTCGCCGAGAACACAGTCAAGATGCCCAAAAAGTGACGCTTCGTTGCCTGTCCCGACATGCTAAGAACCCGCCAAAACCAGCCCAGTGCAGGACAACGACTTTAAGAAGTTGTTCGCGGTCTACTGAAAATCCAGGCTACGAAAATCGAAACAACATAGAGCACGAGCATTGGTGCGGCGAAAAGCATCATGTTTGGTATGTCATTGGTCGGAGATAACACGGCGGCTGCTATCAGGATCACGATGATCGCGGTACGCCAGATGCGAATCAGGAACCCGGCAGTGACGAGGCCAATGCGCGCCAGAACGTAGGTGACCGCGGGCATCTGAAAAACCACACCCATGCCGAGCATGACAATGATGATGAAATCAAAATAGTCGTCCGCTTTTAAAAGCAGCCGAAAATCCTGTCCTAGTCCGAGCAGGTATTTCGCTGCCGGAGGAAAGATAACCTTGTAAGCGAATATCGCACCGAGGACAAAGGAGATCGAAGACAAGGCTATGAACGGCGTTACATATGCACGCTCATGCGGATAAAGACCAGGTGATACAAAGCCCCAGATCTGCCACAGCAGGAATGGTATTGAGAGGGAAATTGCAGCGTAGAGCGATACCTTGACGTAAAGAGAGAAAGGCTCGAGGGCGGTCGTCACGATCAGCTTGTCGTTAACTCCAACATAAGGTTGGGGCAACGATGCAAAGTCGACGGGAAGTCGAATGCCTTTCGGAACAACAGCGTTGCCTGCGTAAAGAGCTTCATCAGTGAACAGCCCGAGGTGTCCTTGAGTATCTTTCGCGACGCGAGCCATTACCGAGGCCCCGACGGGAATCACGCTCGTTCCCAGCTTCGTTTCTTCGGGGAATACGTACCTTCCGTTGTCACCTTCTTTCAAACTGCTAAGCGAGGCAATGGTCAGTTGACCGTTGAGGCTTGCGAGCGGAGTTTCGCGCCGTTGAGCTTCGGCTAAAGCTTGCTCAACTGGCACCGCCAGAAAGTTGTAAATCCGATCAGACACAAACCAGCAAGCGGTGGCGGCGAGAAAGACAAAAACAATCGAGCGGATAAGGCGGCGACGCAACTCGTCCAGGTGTTCCAGAAAGGACATCTGGCCACCGAGTTCTTCTTCTGTTCCTTTCGGGAGGGAGCGTGGTCGTAAGAAGGTTGACATCAATTGAAAATACTACCTACAGCCATTCGCGCTTGGGCAAGGATTCAGATTTTGCGCCGTCGTTAGTGTCCGTCAAGTTAGTTTCTGAACCCGAAAACTCGGACAGACCTGCTGATGACTGCCTGGCCATCACGTGTTCGGCGGGAATCGGTGATACAGAAGGCTCATCGAGCTGTCTTCGTTCATCGTGGTCCAATATAGAATCATCGTCTCCGAGTTTAGTGTTGTTTGTTCCAGTTTCGGTCCGAGCACTCTCCAGAGCGACTTCTCTTTCCCACGTTCGTTTGAAATCCTCGGAAGCCTTGCGAAACTCTGCAAGACTCTTGCCGATTGTGCGACTAAGCTGCGGCAGCTTGCGGGGACCGAAAAACATAAGGGCAATAACAAGAATGAAAAGAAGTTCCGTGCTGCCCAGCGAATCAAGTATTAGCGCTAACACGTCCTGAATCTTACCTTCCGTAAAAAGCTGAGACCCTGAACTGGGAAAAATGATCTCGTGCGAACACCTGGCGATGCACAAAGGGATTGTATCGCGTCGCTCGTGAAAGCAGAAGGCAGGCCACCAAGACCAAACGGCTGTGCGTGACTCAGGGAGAGCATTCGACCTTTACGTTGCGATTTGCTGGATGAAGTAGAGATCTGCTCAACCCCACCCACTACCAGCGACTCTGCTTTCTTGACAGCGTCAGTGGTCTCGCGTAACGCTGTGGCTCGGACCAAGAACAGTGCGTGGGCACGGAAGGTTTAACCGATGGCAGAGAAACTCGCCGGCGATACAGCAGACCTGGCTGGTGCAGGCGCATGGGAACAGCTTCACCATCTCGCCACAGTAGCTGAAGCGGTTGCTGCAACTACAAAAAAACTGGAGAAGGCGGCGCTGCTCGGGCGGTACTTTAAGCAACTTGATGATGTTGATCTAAGTCGCGCCGCACGCTATTTTGCGGGTCATCAGTTTC
>Ga0137374_10010960_pt1 | contig 10642 bp, 10 predicted proteins | sample SagtaG_20_FD_104811 | JGI IMG/M metagenome (GOLD analysis project Ga0137374, IMG submission 104811) | Vadose zone soil microbial communities from Sagehorn Ranch, Mendocino, California, USA - Sage1_R_100_16 metaG | ecosystem: Environmental > Terrestrial > Soil > Vadose zone | place: USA...
CGCCGCTGTCGCTGGGCATCGAGACATTTGGCGGCCTGATGAACGTCATCATTCCGCGCAACTCGACGATTCCGGTGAAAGCCGGCGAGCTCTTCACCACCGCAGCGGATCAACAGCGCAGCATGCTCATCCATGTTTTACAGGGTGAGCGAGAGCGGGCCCGGGACAACTGGAGCCTCGGCCAGTTCACCCTCGACTTCGAACCGGCGCCCAAGGGCGTGGCGCGCGTGGGCGTGCAATTCGAGATTGATGCCAACGGTATTTTGCAGGTGCTGGCGCGCGACGTGAAGACGGGCCGGCAGAAAATCGTGGAAATGAAATCGGCGGTCGATGTGGACGACGCCGACGTGCAGAAGATGGTGGAGGAGTCGGTCGAGCACGCGTTCGAAGACCTGCGCGCGCGGCAATGGATTGAAGCCAGGCTGCGCGCTCAGGAAACGATCGCCGCCACGCGCCACGCGCTCGCGGAATGCGCCGGAGAAATCGCGGAGGATTATCGAATGAAAGTCGAGACCGCCTTGAACGCCGTTGAATATTTACTGGCCGGCGAAGGCGCCGTCACGGTATCCGGCGACGCGACGAAGCTGAATGCGGCGCTGGCGCAACTCGACCAGGCCACGCAGCCACTCGCCGATCTGCTGATGGACAAAGCGATGGAATCGTTGCTGCGAAAGCGGGGGGTCATTTAGCGGAGGCGCCGCGCGCAACGTCCGCCTCGGCGGCAACGCGCCCGTTACTTGTTTTCTTCGCGCGCTTTGAGGTCCAGTTTGGCGAAGGGACTGTTTCCGAAAGCCGCCGGCGCCGACTTCGGCGCAATAATCGCGTCTGATTTTTTCACATCCGGTTTTTTCGCAGGCTGCTCGTCTTCAGCCGGCTCCGATTCGTCCCGGGCGCCGTTGCCCGACAACTCGGATGGCAATTGGTTCGGGTTTTTCGCCCGTTTATTGCGCGGGAGCGGGCTGAGCATCAGGTTGATGCCTTTGCCGATCAGTTTGGGGTCGGCATCCGGATGACCGTAAGGGGCCAGTTCCTGGATAAACTTTTTCACCACCTGGAACCCGAACTCCTGGTGCGCCATTTCCCGGCCGCGGAAACGGAGCGTGACCTTGACCTTCATTTCATCGCACAGGAAATCAACGGCGCGACCGACCTTGACCCCGAAATCGTGCGGGTCAATCGTCGGGCTGAGCTGGACTTCCTTGACCTTGTTGGCGTGGTGATGTTTCCTGGCTTCCTTATCCTTCTTGGCCTGTTCGTAGCGGAACTTGCCATAGTCCACCAGGCGGCAAACCGGCGGGGTCGCGTTGGGGGCGATTTCGACCAGATCAACTCCCTGGGCCCGCGCCATGTTGATTGCTTCACCGAGCTGGAAGACGCCAAGCTGTTTGCCATCCTGCGCAACGACCCGAACTTCGCGGGCGCGGATTTTCCCGTTGACCCTGACGAACGAACCGGCGAAAGGAGAAGAACGAGGAGAGAAAGGGCGACTCAAGTAACCCTCAACGGTTGAAACTTATTCATGCGGCATTTTATAGCGTTCCGATATACCTGTTCCGATACGGTTTCATCTATAGTGGCAATGCCCGCTTTGTGCAAGCGAAATATCGATGACAATCCGCCGCCTTTTTCCAGGCGCGGTTTGCGGCTTTTGGGCGTGCCTTCCCCCGCCGGCCGCCGTATCTTCCCGAATCTCTTTATGGCGACGATAAAGCCTTTTGCCGCGCTGCGGCCCCGGCCCGAGTTGGCGGCGAAAATCTGTGAATTGCCCTACGATGTGATGTCGTCCGAAGAAGCCCGCGCCATCGCGGCGGGCAACCCGCTGAGCTTCCTCCACGTCAGCAAGCCTGAGGTTGACCTGCCGCCGGGCACGGATGTTTATGCGCCGGAAGTTTACGCGAAAGGAAAGGAGAATTTTCAAAGGCTGATCGACCAGGGCGCGCTCCGGCAGGACGCGCAACCCTCATTCTATCTTTACCGGCAGACGATGGGCCAACACAGCCAGGTCGGTCTGGTGGCCGCGGCCAGTTGCGATGACTACCTCAAAGGCATGATCAGGAAGCACGAGTTGACCCGGCCCGACAAGGAGGATGACCGCGTGCGGCATATCGAAACGCTCGATTCGCAAACCGGCCCGGTGTTTCTGACGTATCGCGCCGTGCCGGCGCTCGACCAGCTCGTCGCAAAAAAAATGACGCAAAACCGGGAGATTGAATTTGCGGCGGCGGATCATGTGCAACACACGGCATGGACCCTCGCCGACGCCGCAACCGGCGAATGCCTCCGGCAGGAGTTCGGCCGCATCCCGTGCCTCTACATCGCCGACGGCCATCATCGCTGCGCCGCGGCCGCGCGAGTTTTTCAGGCCCGCCAGGGCGCGGGCCACAGCGGCTGGTTCCTCGCCGTGATATTTCCACACAACCAGATGCAGATTCTCCCGTACAACCGCGTGCTGAAAGACCTGAACGGGATGACGCCGGCGCGGTTGCTCGAGACGCTCGATGGTGTATTTGTCATCAAGCGAAACGGTTCCGGCCAGCCAATGCGCAACCATGAACTCAGCCTTTACCTCGACGGTCACTGGCACACGCTGAATTTCCGCCCCCGGTTCGCCGCGACGAGCGACCCGATCGAAAAGCTCGACGTGACCCTCCTGCAAAAATACGTGCTGGCGCCGTTGTTTGGCATTGACGACCCGCGCACCAGCAAGCGCATCAACTTCGTCGGCGGCATTCGCGGCATCGCCGAGTTGGAAAAACTGGTGAACAGCGGCGAATATGCCTGCGCTTTTTCGATGTTTCCGACCCGCATCGAAGACCTGATGACCATCGCGGATGCCGGCGGGATTATGCCGCCCAAAAGCACCTGGTTCGAGCCGAAGCTGCGCGACGCGATGTTCTGCCACATGCTGACCTGAAGCGTTACACGCAAGACGTAAGGCGTAAGACGTAACACGCAAAACGTAGCAAAGGTGAGTTCCGTGCAGATCGCGTCGCTGGTCACCCATTACGCATTACGTGTTCCGCATCCCGTTTCACGTTTCACCTTTTGCGCCATTGTGATTCAATCGCGCTATGCCAACGCGCCTCCAACGCAGTCTGCGCGCGACTTTCCTGGGACTGATCGCCAACACCTTGCTGGCCACGGCGAAACTCGTGGCAGGCCTCGTGGGCCATTCGCACGCTTTGGTGGCGGACGCGGTGGAGTCTCTGGCCGACCTGTTCAGCTCGGTCATCGTCTGGCGCGGACTGGTGGTGGCGGCGGAACCGGCGGACTCAGACCACCCCTACGGCCACGGGAAAGCGGAACCGATCGCGGCCGCAGTCGTCTCCACCATGCTGTTGCTGGCGGCGGCGGGCATCACGATACAGGCCGCGCACGAAATCCTGCAACCGCATCACGTGCCCTCCTCTTACACACTGCTGGTGCTGGTTGTGGTGGTCGCGATCAAGGAATCGCTCTTCCGCTTTGTGATGCGCGAGGGCATCTCGGTGGAAAGTTCGGCGGTGCGGACCGATGCCTGGCACCACCGCACCGACGCCATCACTTCCCTGGCCGCTGGTATCGGCATCGGTGTTTCGTTGATCGGCGGCAAAGGTTACGAAGCGGCGGACGACGTGGCTGCGGTGGTGGCGGCCGGGATTATCGCCTGGAACGGCTGGCGCCTGCTGCGTCCGGCAATGAGCGAGTTGATGGACACCTCGCCCGACCCCGCGGTCGCGGAGCGCGTCAGCAGCATTGCCGAAGCCACTCGCGGCGTCGTCCGCGTGGAAAAATGCCTGGTGCGGAAAATGGGCAACCTCTTCTTCGTCGATATGCACGTGGAAGTTGACCCGCAAATGACCGTGCAACGCGGCCACGAAATCGCTCACGACGTGAAGGACAAGGTGCGCAGCGAATTGCCGGCGGTTCACGACGTGCTGGTTCATATCGAACCCGCAGGACAAAATGCAGGGATCAGAACGGGAAGCGGCCCCGTCGCCGGGGTGCCGCCGGGAGGCTCCTCGTGATCCGGAACGCCGAATTCCATTCGGCGGTGCCCCGAATCTTGCATCGAGGCGACCTAAATTTTGAACGTACGTTCAAAATTTAGGTCGCCTGAGCTGAGGATATTCTTCTTTCCTATTCACGGCGCTTCGCGTTAATTCGCGAGCGGTTTCGAACACGTATGAAAATTGTCCTGGCGTATTCCGGCGGGCTCGACACCTCGGTGCTGCTCTCCTGGATCAAAGACACTTATCAGGCCGAGATGATCGCCTTCTGCGCCGACATCGGCCAGGAAGAGGAACTGGAGGGCCTCGACAAGAAGGCGAAGAAGACCGGCGCGTCGAAGATTTACATCGACGATCTGCAGGAGGAATTCGCGCGCGATTTCATCTTCCCGATGATCCGCGCCGGGGCGATTTACGAGGGCCAGTACTTGCTCGGCACCAGTATCGCGCGCCCGCTCATCGCCAGGCGAATGATCGAGATCGCCAAAGGCGAAATGGCGGACGCAATCGCGCACGGCGCGACCGGCAAGGGCAACGACCAGGTGCGCTTCGAACTCACCGCCGCCGCGCTCGCGCCCGGGTTGCAGGTCATCGCCCCGTGGCGCGACGAACGGTTCCGCAAGGCCTTTCCCGGCAGGCAACAGATGATCGAGTATTGTGCGCAGAAGGATATTCCCGTGCAGGCCAGCGCGACGAAACCGTATTCGACGGATCGGAATCTCCTGCACATTTCGTTCGAGGCGGGCATCCTGGAAGACCCGTGGATGGACGCCTTCGCGCCGGGCAATAAAGACATGTTCAAACTATCCGTCGCGCCCGAAGACGCGCCCGACAAACCCGAATACGTCACGATTGACTTCGAGAAGGGCAACGCAATTGCCGTGAATGGAAAGGCGTTTTCCCCGCTGGGCGTGATGAAGACACTCAACAAACTCGGCGGCAGACATGGCGTCGGGCGCGTGGACATGGTGGAGAACCGTTACGTGGGCATGAAATCGCGCGGCGTGTATGAGACGCCCGGCGGCAGCATCCTCCATTTCGCGCACCGCCAGATCGAAAGCCTGACCATGGACCGCGAAGTCATGCACCTGCGCGACTCGCTCATTCCGAAATACGCCGAGCTGGTCTATTACGGCTTCTGGTATTCGCCCGAGCGCCTCGCGTTGCAGTCGCTCGTCGAGGAAAGCCAGAAAAACGTGACTGGCACGGTGCGTGTCAAACTTTACAAAGGCAACGTCATGGTCGCCGGTCGCAAATCACCGGTGAGCCTCTACAACCCGCACATCGCCACGATGGAAGCCGACCCGACCAAAGCCTACAATCAGGACGACGCCTCGGGCTTCATCCGGCTGAATGCGCTCCGACTCAAAGTGGCGGCGCAGGTTGAGGAAAGCTCAAAGTCCAAAGCTCAAAGCTCAAGAGAAGTTCCAGGTTAAAAGCTCCAAAGTCCGGTGCCCCTTCTTTGGCTTCCTGCAGCAAGGCCTTTTTGAACGATAACGCAGCCCGCTTAAAGGTTGGCGTATTGGATGGAATCGATGACCTCTTGCCCTACCGCCTCTTGGGGTTTGGTATATTGGAGCTTTTCTTGAGCTTTGGATTTTGAGCTTTGAACTTGCTTGCCGGTTACGCACCGAAAACGTCGAGGAATTCCGGAACTCAATACTCCACCACTCCCGCCCCGGCTGGCAGGGCCAATCATTTCCCTCCTCAGGCCTGTTTTTTCCGGAAGATGTCCGCGGTATCGGCGATATTCAGCATGGACAGGTCGTAACCCTCGCCCGGGGCGCGCGCCTGGGCGGCCTGCATCTGCTGGGCCAACTGGGTCAGCGTGCCCAGGGCGTAATACTTGACGGCTCCCACGCTGATCTGGGCCCGGAAGATCACCACCAGCAGGCAATGTTCATCCACATTATGCACCAGCAGGCTGAAGTTTTCGCCCTGCTGATAAACGCTGCTGAAATTGATTTCACTGACGAGGCTGGCGATTCCCTGCGTGGCGGCGTACATGGCCGCGGCCAGCGCCCCGATGGTCGTGGTGTCGAAGCGCCGGGTGTCGCCGCACTGGGTGATCAGAAATCCGCCTTTGTCGATCACCAGGGCGGAGGTGGCTTCGCTTTTGGTCAGCAAATCATTGAGGGCGCCATCGATCTGCCGGATGTCTTCCTCGATGAGCTGGGGCAGGGTGGACATATCAAGCGGGTCGGCGGCCGCTTTGGTTGATGAATTTGTGCAGCAACATGCGGGTGATCATATTGAGCGTTTCAAAAACTCCCTCGCATTGGGCGGCGGTGGCGACGAACGAGGGGATCTGGACCTCGCGGTTGTTGAGCAGAAATTCCATGTATTCGACCGGCGCGACGGTGGGCAGATCGCGTTTGTTGTATTGGAGCACGTAGGGAATGTCCGCCAGGTTCATCTTCAACGTCCGCAGATTGTCTTCCAGGTTGGAGAAACTTTCGACGTTCTCCTGCATCTTTTCGTATTGCGAATCGGCCACGAACACGATGCCGTCCACGCCGCGCAGGACCAGTTGGCGGGTGGTGTTGTAGATGACCTGGCCGGGCACGGTGTAAAGCTGGAACTTGGTTTTGAATCCCTTGATGGCCACGGCCTCGATTGGCAGGAAGTCGAAGAACAGCGTGCGGTCGGAGCTGGTCGCCAGCGAAACCAGTTTGCCCTTCTCCTGCGCGGTCTGAATGTTCTCGTGCACTTTGACCAGATTCGTGGTTTTGCCGCCCATGGCGGGACCGTAATAGACGATTTTGACCTGCAGTTCCTTGGTGGCCTGGTTGATGATAGCCATAAGCGTTGGGTTACTTGTTCTGCGGCCCCAACTGGGCGGCAACGATGCTCAGGTGAGGTTCCGGCAGCGACTCTCCGTCGCGCCCCAGCACGGTGTAAAAAACGCCGCCAACCTTGAAAATTTTCAGCGGCACGTTTTCCACGATGATTGTCAGGCTGTTCGACTCGCCGAATCTCAGTTCCTTGGTGTATTGAAGCACGCGACTGAACATTTGCGGCAAAAAGGCGGCGATGGTCTCGCCGTTCAAGCCGGGCGGCAAATGGCCCGCCACCAGCAATCCATCCTGCATGGCAATCAGCGCTCCGGCAACGCCTCTCAGCGCGCTGGTCTTTTGCACGATTTCGCTCGGAGTCCAATTCTTGCGGCCCGGCTGTCCAAAGACTTCTCCGATTTCCTGCGGCCGCCCCGGGGCGGCCGCGACATGCGACACCGGTGCCGGAGCGACCGCGGGACGCACCGGCACACTCGGCGCACTCGGGGCCGGCGTGCGAAACACAGGCGGCGCAGGCGCCGGGGGCGCCGCGGACGTTGCGGGCATGGGGGGCGCCGCGGACGTTGGGGGCGCTGCGGGCGCTGCGGGCGCTGGCACCCGCGCCTCGGCGGACGGGGTCATCCCTTTCCCCGCGAAGATGTCCGGTATGTGCTCTTCGATGGCGTATCTTCGTTGCGGGGCAGCCGGCTTTTTGCGCGCCAAGAACAGCGGAGCGATGATGGGCAGCGGAAGTCCCAACTCCGTCTCATCCAGCGCCTGGGCTTCATCCGCCGACAGCGGCGGATCGATCAGAGAACGGATTCGTTTCCAGGGGAACTGGATTCTGCCTCGTTTCAACATCTGTTCGAGTTCCTCGGAGGGGAGCGACACCGTGGCGTCGGGCAGTTGAGCCAGAGCCTGTCTAATGGCATCGGGCCAGGCTGCCGCCAGTTGCGCCAACGGCACCACCAACGGTTCCACGGGTGCTGAGGGCGCTTCAGGCGCCGGCTCCGGAACCTCAGCGGCGGGCGCGGAAGGCCGGGCCGGGGCGGGCGGCATTTTCATCGTCGGCCCAGGCAGCGGCTGTGAAGGCCTGATCAACGGCGCGTGCGGCGGCGGCGGGACTGCCGGTTTTAATGCGGACGCAGCCGGCAGAGGTGATACGGGTTTAATCGGCGGTGGCGGCAGCGGCGAGGCCGATCGGATTGGAACTGCGGGTTGCGCGGCAGGAGCAGGCGGCGTCGCGGCCTTTGGCGCGGCCGGCACCGGTCTGGGCGCAATCGCCGGCGCGGCCGGCGCAGACGCCGCCGGCGCTTTCGCGGCAGCGCTGCTCATGCGCACTGAGGTCAGTGGCTTGCCTTTGGGACCGAAAATACCGCCGACTTCATCGGGTACCTCCAGCTTTCTCTGCGCGGCACGCCGCGGCAACTGATCCGGACGGATCTGAGCAACAATCTCCGGCAACGGCAATTCGACCGGAGTCTGGTCCTGATCGCTCATATCGACAAACACGCCCGCGGGCGAAGCCTGTCGCAGTTCGCCGAAAGAAATCTTGACGGAGCCCTGGGGCAGTTGGGCCAGCACCTTCTGCAGGGGAATCGATATGGGGACCGGTCCGGACGGGGGCTGCCGCACCCGGGCCCTCAGCACGTCGGGCAACTTGAGCAGCACGGGCTTGAGCAGTATTCGGATCGAATCACCGGCGGGTTGCGGCGGTTCTCCTTCGAAGGGGGCGGGCTCCGGAAACGGGGGCGGTTCGGCGGCGGGTCGATCGCCCGGCGTGTAGCCGGGCTGAAATTCGCGCGGAGGAAAGGCCGCCGCCTCGGGTTCGGCGGCCAGCTCTTCTGTCGCGCGCTTTTTGAAGAAATTTTTAAGTCGATCGAACATTTCCTGACTTTTCGGCAAGTTTGCCACGGCGCCGGGGTTTCGTCGATATAATTGTAAGTTGCTTGCAATTCCCGGCTCGAAGGGTTTGTATTGCTGCCGCAGTTCAGTTGAACCGGATATGTCCGCCAGCCATAAAATCCTTCTCCTTGACGACGATCAGGACCTGCTGGAGCTTTATCGGGAAATGCTGGCCCGATTGCCGAGCGGGCCGGAAATCCACACAGCCACCTCCGGCGCGCGGGCGATAGCGCGGTTGGAATCGGAACCGTTCTCCCTCCTCATCTCCGACCTCAACATGCCGAAAATGGACGGCTTGCAGGTCCTGACCATCGTGCGGCGCAAGTTTCCGCACCTGCGCACCGCGGTCATGACTTCGGTCGTGGATGCGCAGTTTCGCACGCGGGCCTACGCCATGGGGATTGACCTGTTTCTGGAAAAGCCGAATACGCGCCAGGAAATCACCTTCTTTCTCGACTGTATCGAATCATTGCTGGGACGCGAGGTGGACGGCGGGTTCCGGGGCGTGCAGAGCAAAAGTCTGGTGGACATCATCCAACTGGAATGCCTCTCCCAGAGTTCATCGGTCCTCAAGGTGACCAACGGCGCGTTGAGCGGCAGGATCTGGTTCAACAACGGCGATGTGATCGACGCGGAGACGCAGGATTTGAGCGGAGAGCCGGCGTTCCGGAAGGTCCTTTCCTGGAAGACAGGCAATTTTGAGATTCTTCCGGCTGATCCGGAGCGCGCCCGGACCATCTTCAGTTCCTACCAGGGTCTCCTGCTGGAATCCGCCCACGCGTTGGACGAAGCGCAAAGACAGACACAGGAAGGTCAAGGCGCAGGAGGAGGCGCACCCGCGCCCGAAACCGGAACCGAATCGCCGCTGGCGCCCCTGGCGCGGTTCAACGGCGTGGAATTTGTAATGACCATCCCGGCAGACGACAATAGGTTTGATTCCTGGGGCGCGGAAAATCCGGAGCAGATTTCCCAGTGGGTTCAGCAAGCCATGCGGCGCTTTCGGGCGCTGGGCGACGCTTTGCAGGCGGGCCAATTGAATCAACTGGAGGGTTTGGGACCGCAATGCCACGTGGCGCTGATTTCCCGGGCGGACAACTGCCTCTGTGTGGGCTTTCACCGTTCCCTTTCCCAAGACCTGGTGCGTGACACCATGGGCAAAATTGCAGCCAAATGGGCTTCCTGAATCTCCTGTCCAAGCGTGGTTCTCCCGCGGCCGCCAACCTCGTGCGCTTGCCGACCGGCAGTTTCACCCTCGACCCCAGCGGGAGGATTGTCGCTTCGACCCTGCCCCGTTCCTTTCCGGCGGAACGGGTCCTGCAGATCGGCGAGTTGATCCTGTCCACGTTTCAAACGGCGCGCGAGGCGGGCATTCCGCTGACCGAGCTGATTGCCGATTACGCGGCCCTCAAGCTCACCGCCCGCGAGTTGCGCGGCGGGGCGATTATTTTCCTTGCTCCACGTTCGCTGGGACCAAAATAATGGCCAACCATACGACCTTATGGATAACAAGAAACTGGACGACTTGATCGTCCAAATCGAAAACTATTTGGAGTGCTGGAAGCAGTTCAATCACTACCTGAGCCTGGCGCGCACCAAGAAGTTTGGTCAGGAGGACGAAAACCAGTTCCTTGAAGTCAAAAGCGTGCTCGCCCAGGAATTGGAGATGATCATTTCCGCCGTGGAATTCACCAACCCCAGCAAGGAAGAAGTTCACGGATTGTTGGGCGGCGCCACTTCGCTGCGTTATTTAAGCGAATTGAACGAAGGCGCCTTCCGCAATTCGGAAAATCAATGGCACAAGATTTACATCGGGCTGCAGTCCGTCCTCGGCCAGTTGAAAGTCCAGCAGCGGCAGGTCGAGACCAAGTCCGTTTGGTCAAACATCTTCGGCAAAAAAAAGTCCTGAGCGGTTTTCTGCTCCTGTCAGCGAAATAAAAAAACGCCGGGCGATCGACCCGGCGTTTGTCCTTTCCG